>JAANMW010001219.1_pt1 | contig 27775 bp, 23 predicted proteins | sample 7279671 | NCBI WGS metagenome assembly JAANMW01 (sample SAMN14094541, study PRJNA606508) | bioreactor metagenome | isolation source: A lab-scale SPAN reactor treating ammonium-rich wastewater day 247 | place: Ireland: Galway | collected 2017-09-19 | reverse complement strand
GCAACAAGTGAACACCGGCACCCTTGTAATCTGTCGATTCAAGGAGTCCGTTCCCATGGCCGAGCCGAAGATCACTGCCCCCGCGGGCGGCGCGAAGATCAGCATCCAGAATGGCAAGCTGCGCGTGCCCGAGAACCCGATCATCCCCTTCATCGAGGGTGACGGCACCGGTCCGGACATCTGGCGCGCATCGGTGCGGGTACTCGACGCGGCGGTGGCCCGCGCCTACGGCGGCAAGCGCAGGATCCACTGGGTGGAAGTCTTCGCCGGCCAGAAGGCCTTCGACCAGTTCAACAACTGGCTGCCCGACGCCACGGTGGAAGCCTGCCGCGAGTACCTGGTCTCCATCAAGGGTCCGCTCACCACGCCCATCGGCGGCGGCATCCGCTCGCTCAACGTGGCGCTGCGCCAGCTGCTCGACCTCTACGTCTGCCTGCGCCCGGTGCGCTGGTTCGAGGGCGTGCCCTCGCCGGTGCGCAACCCGGCCAGCGTCGACATGGTCATCTTCCGCGAGAACACCGAGGACATCTACGCCGGCATCGAGTTCGAGGCGGGCTCGGAGGCCAATCGCCGCTTCCTCGAGCTGTTCAAGGCCAACTTCGCCAAGGAGTTCGGCAAGATCCGCTTCCCCGCCAGCTCCGGCATCGGCATCAAGCCGGTCTCGAAGGATGGCACCGAGAGGCTGTTCCGCGCGGCGATCGAGTACGCCCTCGCCAACCAGCGCAAGAGCGTGACCATCGTCCACAAGGGCAACATCATGAAGTTCACGGAAGGCGCCTTCCGGAACTGGAGCTACGAGCTCGCCGAGCGCGAGTTCGGCGGCAAGGTCTACACCTGGGAGCAGTGGGAGAAGACCAAGGCCGCGAAGGGCGAGAAGGCCGCCAACGAGGAACAGGATGCGGCGCTGAAGGCCGGCCGCGTGCTCATCAAGGACGCCATCGCCGACATCACCCTGCAGCAGGTACTGACCCGGCCGAAGGAGTTCGATGTCATCGCCACCATGAACCTCAACGGCGACTACCTCTCCGACGCGCTCGCCGCCCAGGTTGGCGGCATCGGCATCGCCCCGGGCGCCAACATCAACTACGTCACCGGCCACGCGGTCTTCGAGGCCACCCATGGCACCGCGCCCAAGTACGCCAACCTCGACAAGGTCAACCCGGGTTCGGTGATCCTCTCGGGCGAGATGATGCTGCGCTACATGGGCTGGACCGAGGCCGCCGACCTCATCATCTCCGCCATGGACAAGACCATCGGCCAGAAGACGGTGACCTACGACTTCGCGCGCCTCATGGACGGCGCCCGCGAGGTCAAGTGCTCCGAGTTCGGCGACCGGCTGATTCAGAACCTGTAGCAGGCTCCCGCGCGGGTGACAGCCGCGCGGGAAAGCGCTAGGCTGCCCGCCCATGCTGAAGCCCGCACAGTACTGGATCCTCACCGGCGCCGGCATCCTCGCCGTGGCGCTGGCCGTCACCAACATGTTCATGGTGCAGGCCAACACCACGCTGAAGACCGAGGCCGCTTCGCGCGCCCAGTACATCCAGCAGAGCATCGCCATGGAGCAGCTCTACGGGCAGATCGTCCAGGAGCTGGCGCAGCGCGCGGTGCGCACGCAGGACGAGCAGGTGCGCGACCTGCTGGCGGCCGAGGGCATCAACATCGATCCGGCTGCGGGCGGGGCACCACGATGAGCGAGGGCAACCAGAATGCGTTCCTGCCGCTGATGCTGCTGGCCATCGCCGTCATCGGCTGGAGCGGCTTCCAGACCACGCAGCTGGTCATCGAGCGCGGCAAGCTGCGCGAAGCCATCAGCGGCCAGGAAGCCCAGGTCGACCAGTCGGCCAGACTGCGCGAGCGCATGGATTCCCTCGCCGGCCGGATCGCCCGGCTCGCCAAGGGTGGCAATGCCAACGCCACCATCATCATCGAGGAGCTGCGCAAGCGCGGCATCACCCTCAGCGATCAGCCGCCCCCCGCGGGGGAAGCAGCGCCTCAGCGCTGAACTGGCAGGCGCAGCGCCGCGGTTTCCGCGAGGAAGCCGGCGCGCTCCGCCTCGCAGCGTCCCGCATCCCAGCCGAGCTGCTGTGCCGCGACCCGCAGCGCCTCGTCGAGCACGCTGGCGCCGAGATCGGCGCCGAGTCCCAGCATCGTCCGCCGCATCAGGCAGTCGGCCAGGCTGGTGGCGAACTCCTCCTCGAAGGCATGCACCACTTCGGCGGCGATGGCGGTCCCGTTGCCCAGCGTGGCAGCCAGTGCCGGCTCGCGGGCGACGAGCGCGGCCACGCCGTCCGCCCGGCTGCCGTAGAGACCGACCAGGCGCGCCGCCACCGCGCCATCCAGGCCGGTGCGGGCCGTGATGTCGGCCGCCAGCGGCACCGGATCGGCGAGCGCGCCCGGCAGCGATTCCCGGGCCGTGCTGCATTCGGCGAGATCGCGCCCGATGCGCCGCGCCAGCCGGTCCACCACCTGTTCGGCGAGGCTGCGGTAGGTGGTCAGCTTGCCGCCGATGACCGAATACAGGCCGCGGGCCACCGTGCGGTGGTGGCGCAGCTGGTGGCGCCGGGTGATCGCCGCCTGGTCCTTGCCCGCCGCCGCGGGCAGCGGGCGCACACCCACGTAGCTGTAGTGGACCCCGGCGCGTGACAGCGGGGCGCCGGGAAACAGCCTGCGGGCCTCGGCCAGCAGGTAGTCGACCTCGGCCGGATCGCTGCGCACCTCGCCGGGATTGCCGGCGAAGGGAATGTCGGTGGTGCCTATCAGCGTCATGCCGTTCCAGGGGATGATGAAAAAGGGCCGGCCATCGGCCGCTGCCTCCGCATAACAGGCGCTCGCGCCGAGCCCTGGCAGCGGCGCGGTGACGAGGTGGGTGCCCTTCGAGCCGCCGATGAACCGGCGCTGGCGCCGGCCGGCCAGGCTGTCGAGCAGCTGATCCACCCAGGGCCCGGCTGCGTTCACCACCAGGGGGGCGGCCAGCGTCTCCGTGGTGCCGCGACGCAGGTCGCTCGCCAGCACGCCCCTCACCCGGCCGGCCTCGACGAGCACGCGCTGCACCCGGGTGTGCAGGCGGATGACGGCGCCGGCGGCGCTGGCCGCGAGCAGGTTCTCGAGCACCAGCCGCTCGGGGAAGCGGACCTGGGCATCGTGGTAGGCCGCGGCACCGCGCAGGCCCGCGACATCGAGGCCGGGCATCTCCTGGCGCGTGGCCGCGGCATCCAGCATGCGGTGCGATGGCAGGGACTTGCCGGCGGACAGCAGGTCGTAGAGCCACATGCCGGCGCGGACGGTCAGCGGGCCACGGCGTGCCCCGGCCAGCAGCGGGATCAGCAGCGGCAGCGGCCGCACCAGGTGCGGCGCCGTGCGCAGCAGCACCTCGCGCTCGTGCAGGGACTCGCGCACCAGCCCGAACTCGGCGAACTCCAGGTAGCGCAGGCCGCCGTGGACGAGACGGCTGCACCAGCGCGACGTGGCGCCGCAGAGGTCGCCCTGCTCCAGCAGGCACACCCGCAGGCCGCGCAGCGAGGCATCGCGGGCGATACCGGCGCCGTTGATGCCGCCGCCGATGATGATGACGTCGAAGTCCAACCGTGGATCTCCCGCCCCGCGCGGGGCGAGCCTAGCATGACACCGGGCACGACGCCCGGCCGGGCGCTGCTACGGACTGACGACGTCGACGCCGGAGTGCAGGACCTCGATCTCCATCTGCAGGTCCTTGGCCTGGCGCTGCGCCTGGGCGAGTTGCGAGGCGCGTTCCGCCAGCTGTTCGCGCAAGGCCTGCAGCTGCGGAGCCTGCTGCCCGAGCTGGCCTTCCAGCGCGAGGATGCGCTCGTCCCGCTCGAGGACCTGCTGCTGGAGTTCGCGGAGCTGGTCGGCCCCCTGGCTGGCCTGCTGTTCCCTGGCCTCGCGCTCGGCGCGGGCCTGGTCGAGCAGGCGGTTGGCGACCCGCAGCTCTTCCTGCAGCGAGCGCACGCGGTTGTCGCTCTCCACGCGCCGCTCGCCGGATACCTGCGGCTGGTAACGGCGCCGGCCGGTGAGGCGGTCGCGCAGCTGCCCGGCGACATCATGCAGGCTGGACTTGAAGTCGCCACCGAGGCTGAGCACGTAGAACAGGCCGACGGTGACACTCAATGCCACGCCGAACAACGCGCCCATGAAGATGAAGGCCCCGTACATGGCCCCGAGGCTAGCGCGCCCGCCGCGGGCGATTCTGCGGCACAGGTCGCAGGTGCCGCACCCTGCTTCAGCCAGGCGTGCGGACTGATAGGCAGGTCACAGGCGGCGGCGATCAGGGCCGTGTCTGGCCGCTGCCCAGTACCAGGTACTTGAAGCTGGTCAACTGCTCGGCGCCCACCGGGCCGCGCGCATGGACCCGGCCGGTGGCGATGCCGATCTCCGCCCCCATGCCGAACTCCCCGCCATCGGCGAACTGCGTGGAGGCGTTGTGCAGCAGGATGGCGCTGTCGAGGTCGCGGAAGAACCGCGCCACGGCGGCCTGGTCCTCGGCGATGATCGCCTCGGTGTGGCCCGAGCCGTAGCGGCTGATGTGGTCGACCGCCTCCTCCACGCCGGCGACCACGCGGATGGAGATCACCGCGTCGAGGTACTCGGTGCGCCAGTCCTGCTCGGTGGCCGGTTTCGCGCGCGGATCGCGCGCGCAGACCTCGGCGTCGCCGCGCAGCTCGCAGCCGGCCGCCACCAGCGCATCGGCGATGGGTGCGTAGTGCGTCGCCAGGCAGGCCCGGTCGATGAGCAGCGTCTCGGTGGCACCGCAGATGCCGGTGCGGCGCATCTTGGCATTGAGCGCCACCTGCGTCGCCATGGCGACATCCGCCGAGCGGTGCACATAGGTGTGGCAGATGCCCTCGAGATGGCCGATGACCGGCACCCGCGCATCCCTCAGCACCCGCTCGATCAGGCTGCGCCCGCCGCGCGGCACCACCACGTCGACGAACTCCTGCATCTGCCCGAGCAGCAGGCCCACGGCATCGCGGTCCGTGGTCGGCACCATCTGGATGGCATCCTGCGGCAGCCCCGCCTCGCGCAGCCCCTGCTGCAGGCAGCGGTGGATGGCGCTGCTGGAATGGAAACTCTCCGAGCCGCCACGCAGGATCACCGCATTGCCCGACTTCAGGCACAGCGCGCCGGCATCCGCGGTGACGTTGGGCCGGCTCTCGTAGATGATGCCGATGACGCCCAGCGGCACGCGCACGCGGCGGATCCTCAGGCCGTTCGGCCGCGTCCACTCGGCCATCACCTGGCCGACGGGGTCGGGCAGCGCCACGACCTCGTCGATGCTGCGGGCGATCGCCTCGACCCGCCCGGCATCGAGCAGCAGGCGGTCGAGCAATGCCTTCGAGAGGCCGCGCTGGCGCGCCGCGGCCATGTCCTGTGCGTTCGCGGCGACGATCTCCGCGGTGCCCGCGCGGATCGCGGCCGCGCCGGCCCGCAGCGCCGCATCCTTCTGCGCCGTGGTCGCGCGCGCCAGTTCCCGCGCCGCGGCCCGGGCCCGCAGGCCGAGGTCGCGCATCAGCTCCGGCAGCGCGACGGCGCCGGCGTCAGTGGCTGTGCTCATGGTTCGTCCCGTTCAGCAGCACCAGGTTGTCCCGGTGGATCATTTCCTCGCGCCCGCGGTAGCCGAGCAGCTCGCCGATCTCCTCGCTGTGGCGCCCCTGGATGCGCCGCGCCTCCTCGCTGTCATAGGCGACGAGGCCGCGGGCGAGATCCCGCCCCTCGCGGTTGCGCACCGTGACCGCATCACCGCGGCCGAACCGCCCCTCCACCGCCACCACGCCGACCGGCAGCAGGCTGCGTCCACCGGCGAGCGCGCGCTCCGCGCCGGCATCGATGGTGAGATGCCCGCGCGGCTTGAGCGTGCCGGCAATCCACTGCTTGCGCGCCGCCAGCGGCGAACCGGTGCTGACGAACCAGGTGCAGGGCTTGCCGGCCTCGATGGCGGCGAGCGGCCGCAGCCGCTTGCCGCTGGCGATGACCGTGTCGCAGCCCGCGGAGAGCGCCATGCGCGCGGCCACCAGCTTGGTAACCATGCCGCCGGAGCCGAACTCGGTGCCCGAGGCGCCGGCCAGCGCCTCGATGTCCGGCGTGATCTCGCGTACCTCCGGGATCAGGCGCGCATCGGGCTGGCGCGTGGGATCGGCATCGTAGAGGCCATCGACGTCGGAAAGCAGCACCAGCACGTCGGCGCTCACCATCTCGGCCACCCGGGCGCCGAGCCGGTCGTTGTCGCCGTAGCGGATCTCGGCGGTGGCCACCGTGTCGTTCTCGTTGATGACCGGCACCACGCCCAGCTCCAGCAGGGTCTGCAGGGTGTTGCGGGCATTGAGGTAGCGGCGCCGGCTCTCGGTGTCCTCCAGGGTCAGCAGCACCTGCGCCACCTTGATGTCGTGGCGGTTGAGCAGCTCCTGGTAGGCGTGGGCGAGGATGACCTGCCCGGCGGCAGCAGCAGCCTGCTGTTCCTCGAGCTTGCGCTGTTCCGGGCGCAGGCCGAGGTAGCGCCGGCCGAGGGCGATGGCGCCGGAGGACACCAGCACCAGCTGCTGGCCGCGGCTGCGCATGCGCGCGATCTCGCGTACCAGCGATTGCAGCCACTTGCGGTGCAGCCTGCCGGTGGACTTCTCCACCAGCAGCGAGGAACCGACCTTGACCACCACGCGGGATGCCTCGCGGAGGCGTGAATCATCCCTGCGGCGGCGCGCGCGGCTGGCCATGCTGAGACTCGCTGCCGGCGTCAGTCGACGGCGGCGGTGACCGTCTGGGCGCCGCGGCCGATGGCCATCGGGCCGCTGCGCACGACGGTGAGGATGGTGGCCAGGTTCGACATCTTCTCGACGAATTCGTCGATGCGGCCGCAGGTGCTGGTCAGCTCGACGGTGAAGGTCGCGCGGTTGTCATCCAGCACCCGCGCACCCTCGCGTTTCACCAGCTCGGCCACCTTCTCCCAGGCGGCATCGGCCACCCGCGTCTTCAGCAGCAGCAGCTCGCGCTCGATGTGGTCGCCACCGGTCATGTCGGCCATGTTGACGACGTCCACGAGCTTCAGCAGCTGCTTGCTGATCTGGTCGACCACCTGGTCGGAACCGTGGGTGACCAGCGTGAGACGCGAAAAGCGCGCGTCCTCGGTGGGTGCCACGCTCAGCGACTCGATGTTGTAGCCGCGGGTCGAGAACAGCGAGGCCACCCGGGTCAGGGCGCCCGCCTCGTTCTGCAGCAGGATGGACATGATATGGCGCATGGACTTGCGACCGCCCGCCGGGCGGGCCGCCTATTGCATTGATTGGATTGGCAATCGTCGCCCAGAACGGGCGGCAATGCAATGCGGGTGCCGGCGGCCTCAGTCGGCCACCACCAGCCGCCGGTGCTTCAGCCTGCGCACCGTCAGCCAGAAGGCCAGCACGGCCAGGAAGCCGGCGACGAGCCCCTGCACGGCCGCGTCGTCGAGGTGCAGCCGATCCAGCCGCCACAGGTTCCAGGCCACCACCAGTATCCAGCGCGACACCCAGCCGAACACGGTGCCGTACTCCTTCACCAGCAAGCGGCGCCAGTGGAACTCCATGCGACCGATGGTCCCGGCCAGGCCGCGGAACCGCGGCAGCAGGGCCGGCACGTCCCGGCAATAGGCGCGGAAGGCGTCGCCGAACCTCCGCTCCAGGTAGGCCTGCTCGGCGGCGATGATGGCCAGGTAAAGGAACGTGAACAGGGGAATGACGATGGCCACGCACCACCAGGAGTTGGAGGTGATGGCGACACCGGAGATCATCAGGATGTTGCCCACGTACATCGGGTTGCGGCAGTGGGCATAGAGGCCGTCGGTCACCAGGTCCTCGGCGTAGACACGCCGGTCGCGCCCGCCACGGATGATGTACTTCAGGGCGATGGTCATGCCGCGCACCGACTGGCCCGCCAGGGCCACCAGCAGGCCCAGCAGCGCCGCCCACCAGTATTCATCGAAGATCCGCGGCCCCGGCAGCAGCACCAGCGGCAGCGCCAGCGGGAACAGGTAATTGCGGAAGCGGAAGGCGAAGTTGCCGATGGCCACCATCATTTGACGGCCACCATGCCGGTGAAGTTGTACCACTTGAAGAATACGTCGACATGGCGGAAGCCGGCGCGCAGCAGCATCTCGCGGTTCTCCAGCAACTTGTAGGGCACCAGCACGTTCTCCAGCGCCTCGCGCTTCTGGCTGATCTCCAGCTGGCTGTAGCCGTTGCGGCGCTTCATCTCGTAGTAGTGCTCGATGAACAGCCGGTTGAAGAGCGAATCCTCGCCGATGACCTTCTCGACGAGGAACACGCAGCCGTTGTCGTTGAGCCCCTCGTGGATCTGCGCCAGCAGCCGGTCGCGGTTCAGGGGGCGGATGAACTGCAGGGTCAGCACCAGCAGGGCAATGGAGGCGTTCTGCACCGGGCAGCCCTGGTCGAGGTCGGCGCAGGTGATCTCGTGGGGACGGTCGAACCCTGCCTCGGCCAGCTTCTGCCGGCACTTCTCGATCATCTCCGGCGAGGAGTCGACGCCGACGAAGCGGATGTCCTTCGGCAGGTGCGGGTGCAGGTGCAGGAGCGTGGTGCCGGTGGAGCAGCCGAGGTCATAGACGTTGCTGCCGCTGACGGCGAAGTCGCCGGCCATCTCGGCGATCATCCGCTGCATCTCCGCATAGAACGGCACCGAGCGCAGCAGCATGTCGTCGAAGACCTGCGCCACCTCGCTGCCGAACCGGAAGTCGGCGACCTGTTGCCGCTGCTCGCGGAAGACTTCGTCGCGCACCGCTGCCGCACTCGTGCCCATGTCCCCTGCCCCGTGCTCGCCCATTGCGCCCGCTCCGTGAATGCTGCGGGTGAGACGTGTGGGCACCGGTGGATCAACCGACGCGCCCGATAGCCGCGCAATGCACGGAAAAACCTGCAAAACCCTTGCATTGCACACACGATTGGCAGAGACTCGCAGGGCAGGTCCGTCCTTCGGGTCCACAGGCCCGCCGGCATTCAACCTGCCCATCCGCCAGCCCATGCTTATGAAAACAGCACCCCAAGCTGCGGCGACCTCGCCGCATCCCCTCGCCGGCAAACGCATGACCGGCGCGGAGATGATCGTCCAGGTGCTGGCCGACGAGGGCGTGGAGATCATCTTCGGCTACAGCGGCGGCGCCATACTGCCGACCTACGACGCCGTGTTCCGCTTCAACGACGAGCACCGCAACGGCGCCAGCAAGGACCCGCTGCCGCTCCTCGTGCCCGCCAACGAGCAGGGCGCGGGCTTCATGGCCGCGGGCTACGCGCGCGCCAGCGGCCGGGTCGGCGTGGTGCTGGTCACCTCCGGCCCCGGCGCCACCAACACCGTCACGCCGGTGCGCGACAGCATGGCGGATTCCATCCCGATCGTCGTGCTCTGTGGTCAGGTGCCCACCGCCATGATCGGCAGCGACGCCTTCCAGGAGGCGCCGGTCTCCGCGATCATGGGTCCGGTGGCGAAGCACGTGTTCCTCGTCACCGATCCCTTCAAGCTCGAGGCCACCATCCGCACCGCCTTCGAGATCGCCCGCAGCGGGCGGCCGGGGCCGGTGGTGGTGGACCTGCCCAAGGACATCCAGAACTGGATCGGCGAGTTCCAGGGCGGCGGGCTGCTGCCCGCGCCAGGTTATCGCCAGCGCATCGAGGCCGTGAGCAACAACCGCCTGGCCGCCAGCGACTGCAAGGCCTTCTTCGCGCTGCTGGGCGAGTCGAAGCGGCCGCTGATCTATGCCGGCGGCGGCGTGGTCAATGCCAACGCCTCGGCGGCACTGCGCCGCTTCGTGCAGCAGTTCCGCGTGCCGGTCACCACCACGCTGATGGGCATCGGCGCCGTGGACACCACCGATCCACTGTCGATGCAGATGCTCGGCATGCACGGTGCCGCCTTCGCCAACTACGCGGTGGAGGACTGCGACTTCCTCATCGCCGTCGGCGCGCGCTTCGATGATCGCGTCGCCGCCATCCCCGACCGCTTCGCGCCCAGGGCCCGCCGCGTGGCGCACTTCGACATCGACCCCGCCGAGATCGGCAAGGTCCGCAAGGTCGACTGGCATCATGTCGGCGTGCTGGACCGCGACCTCGACGCGCTCACCGCCTGGGGGCAGCGCCACCACCAGCCCCAGGACTTCGGCGAATGGCATGCCGAGCTGGCCGGCCTCAAGCGCCGCTATGCCTACGGCTACGACCACGACAGCACGCTCATCCAGCCGTACTACGTGCTCGAGGAGATCAACCGCCACACGCGCGGCGAGGCCATCATCGCCACCGGCGTCGGCCAGCACCAGATGTGGGCCGCGCAGTATTTCGACTTCCGCCAGCCCCGCCTGTGGCTGACCTCGGGCAGCATGGGCACCATGGGCTTCGGCCTGCCGGCAGCCATCGGCGCGCAGATCGCCCGGCCCGACCGCCTGGTCATCGATGTCGACGGCGACGCCAGCCTGCGCATGAACCTCGGCGAGATGGAGACCGTGACCACCTACGGCCTGCCGATCAAGGTGCTGGTCCTCAACAACTTCGGCGACGGCATGGTCAAGCAGTGGCAGAAGCTGTTCTACAAGGGGCGGCTCTCCGGCAGCGACAAGTCGCTGCGCCGCAAGGATTTCGTCAAGGCGGCCCAGGCCGATGGCTTCGGCTACGCTGCGCGCCTCGACCGCAAGGCCGACGTGCCGCGCGTGGTGCAGGAATTCATGGAGTACCGCGGCCCGGCCTTCCTCGAGGTCATCATCGACCCGGATGCCGGCGTCTATCCGATGATCGGCCCGGGCATGGCCTATGACCAGATGATCACCGGCGAGTACATCGCCAGCCGCGGCAGCGGCCCGGAGCCCGGCGCGCCATCCGGCAACTCGATGTTCTGATCAGGCTGCGCGGCTGCGACGGAATGCAGCCAGCCCGAGCGGCAGCAGCCCGGCCCAGCCGAGCGAGCCGCCACCTCCACCCCCGCCTCCACCACCACCGCCAGCCGGCGCCGGTGGCGAGCGGATCGTTACCACGAGGTCGGTGCTGTCGCTCGCGCCCTGGTCGTCGGTGACGGTCAGGCGCACCGTGACCAGTCCGCTGGTGGCAGCCCGCAGGCTCGCGACAGGGACATCCACCGGATCGATGTCGGCAGTGCCACTCACCGGCACCCAGCTGTATGACGCGATGCTGCGCCCGTTGGCGGCCAGGCTGGCCGCGGCATCGAGCGTGACCGCCTCCCCCGGCAGCACGGACACCGGCGTCGCCGTCGCCCGGGCGATCGGCCGCAGGGCCTCGGCCAGCGCCGCCGGCGCGTTCGCCATGCCGGCGCCGCAGGTACTGGTGGTGCAGCCGCATTCGAGCTCCTGGATGTCGCTGGCGCTGGTCGGGACGTGGCACAGGGGCACGCCCATGCCCGGTGCCGGGAACGGCCGCGCGCTGGCGCGCAGGCGCGCAATGAGCTGCGAGGTACCGAGGCTGCCGTTGACGCCGAGCATCAGCGCCGCGATGGCACTCACCTGAGGTGCCGCGAAACTGGTGCCGACGCTGGGATCGAGCGGACTGGTGTAGGCCGGGCCCAGTGGCGTGGTCGTGCCCTGGTCGACCGTGGTATCCAGCGAGAACAGGCAGGGGCCGCTGGTGTTCACGCAATTGCCGGCCGGGGCAGACACGCCCACTTCCCGGCCGAGGTTGCTGTAGCCGACCTTGGTGCCGATGTGGCGCAGGCCGGCCACGGCCACCACGCCCGGGCAGTTGCCCGGGTAGTCCACGGGCGCACCGAGGTTGCCGGCGGAGGCGATGACGACCACCCCGAGGGCATCGAGCTCGCCGATGACCGTGCGATAGCTCTGCGTGCAGCTGCCTTCGCCGCCGAGGCTCATGTTGAGGACACGGGCCGGATAGGGATTGTCCGGCACGCCATCGACATGAAGGCCCGCCGCCCAGCGCATGCCCTGCAGGATGTCGGAATTCCTGCCGCCGCACTTGCCGAGCACGCGCACCGGCAGGATCCAGGATTGCCAGGTTGCGCCGGCGATGCCGGCGAGGTTGTTGCTGCGGGCACCGACCAGGCCGGCCACGCGGGTGCCATGCCAGGAGCTGTCCTCGACGGTGCAGCCGCTGAACACCGGCAGCTGCGCATCGCTGCTGCTGATCCAGTCGCCGGGATCCGCGGGATCCGCGTCCCAGCCGTCACCGTCGTTGGCGACGCGGAAGGCCCCATCCGCATCGGCCTGCACGAAATCGTAGCCGGGCAGCAGGCGGCCGCCCTGGCTGGTGCGCAGCAGGTCGGGATGCTCGAAGCGCACGCCGGTGTCCAGCACGGCGATGACGATGTCCGGCGCACCCTGGCTGACATCCCAGGCCGCCTCGGCATCGATGGCGGCCACCTCGCTGCCCTTCAGGTACCACTGCCCGGCGTACAGCGGGTCGTTGGGCACCGCGTGACGCCGCACGCGGGCGTCGGGCTCGGCGAAGGCGACCGTGGCGTCGGCCTGCAGCCTCGCGAGCAGTTCCGCCAGCTCGCCGCCGGCCACCGGCCGCTCCAGCTCGAGCAGCCGCAGCGTCGGCCCGATGGCCTGCTGCCGGCGCAGATCCAGGCCGCTGCGCCAGGCGAGTGCCTGCACCCGGCCGTCGGCCGGGCCGTCCACCGTGGCAGCGGGTGGGCGCAGCCCGACGAGGATGCGGCTGACGGGTGCCGTGGCGGCCGGTGGCGCGGGCACCGGGTTGCCCTCGGTACTCGCCGCTGCTGCAGGCGGCAGGCCCAGCACGGCCAGCAGCCAGACGACACGGCTCGCCCTGAGCAGGTCGAAGTACATCTGCTGGTCCAATGCCCGGCCCATCCGCCGGCGCTCTGCTTCGCCGGGGCTCAGGATTCCACGATCTGCCTCGCCAGCGCCACTGCGGCGGCGAAATCCGCGACAGCGGTCACCTGCGAAGCGTCGCCGATGACCCCCGCCTGCGCCAGCACCTCCCGTGGCTGCGGCTGCAGGCCGGAGATCAGCACCCGGGTGCCGCAGCGGCCGGCCCTGCTGACGAAATCGCGCAGCCGCGCGGCGCCGGTGGCATCCACCAGCGGCACCTCGCGCATGCGCAGGATGAACACCCGAGGCGAACCGCCGATGGCATCGATGACCTCGGACAGCCGGTCGGCCACGCCGAAGAACAGCGGCCCGCGGAACTGGAATACCTCGACCCCCGGCGGCAGGGCATCGCGCTGCGAGTAGGTGTCGCTCCGCGGCCGGCTGAAATCATCGACGTCGTTCTCGACCAGCCCCAGCGAGGCGGCGCTGGCACCGCTGGCTATTGCGGCCACCTCGCTCATGCGGTGCATGAACAGCATCGAGGCGAGCACCACGCCCACGGCGATGGCCACCGTCAGGTCCACCGCCACGGTGAGGCCGAAGGTCACCAGCAGCACCACGCGGTCGCCCACCGGGCCGCGCAGCAGGTGGCGGAAGCGCTCCACCTCGCTCATGTTCCAGGCGACCATCACCAGCACCGCCGCGAGGCTGGCCATGGGAATCCAGGCGGCGAGCGGCGCCAGGAACCACATGAACAGCAGCAGGAACAGCGCATGCAGCATGCCGGCGACCGGCGAGCGCGCGCCGGAGCGGATACTGGTGGCGGTGCGGGCGATGGCGCCGGTGGCGGGCAGCCCGCCGAACAGCGCCGAGGCCGTGTTGGCCACGCCCTGCGCCACCAGCTCGCAGTTGGAGCGATGGCGCCGGCCGGTCATGCCGTCGGCCACCACCGCCGAGAGCAGCGATTCGATGCCGGCGAGGAAGGCAATGGTGAAGGCGCTGGGCAGCAGCTCCTGGATCCGCACCAGGGAAATGGCCGGCAGCGACGGCGCCGGCAGGCTGCCGCTGATGCCGCCGAAGCGCGAGCCGATGGTTTCCACCGGCAGGCCGCCCAGCGCCGCCACCAGCGCCGCGGCGATGATGGCCAGCAGGAACCCCGGCGCCCGCGGTGCATGGCGGCGCAGCACGAGGATCAGGGCCAGCGCACCGGCGGACAGCGCGACCGCGGCCGGTGTCCAGCTCGCCCGCGCATCCCAGAACGCGGCCCACTTCGCGAAGAAATCCGCCGGCACGGCGCCCAGCTCGAGTCCGAGCAGGTCCTTCACCTGGCTGGAGAAGATGATGACGGCGATGCCCGAGGTGAAGCCGGTCACCACCGGCTCCGGGATGTACTTGATCCAGGTGCCCAGGCGCACCAGCCCGGCCGCGACCAGCATCAGGCCGGCCATCAGCGTGGCGAGCAGCAGGCCATCGTAGCCGTGGCGGGCGATGACGCCGTAGACGATGACGACGAAGGCACCGGTGGGCCCGCCGATCTGGAAGCGGCTGCCGCCCAGCGCCGAGATGAGGAAACCGGCGACCACGGCGGTGACCAGGCCATTGGCCGGCGTGGTGCCGGAGGCGATGGCGAGCGCCATGGCCAGCGGCAGGGCGACGATGGCCACGGTGAGGCCGGCGATGAGGTCGTGGCGGAAATCGCCGGCGCCGTAGCCCTGCCGGAGCGTCGTCACCAGCTTCGGCACGAACAGATGCCAGGCCGGATTCATGCTCAGTTGACGGGCCCGGCTCCGCGCTCGTCGAGGTCGGCCATGACCTTGGCCCGCCCCCGCTGGATGAGGATGGCGCGCTTGCGCTGGAAGCGCAGCAGGCCCGACGGACCCATGCGCGAGGGTCCCATGCCCGAGAACTTGAAGGAATTCTTCTCGGCGTCGAAGGCCTCGGTGGTGAGGCCGCCATCGTTGATGCTGACGGCGCCGGCATCGAGGCGGCTCGCCACACGCCGCGCCTCGCCTTCATCGCCGAACACCGCGGCCGACAGGCCGTACTGCGAGTCGTTGGCCAGGCGCACGGCTTCGTCGATGTCGTCGAAGGGCATCACCGGGATCACCGGCCCGAAGGTTTCCTCGGCCACGAGCTTCATGTCCTGGGTGACGCCGGTGACCACCGTCGGCCGCAGCCAGCTGCCACCGCCGTGGGACTCGATCTCCCCGCCGGTGAGCACCTGCGCGCCGCGCGCCCGCGCATCGGCCAGCTGGCCGGCGATGATTTCCGCCTGGCGCGCGAAGATCAGCGGGCCGACCTGGCCCTGGCGCATGTCCGGGTAATTCAGCTCGATGCGCCGGGCTGCGGCCACCAGATGGTCGAGGAAGGCCTGGTAGATGGACCGCTGCACGTAGACCCGCTCGAGGGACTGGCAGGCCTGGCCGGTGGCCTGCACCGAGGCGCGCAGGATCACCTCGGCCGCCCTCGCGGGCTCGGCCGACGCCAGCACGATGGCCGGATCCTTGCCGCCGAGTTCCAGGCAGGCGGGAATGAAATGCCGCGCGCAGGCCTCGGCCACCTTGCGGCCGGTCGCCACGCTGCCGGTGAAGCAGACGATGTCGGACTCCTCGATGAGGGCCGCGCCGGTCGCACCATCCCCTTCGATGAAGGCCAGCACGCCGGCGAGCTCCGGCACGCGGCGCACCGACTCCATCAGCGGCGCGATGAAGCGCGGCGTCACCTCGCTCGGCTTGACGATGACGGCACAGCCGGCCATCAGCGCCGGGATGGCATCGAGGGTGGACAGCAGGAAGGGGAAATTCCATGGGCTGATCACCCCGGCCACCGCGTACGGCACCGATTCCGTGCCGATGGCGATGCCCGGGGCGACCGATGGCCGCTCCGCCGGCGGCGCGAGCAGCGCCGCGGCCATGGCCGCGTAGCCCTCGACCAGCCCACGCAGCGGCTGGATCTCGCTCAGCGCCAGGCGGTAGCGCCCGGTGTCGGTCGCCAGCGCGTCGACCACCGGCCCGGGATCGGCCAGCAGCGCGCCGGCCCACTCGCGCAGCACGCCGGCACGGTGCGCCACGCCGGCGGCCGCCCAGGCGGGCTGCGCCTGCCGCAACCGGTCGCCCAGCACCGCCAGCGCGGCGGCATCCGGCGGATGGATCACGTAGTCGGCCTGGCCGGTGCGTGGATTGCGCACCGGCAGCTGCCGCCCGGGTTGTTGCATCGGCGCGCTCATTTGCCGACCGGCGTCACCTTCTTGAAGTACGACCAGCTGGTCTCGTTCGGCCGCGGGTCATCCAGCGGCGGCGGTGCGAGGTACAGCGGGTAGTTGGCCTTGATCTCGTTGCGGAAAGCCTCCGGCATGTCCTCCCAGCGGTCGAGCTTGCGGCCCGCGGTGCTGAAGTAGATCAGCCCGGCGCGGTCGCCCATCTCCATCCACGGCAGCCAGCCCGACATGCGCACCCAGCCGACACTGACGCCGACGGAGCGCCGGCGGGAGTCGGCCAGCTCGGGCACGCTGCCGAAGAAGTTGAACATCTCGGTGGCGTGGTACTTGCCGCCGATGTAGTCCTGGTAGTCGCCGGCGAGCGGGTTGCGGTAGAACAGCGGCACGGTGGCGGTCATCCACCACTGCCCGCCGATGACCTCCAGCGGCAGCCTGAACGGCCGCCCGGCGCGGTCGGTGGCGCCGATGCGCTGATTGACCGGATCGTTGGCCACGTGCACCACCTTGACCTGCTTGCCGGTCCAGGGGTTCTCCCAGGTCTCGAGGACCTTGCCGGTCTTCGGATCCTCGTACACCAGCACCTCGCGCGTGGCCATCATGAAGCTGCCATCGGTGGCGCCGTTGAGCGGCCCGCACTGGCGGATGTTCATGCCCTCCACCGCGAACAGCTGGCGGTCGGCCTCGCCCGGCACGCGGCTGTACGCATGGCCCTTCCAGTACCAGGTGACGGCCTCGCCATCCTTCGTCGAGCACTGGATGCGGCGGGCGGCGGCGAGATTGTCCTGGGCGGTGTCCAGCTTCAGGTCGGCAGCGGTGCCGGCACCGGCCAGGCCCAGCAGGACCGGGGCCAGCCACCACGCGTACGGGCGCAGACGATGGGTCATCGCGGTTCTCCTGTGGAAAGGCGCAAGCTTAGCAAACACCGGGAGCGACGGAAGCCCGCTGCCACGGCCGGCAGGTGCGGCTAGACCCGCAGGCGCGTGCCGAACTCCACCAGCCGCGTGTCCGGCACGCCGTAGAAGCTGGCGGCGCGGCGGGAATTGCGCATCAGGAAGGCAAACAGGCGCTTCTCCCAGGCACGCAGGGTGCTGCGCCCGTAGAACACCGATTCGGTGCCGACGAAGAACGTCGCCTGCGCCGGGTCGAAGCGCAGGCCCTCCTTGTCGGCGTCGTAGAGCACCTGGGTGATCTGCGGGCTTTCCATGAAGCCGTAGCGCGCGACGATGCGGGTCATGCCCGGCAGCACCTCGGTGATCTCCATGCGCCGGTCGCGGCCGACCCGCGGCACTTCCTCGGTCTCGATGGTCACCAGCAGCACCTGCTCGTGCAGCACGTTGTTGAAGCGCACGTTGTGCCAGAGCGCGCGGGGCAGGCCCTCGCGGTTGCTGGCGAGATAGACGGCGGTGCCCGGCACGCGCAGCGGCGGGTTGTCGGAGGCGAGCAGCTGCTGCAGCTGGTAGACGCTGCGATGCTCGCGGGCGATGTAGCTGGCGATGATCACACGGCCCCTGGTCCAGGTATTCATGGTGATGAACAGCGCCGCGCCGACCACGATCGGCACCCAGCCGCCATCGGGAACCTTGAGCAGGTTGCAGAAGCAGAAGGCCAGGTCCAGCAGGAAGATCAGCGCCATCAAGAGCATCAGCGCGCGATCGGCCGCCGATGGCCGCTGCGCCAGCCACATCAGGATCAGCACCGTGTCGATGGCCATGGCGATGGCGATGGCCACGCCGTAGGCGCCGGCCAGCGACTCGGAACTGCCGAAGCCAAGCACCAGCACGATGGTGGCGATGCCGAGCAGGGTGTTGGCGAACGGCACGTAGACCTGGCCGTAGGCCTTCGCCGAGGAATGCCGCACTTCCAGGCGGGGCACGTAGCTCAGGCGCACCGCCTGGTGCGCCACGGAAAACACCCCCGAGATCACCGCCTGCGAAGCGATCACCGTCGCCGCCGTGGCCAGCACCACCAGCGCCGGCAGCCCCCAGGATGGCGCCAGCAGGAAGAAGGGGTTGGCGGCCGCCGCGGGGTCGGCGAGCACCAGCGCACCCTGGCCCAGGTAGTTGAGCAGCAGCGACGGCAGCACCAGCGTGTACCAGGCGAGGCGGATCGGGCGCCGGCCGAAGTGCCCGAGGTCGGCGAACAGCGCCTCGCCACCGGTCACCGCGAGGAAGATCGCCGAGACCACCGCCAGGCTGAATTCCCCGTGGTGCAGGACGAAGCCGGCGGCATGGGCCGGGTTCAGCGCCTGCAGCACCGCCGGCTTGCGGGCGATGGCCGCCAGGCCGAGCAGCGCCAGCGTCAGGAACCAGGCGAGCATCGCCGGACCGAACAACCTGCCGATGCGCGCCGTGCCCTGCGCCTGGAAGCGAAACAGGCAGAGCAGGATGAGCAGCGTCAGCGGCACCACCAGCCAGTCGAGGGAAGGCCGGCTGACCGTCAGGCCCTCCACCGCGCTCAGCACCGAGATCGCGGGCGTGATGGCGCCATCGGCGAAAAACAGCGCCGCCCCCAGCAGGCCCATGCTGCCGATGAGCACGCGCCCGCGGGCGACGCGGCCGCCCAGCACCAGCGTGGCCAGCGCCAGCACGCCACCCTCGCCGCGGTTGTCCGCGGTCAGCACCACGGCGACATACTTGATGCAGACCACGATGATCAGCGCCCAGACCACCAGCGACAGGGCGCCGAGCACGTTCTCCGGCTGGGCCATGGCCGGGGAGATGGCGAGCGCGGCGCGGAAGGCGTAGAGCGGGCTGGTGCCGATGTCGCCGAAGACCACGCCGAGGGCGAGCACCGCCAGCTGGCGTTGCGACTGCGAGGTGTCTGTCATGGCGGGTGGCTGGCTGGGTCCGGCGTGCTTTCCCGGCCGCCTGACGGCCGCGCGCGCATTCTAGGCCCGGCGGGGATGACTAGTCGACCAGACGGTCCACCTTGGCCGCGCAGATGAAGTCGTTCTCCGACAGGCCGCCGATCGCATGGGTCCACCAGGCCACCGCGCAGCGTCCGTAGCCGACCTCGAGGTCGGGGTGGTGACCCTCGGTGTTGGCGATCCAGGCCACGGCATTGACGAAGCCGATGGTGCGGTTGTAGCCGGAGAACTCGAAGACGCGGCGAATGGACTTGCCGTCCGCCGCCAGCTTCCAGTCCGGGTGCAGGGCCGGCATCAGCGCGGCGATCGCCGCCGGTGCCAGCGGCGGCACTCCGCCTTCGCAGGGCTTGCAGCGACGGCTGGTGAGATCCGTGCTCGATGTCATGGCTTGCTCCTCCGGTGGGTGGGGAAATGGGCCGCGGGGCCGGCCCGCTCAGTTCAGCGTCGTCAGCGCGACGAAGGTGCCGCCGTTGCGTTCGCAGAGGGTGCGCATCAGGTTGGCGAAGCGCAGGCCGTTGCCCATGCGGCCACCGGCGAACTGCGTCGGAAAGCCCACGCCGTGGATGCGCATGAGCCGGTTGCCGCTGGCATCGGCCTTGTTGATGCGCTCCACGTAGCGCGCCACGGCCTCGACCTGCCCGGTCGGGAAATCGTCGCCGAAGACGTAGATGCTCACCGGCTTGCCGGGCTCGTAGAAGGTGCTGATCGCCTCGGCGATGCCCTCCACCGGGCTCGAGTCGCTGTAGGGGCTCCAGTTCGCCAGCGTGCCGAGGATCTGCTGCCGCGCGGTCGGCGAGTCGGGGATCCACTTGCCGGCGTAGCTGGGGAACATGTACTTGCCCTCGTCGCTCATCACCTGGATGCCCCTGATGCGCGGATAGACACGCAGCACCTCGGAGATCTTCCGCATCACCAGCTGCCAGGGCCCCTGGAACATGCTTCCCGAGGTGTCGATGACGAAGATGATGTACTCGCTGTCGACGGGGATGCCGCCCACCGTGGCGTCCTTCTCCGGTGCCCGGTATCCGGCCAGCAGCCGGCGCATCTCCTCGGTGAGCCGCTGGCGCGTGGCGAGCAGCTGGCCCTCCAGCTCGCTGTCCACGGCCGGCTGGCGGCTGGCCTGGTACTGGCCGCGGATGCGGCCGAGGTCTGCCTGCAGGCGGGCGATGGTCGCATCCGCGCGCTGGCGGTCGCCCTGCGCGCTCTTCATCTGCCGGTCGAGTTCCGTGGTTTCGCCACGGATGTCGAACAGCTCCTTCTGCAGTGCCGCGATCAGCCCGCGCTCGTCCGCCCGGGCCTGCTCGATGATGCGCGGCTCGGCCGCCTTGGTGATCAGCAGCAGCATGATCACCGCGCCGAAGGCGCAGCACATGCCGTCGAGGAAATACAGGCTGAAGATCTCCAGTTCGCGACGCTTGCGGCGCATCAGGGCCAGTCCTGCGAGGGAGTGATGAGCGAGCCGCCGCTGGCGTAGGCCAGATCCCAGAAGTAGCCGGCGGCATCCGGATCGCCGTCCATGGGGAACAGCAGCACGTTGACCGGCAGGCGCCGCGGCAGCGAGCGCACGGCATCCACCATGAACTTCACGCGCCGCTCCTCCTTCACGTCCTCGACCTGCGCGGGCGGCTTCTCGCCCTGGGTCGGCAGGCCATCGGTGATGAGGAAGATGTTGTCCGGCTGCGGCTGCAGCTGCTTCACCACCGCGAAGGCGTTGATGAGGCTGGTGCCCTTGTCCGGCACCAGCTTGCGCACCGCCGCCACGGCCGCCGTCAGCTCGGATCCGTCGCGGACCTCGAGCCAGCGCCCGCCGGTGCCGTCGAGCACCGCCTGCGCCTGCTCGTTGAAGGCATAGATCTGCACCCTGGTGCCGGGCCGGATCTGCGCCGTGAGCCAGTCCACCGTGCGCACCGCCTGCTGCCACTTCGGCGCGCGGATCTTGCGCGCATCGGCCATGTTGCGGAAGCGCACCACGTTGACATAGGTGCGCCCGAGCATGCTGGTGGAGGCATCCAGCAGGATCAGCACGTGGCTGCCGCCCATGCGGATACCGGTGAGGTACTGGCGGTTGCCCTCGCCGGTGAAGCTGCGCAGCTTCTGCCCGCTGCCCGCCTTCTCGGTGGTGCGCGCGGCCAGGCGCTGGTTGGATTCCTCCAGCTGCTTCACGTCGGCGCGCAGCTGCTCGATGCTTTCGCGCCGTGCGCTGCTGTCGCCCTGGGCCTGCGAGACCTCGGCCTGCATGCGCGCCAGCATCACCGCCAGCCGCGCTGCCTCCTCGGCCAGCACCTTCTCGTCCTTCTGGTCGTCGTCCAGCGAATTGCGCAGCCGCACCAGGTTCTTGCGCGCATCGAGCACCTCCTGCTCCAGCCGCGTGGTCTCGCTGCGCAGGTCCGCCCTGGCGTCGCGGGCATTGCTGGACACCTGGGAGTTGATGATGACGAAGGTCAGCACCACGGCGCCGAAGCCGCAGGTGATGGCGTCGAGGAAGGACCAGCTGAAGACGTTCAGCTCACGGCGCTGGCGCATCGACGCCCTCCTCGGCCAGCAGCCGCAGCTCCACCGGCGGCTGGCCGATCTCGATGCGGTCGCCCGCATGCAGCACGGCGGAGCCTTCCACGGCCACGCCGTTGAGGCGGGTGCCGTAGCGGCTGTGGTCGTGCAGCAGCACGCGGCCGGCCTCGAGCACGAGGCTGCAATGCCGGCGCGACAGGCCCTGCAGCGAAGCGGGCAGCTGCAGGCCGTACTCGCCGTCGGCGAGCTGCGAGCCGATGCGCAACGGCCGGCCGTCGAGCCGCAGCAGGCGATGGCCGTAACACAGGTGGCTGGGCCGCGCGGCGGCCACCACGGCCAGGACGCTGCCTTTGTCCCGATGCGACGGCAGGGGCGGACGGTCCCAGGGCAGCTGCGTCGCCAGCGCGAGCGCCCCGGACGGCGCCGTGGGTGCCAGCCGCAGCGCGCCCAGCGCCGCCGCGCCCGGCTCCAGCGTGACGATCTCCCAGCCCGGCAGCCCTGCCAGGCTTTCCAGCAGTCCCGGATAGCCGGCCAGGCGGTCGGGTACCTGCAGCACCGCTCCGGCGGCGGGCGGCGCCAGCGCGCGCAGCCGCTGCAGCAGCCGCTCGGCCGCCTGCGTCACCGCCGCGCGCAGCTCCGCCGCGCTGACCTCGGCGGCGAATTCGCTGCCGCGGTAGCTGATGGACACCCGGCGCGATTCATGCCCCGCCAGGTCGGCCAGCCAGCCGGCGAGGCCGGCGTACAGCTGGCGCTCGCTTCCGTCATCGTGGAACGGATCGAAGCGGCTGGCACGCAGCAGCGCCGCGCCGATGGCCCGCGCGCAGGCGCGATCCAGGGCCTGGAAGGACAGCCAGTCGAGGCGTTGCGCGGTATCGCGCGAGGCACCGTCCGCCTGGCCGATGTGCGTCAGGCCGGCATCGTGCAGCGTGAGTTCCAGGTGCCAGAGCTCGCGGCCGGGCGCGGGCCGGCGCGAAGCCGCCACCGCCGAGTCGACCAAGCCGGCGAGCGGCAGGCCGGCATCGCGCGCCAGGCCGAGCAACAGCCCGAGCTGGCGCGCCGACCAGCTGGACGGCACCGCGGCCACCAGCGCCTCGCAGCCGGATGGCAGGGCGGCGCGCAGCTGCAGGAGCTGCGCCTGCACGATATCCGCGCTGCTGCGCCAGGAGCCCAGCGGCCGCGGCAGCGGGCCATCGTCCAGGTCGCGCCAGTGGCGCGTGGAAACCGGCGCCGCCGCCTCGCCGGCTGCCCTGCCCAGCGCCCCCGTGGCCGCCGCCAGCCCCGGCTCCGCCCACAGCACACGCCCCGCCGCGGCCAGGGTCAGCGCGGCATCGTTGAGGTCCACTGCGGCAGTCGCCATGCCCGTACTGCTCCCGCTGCGGCCGCTCAGCTCACATGCAGGTGGCGGATCAGGTTGTCCTCGCACCAGGCCTCGGCATCCAGGGCCAGGCGTTCCTGGATCAGCTGCAGCTGGTGCACCAGGAACATCAGGGTGATGCAGGTCAGCAGCGCCACCAGCGTCGCGTTGAACGCCGAGCCGAGGAACTGGGTCACCGGCGTCACGTCACCCTCCACGGCGCGGTGCGCCATGCGCAGCGCCAGGCCGATGCCACGCACCGTGCCGACGAAGCCGATGGCGGGGATGGCCCAGACGATGAAGCGGATCATCGCCATCTCGGAATCCAGGCGGTTGGCTTCCGACTCCACCAGCCGGTGCATCGAGGTGGCGACATCCTGCAGGTTGCGCACCGCGCCGAAGCGGCGCAGCGTGTGGGTGATGACCCGCGGCAGCAGCAGCTCGCGCTGGCCCGCCGGCAGCGCCTCGATGTGGCGCACGTACTCGCGGCTGTCCTCCGGCAGGATGCGCATGCCCTCGGCGATCGGCAGCAGCGGCTGCTCGAACAGCCGCCGCTCCTGCGCCACCAGCCGCCACTTGTAGCCGATCAGCGCCAGGCACCACACCGAGAGGATCAGGCAGGCCTCGGGCTCGAAGTCGCGCACGGTGACGAACAGCGAGGCGGGCGCCTCGTAGTTCGGGTCCTTGCGCATGGCGGCGAGCTGCGCGGCGAGGATGGCCTCGGCGTTCGGGTAGATCACCGTGACGTAGAGGGCGTGCACGACGATCACGGCGATCACCAGCGCGAACATCTGGAACACGGCTTCCTGGCTGAAGGTGCGGTTCATGCTGGCTTGACCTCGGAAATGATCGGGGTGCTGGCGGCGGCTCAGATGTCGGATGGCAGGGCGATGGCGAGGTCGGCGGCGAGCGGCTTCGACGGCCGGAACTCCTGCAGCTCATCGGCGGAGGGCTTGCCGGCAAGCTCGGCCTGGGCGCGGCGCAGCTCGGCATCGAGTTCCTCGCGGCTGAGTTCGGGCGGCTTTGCCGGCGCCGCGGCGCCACCGGCGCCGCCGGCTGGTGCAGCGGGCTCCGCAGCCGGGGCCTGCGCGAGGGCCGCGGCGGCCGGCTGCGGGCCGAGCCAGGCATCGGTGACCGTACGCGCCGCCCAGGTGGACCCCAGCCCGGCCGCCATCACCAGTCCCACCTTGAATATCTGCATGGTCGTTCCCCCTTGCCTCGCCCCGGGCTCAGTCGGCGTTGCGGGCGAGGCGGAAGCCGACATCCAGCCGGCCCTGGTCGCCGAAATCGCGGTAGGCGAAGCGCAGCTCGCTGATGCTGGCCTGGCGCCAGCTGGAGCCGCGGATCACGTGGTACTGGCCGGTATCGGCACCCTGCGGGTCGACGAGCACGGCATCGCCCGCGCCGTACACGCTGTAGCGGTCGTTCACCCACTCCGCGGCATTGCCGCCGAGGTCGAAGAAGCCGAGCGGACTCGGCCGGAAGCGGCCGACCGGCGCGGTCACCGGATAGCCGTCGTCGTAGTCGCCGAGCACGTTGGCGACGATACCCCTGGCGGACTTGTCGGCGAAGTTGCCGGACTCGGGTTCAGGCGGCATCTGGTCTCCCCACGGGTAGCGGCGCTCGCCACCGCCGCCATTGTAGCGGCTCGCCCACTCCCACTCCGCCTCCGTGGGCAGGCGATAGCCCCGGGTCGCGGGCTCGGCCAGGCGCAGCGCGCCATCGCGCAGCACGTAGGCCGGCGGCAGGCCCTCGCGGTCGCTCAGCCAGTTGCAGTAGCTGGCCGCGTCCTCCCAGCCGAGCATCACCACCGGGTGATCGCTGCCTGCGAGCTGCTTGTACTTCTCGGCACCCGAGGTGTGGCTGGGCCGGAACTCGCGGTACTCGCGGTTGGTCACCTCGCGCAGGCCGATGTAGTAGGCGCGCGTGATGCGCACCCGTCGCTGGGTCTCGTTGGGCCGCCGGCCCTGCTCCCGGCGCGGCGCGCCGGTCTCGAACTCGCCGGGACCGACCAGCCGCAGCTCCTGGCCCTGCTTCGTGGTGACCGTCTTCGGCACCGCTGCCATCACCGCCTGCTGCGGTGTCAGCAGGCGCGCCTGCACCCGCTGCGGCATGCCCGGCCGCGGCGTCACCTCGGTGACGTAGCTGGCATAGCCCGCCTTGCGCAGCTCGATGCGATGGGGCACCGCGAGCAGCTGCAGCTCCTGTCCGGCGGGGCCACGCGCGACGCCATCGACGAGGACCTCCGCATCCGGCGGCTCGCTCTCCACGCGCACCACGCCGAGCCGGGCCGCCAGTTCCACGTGCAGCGACGCCGAACCACGGCGCTCCACGGCGACGCTGCGCGTGGCGGTCTCGTGGCCGGGCTTCGCCACCAGCACCGTGTGGGAGCGACCCGGGGCGATCTCCGTCTCCAGCGGTGTCACGCCGCGGTAGCGGCCATCGATGCTGACCGCGGCGCCCGCCGGCAGGCTCACCACCTCCAGCAGGCCATCGGCTTCCTGCAGGGTCACCGGTGGCAGCGTCAGCTTCTGCCCGGCCGTCACCTGCAGCGACTGGCGCCAGGGCTTGTAGCCTTCGAGCCGCAGCTCGATCTGCGCCTGGCCGCTGGCGACCGGCACGGTCGCCGGCGTGACGCCCAGCGCCTCCCCGCCCACGCTGATGCGCGCGCCGGGCGGCTCGCTGCGGATGTCGACATCGGCCCAGTCGGGCACGAGCGCCACCCGCACGGCCTGGCGCTCGCCGCGGCCGGTGACTTCCACCGTGGTCTCGTAGGGCTGGTAGCGGGCGGCCACCACGCGCAGCCGGTGGCTGCCGGCGGCCACGGCATAGCTGCCATCGGCCGCGGGCTGCTGCGGCTGGCCGTCGACGCTCAGCTGCAGGGACCCGCTCGGAGCACCCTCCAGCACCAGTCGCCCGGGCAGCGGCTTCAGGCTGAAATGGAAATCCTGGCTGCGCTCCTCGCCCACCACCAGTGGCGCCGTCAGCGGTTCGTGGCCATCGGCCGCCAGTTCCACGGTGTAACGGCCCGGGTGCAGCAGGTAGCGCCCACCGAGCTGCAGTGGCAGCCAGCTGCCACGCAGCGTCACCCGCGCCTGCGCCGGCGTCACCTGGATGCCGACGGCCCGCGCGGTGAACAGTTCCAGCGCCAGCAGGGCCAGCAGCGCGAGGCTGCCGTACAGCCACCAGGGCCGGCGGCGGCGCCCGGCCGGTGGCGGCGCCCGCAGGCGCTCCGCCGTGATGGCCGGCCCGGGCGCGGCGGCCGCCGTGGCTGCCACCGGCGGCAGCGTCGCGTACTCGGTGTCCGTGTAGGCCACCGAGAAGCGCAATGCCTCGGCATCGAAATGGCATTCGATGCGCAGCGCGCCGGCGGTGATGACATCGCCGTCCTCCAGCCAGCCGGTGGCGGCTGCGGGCGCGGCGTTGACGGCCAGGGTCGTGCCACCGGCGGCCGCACTGGCCGTGGCCTGCAGGAAGGGGCGCCCATCGAGGCAGCCGATGAGGCCGAGGATCTCCCCGGTGACGGGACCGGGTACGCGGATGTCGGCCGCCGAGCCGCTGCCGATGCGGATCGGCAGCTCGGCGTCCGTGAGCCGCCGTGTGCCCGCCGGCGAACCGATGACCAGCGGGCGGTTCAGATGGCGTCCTCGCAGCGCACTACCACCGGCGGCTGCGCGCCGCCCGCAACCACGCGAAAGCTGCGACGCACGTCGCGATAGCCGGCGCGCGCGCCGACGGCCGTGTAGGTGCCGGGGCGCAGCGCCAGCGTGCGCGTGCTGAAGGCGCCGAGGCGCCCCACCTTGAATATGGTCACCTCGGTGAGGTTATCGGACTCCAGCTGCACCGGCACCGGGGTGGCGCCGACGCTGACCAGGCGCTCGAGTTCGGCAACCTGCCCGGAGAGCAGCGGGCCCGGTTGCGGCGTCTCCTTCGCCGTCTCCCTGGCGGTGGCGAGCAGGCTGCGCGCCGCGGCAAGCACGGCGTCGTCGTTGAAGTGGTCGGCGTTGGCGATCGCGGCGCGCAGGCGCGTGTCGAGGTCCAGCCGCGCGCGGACCCGCTCCTGGCCTTCGCGCGCGGCCACGAGGTTGGCATCGACGCCGAGCATGGCCTCGTAACTGCGTGCGGCATCGCCCCAGCGCTCGGCCTGCTCGAAGGCGCGGGCCTCGGCCTGCCGTGCCGCGAGCTGGGCGAGCTTGCTGTCGGCATCGAGTTGCGCCAGGGCTGCCTGTGCCGCGGCATCCCCCGGCTGCGCCTGCAACGCGGCGGTGAAGGCCGCGCGCGCGGCGCCACTGCGGCCCGCGGCCTGCTCGGCGAGGCCGCGCGCCATCTGCGTCTCGTAGCTGTCGCGCGCCACGGCGCGGGAGAGCCGCGTCACGCCCTCGCCGGCCGGCGCCGAGGCCGGATCGAGCGACGCCGCCTGGCGGTACAGCTCGAGCGCCTGCGCGCGCTGGCCGGCGCCTTCCGCTGCCTGGGCCCGCGACAGCAGCGCCAGCAGCTGGTCGAGGTGGCCGGCGCGCTCCAGCCCGCGGCGGGCGGCGGCGTTGCCGGGATCCACGGCCAGGGCCGCGGTGAAGCCCGCGGTGGCCTCGGCCTGCCGACCGGCGAGCAATCCCGCCTCGCCGGCAGCCAGGGTATCGGCGAGCCGCCGTGGCGCGCTCGCCAGCAAGGCGCGGCCCAGTGTCGTGGCCGAACGGTAGCCCGCCAGCGCCGCGGCCAGGTCCCGCCCGCGATAGGCCGCATCGGCAGCCTGGGCCTGCTCGCGCAGGGCAGTCCAGTCGGCGCCACCCCAGCGTTCGGCCCCGGCCTTCTTCAACTCGTCGTCGAGGCGCAGGAACTCGCCCAGCGCCCCATCGAGTTCGGCGCTCGATACCGGCTGCGCGGACGCCGGCGGTGGGTTCGACGTTGCCGCTGATTCGGCCGCGACGGCCGGCGACGCGGCCGGCACCGGCGCTGCCGGGGGTGCCACCCGCGGCGCGCGCGCGCGCATCCAGTCCGGCAGGAAGCCGATGACCAGCACCGCCACGACCAGCAGCAGCGCCAGGCCGCCGTACA
>JAANMW010001218.1_pt1 | contig 27783 bp, 23 predicted proteins | sample 7279671 | NCBI WGS metagenome assembly JAANMW01 (sample SAMN14094541, study PRJNA606508) | bioreactor metagenome | isolation source: A lab-scale SPAN reactor treating ammonium-rich wastewater day 247 | place: Ireland: Galway | collected 2017-09-19 | reverse complement strand
AGCTTGAACCAGGCGCGGGCGAAGGCGTCCGCGAACTGGTCGGGATTCTCAAGGAAGCGCTTTGATATCTCTCCGTAGATGGGATCAAAGCGCAGCGACAGATCCGTGGTCAGCATGGTCGGCACATGCTTCTTCGACGGGTCGAAGGGATCCGGGGTGATGGCCGGGGCGTCCTTCGCCCTCCATTGGTGAGCGCCGGCCGGGCTCTTGGTCAGCTCCCATTCGAACCCGAACAGCGTGTCGAAGAAGTTGTTGTCCCACCTGGTCGGGGTCTGGGTCCAGGTCACCTCCAGGCCGCTGCCGATGGCGTCAGCCCCCTTGCCCGTGCCTAACCGGCCCTTCCAGCCGAGACCCTGATCCTCGATCGGGGCGGAGTCCGGGACCGGCCCAACCAGCGACGCATCGCCGGCGCCGTGGGTCTTGCCGAAGGTATGGCCGCCCGCGATCAGCGCGACGGTTTCTTCGTCATTCATCGCCATGCGGAGAAATGTCTCGCGGATATCCTTGGCGGCTGCGAGCGGGTCCGGTTGGCCGTTCGGCCCTTCCGGATTGACGTAGATCAGGCCCATCTGCACCGCGGCGAGCGGCTCCGCCAGCTCACGTTCGCCGCTGTAGCGCTCGTCGCCGAGCCAGGCGCCTTCCGGTCCCCAGAACAATTCCTGCGGCTCCCATTCGTCGACACGGCCGCCGGCGAAACCCAAGGTCTTGAAACCCATCGATTCCAGCGCGGCATTGCCTGCGAGGACATAAAGATCAGCCCAGGAAATCTTGCGGCCATACTTCTGCTTGACCGGCCACAACAGGCGGCGCGCCCGGTCGAGCAGCACGTTGTCCGGCCATGAGTTCAGCGGCGCGAAGCGCTGCTGGCCGCCGCCGGCGCCGCCGCGGCCGTCGGTGATGCGATAGGTGCCCGCGCTATGCCACGCCATGCGGACCATCAGTCCGCCGTAGTGGCCGAAATCGGCTGGCCACCAGTCCTGCGAGTCCGTCATCAGCGCCTTCAGATCAGTGATGACAGCGTTCAGGTCGAGGCTTGCGAACTCGCTGGCGTAGTCGAAGTCCCGGCCCATCGGATTGGACAGGTTCGATTTCTGATGCAGGACCTGAACATCGAGCTGCTCAGGCCACCAGTCGCGATTCTTGTGTCCGCGACCGCTCGCAAACGGGCATTCGCCAGCTCTTTTATCGTTCGTCTTTGCGTCCATGATTGTCTCCGATGCTGTGCTGTCGCGTTGCCGGTCGGCCGCCAGCGCCATTCCGAAGCCGCGGATTACCGAGGAAGTGATCGACGCGGAGCTAAGCTCGCTTCTGTCCGGGCGCTCCGGCGTCGGTCGTCGATAGGGTTCGGATCAGCCAAGGCCGCGGATCCTCCGGCAACATGAGGATTAGCTAAGTGTGGGGGAGATCCTTGATAAGGTCCATTCGATTTGTCTTCATAGCACGATAAGCATATCTGATCGAAGATGGTGACCCTCAGACAACTCCGCTACCTCGCCGCGCTCGCCCGCCACGGTCATTTCGGGCGCGCAGCCGAGGCGTGCGCCATCACTCAGCCGGCGCTGTCGATGCAGATCCGGGAACTGGAACAGTTTCTTGGCGTGACGCTGGTGGAACGGCGGCCGGGCGAGGTGATGCTGACCGAAATCGGCCGCGAGATTTCCCGCCGCGCCGAGGACGTGCTGGCCTCAGCGCGCGATCTCGTCGATTTCGCCCGCCATCGCGGCCGCCCTCTGACAGGACGCCTGACCCTCGGCATTATTCCGTCGCTCGCGCCGTATCTGCTGCCGCGCATCCTGCCGGCGCTTCAGTCGCAATTTCCGGAGCTCGAACTGGAATTGCGCGAGACGCAGACCCGGCTGCTGGTCGAGGAGGTCAAGGGCGGCATGCTCGACGCCGCCATGCTGGCGCTGCCACTCGGCGAGCCCGATATAGATACGCTTGAGCTGTTCAACGATCTGTTCCTGCTCGCGGTGCCGGCGAGCGATCCCCGGCCTCGTGGACGCCGCGTGGCGGTGCGCGACATCGATCAAACGCGCCTGATCCTGCTCGAGGACGGTCATTGCCTGCGCGATCAGGCTCTCGCGTTCTGCGCCACGATCCCGCGGGGACCATCGCCCGGCGCGACCGGCATGACGTTCGGCGCGTCCAGCCTTGCCACGGTGATGCAGATGGTGGCCGGCGGCTACGGTCTGACGCTGATCCCGCAGATCGCCGCCGATGTCGAGGCGCGCGACGAGCGCGTCAAGATTCTGCGGCTTCAGGATCCGCAGCCCGGCCGTTGCATCGGGCTGGCGTTTCGCAAGACGTCGCCGCGCAGGGCCGATTTCGCGGCGCTGGGCGAGGTTGTGACGGGATGTATTGCGGCGAACCACTCTTGAGTCGTCCGCTCGTGAGGGAGGGAGATCGCCGCGTCTGGTGAAGCACGTTCGCCGGCGCGCGGCTCCAACGAAACGAACACAATAAAAAAGGGCGGCTCGAAGCCGCCCCTTGGTCATTTTGTGACTGCACCTGATTCTATGCTTTGTGCTTTGACGCGTTTCTTCGCGCGAACCGGATTCCATCCCCGGGTCAAGCCCGGGGACATGCTTCGCTCGAAAACGCTACATGCTTACTCGCCTGCCGCTTCCCGCGGCGCGTCGCCTTCGGCTTTCTGCTTGGCTTCGAGGTCCTCCCCGGTTTCCTGGTCGACCACCTTCATTGACAGCCGGGTCTTGCCGCGGTCGTCGAAGCCGAGCAGCTTGACCTTGACCTTGGCGCCTTCCTTGACGACGTCGGAGGTCTTCTGCACGCGGCCGGCGGCGAGCTGGCTGATGTGAACGAGGCCGTCCTTCGCGCCAAAGAAGTTCACGAAGGCGCCGAACTCCATCACCTTGACCACCGTTCCTTCGTAGATCTCGCCGACCTCGGGATCGGAGGCGATCGACTTGATCCACTTGATCGCGGCCTTGATCGATTCGCCGTCGCTCGAGGCGACCTTGACGGTGCCGTCGTCCTCGATGTTGACCTTGGCGCCGGTCTTCTCGACGATCTCGCGGATCACCTTGCCGCCGGTGCCGATCACTTCCCGGATCTTGTCGGTCGGGATCTTGAAGGTCTCGATCCGAGGCGCGTGTTCGCCGAGTTCGGCGCGGGCGCGATCCAGCGCCTTGGACATTTCACCCAGAATATGGATGCGGCCGTCCTTGGCCTGGCCGAGCGCGACTTTCATGATCTCCTCGGTGATGCCGGCGATCTTGATGTCCATCTGCAGCGAGGTGATGCCGGCTTCCGTGCCGGCCACCTTGAAGTCCATGTCGCCGAGATGGTCCTCGTCGCCGAGGATGTCGGACAGCACGGCGAAGCGGCTGCCTTCCAGGATCAGCCCCATCGCGATGCCCGCGGTCGGCCGCTTCAAGGGAACGCCGGCGTCCATCAGCGACAGCGAGGCGCCGCACACCGACGCCATCGAGGACGAACCGTTCGACTCGGTGATCTCCGAGACGACGCGGATGGTGTAGGGAAACTCGTGATGCGGCGGCAGCACCGGACGGATTGCGCGCCACGCCAGCTTGCCGTGGCCGATCTCGCGGCGCTTGGCGCCGCCGAGGCGGCCGGTCTCGCCGACCGAATAGGGCGGGAAGTTGTAGTGCAGGAGGAACGTCTCCTTGTACGTCCCGGCCAGCGAATCGATATACTGCTCGTCCTCGCCGGTGCCGAGCGTGGTCACCACCATCGCCTGGGTCTCGCCGCGGGTGAACAGCGCCGAACCGTGGGCGCGCGGCAGCACGCCGGCTTCGGCGACGATATTGCGCACCGTCTTGACGTCGCGGCCGTCGATGCGCTTGCCGGTGTCGAGGATGTTCCAGCGAACGATCTTGGCCTCGAGCTCCTTGAACACGCCGGCGACGCGCAGCTTGTCGTATTTCGGCTCCTGGCCTTCCGGGAAGAAGTGAAGAAGCGCCTTCTCCTTGACCTTGCCGACGGCGGCGTAGCGGTCCTGCTTGACGGGAATGGCGTAAGCCGCGCGCAGATCCTGCTCGACCAGGCCGAGCATCTCCTTCTCGATCTCGGTATCGTCGATGACCTTGAGTTCGCGGGGCTCCTTGGCGGCCTTCTCGGCGAGTTCGATGATCGCGTCGATCACCGGCTGGAAGTGACGGTGGCCGAACATCACCGCCTTGAGCATGATCTCTTCCGAAAGCTCCTTGGCCTCGGACTCGACCATCAGCACCGCGTCCGCCGTGCCGGCGACGACCAGATCGAGCTGGGTGTCGACGATTTCGTCGAGCGTCGGGTTGAGCACGTATTCATCATTGATGAAGCCGACGCGGGCGGCGCCGATCGGGCCCTTGAACGGCGCGCCGGACAGCGTCAGCGCGGCCGAGGCGGCGACCATCGCCAGGATGTCCGGATCGTTTTCCATGTCGTGCGACAGCACGGTCACGATCACCTGGGTCTCGTTGCGCCAGCCGTCGGCGAACAGCGGGCGGATCGGTCGGTCGATCAGGCGGGAGACCAGCGTCTCCTTCTCGGTCGGACGGCCTTCACGCTTGAAGTAACCGCCGGGGATGCGGCCGGCCGCATAGGTCTTTTCCTGGTAGTCGACCGTCAGCGGCAGGAAGTCGACGCCTTCGCGCGGCGACTTGGCGGCGACCACGGTGGCAAGCACGACGGTCTCGCCGTAAGTGGCGACGACGGCGCCGTCGGCCTGGCGCGCGATCTTGCCGGTTTCAAGTTTGAGGGGACGTCCGCCCCAATCGATTTCAACGGAGTGTTGATTGAACATCGGATCCTTCTTTCATCGGATCCCGGAATGGCGGACGCCAGATGCCATAAGACCATGCCAAGATTGCGAGACGCTGGCGGTTAGCGCAGCGTCCGGCGATCCTGCCATGGCCTCGAGGTGGAAAATGGCCTCGAGGTGGAAAATGGCGTTCGTCCCTTCCGGGGTGCGGGCGCCGGCCTCCGGCCTTTCGTCCCGCGCGGCTGGGCACGAAGCCCATTTGCGCCAGCCGCCGGAATGCGGCTGGGCTAACGCACAGGCGGACACGAACTCGCCGGTGCGGTGATATTCACCGGGCGCGGTGGATACGACGTTTCGCATCCGCCAGCCCGGGCCATGTGAGCGATCGATCAGCGACGGATGCCGTGCTTTTCGAGCAGCGCCTTGTAACGCGCCTCGTCCTTCTTCTTGACGTAGTCAAGAAGCGAACGCCGCGTCGACACCAGCTTCAACAACCCGCGGCGCGAGTGATTGTCCTTGGTGTGAGTCTTGAAGTGCGCGGTGAGGTTGGCGATGCGTTCCGACAGGATCGCGACCTGAACCTCGGGCGAACCAGTGTCGCCGGGCTTATTGGCGCTGGTCTTGATGACTTCCGCTTTGCGTTCTGCGGTAATCGACATCGTAAACTATCCTTGGCGATTGGGACTGGCGGTCAGTCCGGAGAGGTTGAACACGCGCTTGGGGATGAGTTCGCCATTGCCAAGCTCGGCGAGGGCCAGAAGCCGGCCCGCCACCGTGACATAGACTGTGCCGCTCATATTGGGCGCATCCCGTCCGCGCAACAAAACGGCCTGGCCCCGATGGAGCCTTGCCGCATCCGCCCGTGTGACGGCCAGTGCCGGGATGTCGTCCAGCGCGGTCTCAACGGGCAAAAGCGCGTCGGCGAGGTTTCCCTCACCAGACGCGGCTCTATCGCACAAAGCCTGCAGATGTTCCAGCGGAATCATGCTCGTCTCGTCGAACGGGCCGACCAGCGTCCGGCGCAGCGCGCAGATATGGCCGTAGCAGCCCAGCAGCCGCCCCATGTCGCGGGCGAGCGCGCGGACATAGGTCCCCTTGCCGCATTCGGCCTCGAACACCGAATGTCCGCTATCCTGATGATCGGCAAGGTTTAAATGGTGTATCTCGACCGGGCGGGGCGCCAGCGGTACGACCTCGCCGTCGCGTGCCAGATCGTAGGCGCGCTCGCCCTGGATCTTCACCGCCGAATATTGCGGGGGGATTTGCTCGATCCTGCCGGTGAAGCTCGGCAGCAGCGCCATGATCGCCTCCGCCGTGGGACGCGCGGCGCTGGTCACAACCGCGCGGCCCTCGGTGTCGTCGGTGTCGCGTTCCTCGCCCCAGGCCACCGTGAAGCGGTAGCGCTTGCGGCCGTCCATCACGAACGGCACCGTCTTGGTGGCCTCGCCGAGCGCGATCGGGAGCCCGCCGGAGGCGAGCGGATCGAGCGTCCCGGCATGGCCGGCGCGCTTGGCGGAGAACAGCCGCTTCACCACCGCGACCGCCTGGGTCGAGGTCATGCCGACCGGCTTGTCGAGCGCAACCCAGCCATGGACGTCACGCTTGTCGCGGCGCGGCTGGTTGTTGTGTTGTCTTTTCCGGACCGGCGCGTTGAGAAAGTTATCGTCGGCCGCGGATTTATTTTTGTCGGCGCCGTTCGAATCGCTGATTTTGGAATCGATGGCGGCGTCAGGCGTGGTCATGATCGGTCAGCTTTCGTCGGTATCCGGTGCGAGGTCTCTCTGTACCGCAGGAGTTCTCAATAACTTCTCGATACGTTCCGCTTCGTCGAATCGCTCGTCGACCCGGAAACGAATGTCAGGTGCAAATTTTAGGTTAACGCGTCGCGCGACTTCGCCGCGCAGGAATTTTCTGTTGCGATCCAGCGCATCGATCACGTCAGCGGTGTCGCGACCGCCGAGCGGCATCACGTAGATTGTCGCGAGCTTGAGGTCGGCCGACATGCGGACTTCGGGCACGGTGACAAGGTGTCCTTCAAGAACGGGATCATGAACCTGACCCTGTGCCAGGATATCCGCGATCGCGTGACGCACGGTTTCCGCGACGCGCAACTGGCGGTGCGAGCCGCCGGGATGTTTCTCTGGCTGGTGACGACGCGGCATGAACGTCCTTCGAAAACACTCGTCATGGCCGGGCCTGTCCCGGACATCCACGTCTTTTTCTTCCTGTAGAGTTTCTCAAGACGCGCATGCCCGGACGAAGCCGGGCATGACGTCGCATTCGAGTTGATCCGACGCTCTGGTGAGATTTGGACTCACAGCGAGCGCTGGATGGTCTCCACGCGGTAGCACTCGATGACGTCGCCGACGCGCATGTCGCCGTAACTCTCGAACGCCATGCCGCACTCCTGTCCCGACTGGACTTCCTTCACCTCGTCCTTGAAACGCTTCAGCGTCGACAGCTTGCCTTCGTGCACCACGACGTTGTCGCGGATCAGGCGGACATGGGCGCCGCGTTCCACGTTGCCGTCGGTCACGCGGCAACCGGCCACCTTGCCGACCTTGGAAATGTTGAACACCTCCAGAATCTCGGCGTTGCCCAGCATGGTTTCGCGCAGCGTCGGCGCGAGCAATCCGCTCATCGCCTTCTTTACGTCGTCCACGAGGTCATAGATGATGTTGTAGTAGCGGATCTCGATGCCGTTGCGCTTGGCCGCAGCTGCAGCCTCCTTGTTGGCGCGAACGCTGAAGCCGATGATCGCGGCGTTGAAACCTTCAGCCAGCGTGACGTCGGATTCGCTGATGCCGCCGACGCCCGCATGAAGGATGCGCGCGGCGACTTCGTCGGTGCCGAGCTTCTCCAGCGAGCCGAGGATGGCTTCCAGCGAGCCCTGGACGTCGGCCTTGATGATCAGCGGGAAATCCTTGCGGCCCGCCGTCTTGAGCTGCGACATCATCTGCTCGAGCGATCCGCGCATGCCGGAGGCGCTCGCCGCGGCGTTCTCGCGCTTCTGGTGGGCGCGATAGCTTGTGACCTGGCGGGCGCGGGCCTCGTTCTCGACCACGGCAAGCCGGTCGCCGGCCTCCGGCGGTCCGTTGAAGCCCAGCACCTCGACCGGCACCGACGGGCCGGCCTCGTTGACGGTTTCGCCCTGATCCGAAATCAACGCCCGGACGCGCCCCATCTCGGCGCCGGCCACGATGATGTCGCCGACCCGCAGCGTGCCGCGCTGGACCAGCACGGTGGCGACGGGCCCGCGGCCGCGATCCAGCTTGGCCTCGATCACGGTGCCTTCGGCGGGCCGCGAGGCATTGGTCTTGAGGTCGAGCAGGTCGGCCTGCAGGGAGATCATTTCCAGCAGCTTGTCGAGGTTGGTCTTGTTCTTGGCGGAGACCTCGACGTCGACCACCTGGCCGCCCATCGATTCGACCTGCACCTCATGCTGCAGCAGTTCGGTGCGCACGCGCTCCGGCTTCGCGTCGGGCTTGTCGATCTTGTTGATCGCGATGATCATCGGGACCTTGGCGGCCTTGGCGTGATTGATGGCCTCGATGGTCTGCGGCATGACGCCGTCATCGGCGGCGACGACCAGAATGACAACATCCGTCACCTTGGCGCCGCGGGCGCGCATCGCGGTGAACGCGGCATGGCCCGGCGTGTCGATGAAGGTGATCTTCTTGCCGTCCGGCGAGGTGACCTGATAGGCGCCGATGTGCTGGGTGATGCCGCCGGCTTCGCCCGACACCACGTTGGCGTGTCGCAGAGAATCGAGCAGCGAGGTCTTGCCGTGGTCGACGTGGCCCATCACGGTCACGACCGGCGAGCGGGGCTCGATATCGGTCGAGTTGTCGGCCACATCGAACAGGCCTTCCTCGACGTCGCTTGCGGCGACGCGCTTGACGGTATGGCCCAGTTCTTCAGCGATGAGCTGCGCGGTGTCGGCGTCGATCACGTCGGTGATCTTGTGCATCGCGCCCTGCTTCATCAGCATCCGGATCACGTCCACCGCGCGCTCGGCCATGCGGTTGGCGAGTTCCTGGATGGTGATCGCCTCCGGCACCACGACCTCTCGAACCAGCTTTTCCTTCGGCTCGTTCGAGGCATGACCCTTCAGGCGCTGGGTGCGGCGGCGGAACGAGGCGATCGATCGCTCGCGCACGTCGTCGGCGCTGAGCGCCGTCACCAGCGTCAGGCGGCCGCGCTGCTTGGCGGGCGCCGGCTTGGCGGCCGGCTTCGGGGCAACCACGGGACGCGCGGGGCCGCCGGGACGGCGCACCAGACGCGGAGCCTCGTCCTCGTCGCTGCCGTCGGCGGCCACAGCGGCCGGCCGCGCCGGAGGGGCCGCGCGCGTGGTGGTGGTCGTGGTCTTGGCCGGCGCGGGCTTGGACTCGGTTTGTCCGAAGCGGCGCTTGGCTTCGATCTCGGCCTTGCGCTTGGCCTCTTCTTCCTGGCGGTGGCGCTCTTCCTCGGCCTTGCGGCGGGCCTCGGCGGCCTCGCGCTCGGCCTGCTCGATGCCTTCCTTGCTGTTGCGGCGGGCGGCTTCGGCTTCCGCAATCCGGCGCTCCTCCTCGGCGCGCACCTTGGCCTCGGCCAAAGCGCTTGCACGCGCGCTGCGCTCGTCCTCGGTGAGCTTCCTCAGCACGACGCCCGAACCCGCGCGTGGAGCGGCGGGTGTCGTCGCACGAGCCGGCGGAGCCTTGGCGGCCGGCGTCCTGACGCTGACCTGCTCCGAGGTTCCAGCCGGTTCCGGGCCCGGGGAGTCGCCGCCGATTCGACGCTTGCCGCGTTTTTCCACCACCACCTGCTTGGTACGGCCGTGGCTGAAGCTCTGGCGCACGGTGCCCTGCTCGACGCGTGGCTTGAGCGTCAAGGTCTTGGTCGGGCTGACGCTCAGAGTCTTGTCGCCAGGATTTTTCGCATCAACCATTCAGCAGTCCCAATCTTGTTGCGCCGTACGCGTTCGCACGGGTCGTGTCGTTAGAATTCTTGCCGTATTCAGCCGTCCTGCCGCTGCCCGCCATCCTGGTATCGAACCAGTGTCTGGCTGCGCTGCTGGAAAGTCCTGCCCGCCGGACCTGCGAGCAGGGCAGCATGTATCACATTTGCCCTGCCAAGTGCCAAATCCAATTCTGCCGAGTTCAGGGCGGTGACAACCGGGATTTCCCGCGCTCCCCCGGACCCGGCCGCTATTTTCCTGACGGCGGCGTCCAGTTTCCGGATTCCGTCGGCCGCGCCGTCCGCGGCGTGGAGCAGGGCAACCGCCTGACGACGAAGCAGCGCGTCCTCCACCTTCGCAAATCCCGCGACGACCTGACCGGCCTTGGCGGCCATGGCCAGCGCGTCCATTGCGCTGCGGACCATCAATTGCCGGGTGTCCTCAGCCAGCGAGGCCGGCACGCGGACGTCCCGCTTGAAGCCCCTGCTGAACTGGTTACGGCGGACCGCCTCCGCAACAGCGGCGTGCGAGGCCGAAATCCACAAGCCCCGGCCGGGCAGCTTGCGCTTCAGGTCCGCGATTACCTCGCCCGAGGGTGATACCACGAACCGGATCAATTCGCCGATCGGGCGCACCTGTCGGGTGACCGCGCACATCCGGGTCGTCGCGGACCTGTTGGTCCGCGGCCCCTGATCCAGATCTGCCGGGTCGGCGATCGCGAGCATGTCCTCAGCTTTCTCCCAGATCACGATGGTTTTGGATCGGATCGATCCAAAACCATAAACGTGATCGATTCCAATATTTTGAGACGCGGGATGCGGGCGGAAAACCGCACCACACTTTTGCTCATCCCGCTCTAGAGCGTTTTCAAGCGAAGCGGACACCGGTTCGCGTGAAGAAAGCGCGTCAAATCAAAATCTGAGAGCCTCGCTTCTGATTCCGTCAGAAGCGACAGGGCTCTAAGGCGTTCGCTTCATTCGGCCGGCTGATCTTCAGCAGCGACATCCTCAGCCTCCGCCGGTTTCGCGAGGTCGGCCTCGCTGATCCAGCCGGCACTCAGGCGAGCCTGCATGATGATGGCCTCGGCGTCCTCCCGCGAAATCTCGATGCCGTCGAAATAACCCGCGTGCTTGACAGCCTCGCCCTCCTTGCGTTCGGTCCAGCCGACCAGATCGTCGGTGGCGCAGCCGGCCAGATCCTCGATGGTCCTGACGTCGTTCTCGCCGAGCTTCACCAGCATCTTCGAGGTCACGCCGGGTACGGTCTTCAGCGCATCATCCACGCCAAGCTCCTTGCGTCTGTTTTCCAGTTCGGCTTCGAGCTGCTCCAGATACTCTCGGGCCCGGTTCTGCAATTCGGTCGCGGTTTCATCGTCAAAACCCTCGATGCCGGCGATTTCCCGCGTGTCGACCAGCGTCAGTTCTTCAACGGAGGTGAACCCTTCCGACGCCAGCAACTGGCCCACGACCTCGTCGACGTTGAGCGCTTCCATGAACATGCGGGTCGCATTCTCGAAGTCCGCCTGGCGTCGCTCCGATTCCTCCTGCTCGGTCAGGATGTCGATATCCCAGCCTGTCAGTTGCGAGGCGAGCCGCACGTTCTGTCCGCGCCGTCCGATCGCGAGCGACAACTGGTTGTTGGTATCGGGGACCACGACCTCGATCCGCTCGCGGTCTTCGTCGATCACGACTTTCGCGACCTCCGCCGGCGCAAGCGCGTTGACGACGAAGGTCGCGATATCCGGCGACCACGGGATGATGTCGATCTTTTCGCCCTGCAACTCGTTGACGACCGCCTGAACACGCGAGCCGCGCATGCCGACGCAGGCGCCGACCGGATCGACCGAGGAATCACGCGACACCACGCCGATCTTGGCGCGGGAACCGGGGTCGCGCGCCACCGCCTTGATCTCGACGATGCCATCGTAGATTTCCGGCACTTCCTGCGTGAACAGCTTCACCATGAATTGCGGATGAGTGCGCGACAGGAAGATCTGCGGGCCGCGGGTTTCACGGCGCACGTCGAAGATATAGGCCCGGACGCGGTCGCCGTTGCGGAATACTTCGCGCGGCAGCATCTCGTCGCGGCGAATGACGGCTTCGCCGCGGCCGAGGTCGACGATCACGCTGCCGTATTCGACACGCTTGACGATGCCGTTGACGATATCGCCGATGCGATCCTTGAACTCCTGATATTGCCGGTCGCGTTCGGCCTCGCGCACCTTCTGCACGATCACCTGTTTGGCGGACTGCGCGGAGATGCGGCCATATTCCAGCGGCGGCAGCGTATCGGCGATGGTGTCGCCGATCTGTGCGCCGGGATTGGCTCGCTGGGCGTCCTTCAGCGAGATCTGGTTCGCGGCATTCTCGACCTGCTCGACCACCAGCATGTGGCGGGTGAGCTGGAGCTGTCCGGTCTTCGGGTGAATCTCCGCATGAACATCAGTCTCGCTGCCATACCGCGCCCGCGCCGCCTTCGCGATGGCGTCCTCCATCGCGGCGATCACGATGCCGCGGTCGATGGTCTTTTCGCGCGCCACCGCGTCTGCGATCTGCAGCAGTTCGAGCTTATTGGCGCTGACGGCGGCCATGACTTATTCTCCTTCGATGGGATCGATGTCACCGCGCCGCAGGCGTTCCGCGGCCAGGCGATGTTCCTTGGTGTTGTTCGGCGGGTTTTCCCCGGGAGCTTTTTTGCCGTTCTTGAGTTTCGGTTTCGGCGTGTGGCGCCTTGCCGGATCGGTTCTCGCGTGCGGCGGGGGAGCCGGCAGAATTCCGAGGCTCTGCTTCATCTCGCGTTCCGCGATCTTGCCCCGGCGCATCGATTCCGCGATCAATTCGTCCGTCAGAACCAGCCGGGCGTCGGCGATATCCTCCATGACGAGCAGGACCTCGCTTTCGTCGTCATCATTCCGGATGTCGTCCCGATGCAGGCGCACGGTATTGTCCTCGACGCCCTGAAGGACGCCGCGGAATCGCTTGCGGCCGCGATGGGCGACCGCCATCTCGATCTTCGCGAGGTGACCGGCGTAGCGTTCGAAATCGGATCGGCGCACCAGCGGCCGGTCGATGCCGGGCGACGAGATTTCCAGCCGATAGGCCTTGTCGATCGGGTCGGCGACATCGAGCACCGGCGACAACGCCTTCGAGATCGCCTCGCAGTCCTCGATCTGGATCGATCCATCCGGCCGCTCGGCCATGATCTGGACCGTGCAGCCCGCTTCGCCTGAGACCTTGATACGGACCAGCCGATACCCCATGCCCTGCAGCACCGGCGCGGCGACGGCCGCGACCCTAGCCGCGACGCCGGGCTCGACCACCAGACGCGGCTCGTCGATCAGCTCATGGTCCGGGTTCTGGGCGGATGGATCGGTCATATTCAAGGAATCGGCCTGATGGTGGCGGGACGGCGCCCACCGCGTTGTCGCCTGATCGGCGGTTGCTGCTGAAGGAACCCGTGCCTCGGTGCATGAGGTCCATTCAGGAAACAAAAAAGAGCGGGTCCGGAAGGGCCCACTCTCGATACGTTATCGTATGAGAAAATTTTCGCTGATATAGCTGTTTTCGTGCTCCTCGGCAAGGCCGGCGCAGGCCAAAAAGCCGATTCCGGCGATCGACGAATGATGATGCCAGAGCATTATCGCTTATGATTAAGTCAGAAGCGAAGCTCCGGATTGTTGTTTTGGCGCGTTTTCTTCACGCGAACCGATCATCCATCCTTAGGGCTCAAGCCCCAGGACATGCTTCGCTCGAAAACGCTATAGCTCCCGTCTCATGCGGTGGTGCGTTCGCGTCGGAACCGCAGATACGCCGCGCGTCGGCCCTCGCGCATCGCTTTGCGGCCGTAGCGCGTCATGGTGTAACCGGGCCACGGATCCTGCCAGTCGGCTGTACGTTCAGCGAGCCAGAGGAAGCCCGGTGATCGCGCCAGATGCGTCAGCGTCCAGGCGCAGTAATCGTCGATGTCGCTGACGAAGCGGAATTCGCCTTCCGGCTGAAGCACACGCGCCATCGCCGCAACGGTCGCGTCCTGAACGAAGCGGCGTTTCCAGTGACGGCGCTTGGGCCACGGATCGGGATGGATGAGATCGATCCGCGCCAGCGAGGCTTGCGGCAGACATGCCAGCAGCTGCGACGCATCGCCGGCGAACAGGCGGATATTGCGGATGGCGTGAGTCTCGATCTGCACGAGGATCTTGGCCATGCCGTTGACGTAGGGCTCGCAGCCGATGAAGCCGGTGCGGGGAAACGCCAGCGCTTCGGCGACAAGATGCTCGCCGCCGCCGAAACCGATCTCGATGCGCGTCTCATCAACCGGCGGGTCGAACAGCGCGGCAGGGCCCGACGGTCCGATCCCGGCAGCATCGAAACCGAGGCGCGGCAGCAGATGCGCGATCAGATCGTTCTGGTGCGGCCGCAGCCTGTGTCCCTTGCGGCGCCCAAAGAACGAGCCTTGCGGGCGGTCGCGGCTTCCCGTGCGGACGAGCGAGGCCGGCTCATCGCATGAGGGATGAGAATTCTGATGGTTGGAAACCACAGCCGTCATCGCAAACGAGGGTTGAGGCGTCTAGCGCTGGTCGGACGGCTCCCTCGCCGCGATCTGTTCGACCATGTCGACGATGCTGCGACGGAGCTTTGCGTCCGTGATCCGGGTGAATGCGCGGGTCAGCGCGAGGCCTTCGGAGGTCGCGAGGAAATCCGAAACATAGGCGGGCGAGGGCGCCTCACTCAGACCCTCGGCCCTGGCGACGCTCGTGACGGGACTGCCCTCGAACAGGAACGAGACCGGAACCTGAAGGATTTCGGAGATCTGCTGGATGCGACTGGCGCCGACCCGGTTGGTTCCCTTTTCATACTTCTGCACCTGCTGGAATGTCAGGCCGAGAGCTTCCCCGAGTTTCTCCTGGCTCATACCGAGCATGATGCGGCGCATGCGCACACGGCTGCCGACATGCTTGTCAACAGGATTGGGCGCCTTGGTAGACATCTGCTAGGTCTCCTCGGAAGGGGGCCGCGATCCGTGGATACGCTTGCCGAACCATTATCGTCAAACACGACTCAACCACTTGAGAACAATTCTTAATTTAATCAGTCGGCTGCATTATACCAGCCGGGTAAGTTGTTACACGAATTATATCGATCGTGTGAACGAAGCGCTGCCGTGAACATCGTGCCCGGTGATCAAGATGACGTGCGCGTCGCGGCTAATGCCCGCGACGCCGTCGAATCACCAGGACGAGCGCCATGGTCACCATGATTGCGGCGGGAATATCACCTGCGCGGGCGTAGGGCGTTGGCGTCATGTTGACGGGCAGGCGGGAGTCCAGAACGCCTTCCACGCCGAGATCAAGCCGTGCGACAATACGCCCCACAGGATCAGTGACTACGGAAATACCGGTATTGGCGGCCCGTACGAGGGGCAGTCCCTGCTCGATGGCGCGCAGCCGCGCCTGCTGAAGGTGCTGATGGGGCCCCGTGCTGATGCCGAACCAACCGTCATTGGTGAGGTTGACGATCCATCCCGGCCGGCCGCCTCTGGTCTCCATTCCGCCTGGAAAGATCGCCTCGTAGCAGATCAGCGGAAGCACGCTCGGGGCGTTGGGAAGCTCGATAGTCCGTCGGCCCTTTCCCGGAATGAAACCGCCCTGGACCTTGGTGAGTTGAATAAAGCCGAGCTTTTCCATCAGCCCCTGGAATGGCAGGAATTCGCCAAACGGCACCAAATGGAGCTTGTCGTAGATCGACAGGATGCCACCGTCATCGCCGATGACATAGATCGAGTTGTAAGCTCGCGTGATCCTGCCATTCGGCGGCAGGTCGGGAGCGCGCACCGAGCCGGTCATCAGGATCGTGCCTTTCGGCAGGAGATCGGCGATTTCCGCCATCGCGTCGGCTTCGCGGGTCAGAAAAAACGGGAAAGCCGATTCCGGCCAGATCAGGATGGTCGCGCCGCTGACGCCGGTTGACTGCGGTCCGGTGGCCCGGTCCGAGAGCGTCAGATATTTCTGCATCACCGCCGCCTTGGCGGAATAGTTGAACCGCGCGTCCTGCGCCAGATTGGGCTGCATGATGCGCAGTCTGACATTGTCCGTGAATTCCGTTGGATGCCGCGATAGCCGGACCGAACCGTAGATGCTCATGGCGGCGAGCAGCATGAGCGCGATGACCGGGACGAGCCACGGTCTGCGGCTGCGGTTTCGGCCGTCGATCAGCACCGCGGGGCTCGCGAAGATGGCGACGCTGAGGAACGTCAAACCCCACAGTCCTATCAGCGAGGCGGTTTGCGCCAGCGCCAGCGGCTCCGTCAGCGCGTAGCCGAATGCATTCCAGGGGAAGCCTGTCAGGACGTGTCCGCGCAGCCATTCACTGATCGTCAGCGCGGCGGCGAGCGCAAGAATGCGCGAGGCGTCCGTGGTCCAGATCAGGCGCGCCAGGGCGAAACCGAGCGACGTAAAGAGCGCGAGATAGGCCGGCAGGCCAAGGATGGCGAACGGCATCAGCCATGCAAAGGTCTGCGCATCGACCAGGAAGGCGTTGCCGATCCAATAGAGTCCGGGGACGAAATAGCCGAATCCGAACAGCCAGCCGGCGAGCGCCGCGGCCGGCACGCCAAGCAGACGGCCGGCAGAGCCGTCGATCAGCCAGGTTGCGACCGGAAAGGTGACGAACAGCAGCGGCCAGGCGTTGAGGGGCTCCATGGCAAGCGAGGAGGCGGCGCCGGAGGCAAGCGCAACGAAGGCGCGCTTCCATCCCCATGACAGCGTAACGGCAAGACCCGCCATCCTGGCGCTGCCCGCGATGCTCAGGCTCACTGGGATTCGCCTCCATCGCCCGGCGACGAAGGAGCGGCCGGGTCGCCCTGCGATGGCGAGGTCGCATCCGGCGCGCTCTCCCGACGCCGACCGTCGCGGGGCCGGACCGGGGGACGCTCGGCGCGCAGGCCGATCCGCAGCCGCTTGACGCGGCGAGGGTCGGCGTCGAGCACTTCGATCTCGAACGGTCCCGGCCCCAGAATGACCTCGCCCCGCACCGGCAGGCGACCGACGTAGGTGACGAGGAAGCCTCCGAGCGTGTCCACCTCCTCGCCCGCTTCGCCGGTCTCGAACGCCTCGCCGATCATCGCGCGGACGTCCTCGAGGCTGGCGCGGGCATCGGCAATGAAGGAGTTCTCGGTCAGGCGCACGATTGATGGCGGCTCGTCGCTATCATGCTCGTCATCGATTTCGCCGACGACCTGCTCGACGATATCCTCGATCGACACCAGTCCGTCGGTACCGCCATATTCGTCGACGACCAGCGCCAGATGGATACGCGAGGCCTGCATCTGCGCCAGCAGGTCGATCGCAGGCATCGATGGCGGCACGTAAAGCAGCTTGCGGGTGATGTCGGCCTCGCTCAGCGGCAGCGCCAGATCAACGGCCCGCAGGTCGAGACCGGCCGTCGTCTTCTTCTTGCGTTTCGCCGTGGACGGCATCGCGGTTCGCGCCCGCTGAGCCATGAAAGCGAGGAGGTCGCGAATATGAACCATGCCTTCGGGATCGTCGAGGTTTTCGTGGTAGACCACGAGGCGGGAATGCGCCGCGCTTTCGAACAGGTTGATCAACTCGCCGAGCGGAATGTCGTGCTTGACCGCGACGATGTCGGCGCGGTGGACCATGACGTCCGCGATGCGTCGCTCGTGCAGGTTGAGGATATTGCGCAGCATGGTGCGCTCGACCGCGGTGAAACTGGTCTCGTCCGGGGTCGAGGCGTCGAGCACCACCTGAAGGTCGGCCCGGACCGATCCCGCCTTCCATCCGAACAGCGAGCGGATCGCGCGCATCAGCCAGCGTTCGGGGGCCGGGCGCAACACCTCGCCATTGTGCACGGGCACCGGCAGGTTGCGGCTATCCTGCGCCGGCGGGCTCTCGCTGGTCTGGTCCTCCGAAGGCACTCAGGTCATCCGTTCCGGGGGCGCGTAGGGATCAGGAATTCCGAGCCGCGCCAGAATTTGACGTTCGAGACTTTCCATTTCCTCGGCTTCCCCGTCGGTCTCGTGGTCGTAACCGATCAGATGCAGGAAGCCATGGACGGCAAGATGGCTGAGGTGATGATCGAATGTCTTGCGTTCGTCATCGGCCTCGCGGCGCAGGGTTTCATAGGCGATCGCAATGTCCCCGAGCATGCGCGGCGGATCGTCCGGCAGGCATGGACCGGTCGGCTGCAACGCCGGGAATGACAGGACATTGGTCGGCTTGTCGAGACCGCGCCAGTTGGCGTTGAGGGTGCGGATTCCGGTATCATCGGTCAGCATGATCGCAAGCTCGGCATCGCCGGTGTCCTCATCGACCATTCCGGCGGCGGTGGCGATGGCGCGATGAATGACGGCCTCGGCATCCGCCTCGGCGCGCCAGCAATCGGCGACGACGAGAATTTCAGTCACGGGAGTAGCGGAGCGGATCATGATGTGTTTCTCGCCGCCGCGTCTTGCGCGGACCGGCTGTTCCCTGCACTCAGTGTTCGGCATCAAGGCTTGCCGGCTGCCGGCCGTTGCGGCAGCCCCTCATAGGCGGCGACGATCCGCGCCACCAGTTCATGACGGATCACGTCCTCGGCGGTGAATGTCACCTGAGCCACGCCTTCGACTCCGTCGAGCAGCCGCGTCGCTTCCGTCAGTCCCGACGTCTGGCCGTTCGGCAGATCGACCTGCGAGGGATCGCCCGTGACGATCATGCGGCTGTTTTCACCCAGCCGCGTCAGAAACATCTTCATCTGCATCGAGGTGGTGTTCTGCGCCTCGTCGAGGATGATCGCGGCGTTGGTCAAAGTGCGGCCACGCATGAAGGCGAGCGGGGCGATCTCGATCTCGCCGCTTTGCAGCGCGCGCTCGACGATGCGGGAGTCCATCAGATCGTACAGCGCGTCATAGATCGGCCGCAGGTAAGGATCCACTTTCTCGCGCAGGTCGCCCGGCAGGAAGCCGAGCCGCTCGCCCGCCTCGACCGCGGGACGCGTCAGGATAATGCGATCGACTTCCTTGCGCTCAAAGAGCTGGGTGGCCTGCGCCACCGCGAGCCAGGTCTTTCCGGTGCCGGCGGGGCCTATGCCGAACACCAGCTCATGACGTTTCAGCGCGCGGATGTAGAGATCCTGCGCGGCGGTGCGCGCCCGTACCGGACGCTTGCGCAGATTGATGGCTTCGAACCCTGAGCGGGGCGCCTTGACGTCGTCTTCGAACAGCGAGCCTTGTGCGATCGCGGCGCGAATCGCGCCCTCGACCTCGCCCTGCGAGAGATCATGGCCCTGTGCCGCCTGGGCGTACAGCGTTTCCAGCACGCGTTTCCCGGCGTCGCAGCCGTCGCGCGATCCGGCGATGGTGATGTGGTTGCCGCGCGAATCGACGACCACGCCGAGCCGCCGCTCAAGCTGCGAGAGGTTCTGTCCGTAAGGGCCGACCAGCGCCGATACCGCGCGATTGTCCTCGAAATCGATGACGACCTGCGTTTCGGGCGGGCCCTGGACCTCGGGTTTCCGGCTGGGAGCAAGCGGAGGAGAATCCGATGCGCTCTTGGGCAAGGGGTCAGACTCCGGCGGTCGTCTGGAACTGCGCGCCGCCCGTCGCGGCATGGTTCGAAGGTTCGCCGGATGCCGGCTGGGATGCCAGCGTTCCGAACAGGCTGTAACGTTCCAGGCTGGCGACGGTTACGGGCAGCACCTGTCCGATGATGGCATCGGACGCCTCCACATGGGCGGGCTGCAGGTAGGGGGTGCGGCCGACGATCTGGCCCGGCTTGCGTCCGGTACGATCGAACAGCACGTCGATCGTCCTGCCCAGCGCGGTCCGGTTGAAGGCGGATTGCTGGCTGTCGATCAGGTTCTGAAGTTGCACCAATCGCTGGTCCATGTCGGCCGTTGACACCGTCTCCTGCATGTCCGCCGCCGGCGTTCCGGGGCGGGGCGAGTATTTGAACGAATAAGCGGCAGCGTATCCGATCTGGCCGACGAGCGCGAGGGTGGCGGCGAAATCTTCCTCGGCTTCGCCGGGGAAGCCGACGATGAAGTCCGACGAGAACGCGATGTCGGGCCGGGCATCACGAAACCGGTCGATCACCCGGCGGTAATCATCGGCGGTATGCCTGCGGTTCATGGCGGCGAGGATGCGGTCTGATCCTGATTGCACCGGCAGATGCACGAACGGCATCAGCGCGTCGAGATCGCGGTGGGCGTCGATCAGGGTGTCCTCGACGTCGCGCGGATGGCTGGTCGAGTAGCGCAGCCGGACGATGCCCGGAATCCCGGCGAGGCGATACAGCAGCTTGCCGAACGGCCAGGGCCGTCCGTCGGGACCCTCGCCGTGATAGGCGTTGACGTTCTGCCCGATGAGGGTGATCTCGCGCACGCCGTTGTCCGCCAGGCGCCGCACATCGTCGATGACCTTCGCCACCGGACGCGACGCCTCGGCGCCGCGGGTATAAGGAACGACGCAGAAGGTGCAGAATTTGTCGCAGCCTTCCTGCACCGTCACGAACGCCGAGATGCCGCGGGCGCGGATCGCCTGCCGCGACGGCTGCGGCAGAAAGCCGAACTTGTCCGCGACCGGAAACTCGGTCTCCAGCGCCCGGCCACAGGTTTTTGCGCGTGCGAGCAGTTGCGGCAGATGATGATAGCTCTGCGGACCCACCACCACATCGACCACGGGCGCGCGCCGGATGATTTCCTCGCCTTCGGCCTGCGCGACGCAGCCGGCGACGACGATGTTCATGCCGCGGCCATCACGCGCCGCCTGTTCCTTCGCGGCGCGCAAGCGGCCGAGTTCGGAATAGACCTTCTCGGATGCCTTCTCGCGAATGTGGCAGGTGTTGAGAATGACGAGATCGGCGCCCTCGGCGCTGGCGGTCTCGACATACCCTTCCGGCGCCAGCGTGTCCGCCATGCGCTGGGCGTCGTAGACGTTCATCTGGCAGCCGTATGATTTGATATGCAGCTTGCGCGGCGGCATGCGGCTTTCCGGCATTTCGACAGGCACCCGCGACTTATTCGTCATCCATCGGCACGCAATAGAGTTCGAGCCGATGATCGACCAGCCGGTAGCCGAGCTTGCGGGCGACTTCAGCTTGCAGCTTCTCGATCTCGTCCGACGTGAATTCGATCACCTGGCCGTCGCGCAGGTTGATCAGATGATCGTGGTGGCTGTCGCGCATGGTCTCGTAGCGGGCGCGGCCTTCCCGAAAATCATGCCGTTCGATGATGCCGGCATCCTCGAACAGCTTCACCGTGCGATAGACCGTCGAGATCGAGATCTTGTCATCCACCGCGGCGCAGCGCCGGTAGAGCTCCTCGACGTCGGGATGATCGGACGCCTCCGCCAGCACGCGCGCGATAACGCGGCGCTGTTCGGTCATGCGCATTCCGGCGGCCGCGCAACGCGTCTCGATCGTGGTTGGCTCCTGCACGGTCGTCGATTTGAGTGCCATCATCTCAAGTGTCCGGTTCCGATGGCGCATGATCCGCTCATATGTGCGTAAGATAATGCGCGCGAACGATATAAGGAGTGCGACCGGACGAAAAAACCGATGCACCGTTGCCGGTGGTTCTCCTTAGCTCCTTTTGCCACTCCGCAGAGGTTACGACAAGTTGCGGCGCATCACCAATGCGTTCAGTTCCAGCCCACCCGCCTCGCGGTAGTAACGTTCGCGGCGTCCGACGACGGCGAAACCCGCGCGTTCATAGAGACGCCGCGCGGGTTGATTATTTTCCTCCACTTCGAGAAATACCGTCCGCACGCCGCGCCCGGCGAGGTGGCCAAGGTGCGTGAGCAGCAGATTGCGCGAAAACCCCTGGCCGCGATAGCCGGCGTCGATTGCGATCGACAGGATCTCGGCCTCGTCCGCGGCAATGCGGGAGACGGCAAAACCGATCACGCTCGATCGCAGCCGCAGACGCTGAACCAGCGTGTTGCGCTCGGCGATCATGGTCTCGAATTCGCTTTCGCCCCAGCCGCGATGAAATGATGCGCCGTGAATCGCGGCGAGGCGCGCCGCGTCGTTCGGGCTCGCGGGCTCGACAACGGGAACTGCGCGCTCCCTGCCAGGGAACCAGGTCATCATGATGCGGCCAGCGCCCGTGGTTTTAGCAAGGAATCGCCGGCCGGCCTGGCGTCGGGCGCGCGCAGGTAATACGGGCGCGGCGGCGCGGCATCCGGGCTGACGGCCGCGCCGAGCCACGCCACCCACGCGATATCGGGCGCTGCCTGCTGATCGACCGCGACCGGCGGCGGAGCGTGCGCGGGCCAGCGGTCGGCGAGAAGCCTCGCGGCATTGCCGACCAGATGCGGCGCGCCGAAGCGCGATCCCGCGAGCGCCTCCGCGACCGGCGCGACACGCGGCTGGATCAGCGCGGCGCCGTCACCGTTCATGGCCTGAAAATAAACCTGATCATGCCGGGCATCGATGGCGGAGATCACCGGCGGCTTCCGATCCTCGCCGATCACCGGGGCCGCGAAGGCCGCGAGAGTGGTTACGCCGACCACCGGCTTGCTCGCGGCCAGCGCGATGCCCCGCGCGGCCGATAGCCCCACGCGCAGGCCGGTGAAGCTGCCGGGACCGGCGGTCGCGGCGATGCGGTCCAGCGCCGTAAAGCCGATTCCCGCGGATTCGATGACCCTGGCGATCAGCGGCATCAGGGCTTCCGCGTGGCCGCGCTTCATCGGCAGCGTTTCCTGAGCGATCAGGCGGCCATCGTCGGTGTCCAGTATGCCGGCGGCACAGACATCGAGGGCGGTGTCGATCGCAAGGACGAGCATCGGACCAGACTAGCACCCTTGCCCAGGGATTACCTGCGGTTTGGACGAAGGAACCCGGGTTTTTGACACCAGATTGCCGCGATCGGGCTGTTTATCCTATGGTCACTATCGGGGTCCTGCTCAATTTAATCCGCATTTAACTAAAAGTCGCCTTAATGGCGCTTAGCAAGTCTGCCACAGCTTCGTGGGGAACTTTGGGGTTTAGCGAATCAGCCATGCGCAGCCTTGATCCGGGCATGCCGGCGTTGTGCAGCATCTTGGTGCACCGCCCGCAGAGACCGGAAAGGCCGCGACTCTGGATGTGGGGCGAATGACGTACGCTACGGGCAGACGTTACTATGAGGCTGCGGCTCACTCCGCCGATCTGCCCCGCAAGGCGGTTCCTCAGAATATACTGGGTTTCGCCGGGCTCGCCTGCATCGGGCTGGCCTGCGCCTGGACGCTCTACACCCATGTTTCCGGTGAGTCCGCGGAACTGGTCACGGCATCGCTGCCGCCAGTTGTCTCGGGCCGTTCAGCGGAGCCTGTGCGCCGCATCGCGGCCGCGTATGAGGCCCTGGAGGAGATTCCGGGGGCGAGGGCCGCACAGGCGACCGTCGGAGTCCGCGCGGCCAGGTTTCCTGTCTCCAAGGTTCCTGTCTCCAAGGCTCCTGTCTCGAAGGCTCATGTAGCCAATGCCCGTGTCGAGGATCCCCAAGCGAGGGTCCGCACCGCATTGCTCTACGGTCCGCGCTTTCTCGGTTCCCGGCCCGGCACCTTCGAGCCGGCGGCTGCCTCGCAGGCCGTTGCCTTCGCTTCCGCCGAGACCCAACCGGAGATCCTGCCGCTTCCGCAGGCGCCGCAAATCGCTGCGATTGTTCCGATGCCGGCCCCGCGTCCCTCTGAACTGCGTCAGCTTCAGGCTGCCTCCGCCCCGTCCCGCAGCGAGATCGCGCAAGCCAGCGCCGCTGTCACGCCGGAGCCGAACAAGCCGTCGATCTTCGAGAAGCTGTTCGGCAGACCCGCGGCCGGTCTGCAATTGGCGTTCGCGGCGCCCGACGGCGGGGTGAGCAGCGACGGTGAGAGCCTGACGCTCGGCCGCATCCCCCAACATGAATCCACCGCCATCTATGACATTTCCGCGCGTACCGTCTACCTGCCGGACGGCACCCGGCTCGAAGCGCATTCCGGGCTTGGCAAAATGATGGACGATCCGCGCTACGCCGACAGGAAGATGCGTGGCGTGACGCCGCCTCACATCTACGACCTGTCGTTGCGGGAACGTCCGTTCCACGGCGTGGAGGCGATCAGGCTGAAACCGATCGGCGGCGAGGACAAGATATACGGGCGCACCGGGCTGCTGGCACACACCTATATGCTCGGGCCGAGCGGCGCCTCCAACGGCTGCGTGTCGTTCAAGAACTACGACGCATTCCTGCGCGCCTACAAGAACGGCAAAATTAAGCGGCTGGTGGTCGTCGCCAAGCTCTAAACCGGCCGCACCTCGACAACCTCGGGCACGAAGTGTTTCAGCAGGTTCTGGATGCCGTTCCGCAAGGTCACCGTCGATGACGGGCATCCGGAGCATGCACCCTTCATGTTCACGTAGACGATCCCGTCCCTGAAGCCGCGGAAGGTGATGTCGCCACCGTCATCGGCGACCCCCGGCCGCACCCGCGTCTCGATCAGGTCCTTGATCAAGGTCACGGTCTCGGCATCCGCTTCATCGAAGAATTCGACGTCGCTGTCCGTGTTCGCTTCGCTGCTCCCCTCGCCGTCCGCCAACAGCGGCGCACCCGCCATATAGTGTTCCATGATGACGCCGAGGATGGCCGGCTTGAGATGCTGCCAGTCGCTGCCCTCCTCTTTCGTCACCGTGATGAAATCCGAGCCGTAGAATACGCCGGCGACGCCGTGGACGGCGAACAGCTTTACGGCGAGCGGCGAGCGGGCGGTCGTGCTGGCGCTCGTGAATTCCATCGTGCCTTTGCCGAGCACGGTGCGGCCCGGAAGGAACTTCAAGGTGGCTGGATTGGGGGTGATTTCGGTCTGAATGAACATCGGTCTCTCCGTCGTCGCCGGTTCAAGGCCGGTGCGTAGGTTCCCCTAGCAGATAGCCATCGCAAAGGCACGGTCAAGGGCGTGGAAGCGAGGGTCAAACACCTAGAGCGTTTTCGCGCGAAGCATGTCCTCGGGCTTGAGCCCTAAGGATGGATGCCGGTTCGCGTGAAGAAAACGCGTCAAAACAATATCTGAGAGCCCCGCTTCTGATTTAATCAGAAGCGGAAAGGCTCTAGGACAGCGCGTCGATCGCGTCGTCGGTCAGGGCGCCCGGCACGATCGTCACCGGGATCGGAAAGTTCCCGGCGGTCTTGGCCAGCGTCGTGATGATCGGCCCCGGACCTTCGGGACCACCGCTCGCGGCGAGCACCAGCATCGATATATCCAGATCCTTCTCGATGACATCCAGAATTTGTTCGAGTGGATCGCCCTCGCGAATGATCCGCTCCGGCGTGATCGCGGCGATCCCGTTGGCCCGGCCGGAGGCGCGGTCGAGCGCCGCATCCGCGCCTTCATAAGCCTCGGCCCGGATCACTTCGGCGACGCCGAGCCATTCCTGATTGCGGTCTTCCGGCTCCACCACGCGCAACATGATGATGCCCCCGCCGACGCGGATGGCGCGGCGGCTCGCGTAATAAACGGCGCGATCCCATTCCGCGCTGTCATCGACCACGACCAGATATTTCGGCTTGTGGCCGCTCTCGTAGCTTCGGCGTTGTGCGCTCATGCATGTCCCGGTGCTGAACCAGCCGTCGCCATGCTGCCACGGCAAAGGCCGCCCCGACAAGCAGCTTGCGGGAGAGCAATCAACAGGAACCGACGTGGTGAAAGGTGATGTTAGAGCATTTTCCGGCGACGTGGATACCGGTTCGCCGCAAGAAAATGCGACCAGACAACCATTTCTAGAGCATGGTCCGATTCAACTTGATCGGATCATGCTCTAGCGCTTGCGGATGAAGCCGACGATGTCCTTCACCGCGTCCATGGTCTGCGATGCGATCGCGCTGGCGCGTTCGGCGCCCTCGATCAGAATCCGGTCGACATGGGCCGGATCGTCGGTGAGCCGTTTCATCTCATGGGCGATCGGCGACAGCTTCGCGACCGCGAGATCGACCAGGCTCGATTTGAAGCTCGAGAACTGCGCGCCGCCGAACTCGGCGAGCAACGCGGACTTGGGCTTCCCCGACAATGCCGCATAGATGCCCACCAGATTGTCGGCCTCGGGGCGGTTTTCCAGCCCCTTTTCCTCCGACGGCAGCGGTTCCGGATCGGTCTTGGCCTTGCGGATCTTCTGCGCGATGGTATCGGCGTTGTCAGTCAGATTGATGCGCGAATAATCGGATGGATCCGACTTCGACATTTTCTTGGTGCCGTCGCGCAGACTCATCACGCGCGTCGCTGGTCCGGTGATCACGGGCTCCGGCAGCGGAAAGAACGTGTCGCCATGGCCGTTGGCGGCGATCGATTCCGAAAAGTCGTTGTTGAATTTCTGCGCGATGTCGCGGCTGAGTTCGAGGTGCTGTTTCTGATCCTCGCCGACAGGGACGTGGGTGGCGCGATAGACCAGGATATCCGACGCCATCAGCACCGGGTAATCGTAAAGCCCGACCGACGCGTTCTCGCGATCCTTGCCGGCCTTTTCCTTGAACTGGGTCATGCGGTTGAGCCAGCCGAGCCGCGCCACGCAGTTGAGCACCCACGCCAGTTCGGCGTGTCCTGCCACCTGACTCTGGTTGAAGATGATGTGCTGCTTCGGATCGATACCGCTTGCGATGAAGGCCGCCGTCACTTCGCGGGTGGCGCGGCGCAACTCGTCGGGCCCGCCCCAGACGGCGACGGGCACGGTGATGGCGTGAAGATCGACCACGCAATAGAGACACTCGTGGTCCGCCTGCAACTTCACGAAATTAACGATGGCGCCGAGATAGTTGCCGAGATGCAGATTGCCGGTCGGCTGAACGCCTGAGAAAACCCGTGTCGTCATCGTCATGTTCCTGCTTGCCCGCGCGCGATTGATCGACATGCTCGCGAAACGCGGGCTCATGCCTTCGGTCGGGCGTGCCGTCCATTGTCACGCGCGGCTTTAGAGCATTTTCCGGCCAAGTGAAATCCGGTTCGCGTAAGGAAAACGCGTCAAAACATTATGATAGAGTCTTTACACCGGTTCCATGAAGCGGTGAAAGACACTAGGCGCGCAAGTCGCCGGATCGCGACCGCGCCAGCGCGGTCTGGATGACGTTGCGATCGATGACCCGGAAGGTCAACAGAAGGAGGCCATAGATCGTGGCGCCCGCGGCGATCAGGATGACGAGCGTGGCCGCCTGGAGCAATCCGTGCGCGCCGGAGATCGGGGCCAGCAGCCGCACGGCGAGCCACAAAACTCCGCCCATCACCAGCGCCGCCAGCGCGATGCGCGGCAGGCGCCGGCGCGTTTCCGTATCGATGGAAAATCCAAAGCCGGCAGCCATGCTGCGGGCAAGGCTCGCCGCGCTGCTCCATGCGCCGAGCGCCATCGCTAGGGCTACTCCGCAGACACCGATCATCCATCCGAGCGCGACCGCGGACACGATTGCGACCGCGATTCCCTTCAGTGTCGCGAGCAGCGGCGTCATCGTATCGCCACGCGCGAAGAACGCCGGAGACAGCGCCTTGATCAGGATATGGGCGGGAAGGCCGAGGGCAAGACAGCCGAGCGCCAGCGCCGTGGCGCGCGTGTCGGCTGTGGTAAACGCGCCGTGCTCGAACAGCACCCGCACGACAGGCTCGCTGAGAACGATCAGGCCGAGCGTCGCGGGCAAGGCGAGCGCCGCCGCCAGTTCGATTCCGCGTGATTCGGCATGGACCGCCGCCGTTCTGTCGTCTTTGCTGAGGGCGCGGCTCATTTCCGGCACCAGCACGGTGCCGATGGCGACGCCCACCATTCCCAGCGGTAATTCGATCAGGCGGTTCGCGAAATAAAGCCACGACACCGCCGACGGCGACATCGAGGCGACGATCGCGCCCGCGACGATCAGCAGTTGTGGCCCGGAATTCGCGATCATGCCGGGCACGGCCTTGCGGGCGAAATCCCGCATCCCGGGGCCGAACGATATGCGCAAGGGACTTGCGAGATCGTCGCGGCGGGTCAGAAGCGCAAGCACCGCAAGTTGCAGCAATCCCGCGACGCCGACGGTTGCCGCCATCGCCAGCGCGGCAAATTGTGAGTCCCGTTGCAACCACAGCAGCAGCGCGGCGGCGAGAATCAGGACGACGTTGAACAGCAGCGGCGAGAAGGCGGCGATGGCGAAGCGATGCCGGGCGTTCA
>JAANMW010001211.1_pt1 | contig 27938 bp, 18 predicted proteins | sample 7279671 | NCBI WGS metagenome assembly JAANMW01 (sample SAMN14094541, study PRJNA606508) | bioreactor metagenome | isolation source: A lab-scale SPAN reactor treating ammonium-rich wastewater day 247 | place: Ireland: Galway | collected 2017-09-19 | reverse complement strand
GCTAACTTTATCGCCTCGAACTGCTTGGGGGACCTTTGCGAAAGGGTATAATAAAATGCAGCTAAATCCTCCCCTCTAGGACCAAGGTGGGTGACATCTGCAATAGCATTAGCCTCTCTCATTAGGACCCTTGGTTCTAAATAGTAAAAAAAGCAACGAGACATTTCCTCTTTAAAAGCCACCAAGTGTGGATAATGCGGAGGATACAAAGGTGTAGATACTATTGTATAATCCAACCCCAATTCATGCAGTGTCGGATGGGCTTGACCTTCCATTCTAAGACTGAGCCTACTCCCAACCTTCTCAACAAAGGGATTTCTTGCTTTTTCTGTCGTCCCATCTTTCCTTAGCGCTGCAAGCCTTTCATTCACTACTCTCATTTGCCCCGACGAAGAAATAACCTGCAATTCCAATTCGTATCTTAAAAACTTATGGGTAATTCTACTTTTCTCTAAATTTACTGAACCGCTATCATCTATCCCTTTTCTTAATTCACGAATTCTTGATTCAACATCTCTAATAACAGATTGACTAAGCTCAACATCAATTAGGAATGATATGGTGTGTGTTTCGGAGCTTTGCAAATCTGCGATTGTCCCCGAACTATAGTGTACCGCCTCTAATGGATGCCCCCTATGTCCCTCAAATGCCTCTTTCAAATTCTTTTTTGTAATTAGTCTAGACAACAAATTTAGTGCATCGAATAAATTACTTTTCCCGGCGGCATTAGGACCAATAATAACTGTTAGATTGCCTAAATTAATTTCGACATTCTTAAGCGATTTATAATTTTTTATTCGAATCTTTCTTATCATTTTTTCACTTTTAAAAAAAATTAAGACAAACATCCGTCAACTAAAACAAATCCATCTGCCTCTTCCGACTAGGCCTACCCAAACTCCTCCCCTCCAAAATCTTCGACGGCTTCCGTTTATCATGCGAAGCCAGCACCCTCTTCCCAATCCACTTCTGCCCACAACGCCGGCAGACCTTATGCCCATCCAATCGCTCCATCCACCGCGTGCTCTCGCACCGGGGGCATTTCTCTTTCTTCACCTTACCCGCCATCGCGCGACTCCTCATCCTCTCCACCGATCCGCCGGCGAAACCGCCGCAGCGGTCCGCCGAGCCTCGGATATTTCGCTTCCACCCAAAGCGCCAGCCGCCGAAACAGCGGAACTTCACGCGCCAACAACAGCGCGCCCAGGGCGATCAGCAGCCACCCCTGCAAGATCGGCAGAAACAGCCCCAAGACGCCCAGCGCCATGAGGCTGACCCCGCCGATCCAGCGAAACCATTTCACGCCTGATCCTTAGCTTAGGGACAAGTCGGCGGCGAATTGGTCGCCGTCGGGCACGTCGTCGTCTCGGTCCCCGTCCGCGTCAGCGTCTGAATCCCGCTGATCGAGGCCCCCTCGTCGTCGAAGATCTCGATCTCCAAGGTCTCACCCACCTCCACGCAGACCAGCAAAGAGAATGACCCATCCGACGCCAGCAAGGCGTCCACGTCCGTCACCTGCGAGTCGCTGATGTTCCGCACCCGCACAAAGGCCCCCGCCGGCGCCCCCGCGATGGTGTCGCAAACCGAGGCCTCCCGCGTGGTGCCTCCCTCGAGGTCCGCGACCGGCGCGGGCAGGTTGATTCCGCCGGCGCTGCCGCAGCCGGCCAGCCCGCCGAGACCCAGGGCCAACAGGGCCGCCAAGGAAATCCGTTTGATATTGGCCGGGAAGGCATACAATAGATAAGATCGAAGCGACATCGGAGAACCTCCATTGATTATTGAGAGCAGCGACAAAAAATATCGGGTCTTGCGGGAGCTGGGCCGCGGCCACAGCGGCACGGTCTATCTGGCCCTGGACCCCCGAGACCGAGAGGTTGCCATCAAGTGCCTGGCGAGTCAATGTTCCGAATCGGTCCTCACCCGGTTCCGCCAAGAGTTCTCCATCCTGCGCTCCCTCAAGCACCCCCACATCGCCCAGCCCGAGGACTTCGGCTACGACGAGGGCCTCAAGCGCCACTTCTTCGTTGCCGAATACGTCCAAGGCGCCAGCCTCGACGTCGTCCTGCACACCGCCTCCGAGGAAGAGGCCGCCCGCCTCTTCGCCCAGGCCCTGCGCGCCCTCGACTACATGCACCGCCAGGGCGTCTTCCACTGCGACCTCAAGCCCGGCAACATCCTCGTCACCTCGAAGGGCGAGCTGAAGATCATCGACTTCGACGTCGCGGTGCGCGGCACGCCGGCCATCGGCGGCACCCCCAGCTACTGCGCCCCCGAGCTGCTCACCGGCGACGAGGCCCGGCCCGACGCCAAGAGCGACCTCTTCTCGCTGGGCGCCACCTTCTACCACTGCCTCACCCGGCAAAAGCCTTACCCAGCGCGCAGCTTTTCCGAGCTGATCGTCGCCCACGGCACGCAGCGCCCCAAGCTCCCGTCCCAGATCAACCCGCGCCTCGGCACCCTGTGGGACGGCCTGCTGATGGGCCTGCTGCAGACCCAAGCCTCGCAGCGCTACAGCACGGCCTCGGCGGTCCTGCAGCAGCTCTACCCCCTGCTGGGCGAGAAGAAGCTCGCCTTCTCCGAGGCCGACATCGCCTACCGCCTGCGCCAGCACGGCGCACCCGTCGGCAAAGAGGCCCTGCTCAGCCAGATCCAATACTTCCTCGAGACGCCGCCCGAGGCCGCGCCCGAGCGCCGCCTGGGCGCGATCCGCGGCGCGGAGGGCCTGGGCGCCGGTTATCTCGCCGCCGAAATCAAGGCGATGGCGCAGCTGAAGGGCCTGCCCTGCTACAGCCTCGACGCGCGGCAAGAATCGACGCCGCAGCGCTTCCCCTTCGTCTGGATCTGGGACGACCTGGACCGCCTCGTCGTCCAGCGCGGCGCGGAAGCCGTCGCGGCCCTCGCCGCCAAGCTGCGCGAGCTGGCCTACAAGGGCGGCGCCGAACGCTGGTGGGTCTTCGCCACCGGCTTCGAGCGCCTGGAAAATATGCCCGAGGAACTGCGCGCCCTGCTCGGCGCCGCGGCGCTCAGCCTCGAGCTTCAGCCCTGGTCGCTGCTCGAAACCAAGGCCTGGCTGGAGGACATCTTCCAGACCGAGGAGATCCCCGACTTCCTCGCGCGCGCCCTGCAGGAAGAAAGCCGCGGCCGGCCCCGCCGCGCGGTCGCGCTGCTGCGGCACTACTTAAGCCGCGGCCTGATCCTCGACACGCAGGGGCATTGGCGCAAGGACCTCTTCCAACCCACCGAGCTCTTCCGCGGCCACTTCGCCGCCGGCGAGCTCCCGCAGGAATACGAGCGCCTCTACGAGGCCGCCTCCGCCGAAGAGCGCGAGCTGCTGCGGGCCCTGGCCCTCGCCTTCGGCCCCATGCCCGGCGCCTTCTTCGAGCGCCTCACCGGCCGCGAGTCCGTGCACGCGACGCTGCGCCAGTGGGTCGCGCTGGGCCTGGTCCAGGGCGGCGGGGCCGACCCCTACCGCCTCGCGCCGGGCGGGCTGAAGGAATTCCTCTTGGGCAAGCTCCCCGCCGCCGAGCTCGCCCAAGCCCACGACCGCTGGGCCGCGCTGGCCGAGGATCCGCGCCTCACCGAGTTCTTTTCCGAAGAGGCGCGGCTCTTCCACCGCGCCCAGGGCTCCGACGCCAAGAGCGCGGCCCTCGCCTGGGGCGAATGGGGCGACCGCCACGCGCGCCGCGGCCTGTGGCAGTCCGCCGAGGAGGCCTACGCCCGCGCCTTCGCCGCCGCGCCCGAGGGCGAGGCCGAGCTGCGCTTCCGCTTCGCCATCGACCGCGGCCGCAGCATCGTGCAGGGCGGGCGGCTGGAGGAGGCGAAGGAATACTTCGACGGCCTGCTCAAGCAATTCACCCGCGAGAAAAACCAAAACCGCCTCTTCCTCGCCAAGATCTGCGAGCGCCTCGGGCTCATCGAGACGCGGCGCGGGCACCACGACAAGGCGCGCGAGTACTTCCGCGCCGGTCTGCGCTGCCTCGAGCCGGGGCGCGAGCCGCTCGAGCAATTCCTGGGGCTGAAGAACTTCCTCGCGGGACTGGACTTGATCGAGGGCCGCTACGCCGAGGCCATCGCGGCCTACCGCGAGACCCACGCCCTCGCCGCGACGCTGCCCTGGGAGCGACGCCGCATCCTCACCAACAACGACCTGGGCGCGGCCCTCTTGCAGAGCGGGGATTTCGCGGCGGCGGTCGCCCACTGGGAGGCGCAGCTCGAAGACCTGAAGCGCCGCGAAGACCCCAACCCCTACGTCCGCTGCCTCTACCAGCTGGGCCAGGCCCACCTCGACCGCGGCGACAAGGCTCAGGCCGAGCCCTACCTCACGCAGGCCTCGCGCGCCGCGCGCAACCTGCAAAATCCCGAGATGGAGCTGCGCCTGCGCAACGCGCTGGCCAACTTGTGGAAAGAATCGCGGCCCGCCGACGCCCTGGCGATGTACGAGGCCGCCCTCGACACGGCCTTCCAGGGCCACGAGCCGCTCTCGATCGCGGTGGTCCTGCTCAACATGGGATTTCTCTTGGCCGAGATGGGGCAGGCGGCGCGGGCGCGGCACTGCCTGGACCAGGGCCTGCGCTTTTTGGGCGGCCTGCCCGACGCCGAGCGGCGCTTCGCCGACTATTATCAGGAAGCTCGGGAGGAGATCGCCCGGCTCGAGAGCGCCCTGCGCGCCGAGGCCGCGGGCGACCTGCAGCTAAACCCAGCGGAACAGGCCTAGCCGCGCCTCGGGCCGGCGGTAGGCCAGGGCCGCCGCGTAGCCCTCTTCCAGCTCGAGGGACATCGTCAAAAATTCCGGATCCGACTCGGGCGCGACCGCGATGCCGCTCACGCCCAGGCCCTTCGCCTTGAGCAGGGCCTCTTTGCGCGTCCACAGGCGGAAGAACTCGCGGCGCCGCTGGGCCTCGGGCAGGGCGGTCAGGCGGGCGGACTCTTCGGGGCGGAAGTAGCGGCGGGCCAGGGCCGCCTCGTCCACCGGGGCGCGCAGGGCCTCGACGTCGACGCCCACCGCGCGGTCGCGGGCGAAGGCGATCAGGACGATTTCTCCGGAATGAGAGAGGTTGAAGCACAGGCCGGCGCCGGGCGCCGGGTCGGCGAGCTCGGGGCGGCCCTGCGGGCCGTAGGCGAAGCGGATCTTCTGCGGCGGGGTTTGCAGGTACCAGCCCAAGAGCCGCCGCAGCAGGCCGCGCGCGGCGGTGAAGCGCAGGCGGTCCTCGGCGCGCAGAAAGCGGTCGGCCCGGGCGCGCTCGGCCTCGTCCAAAAGCTCGCGCAGCTCGGCCAGGGTCTTCGCCGCGACATCGAGTTCGGCGCGCCAGACGTGGACCTCGCCCGGCGGGAGGGTGAATTCCGGGGAGACGGAGGACCAGAGGGGCGTGGGCAAGGGGGGCATGTCTCTTTAGGTAAGGGAAGTTGGGGTAAAATTCAATCGGGGAGGCGCGGTTGAGTAAGATGGGAGAGCTTCATGGTGTTCGCCCTCCCCAATCCCTGCACGGGGGGCGAACACAAGGTTCGCCCCTACATTTCTTTACCGCTTGCCTTCTCTAATAGGTATCTGCTTCGATCCCCCACATGTCCGGAATCGAGGCCATAACGCTCCTACGCGTCGAGAATTTGGAAAAAAGCTACCGGATCGCGGATCGCTCGGTGCCGATCTTGCGAAGCCTCAATCTTACCATCGCGCCCGGCGAGCGGGTCGCCTTGGTCGGCCCCTCGGGCTGCGGGAAGAGCAGCTTGCTGCAAATCATCGCCGGCCTGGACCGCGCCGACGGCGGCTGCGTCCGGCTGGGCGAGGTCGAGCTAGGCTCGCTCGACGCCCGTACCCTGGCCCTGCTGCGGCGCCGCGAGCTGGGCATCGTCTTTCAATTCTTCAACCTCTTCTCCTCGCTGACCCTGCTCGACAACGTCCTGCTGCCGGGCAGGCTGGAGCGCGCCCCCGCGCGGCCGCTGCGCGCGCGGGCCGAGGCCCTGCTGGAGCGCGTGGGACTTGCCGCCAAGCGCGGGGCGCGGACGGGCGAGCTCTCCGGCGGCGAGATGCAGCGGGCGGCGCTGTGCCGAGCCCTACTGCTTAAGCCTAAGCTTCTGCTCGCCGACGAGCCCACCGGCAACCTCGACTCCGAGAATCGCCGTCGCGTCTACGAGCTGTTGCGCGACCTGAGCCGCGAGGAGGGCTGCGCGGTGCTGCTGGCCACGCACGACGCCGAGGCCGCCGCCTGGACCGACCGCGGCCTCGCGATGCGGGACGGAAGGGTGGCGCCCGCTTGAAGCTCTTCCGGCTCATCACCCTCCCCTACTGGCGGCGCCGCGCGCTCAAGACCTTCCTGACCGTCCTCGGCATGGCCTCGGGGATCGCGGTCTATACGGCCATCGACCTCTCCAACCGCTCGGCGCTGCGCTCTTTCGAAGAGTCGGTGCGGCGCATCGGCGGCGACGCGGACCTGGCCGTCGTCGGGCGGGAGCGCAAGGTCGCCGACGCGGACTATGCCGCCGTCCTGCGGCTGCCGGGCACCCGCGCCGCGACGCCGCTGCTGGAGGCGCAGGGGCTGTGCGGGGCCGACGCGAAAACCTCCTTCACCCTGCTCGGCGTCGACCCCTTGAGCCGCGGGGCCTTTTTTTCCGGCACCGGCGCGCGGCCGCCGGGCGACGCGCAGCCCTGGCTGGAGCTGATGGCCGAGCCCGGCACGGCGCTGGTGCCAGCGACCCTCGCCGCCCGCTGTGGGATTCGCGACGGGGAGGCATTTCCGGTTTTGCTACGCGGCCGGCCGGTCGCGCTTCGCGCGCGGCTGGGCGGCGGGGGCGACCCGGCCTTCGCCGACTCGGGGCTGATCTTCGTCGACATCGCCACCGCCCAGGAGGTCTTGGGCGAGCTGGGGCACCTGACGCGGATCGAGATTAAACTGGATCCCGGCGCGGAGGCGGTCTGGCGCGCGGCGGCCGCGCGGGGGCTGGCGTCCGGCCTGGGCTTCGAGGGCCGCGAGACGAGCCTCGGGCGTGGGAGGGATTTGCTGAAGGCCTTCCAGCTCAACCTGCTCTCGCTGGCCCTGGTTGCGGTTTTCGTCGCGGTCTTCATCGTCTACAACTCGGCGAGCCTCTCGGTGCTGCACCGGCGCGCCGACTTGGCGGTGCTGCGCGCCCTGGGCGCGACGCGGCGGCAGATCGCCTCGGCCTTCGCGATCGAGGTCCTGCTGCTGGGGGCCTTGAGCGGCCTCCTCGGCGTCGCGCTGGGCGCCGCGCTGGCCCGCGCGCTGTTCGGCGCCATCGCCCAAACCGTTCAAAATCTCTACCTCGCCGGCACCGAGCTGAGGCTCTTCGACGATTGGCGCAGCGCCGGGATCGCGCTGGGCCTGGCGCTGGGGGCCTCGGGCTTGGGCGCGCTGGTGCCGCTGGCGGAGGTCTTTTCGACCGGACCCGCCGAGGCGGTGCGGCGCCTCGGCTACGAGCGGCGACTGCGGCGGCACCCCCTGCTGCTGGCGGGGGTCGCGGGGCTGATGTTCGCCGCCGCCTTCACGAGCGCCGCCTTAAGCTCGATCCACCGGCCCGCTTGGGGCTTCGTGACCGCCTTCGCCGTGCTGCTGGGCTTCCTCACGCTCACGCCCGGCGTGATGCGCGGGGCCCTTTCCCTGCTGACCCGAGCGTCGCGGGCGCTGCGCCTGGGCTACGGCCAGATCGCCTGCGCCCAGATCGCGGAAAATCCCTACCGCTACGGCGTCGTCACCGCCGCGCTGGCCCTGGGCGTCGCGCTGTGGCTGGGCGTGAGCCTGATGATCTCGTCGTTTCGCGGCACCGTCGTCGATTGGATCGGGACGACGATCCGCGGGGATCTCTACCTCACGCTGAGCGACAACCCCGGCAACCGCTATGCGAGCTTTCTCTCTGAGGAATTTATTCGCGAGGTAGAGGCCCTGCCGGGGGTGGCGCGGCGCGACTTCCTGCGCGTCGTTCCGGTGCGGCTCGGCGCGGAGGAGCTGCCGCTCTCCGGCGTCGAGCTGCGCGACCTGCTCGCGCGGGGGCAGTTCAAGATCCTCTCCGGAGACTTGGCCGCCTTCGCAAGGCCGCCCGGAGATGCCGCTTGGGCGGCGGTCTCGGAGTCCTTCGCGCGGCGGCGGGGGCTGAAGCCGGGGGATGTCTTTCGGATCGCGACCGAGTGGGGGGCCTGGGATTTGCGCGTGGGCGCGGTCCTCTACGACTACACCTCCGAGCGCGGCATCGTCTACGTCGAGCGGGGCGACTTCGCCGCCTTCAGCGGCGACGGGCGGATCCACGGCATCGCGCTCTATCTGGAGGATCCCGCGCAGGCCGAGGCCTTGGCCACGCGGGTCCGCGCCTTCCCTTCCGCCCCGCCCACCCTCGAGGCGCGGCCCAACCGCGAGGTGCGCGAGCGGGTGCTGCGGATCTTCGACGAGACCTTCCAAACGACCGAGGCCCTCAAGTTGGTCGCGCTCTTCGTCGCCTTCTTGGGCATCTTGACGACGCTGTCGATCCTGCTGGAGGAAAAGCGCCGCGAGGTGGGGCTGCTGCAGGCACTGGGCGCGACGCCCGCGCAACTGGCGGGCTACGCGCTCAGCCAGGGTGCGGCGCTGGGGCTTTGCGGGTGGCTGTTGGGGGCGCTCTGCGGCGTGGCGCTGTGTTGGGTGATCATTCGGGTCATCAACTACGATCACTTCGGCTGGACGATCTTCTTTCGGCCCGACTGGGGGCTGCTGGGGCAGAGCTTCGGGCTGACGATGCTGGTCGCGACCCTGGCGACGCTGTGGCCGATGCGGTATTTGAGGAAGATTCAGCCGAGCGAGGCGCTGCGGTTTGAGGAGTAGGCTTGACGCTGGGGAATTAAGCTATGTTGCATCGGAAAATCGCGGGCGCTGTAGGGGCCGTTCGCGAACGGCTCCTACGGATTTTGCGAATGGCAAAACACTTAAAATTAAGAAGGCCCTGCCCTGGGGCGGACACGAGGTTCGCCCCTACCCTCCTACGAGCGGCGCTCGCCTTGATATTTTTTCTTCCGCTCGCCGTGGTCCAGCCCTCGGCCGCCGCCGACTTTGCCCCCGTCGTGCCCGGCCGCGCCTGGGACTTTCCCCGCGACCATGGGGCCCACCCCGAGTTCAAGACGGAGTGGTGGTATTTTACGGGGCACCTGCGGTCGAAGGACGGGCGGCGCTTCGGCTTCCAATGGACGGTGTTTCGCAGCGCCCTGCGGCCTCCAGGAGCCCCCCTACCCTCCGATTCCAGCGCCTGGCGGGCCGAACAGGTCTTTCTGGGCCACCTGGCCTTGAGCGACCTGGATAAAAAGTCCTTTATTTTCGAGGAAAACGCCGCTCGGGCGGCCCTGGGGTTGGCGGGGGCGGAGGTAGGACGTTTCAAGGTCTGGTTGCCGGGTTTTTCGGCCGAAGACGGGGAGGAAGGCTGGCAGATCCGGGCGGAGGGCCGGGACCTGGAAATTTTGCTCCGTCTTACTCCTTCGGCTGAGGTCCTGCTCCATGGGGATCGGGGCTATTCGCCCAAATCCCAGGAGACCGGGCGGGCCAGCTACTATTATTCCTTAACAAAATTAAGCACTTCTGGATTGCTCCGTCTTCAAGGCCAAGCTCTCGAGGTGAACGGGGAGGCCTGGATGGACCACGAGTTCGGGTCGGGGCAACTTGCCGAGAGCCAGGGCGGTTGGGATTGGATGGGGCTGCCGCTGGGCGGGAAGTCGGCCCTCATGGTCTATCGCCTGCGCGACCGTACCGACCCGGGACTAGATTACCTCTCCGGCACCTATGTCGACGCGGAGGGACGGGCCCACCGCCTGGCCGCAGAGGATATTCAACTAAAGCCTTTGGAATATTGGACAAGCCCCCGTTCCGGCGGGAGATATCCGATCGCCTGGCAGGTCGCCCTGCCCGGCCACGGGCTGAAGATCCGCGTGGACGCCGCCTTTCCCGATCAGGAGCTGGACACGAGGAAAAGCACGCAGGTCATTTATTGGGAGGGCAGCGTCGCCGTGCGCGGTAAGGCCGGAGACCGGGCCATCGACTCGCGAGGCTATCTGGAAATGACGGGTTACGCGGGGGCCTTTGACAAGAAATTGTAGGGGCGAACCTTGTGTTCGCCCCCCTGCACGGTTGGGGAGGGCGAACACAAGGTTCGCCCCTACAGTTCAATTTATTGAAAAGCCCGGCCGTCACTCATCAACATTGATGAAGATCGACTCCAAGGCGGCCTCTTCCCGCTGGCGCGGGTCGTCGCCCAGGTCTTCCTTGCGCTCGACGCGCTGATAGGCGGGATCGTCGATCTTGAGCTCTTTGCGGCCCTGCTTGCGGCTGCGGCGCTGCTCGGACTTCTTGTTGACGTCCCGCCCGGCGAAGGCGCCGAAGAGACTGCTGAGTTCGGCGAGCAGCCGCTCGTTGGGCACCGCCTGCGGCCACTGCTGCTGGGCCTGAAGCATCGCGCCGCCCATGAAGACGCGGATGAAGGCGTTGAAGATCTGCGTCAAACCCTGGCCAAAATTTTCCTGCACCAAGTGGTTGAGTCCCAGCAGCTGGGGATTGTTGGCCGCCATCATCTTGGCCATCAGTGCCTGCAGTTGGTCGGCCGTGACTTGCTTGCCGATCCCCTGCTGCTTCGCCGCCTGGAGCAGGCTCATCAAGAGGTGTTGCACGTCCTGGACCGGCGTGCCGGCCAGGGTCAAGGCGCTCGCGACGGTTTGCAGGAAATGCAGCGGGTTCCCGGCCGCTGCGCCGCCGGTCTGCAGCAGGGCCTGCAGGGCCCCCGAAATGGCGCGGTCGGGGATGTTTTGGATCAAGCCGGGAGGCAGGCCCTGCGCGACCAAAAGCGCCTTGGCGGCCTCGGGGTTGGCGGCCAACATGCTGGGCGGCAGCAAGATGCCGACCAGCTGCTGCGTGCTGAACATCTGCGCCGCGCCCTGCGCCATCTGCCCGCCCTGGAAGAGGGCCTGGAACTGCGGGCTGTTGAGCAGCGCCTTGAGCCCGTCTTGGGTGAGCTGCCCGCTCGGCGACAGCATGCGCGCGATGGCGTCCATGACTTGGCGGGCCGGTCCGCCCTCGGGCATGCGCACCCACACCGGCGGCGCGTTGCGCGCCTGCGCGGCTTGGGCCGTGCCGGACTCGGCATTGGCCTGGGCCAGCGAGTGCAAGGAACCGTCGAGCATGTGGTCGTCTGGGGTGATGGGGCTGTTACCGCCCTCTCCGGAACCCGCGCCCAGGGTGAGGCGCCAAAAATTGCCGCGGCTGTCACGGACGATCAACTGGATGCTGTCCGGAACCATCCCGAATTTGTCGGCGGCGCTCGCCAATTCGCGCGCGATCTCCCGGGCCTGACGCGGAGTGATCGGCTCGGCGTGGATCCCTTCTCCTGGCGGCAAGGCCACTGGAGGGCCTTCGCCCGGGCGCCGAGGTCCCGGGGGGACGCGATAGCGAAAGTTTTCTTGGAAAAATTCTCGAATTTGGCGACGACGCTTCACGGGGACTCCCTTGCGGCGGAGATATAATCAGGATTCTCTCTATATATAAACCCCTTTGCGCCGGGTTGAAACCGCAAAAAAAAGCCCCGCGGGAAATAGCCGCGGGGCGTTAAAAAAAGGGATTGGGCCGGAGCGTTTAGGCCACCTCGGCGATCAGGTTGGCCGCCGTCCCCGCCACCACATGGGGACTGTAGTGCGTGGCCCTCTGCAGCTTGGCGCGCTTGGCCAGCTTGGCCCGCAGCTTCTCCACGGAAAGCCGCTTGTTTTTGAGCAGAGTTTCGTACTCCTCCTCGGCCGCGCGCTTGGCCTTGAAGAGCATCATCTGGATGCGGCTGTACACGTTGACCGCCCCGTCCCCGCTGGTCTCGATGGGAAGGAAGATGGCCTCGGGGTAACGCTCGGTAATGACGCTCTGCACGCCGTCGCTGACGCCGCTACTGGGCATGCAGCCGAAGGGCTTCACCGAGATGGTCATGTGCGCCTTCTTGTGGATCACGTTCTGGATGAGCTTGCCCACCTCCATGTGGCCTTCGCCGCCGCGCAGCTCGGTGTTGTAGTGCTCGGCCGCGACGCGGGCGTTCTCTTCCATGTCGGGAAGCTTGTAGTTTTTCAGGCCCAGGCAGGAGGCGAAGATCTTGAAGGTCAGGCGCACGGCCTTCTCGGCCACCCACAGGGTGGCGAACTTCTTGGCCACCTGCGTGGTCTTCAGGCCCTTGCGCGCCTCGGCGTCGGAATGCCTCAGCACCATGCGCTGCCGCGTGTCCACCCGGGCCTGCCAGATGTTATAGAGAATCCAGCCGGCGATCAGTTGGATGTCGACCTCGGCGCCCTCCTCTTCCAAGAAGCGCTGCAGGCGGTAGTTGCCCTCGCCCTCGGTCGTCATCGCCCAAAACTCGCCGATCACGCTGACCTTGGGCTTGACCAGGGTGCGGTCGACCTTCACGGCCTGCAGGATCTTGCGGCAGCGGCGCAGGCTTTTCAGCAGGCCCTTGCGCTCGCTTAAGGCCTGCATGATGATCTCGCGGCACTGCTCGACAGCCCGGTCCGTCGAGCCCTTTTCGACCTCGTAGGGACGAATGCGGTACATGATCGCGTTGAGCGCGTCGCCGACGAAGATCGCCTTGGCCAGCGTCAGGAAGAAATCCTTGTCCATCTTGAGTCCGACTTCTTGGCCGGTGGCCTGGTGCATGCCCCCGTTGGGCTCGAAGAGCATGACGCGGAAATTGGGGAAGCCCGCGTCGGTCAGGGCCTTGCGATACTCGGTGACGTACATCCCGAAGCGGCAGGGACCGCAGCCGCCGGCGGTGAGGAAGACGTGCTTGTCGACGATGTCCTCGGTGGACATGCCTTCTTTGTCGCGGAGGTTGATCAGGTGCTTCACCAGGTTGCCGACGGTGAAATACGTGGGATTGCACTGGCCGCGGTTGCCGTATTCTTTGCCGGTCTGCAGGGCGTCGTTGTCGGGGCAGTCCAGGGCCTTGATGGTGTAGCCCAGGCCGGTCAGCCCCGCCTTGACGAAGAGGTCGTGGGCCATGGTGAGACCGGAAACCAAAATCGTGGTGTGGGCGCGTTGGTCGGCGTAGAAGGCGCGGTTGACCGTGTCTTTCCACTGTTTCTGCTTGGGGGCCTGGTCGAGGCCCAGGCGCCTGCGCTCTTCCTCTTCAAACCGGGCCAGCTCGGCCTCGATGACGGAGAGGGGGGCTTGGGGCTTGGCGTTTGTTTCGAGATTAGACGGCTTCGGCATAGCGGGCCTCCTCTTCTTCTTCGGATTTTCCAAAATTGGGATCGGTGAGCTGCGCGCGTCTCTCCTCGAGGCGGCGCTTCAATTCTTCTTTCTTCTTGGCCAGGTCTTCCAGGGCCTCCTCGCGCAGCGAGAGCGAGTGGGCGTAGGTCTTGACGCGGATCTTGATCGAGCCGCCCGGCTTGTTGGCGTCGATGTCGTGCAGGGCGGAGTACGGCGTGCCGCTGGTCCCGATGATCTTGTCGATGATGCCGTAGGTCGGCGCGTCGTGGCCGCACTTGAAACTGCTTAAGTCGAGGACCGCGATGTTGGGATGCCGCGCGGCGAACTTGGCGGCCCAGACCTTCTGCGCGCTGTTGGCCGAGTAGTTTTCGGGCCAGACGTCGGTGATATCGAGAGGCGACTGGATGGCGCCGCTTTCTAGGTCTTTCTTGAAGAGCTGGGCCAGGTACTCGGGATCGCGAGGCAAGCTGCGCATCGAAACGACCGGATATCCCAGCACCTGAAACTCGTCCAAGACGCTGTGATTGAGACCCGGGTCGACATGGTAAGGGCGCCCCAGCAGCAAGAGCACCATACGGTGGTTCTTTTCGGCCTCGTCGAGGATTTGCCGGCCCTTGGCCTGCAGCGTCTTGTCGAGGTTTTCGAGGGCCTTCATGCCCTGCTCCAGCGCCCAATCGCTTTCATCTTCGGTGACGCCCAAGATCTCGCCGAAGGCGTTGAACATCTGCTTCTTGAAGAGCGTCGGCTCGTTCAAGGTCATGGCGGGGTCGAGGTACGTGATGCCTCGCTCGGCAAAGAAATTATTTTCTTTGGTGAAAGCGGCCTTCATGACCTCGGGCGCGCCGGCCACGATGGGACAGCAGGCGTTGTCGACGACGTTTTTCAAACCCGAGGGAATGTGCGTGAGGATAGGAAAGAAGATATAGTTGAGCGGCTTCTCCGGTTTGTGTTTGTGGAAAAGCAGGTTGTGGAGGTGCGCCTGCGAGACCTTCGAGGGATAGCACGGATCGATCGAACCGTATTTGCCGCCCTCCGACCACATTTCTTCGGAGCTGAAGTCGGAAAAAACCACGTTATTGGGGAGAATGCCGAGGCACTCGAAGTAGGTCTTCCAGATCGGGGCGCTGCTGTAGATATTGAGGACGCGGGGGATGCCGATACGCAGGCTGCGTCGACGATCTGCCGCCTCTTGGGAGCTACGCTTAAAACCCCGCTTGATCGGGACGCGCTTGATATTGCCCAGCAAGGTCTTCTTCACCGCGATGTCCTCGATTTCGGTGCCGTCCTCCAGCAAGCCTTGGTATTCGTGGCTGTTGAAGAGAACGTGCGCCTCGAAATCGACCAAGTTGGGATATTTCTTCTTCAGCTCGTTGCGCTTCTTGCTGAGCTCGAGCATGGCCTCTTTGGATTCGACGGTGCCCTTCTCGCAGCTGAAGCCCGAGATGTAGCGGCTGGTGGCGCCCTCGGGGGTCACCGTGTCGATGAAGGTGCGGCTGCAGTTGTTGGGGCAGAAGTGGCAGACGGTCGACTCGTCGTTGCGGCTGGTGTACTTGAGCCCGATCGCCGCGTCGAGGCCGATGAAGGTCGAATAGCCGCGGCGCTGAACGACGCGGCGGGTCTCCATGGCGGCGCCGATAGCCCCGGCCTCGCCGGTGTGCGGGTGGACGAGGACCTCGGCGTTGGGGACGCGCTCTTTGATGTAGTCGACCTGGGCCTTGACCGCGGCCAGGTTGTACTGCGTGCCGCCCTGCAGGACAAAGCGGCGGCCTAGCTCGGCCATGCGCGGGATCTGCACGACGTACTGCCAGACGTTCTTCGGCAACACCTGTGCGAGGCCCGCCAGCAGCTCTTCCTTGGCGTAGCCCTCTTTTTGGAAATTGACCCGGTCGCTGTCCAGGAAGACCGCACAGCCGTAGCTGAACTTGGGCGCCAGGCCGGCGTTGAAGGCGGTCTCGGCATAATCCTGCACCTTGATGCCGAACTGGTCGGCCATCGCCTGCAGCAGCATGCCGTTGCCCGCCGAGCACTGGTTGGAGAGGCGGAAATTCTTGATGTCGCCGTTCTGCATGAACAGGACCTTGATGTCCTGCCCGCCGATGTCGCAGATCACGTCGACGTCGCCGAAGAAGTGCACGGCCGACATCATGTGAGCGACGGTCTCGACGATGTTGACGTCGGCCTTGACCGTCTCTTGCAGGACGTCGGCGGCGTAGCCGGTGGCGCCGAAGCCCAGCACCTCGAGCATCGCCCCGCGCTGCGCGTAGTAGTCCTTCATCTGCTGGAGAATCTCTTTGGTGTCGGCGATCGGATTGCCCTTGGAGAGCTGATAGGCCTTGAGCAGAATCTCGCCGGCCTCGTCGACCAGGACCGCCTTCGACGAGGTCGAGCCGCCGTCCAGCCCGATGAAGCCGCGCACCGTCTCGCCCGCCTCGACGGCCTTCGGCTCGAACTTGGGGATGGAATACTCCTTGCGGAAGGCCTCGAGCTCTTCGACCGACTTGACCAGCGGCTTGCCGGCCTTCTCGCCCAGCATGGCCTTGCGGCCGAAGGTGAGGAAGTGCTTGAGGTCGTCCAGGCCCTTGTAAATGCCGACGACGGCCTCTTCGTAGGTGCCGTAGATCACCGCGCCGTAGGCGGCGTAGTACTGCGAATTTTCCGGGACGTAGATCAGCTCTTCGATCGGGACGTCCTTGGGATAGGGATAATTGCGCTCGTTCCAGGTCTCGGGGATGCGCTTGCGCCAGCACTCTTGCAGGAAGGGTAGGTAGGTATTGGGCCCGCCGAGCAGGAGGACGCGATGCCTGAGCGTGTTGCCGCGCGTGAGCACCGAGAGGTTCTGCATGACAATGGCGTCGGCCAGCGAGCAGAGGATCTCGTTGGAGGGGATGCCCGACTTGACCAGGTTGACGATGTCGGTCTCGGCGAAGACGCCGCACTTGGCGGCGACATGGTGGAGCTTGGAGCCGTCGAAGTGCAGCTGGCCGACCAGCTTGGGCTCGGCGCCGACCTTGATCATGCACTTGTCGATGGTGGCGCCGGTGCCGGAGGCGCACTTGTCGTTCATCGAGGTGATGGCCTGCTTCTGCCCGGTCTCTTCGTTTTCTTTATAGATGATGATCTTCGCGTCCTGGCCGCCCAGCTCGACGACGGAGCCGACGTCGGGATGCAGTTTCTCGACGGCCAGGGTGACCGCGTTGACCTCTTGGACGAACTTCGCGCCCAGCGGCTCGGCCAGGGGGCCGGCGCCGGAGCCGGTGACGAAGAGGCGGATGTTCTCTTTGGGGACGTCCTGAAACTCGTGGCCGATGCGCACCAGGAACTCCATCACCTTCTCGCCCTGGCGGGTCTCGTGGCGCTGGTAGTCGCTCCATAAAATTTCGAGGCTTTGCGGGTCGACGACGCAGGCCTTCACGGTGGTCGAACCGACGTCCATGCCGATCATGAGGTGACGAGGTGCCATGATTATTCCCTAAATGCTGCGTATTGAATATCGAACAAAAATAGACTCACGTGTCATTTTTACACCGGAAAAAACTCGCGTCGGTACCGCGAACTAGACTCGTGTGTCATTTTTGTAGGGGAGAATTTGGTACAGGCGGCCCAAGAAGTCAAATCGAAATTTGACCTAAGTCAAACTCTCTTGAAGAGCTGAATCAGGAAGATCAGGACGAGGGCGCCGACCAAGGCGGTGACGAGGGATCCGATCGTCCCGCCCGCGGAAACGCCCAAGGTGCGAAAGAGGAAGCCGCCCACGAGGGCGCCGACGATCCCGACGACGACGTTGCCGACCGCGCCGAAGCCGCGGCCGCGCATGATGAGACCGGCGAGCCAGCCGGCGACAAGTCCGATGAGGATGAACCAGAACCAGTGCATGGGGACTCCTTACGGATCAATCTTCCAACTCACCGCCGCGGCGCCTTCCTTCGCGCCCGAGATCTCCGCCTCGGCGCTTTGCAGAAAACATAAGGCCTCTTTGCCCTCTCGACAATAGTAAAAGGTGCCTTGCAGCAGGTAGCGACCACCCGCTTGCAAGGCCGGCAGGGAGAGCTGCTTGGCCAAGAGCTCCGCGCGCGGATAGGCGCGCAGCAAGTTAGCCCCCTCCGGCTTGAGCTCGAAGAGCCGCAGGGCGCTGGGCGCCTCGGCGTTGAGCTTCCACCCTTCCGGCAATTGCAGGGACCAAGGAATGGGAACCCCCGCGGCCAAGGCGAGCCGCTCGCGGGTCTTGAGATTGGGGAGCTTCTCGGCGGGCCGGGCGGAGGGAGTCGCCGAGGGCAGGCGCAGCTCCAGCGTCGAGACCGTCTGCGTCGCGGGGTCCAGGACGCGGATCGCGTGGTTATTGGTGTCGGCGACAAAGAACTTCTCGCCGACGCGGACGATCGCGTTGGGCTCGTTGAAGCGGGCCTGCGCGAAGGGACCGTCCTCGCGGCCGCGCGTCCCGTTTCCGGCAACCGTAGTCAAGAGTCCCGTCGCGGGGTCGTAGCGTCGGATCGCGTGGTTGTAGCTGTCGGCGATGTAAATTCCCGAGGTCTCGGCCCAGACGCCCAGCGGGTGCTGGAGGCGCGCTACGCCCTGCTTGCCGTCCTTGAAGCCGAAGTCGAAGAGGCCCGTGCCGATCAATGTGCGGACCTTCGCCAACAAGACCTTGTAGTCCGGCACGTAGGCGAGCTCGCGCAACGAGCTGGTCTCGGAGTCGACGAAGTAGAGCCTGCCGTCGAAGGCGCTCAGGCCGCTGGGCTGGGAGAGGGAATTGTCGGGATAGGCGCCGTCGTCGATGGACTCGCGGCCGTTGCCGGCGAGGACCGTCAGCGTTTGCGTCGCGAGGTCGTAGCTCCAGAGCTGGTGGGCGCCGGCCATGGCGATCGCAATGGTACCTCTGTCCGGATAGAAGGCGAGATCCCAGGGGCTGGACAAGGGCGTCTGTAGCGCGGGCTGTCGCTGTAGAGGCTGGACACGTCCAGCCCCTACGGATTGGGCGCCGGTGCCGGCGATTGTGTTTACTTTTCCGGTCTCCAAATCCACGACGCGCAGCAAGTGATTCTCGGTGTCCGCGACATAGAGCTTCTTATCTGCATACAAAAGACCCTGCGGCCCGCGGAACCGCGCCTCCGCGAAGCTGCCGTCGCGCGCGCCTGCCTCCCCTTCCCTGCCGATCTCCGTCACCACGGTGCCGTCCAGCTGCAGGCCCAAGATGCGATGCCGGTTGGAATCGGAGACGAAGACTCGGTCCAAGTCGGGCGCGTAGGCCAGTTTGCCGGGAAATCCTAGCAAGGAGGGTGGCGCCTTCTCCTTCTCCAGGGCCAGCGGCAAGGGGTCGGAGCGGAATTTCCCCGCGTATTCCTTCCTCAAGCGCAGGATATCCTCGCGCAGCTCTTGATAGTGGCCCTCGCCGCTGTAGGCCCGGTCCACCTCCCCGTCGGGATTGATGAGGAGGAAGGTCGGCCAGGCGCGGGTGCCGAAGGCGTTCCAAATTTTGAACTCCGCGTCGTTCACCACCGGGTGCTCGATCTCGTAGCGCAGCACGGCGGCGCGGATGTTTTCCAGGTCGCGCTCGTTGTCAAACTTGCCGGAGTGGACGCCGATCACTGTCAGTTCGTTGCCGAACTCCTTCTCCAACCGGTGCAGGTCGGGCATGACGTGCAGGCAGTTGATGCAGCAGTAGGTCCAAAAATCGACGAGCAGGATGCGCCCGGCAAGGTCTTCAGGCTTAAGCGGACGCGAGGTATTGAGCCATTGCGGCTCGGTGCTTAGGGCCCGGTGGGCGGCAGAGACCTGACGAGTCTCTTTTTGAGCCGGGCTCGGGTTGGGCGACGAGCAGGCGGTTACTAACAGCCCCAAAGCCAGGCTTAAGGCTAACTTTATATTTTTAAAGCACATTTTGTTTGCTCCGTCTTCCCTTCTTCCTTCCCTTTTCCTCATTTTGGTTGCTCCGTCTTCCCTTCCCTTCCCCTTCCTCACTCCCTCTCTCTATTTACCGTCTTGGGATGGATTTTGATGCCTTTCTCCGCAAAAAGTATCCAAGGCAAAGCGAAATGCCCGTTTCAAATTCCATAAATTAGAATATTTTGTTTGAATTTGTACGTATAAATTTTATATTTATTTCAGAAAATTAATTTAAAAATTAAATAATTATAATTACTTAAGTCTATTTTTTCTTCTGGCCCCATGCTTGCATTTTCCCATCCTTGTGGCCCTAGGCCCAAGGAGGAATCGATGAGGTTTTCATTCCCATTGCCTGGCACCGGATCGTCCGGCGGCCCCCCCCTGATTCATCAATAGAGCGGTTCTCAATTCACCGCATGAGGGTTAAAATGTCCTTCGACGCTTGACCCTCGGGAAACGGAGCTAAACATGAATTCCGATCCGATTTCGAAAAAACAGGTCTATACCGATCGCTACGGAGAGGTCCCCGCGCAAAATCAGCCTCAAGGCGATTACGAAGGCTTCGACGTCAACGGCGTCCAGGGCCGCCAACATCCCGACGCGATCAACCCCGAGGCCTACGCCGACATGGCCTCCGGAGAGTTGGGCGGGGGCGTGGAGGACGCGGACCTATTTTCGGGGATGAGCGAGGAAGAGTACGTCGCCCACTACCGCAACAACGTCGCCCCGGGCAACCGCCGGGAGGCGGAGGCGCTGATGCAGGAGATGGGGGAACGCGGCGAGAGGGTCTTCGACCCGCGCAAGGCGCTCTCAGAGCTCAAGGCCGAACTGAACAAGTCCGAGAACGCCCTGTTCCTCGACGAGGACGCCAATGAGCATTTCACCGGCAAGATCCGCGAGCTCGAGCGACTCGTCGGCAAATCGGGAACGGACCCCGAGGAACTGCAGGACCGCATCGAAGGCTTGCGGGACGAATTGATGGGCGCCATCGAAGAAGGCCGCGGCACCCGGCAGGAAAAAATATCGACGATGAAGGGCATGACCGAAGACCTGCTCGAGAGCGTGGGAAAATCCCGGATCCCCGAGGAAAAAAAGTCCCAGCTCGAGTCCAGGCTCAATGAATTGAAGAGCGATTTAAAAAAATCCAATGTCGATATCGAGACGGCTCGGGAAGAGCTGGAGGCCGTCCAAAAGGACCTCCGGAAGGAAAAGAAGATCGACGAGATCAAGGACAAGCTCGAGACGCTTCCCTCGAAGATCCCGGGCGAGGGTCATCACAAGGAGGAATCCGCCATCCTGGCCAGCAAGATCGCCCAGGCCGTGCGCACGGACAACTGGGACGACGTCCGCAATTTCTTGACTCACTATCGGACCAACGACCTGAACAAGCCGAACAATTTCATTCCCCAGTTGATCGGCACCATATTCATGGACTTGGCGGGCTCGGACGAGGCCAAGCTCGACGAGATTTTGTCGGTCTTTCCGGCGGAGATCCGGACCCTCATGGCCGACGTGGCCCCGGGCGACGACCCGAACAGCACCGAGCACCTCAACGAGCCGGCGAAATACAAATATTACGGCCGTCCGAACGCCACGGCCGACCGCCTGCGCGCGAGTCGCATTGACGAGGCGGGCGAGCACCTGGGTGAAATCGAGGAATCCGCCCTATCGCGGGACTAAGGCGCCGTCCAATCCGCCTCGACCACTTCCACCGGCAATCGATACAGGCGAAAGGCCTCGCCTTTTTTGACGCCCGCCTTGGCCTTGGCGAAGGCCAGCAGATACCTTTGGGTCCGCGCCTCCCCGGGCAGCACCACGGCCTCCTTGGCGCCCGACTTCAGCAAGATCGCGTCCCGCGCCGGGGAAACCGAGCCCCAGCGCTCGATCGGCAGGGGGGCGCCCGTCGCGCTTAGGTAGATTTTCATCCCCGCCAGCTCCTCGCGAAGGATGGGCCGATGCCGTAGATCCCGAAAAAACGCCAACTGCAAATTCGCGGCGATCTCTTCCGCCAAACTGCTCTTCTTCGGCGCCAGGCTGCCCATGCAGCCGCGCACCTCTTCCCCGCGCTTGGCGGTGACGAAGACTCCCATCGGCCCGAGAAACACGCTATCCAAACCCTCCGGCATCGCCACGGCCTCGCCGAAGGCGCGCCGGACGGCAACGTCGACGACGGCCGCCAGTTGGGCCCGCAATTGGGGCGAGGATCGAATCGCGCGGAGGCGAGAAAGCGGGTCCTCTTGGCCGAGGCAAAGGCTCGAGGATAGCAGCAGGTAAATCCACGAAAAAAATCCTACGAAATATGGAAAAAGCAAGCTTCGCATCGTCTTCCGCAATAAGACCGATCTGCCATCCATCCCAAGGGTCCAGGCAATCAATCTAAAAAAGAATTTATTCTCGCCGAAATAAACCCGATTCCCTACACCACGGCTCGACAGTCATGGTCCCGCAAAAAGAGGCTATCATAGACGCGAAATCGGGGGGCGGGAAGGGTATTCCTGGAGGGACCGAGGACTGTCTGAGCCTTCCTTAAAGCCTCTGGGAAGGTGAAATATGGGGGAGCGCGGGCGAGCTTTGGGAGGAGCGCAAGAACGCCTATCATGAGGTGGCGAGTTCCGCAGGGCCCGGAAGGAATACCCTTCCCGCCCCCCGATTTCGCCACCTTAAGGGAGACGGCGGAGTTGGGCGCCTGGGAAGTAGTGGCGGAGGATCTCGTCGAAGCGAGAACCGGAGAGGGCCATGCCGCGGGCGCCCCATTGGCAGAGGCCGACGCCGTGCCCCAATCCGCGGCCGTGAAAGGCCGCGGCGCCCTCCTCCACCGCGACGTCGAACCAATTGCTCTTCACCAGGTTCCACCCCAGGGCCTTCCCGATGCGAGAGAGAAACTCCATCGTGGCGATCTCCCCCGAGCGCGGCCCCGCGAGCCGCAGGGAAAAGGCGCGCCCCCCCGGCTCGCGGTCGTCGGCGGCCAGACCGTGCAGCGGGATGCTCGCGCGCAGCCGGTCGTCTTCGGCCAAGGCGGCGGAGATCTTCTCCAGCGGAATTCGGCTGGACCAGGACGAGTGCGGCGAGGCGGCGCAATAATCCCGATCGTCCACGCCTTGCAAATAAGGCAAGGGCCGCCCGCCGAAGACCCGGTGGTTGGCGCTGGTATGCCCGCCGCAGGTGGAGTGAAAGAGCCCCTCGATGGGCTTGCCGCCGTGGCTTAGCACCAGCGAACGGGTGGCGCGCAGGGCCTCGTCGCGGGCCCCGGACTCGGCCGCGAGGCCGCCGTAGGTCTGGCAATGCGTGAGATCGCAGAAGTCGAAGCCTTCCTTCGCGTGCCTTCCGCGGTGAGCGAGCGCGTAGGAGCGAATCAGGACCGCCTGGGCTTTTTGGGCTTCCAACGGAAAGTCCTCCGGCAGCTCCGACGCCAAGACCCCGCGAACGTAAGCGTCCAAAGGCAATAGCTCGACAAATTCAAGCGTCCCCGCCTTGGAACGAAGCCTCAGCTCACCCGCGAAGGACCGGGAGACGCCGCCCACGGTGACCTTCAACGGACCTTCCGAAGTGCGGAGCCTCAACTCGGAGAAGCGCCGGCCGTCCAACTCGACACCCTTCTCCAATGCCGAGGCCGTCGCACCGGAGGCGGCCGGATAGCGCTCGAAGGCGTCGGCGCGAAAGACCTCCAAGCCCGCAGCCTCCACCCTTGCCTGCGTCGCGGAGGTCTTCGACAGGACCTGGACGCGAAACAAGGTTTCTTTACCGGAAGCGGCGCCGGCACCCAGGAAAAACCCGCATAAGGCCCCGAAAAAGAACGTCAACAGTCCTTTCCGGCGATTTTTTCCGCAGCGCCTCACGGCAGCACCCCAAACTCCTTCGCCGCCCGGAAGATCGCCTCCGCCAACGCCGCCGCCTCGTCGAAGCCGTGCGCCTCGGTGAGAAAGACCAGCAGCGCCCAGCGCGGCCGCGCCGGCGGGTAGGCGCCGAGGAACCAGCCGTTGGTCTTATAGGCCGTGCGCAAGGCGTCGCCCGTGCCGGTCTTGCCGAGGATCTCCAAATCCAAGACCCCTACCCGCTTGGCGGTCCCCTCGCGCACCGCGCGACGCAGGCCCTGGCGGATGGGCGCGAAGTCCGGGCGGCCCAGCTTGTCCAGATAGCGCAGCCAAAAGGCCTTCACCTCCTCCGGCGTCGCCGCGAAGGCCGGCAGGTCGCCGATCGCGAGGTCGGCGGCGTCCTTGGCTTGCTCCGGCGCCTCGGGGAGCCGGGCGGCGCCGGAGAATCCCTCCGCCGCCAAGGCCTGACGGAGGGCCGGGTAGCCCAGCTGCGTCCCCAACCAGGAGAAATAGAGATTGCAGGACTGCCCGAGGGCCATGGCCAGGTTCATCTCGCCGTGGCCCTTGCGGGTCCAACAGTACCTTCGCCTGCCGCCGAGGCGGTCGCGGCCCGTGCAGCGGTATTGCCACTCCCGTCCGGAGCGAAGGGCCAGCTCGGCGGTCAACAGCTTGATCAGGGATCCGGGGAGGAAGGGCTGCTGCAACAAATCCGGATTGCCGAAGGTCTCGGTCTCGCCGCTCTCGCGGTCGATCCAGAGCACCAGGCCATCCCGGCGCTTGAGGGCGCGCCGCACCTCGCGTCGGGCCTCTTGGACAAACAAGGCGTCGTCGGGGACGTCCGGCTCGGCGCGAAGCGCCGGAGCGGCGACCATGGCGAAAAGCAGGAAAATCCAGAAAGGACGGCTCACGCCTCTTTCTCTTGCGGCGGCCGCGAGGCCTCGCCGCGCGGGACGAGGAAGGCAAGCACCAGGAAGAGCACGACCGCGATCACGCCCAAAATCTCGAGGCGCGCGACGCGGCTTAAGTTGGAAAGCTTGGCGAAGAGCGGCAACCCCAGCGTCGCGCCGGCCATCCCCAGGTAGGACAGCAGTCCCATCCCGTAGGTGCCGGTGAAGAGGATGCCGAGCAGGAAGCTCGCCGTCACGAGGCCCAAGAGAAAGCCCGCCATGGGCCGGACGTGGACGAAGACGCCCAAGGCCAGCGGCAGGACGAGGCCCAGCAGGACCAGCGCCAGCGCGGGGTGGCAGAAGCGGTCGCGCTGCGAGACCCAGTAGAGCGCGGGCAGGAAGACGCCGGCGAAGAGCGCGACATAGGTGTAGGGATGCGTGATGACCACGCCCAAGGCGGCGTAGTTGCTTTGCAAGAGGTAGTACTGGATCGCCGCCCGCCCCACGGCCAAGAGCGAGGCGAAGAACAGGGCCCGCTCCCAGACCTCCGCTTCCGCGCTCTCGCGGCCCAGCCACTTGCCGCCCGGCAGGCAGCTGTTGAGCAAGGCCAAGCCGTAGACCAGGCCCGCCCAGACTCCGCCCAGGCGCAGCGCGATCACCAGGCCGCCGGCCAGGAAGGCCGCAGCCAGCAAGGCGCTCAAGCTCCGCGGATAGCGGCAGCTCAGCAGGGCGAAGACGATCCAAGCCACCGCCGCGCCGACGGGATAGGCCAGCGCGGTCTGCCAATCGAGGTTGAAGGCATAGCGCGCCAGGGCATAGGCCACCGCGCCGTGGACCGCCGCGAAGATCAGGGCCATGACCAATTTGCCGGCGGAGCCCCCCTCGCCCTTTCCTCCCGCCATCGAGAAACCGGCGCCGATCGCCAGCCCCAGCAGGGCCAGGGCGGCGGCCAGGAGGTAGGCGGAGTGCAGGACCGTGAGCGATTTGGAAAAATACAGGGCCGCGGCCAAGTTCACCGCGTAGGCCCCGGCGAGCGCGAAGGAATTTTTAGAGAGGGCGTTCGACATCGTGTTTCTCCTTGCCCCAGATCTCGATGCGCAGCTGCTGCTGCGCGAGTCTCGAGAGGATCTTGACGGGGTATGGATGGGAATTGCGAAATTTCAAATCGGCGTAGCCGTAGACCACCGTCGCGTCCTCGCCGCGGGGAACCGATGCGACCGGTCCGGTGTGCGGGACGCGCTCGACGATCTCGAGGCCGGCGCGCCGCGCGGCCTGATAGAGCGTGGAGGCCACCTGGCAGACTCCGCCGCCGGGGGTCTGAATAAGGCTCGCCTCGGCGAAGCCGCGCTCGGGCAGGAAGCCGCGGGCCTCGGTGTAGGGTCCCGCCGCCTCGTTGAGCGAGAAGACCTCGCCAGGCAGGAGGATTTTTCCCGAAAAGGCGCCGCTCGCCTGCTGGATATTGCGCTTCTGGGCGAAGCTGCGCGCGGAGAGATCCGTCACGTAGGCCGCCATCCGCGCGCGGAAGGGCCGCTGCGCGTAGAGCGCTCCCACCGTCCCGAGTGCCGCCACGCAGGCCGAGGCCAAGGCGAGGTTTTTCCATCCGCTGCGCATCGCAATCCTATTCCACCTCGAGCACCGCGCTCGCGCCCGAGCCGCGGGTCTCGGGCTCGTACATCTCGTAGGCGGTGGTCGGCATCGCGCCGAAGCGGCCGGTCAGTTCGGGCCGCAGGGCGTAGTTGAAAACGTGCGTTCCCTTGTTCAGGTAGTTCGCAAAGAAGGCGATCTTCTCGTCGCGGCGCTCGAAGTCGGCGTAGTAGGCCGCGTTGGGATCGAAGCGGATCCCGTCGAGCATCTCGAAGCCCGCGGGGAAGGGATCCTCGAGGATCAGGTAGCTCAAGTCCTGGCCCGACTCGACGGTGAGCCGCACGCCGACGGTCGCGCCCTTCTTCACCTTGCCCTTCCAGGGCGAAGCCTTGAAAAGCCGCGCCCCGCCGTCGTTCGCCCCCTGGTCTTCGAGGATGAAGTACTCGCGCTTCACGCGGATGCCCTTGTCGACGGGGGCCAGGCTCTCCTCCTGGCTGAAGGTCGCCAGGTCGCTCTGGTAGTAGAGGGGCGTCGTCAGCAAGTTGCCGATGCCCAGCTGGTTGTCGCCCGTCTTGAGGGCCGGACTGACGACGTTGCGGACAAAGTGGGGCGAAGCCACGGCGATTTTCTCCAGCTCCTGTCCGTTCAGCGCCAAGGTCGCGTTGACGCCGGTCTTCACGCCCGGGAGGCCCTTCGCGTAGTCGGCCAGGGCGTAGAGGACCGTCGCGGTCGCGCGGGTTTGGTGCCACATCCCGCCCTGGCGCTGGGTCAGAAGCCAGCGCACCAGCGAGTCGCGGAGGTTTTGGTTTTCGCCACCCGCGGCGATGAGGGCCTGGAGGACCCAGGCGGTCAGCTCGGGGTCGCGCCAGTAATTTTCGTGGCCGAAGGTCTGGGTCTTGGTGTCGCCGTCGCTGTAGTGGCAAAGGGCGTTCGCGCAGATCGCCGCGCGCTCGAGATCGGCCACCCATTCCATCGCCGCCTCGCGCTTACCCTGGTTGATCAGGGTCATCACCAACAGGGCTCGGGAGAGCTTGGTCTTGACGCCCTCGGCCTTCGGGATCGGCGGATTGCTCTTAATACCGGCCAGCGAGGCCACGTAGTGCAGGTAGTAGAGCGTCGCCTCGGGCCCCAGCATATAGGTCTTGGTCAGAGTTCCTTGCTTGAGCAGGTTTTGCAGGGCTTCCTTGCCCTTGGTGATGGCGTCGGGAGGAACCTTCTGCCCCAGCTGCTCGGCGCGGATCAGGCCGTAGAGGGCATAGGCGGTCATGAAGGGATCGGTCTCGTCGTCCTTCCACCAACCCCAGCCGCCGTCCGCGTGCTGATAGCGCAGGATGCGCTTGAGGCCCTTGGCGATGACGCGCGGGAGTTTCTTCTCGAGCATGGGATCGCTGAGGCCGAGGGAGTTGTAAAGGTTGGACACCGTGATGGCCGGAAGCAGGCGGCTCATCGTCTGTTCGACGCAGCCGTAGGGATAGTCGACCAGGTAGCCCAAGGGTCCCAGGAGCTGGGCGACGAAGCTGGTGTCGAGCGTCACCTTGAGCTTGCTGCGCTTGGGATCGTTTTGCGGCGGGACGGTGAGCTTCACCTGGGCCTGGCCCGCGGCCTGGATCTCGCCCTGCGCGTATTGGTGGTCTTCGGTGCCGTGCGGCAGGACGGGGATCTTCAGCTCGACGCCGTCGGAGACCTGGTCGTTCTTCGCCAAGAGCTGGACCTTGGCGTTGCCGGCCACTTTAGGCAGGACGGTGAAGTCGAAGCTCGCCACGCCCTTAGGCTCGATGGTGATGCTGGTCGGCTCGCCGTCCTTCGGGTTGGCGAAGTCGATGCCCTCGACGCCGAGGCTGACCCTCAGGGTCTGGGCCTTGTCGGTGTAATTATTGAGGATGGCCTTCAGCTTGACCTGGTCGCGCTCGGTGAAGAAGCGCGGCGTGGCGATGCGCGCGATCAGCTCTTTGGAGGCGATCACCTTGTTGATCTGCTGCCCCACCTCGGTCGCCGGGCTGTGGGCCAGGACGGTCGCCCGCCAGGTGGTCAGGTTGTCGGGCAGGGTGAAGGTGGCGCCGATGCTGCCGTCGGCCGCGGTCTGGATCGCGGGCAGCCAGAAGGCGGTGTCCTTGAAGTTGCGGCGCAGGAGGTTGCGGTCTTCCTTCTCGATGCCGCCGGTGTAGTAGCCGGAGAAGGAATAGTTGGTGGAGACGCGGTTGGTCCGCGGGCCCCAGAAGAAACTCTTGATGTCCGTCGAGTCGGCGCGCAGGGCGTAGATGCTCTCGTCGACCACGCCCAGCGAGATTTCGGCGGGCACCGGCTTGCCCTGCATGTCCTTGGTCACCACTGTATAGGTAATGTTGCCGGCGGGGCGGTAAGTCTGGGCGTCGGGCTTGATTTCGACGTCGAGGTAGTGCTCTTTGGGCGAGATCGCCAGCTCGGCGCTGCCCTCGTAGTATTCTTTCTTGCCGATCGTCGTCGCGCTGACGAAGATATTCGGTTCCCACTCGGCCTTCAGCGGAATCTGCACCTCTTTGGAGAAGCCGTCGAGAGTCACCACTTGGTATTGGTAGATGCGCATGCCCTCGACCGAAAGCAGG
>JAANMW010001201.1_pt1 | contig 28157 bp, 20 predicted proteins | sample 7279671 | NCBI WGS metagenome assembly JAANMW01 (sample SAMN14094541, study PRJNA606508) | bioreactor metagenome | isolation source: A lab-scale SPAN reactor treating ammonium-rich wastewater day 247 | place: Ireland: Galway | collected 2017-09-19 | reverse complement strand
TTACGTGGCGATTCAACAGATCATAGATTAAAAATAGGTACTTTGATCGGAAGAAATGATGTAGAGGTTTCACTAAAAACTAATATTGTAGTTGCTAGACATATGGCTATACTTGCTATGACTGGTGGTGGTAAAACAGTCGCATCAAGGAGAGTAATTAGAGAATTATTGGAAGTAAATTATCCATTAGTCATTTTAGATCCGCACGGAGATTATTTGGGTTTTTGGGAAAAAAGGAATTTATTTCCAAAAAATAAAATTAAATTGTTTTACCCTAATTTGATAGTCAATGAAAGAAATAGAGATATGATTGGATTTCTTGTTTCTAAAATTACAGAAGGCTTTTCTGATGCACAACGAGAAAAATATCAAGAAGCACTGGAAAGTATAAGATTAGACACTCAAGAAATACCGATTATTACATTTATTGATAGACTACTTAATAGTTTAAGTAGTTTAGAAGCAAGACATGTTGGTACAATACCTGCAGTAAAAAGAGGATTAAGATTTGTTAGGTCTCAAATGGAAACAATGCAATTATCAAATGAACATTTAAGAAAACGAATGAAAAATTTACCATTTGAACCAATGCCAGATCCAGTTACTGCACCAGATGCATTTGTACAACCTGGTCAAGCAAGCATTATTTATTTAGGTGGGTATAACCATTTAACTCAGTCAACAATAGTTGCACTTGTACTTAAAAATTTATTTGATGTTCGTTCATCAATGATGAATAAAATCCCACCTTTTATGACGGTTGTTGAAGAAGCTCACAATTTTATACCATCTGTTAGTGAAGGTCAATCAGATACTCCTTCAGTAGAATATATTCGTAAAGTAATTACTGAAGGTAGAAAATTTGGTGTAGGCTTATTGCTTATTAGTCAAAGACCCAGTAGGCTTGATGAAACTACTTTATCGCAATGTAACACTTTTATCGTACTAAGATTAGTTAATCCTCGAGATCAAAATTTTGTTGAAAAAGTTATGGAAAACTTAACTAAATCAGACAGTAAATTATTACCAAGTTTTGGTCCAGGTCAAGGTATTATTAGTGGTCAAGCTGTAAGATTTCCTTTAGTAGTAAAATTTAAGTTTGATGAAGATTTAGTTACAAATCTAATTGGTGATGAAGATTTTTTGCAGGCAGTAAAAGATTGGGATAATTCTCCAGAAAGTAATGCAGTAAAAAAATCTGAAGACATCATCAATGCTTTATCAAAAGCAAATAAATCATAGATTATTAAAATTATGAAAAATAAGAATTTATTTAATTCAATTGATCTCTTTTCCGGTTGCGGTGGTTTATCATTTGGTATGAACAAGGCAGGCTTTTCTATAAAAGCAGCAATTGAAATCGACGAGGATGCAGTAAATTCATATAAATTAAATTTTAAATCTAATTATATAATTCAAAAGGATATAAGAAAAATTAAAGTAAAAGAACTCAAAAAGAAATTAAGCGGAAAACCTTTACACTTATTAGCAGGATGCCCACCTTGTCAAGGTTTTTCATCTATAAGAAGATTAAATGGAATTAATAGACGTGATCCTAGAAATAATTTAATTTTGGAGTATTTACGTTTTGTAAAGGCATTGAAACCGTACACAATAATGATGGAGAATGTACCAGGTTTATTAAAATACAATAAATTTAGATATTTAAAAAAAGAACTTTTAAAATTGGGTTATAATTTTGATATTAAAATTGTTAATGTAAAGAATTATGAAATTCCTCAAAGCAGAAGAAGATTAGTATTAATTGGTTCCAGACTTGGAAAGATTAGTATTGCTCCGGGAACAAAAAAAATAAAAACGGTAAAAGACACTTTTAAAGATTTAGAACCTACTTCAAATACCAAAGATCCAATTCATAGAATTTTTCCTAAGCATTCTGCTCGTATTTTAAAAATGATAAAACGAATAAGAAAAGATGGAGGAAGTAGAAGTGGTTTACACTGGACCCAAAGATTGAATTGTCACCAAAAAGAAAATGTTGGTTTTAATGACATTTATGGAAGATTGAGATGGGATGATGTATCTACTACAATTACAGGTGGTTGTTTAAATCCTTCAAAAGGCAGATTTTTACACCCTACAAAAAATAGGACAATTACTGCAAGAGAAGCTGCCTTGTTGCAATCTTTTCCAAAAAAATATAAATTCCCCGCTAATTTAAGTATTACTTCTTTATCTTTATTAATTGGTAATGCACTACCTCCGAAATTCAGTTATATTCAATGTATAAATATAAGAAAGCATTTAGAAAAACATTTCAAATAGCTAAGTATTTATTATATTTGCTTTTTCTGATAAAACATTGCCAAATATTAATCACTTTCCAGCCGTGCTTTTTTAGCTCACGCTGTGCCTTTTTATCTCTTGCAATATTACCGTTAATTTTATCGAGCCACCATTTTGTTCGGGTTTTAGGGACTACATAATACTTGCAGTTTTTATGTCCGTGCCAGAAACAGCCATGAACAAAAATCACGGTTTTATACTTTTTCAGTACTATATCAGGTTTTCCGGGCAGGGTTTTATCGTGCAGGCGGAATCTGTACCCCTGTTTATGGAGCCAGCTCCGCACAATCAGCTCAGGCTTTGTGTTTTTTGAGCGGATCCGGCTCATGTTATAGCTGCGCTGCTTTTTTGTGTGCACATCTGCCATAGTGCAAATATGTTTAAAAAACGCTGTCTAAAATATGTATTTTACTTATCCTTTTTGAGTTATTTTTAAAATACTATATTACAAAATGTTAAAATACCAATTTTTTCCCAGGTCAACAGGTGTAACTCCACAAATTGAATCTATTATAGATTGTTTTGAGAAAGTATATATTACAATCGATTCTTCTAAACATAAACATAACAGTGACAGAGTTCTGAAATCGTTGAAAAAAGGATTGGAAAATATTTTTTATAAAGTTGAAAGAAGTAAACTTCATACCGATAAAATAAAAGTACCTGTACTATTTGGTCTAAATAATAATATCGATAAATATTTTGATGCTGATGCAGTAAGTGAAGATGGTAAGATAGTAATCGAAGTAGAAGCCGGCAGAGCATATACCAATTATCAATTCTTAAAGGATATTTTTGAAGCAAGTATGATGTTTGGTGTGGAATATCTGGTTTTAGCTGTACGAAATGACTACAGAGGCAGAAATGATTTTGAAAAGATCAGAACATTTCTTGAAACTATGTATATAAGTAACAGAATACATTTACCTTTAAAAGGTATTCTTCTTGTTGGTTATTAATAAATTTTAAAATTTTATTAAATCCCTATAAAATAATTTCAGGTTTGGTGTTTTTTGAGCGGATACGGCTCATATTATAGCTGCGCTGCTTCTTTGTGTGTACATCTGCCATAATGCAAAGATAAACAATTCTGTACTTTTTGTCTTGATACAAAAAGTACTGAAGGATTCCCGCTTCGTCACGCTTGAAGCGTGATAAACAGGGATTGACCCAGAGGGTACCCCGCCTTAAGGCTCAACAAGGCCTATGAAAAACAGCTAAAACGCTTCGAACGCCAAAGCTGCAAAAAATAACTCGCTTCGCTCAAACAGATTTTTTTGCTTTATATATGCGTTCTCACGTTTTTATACGCTGTTTTTCATAGGCCGGTTAGAATCAAAAGCTAAAGCTAAACCCCCATTGCTGATTATTGTATGATCCGGTTTTTTGTTTAATTTTATAATAAACGGAATTATAGAACAAATCTCCCCCCTTCGTACGAAGGGGGGACGGTTACTATGCACATCATTATATTTATAATTTAACATTATGCTAAGCTTTTCTATATTTGCGATGGGGGTTTAGTTTCTTTGTACCCCCGACTTTTTAACTTATAAAAGTCCAGTGTCTCTAAATTCCATGGTGTCAGGCGAGCCATGACACCTACAGCTCTTATAAAAACAATCATTTATGAAAATAACCGGGTGTATGCCTAAATAGTATCATTGAATGATACTTATATGCTAATGGCATAGGGTATATTTGTTTGAACGTGAAACGTCAAATGGGAAACGTCAAATGTCAAACGTGAGACGTGAAATGTCAAACGTCAAATTTGTGATGTCAAACGAAATGTGTATCCCTTATGAATTATATCATTCCTCAGGGAGGGGTAGTTGGTGCCCCTCTTTGATTTTATATTTAAAAGCAGGTGTCAGGCAAGCCGTGACACCTACATACTACTTAAGATAAATGCTCATCTTCTGATTGCATTTTTAATCGGGGCTATTTCCTTCCCGCCACTGCCAGAGGCAGTCCTTCGGCTTTGTAAGGGAAAGACGATTTAAGTCCCCTACTTACCAAGAAGGGGATTTAGGGGAGGTCTGAAAGGAGGGGAGCTGTTATAACTTTGTGAACCTTTGAGTCCCCAGACTTTTGCTTTTTGAAAGTTGGTAAAAGCTTTTACTGTTAAAATTCTGTGCTAAAAAGAATTATGTGTAAGGTACCAGGGTGTCAGGCAAGCCTGACACCTACAAAAACAAAAACTTCTTTGTGTTACTTAGAGCCTTTGTGGTTATTTTTTGTTCTAAAGAGCGGGGCTAGTCAATTTTACATAGGCCGGCTTAAAAGCAATAACTGATTATTTTACATTGTGCCTCTGCGTCTCTGCGGTGAAAGCTTTTGATTTTAAATAACCCTATAAATATTAATATGAAAAAATTCAATAAAGCGCTTAACGTTGATATCACAGAATTAAAATCGCTGTATATCAAAAAAGATAAAACGGAATTCCGGAAGCTGAAAGCTGAAATAATGCAGAAGCATAAAATCAGCAAAGCCACTGTTTACCGCGAAATGAAAAAAGACATCCCCGGAACTTATAAGAATCCGAATTATAATCCGCCTGCGCGTATGGTTACTGCCGAAGAAATGGAGCTTGTAAGAGGAATGCTTTACAGACAGAAAACAATAGAGCAGATACGTGCAGAAATGGAAAGCAATATGGGAAAACCATACAGCTGGGACAGGATTGACCGGATACGCGGTAAAATAGAAGAAGAACAAAAAATATTTCAGGAAGTAAATAAGAATGGTAAAGATAATCCGGTTATTATAAATTCCGGAGCCTCAAATCCGGCAGGAAGGAAAATAAGCTTACCGGGCAAAGGCAGCACGCAGTTTGAATATGAATCGCCCCACGGAATAGATATGAAGGAATTCCTGATGAGAGCGCTTTCTGTGGATAAAATGGACCCGAATACATTTATTACAGTACCGGCGGGTTCATACAATGTTAAGCTTGGTTATGATGCAGTAAAGGATATCCAGCGAATAATAGCAAACTCCGCAGCCGGCAAAGCCTATGATGTAATTGAGATCGCACAAATAAACACAAAACATCTCTGTTCAGAGCAGATACGCCATTTTGTTAACGGTAGATCACACAGTATTAAAGAGCTGCGTGAACTGAAATCAATTCTTGATGAATATGAATCACAGCAAAGCCCTATGCTGGATTTTGAGTTTATAGTAGATATAGTTAAATATTTTGCCGGAGAAGATGTTGACCGCGAACAAATAGTACTTGAAACAGATTACCTGGCACGACAAAGAGAAGGCATCAGCGAAAAACTGCTTCCGGACCCTAAAGAAGTAAGACGCGGAATATTTCATGAAATGGAGAAAAACAGGTGAATTATTATTCGATACGAATTTGCTAAAAAATCTGATTTGTTTTACAGGAAAAGAGGGTTATATACTTTTGACCTTACGGAATTTATTATTACTTTCTTTTCAACGATTCCCGCAACAAGTGCGGGACAGGGTCAGAAAGTAACCAAAGAAAAATCGCCCGCTTACGAAAAATTGTCTAAAATTATTCTCGCTTCGCTGCAGGATAATATTTGATATGTACTTTTTGTCTTGATACAAAAAGTACCTGAAGGATTCCCGCTAAAGCGGGATTTCGCCTAAAGGCTCAACAAGGCTGATGAAAATTTCCTAAAATCTGCTTTGCTTCACAGGAAAAGAACTCGACCACCTCTTGTGGTCTCAAACAGCTTTTCCTGCGTTGATTCTGCAAAGCCGATTTTTTAACGGAAATTTTCATAGGCCGGTTAGAATCAAAATCAAAAATCTGTATATCTTTTTAAATTCACCGTTAACTTAAATATTGAAATAAGATATTTAATCCGCTAATTTGCAGAAATTTTGCTGTAATTTATTAATTAAAAAAATTATCCAATGAAAAAAAATATTCAGTTTGTACTGTTAACTTTCATGGCTGTGCTGTTAATTGCCTCAGCATCAGAAACAACCAGCCAGGGCTTAAAGAATGATTCACTTTACTTTGTAGAAGAATATACAGATAACGGTGAAATTGGCAACAGCGAAGAGTTTTATATTCCAACCGGCGGCGGGCACATAACAGTTATGCTTAGGACAGTTAAACCAATCGGGATCACATCAGTAAACATAGTTATTGAGCGCGATGTTGCGGGAATAAAAGAAAAAGTTATCTCAGAGCCGTTTGATGTTGAGGCAAGCTGGGATTATATTTTCTTCGATAAGATGTTTTTTAAAGAGCCGGGCAAGTATAAAGTAAGCGCTGTTAAGAAAAACGGCGATGTGATTGCATCCGCATACGTGCGTATGCTTAAGGAAAATTAAAATAATATTATCCATCCATCCAAAGTTACTATGAAAAATAAAAAAATCATTAAGGATACTATGACGGATTTTGAAGAATTATTATTTGTGCTTAAAGCACGTTTTGAAAAGAACATAAGCCGCCATAAAGGCATTAAATGGGAAAGCGTACTTGCCCGGATAGAAAAAACTGCCGGGAGGATAAATTCGCTAAGCCTTATGGAAAGTACCGGCGGCGAGCCTGATGTTGTTGGTGCTGATAAAAAATCAGGCGCATATATTTTTTATGACTGCTCGCCGGAAACACCCGCCGGCAGGCGAAGCCTGTGTTATGACCGCGAAGCATTGAATAAACGGAAAGAACATAAGCCTAAGAACTCTGCATGTGATTTAGCGCGTGAAATGGGCATTGAGCTGCTCAGCGAAGATGAGTACAGGTACCTGCAGAGCCTTGGAGAGTTTGACCTGAAGACCTCCAGCTGGGTGCTGACTCCCGCAGATGTGCGCAAGCTTGGAGGCGCGATATTCTGTGACCGGAGGTTTGACCGCGTGTTCACATATCATAACGGTGCGGAAAGCTATTACGCGGGGCGCGGTTTCCGCGGGAAGCTGATTGTATAAACCTTGATTACTCTGATTACCATGATTAGCTTGATTAGCTTGATTAGCTTGATTAATGTGATTAGCTTGATTAATGTGATCAGCATTTAAAACAAAAGACAACCCCACCCGTCCTCCCCTTTTTTAAGGGGATGGGTTTATTTCAGCAGATCCAGGTATTTGCGGATGTACTCGTCTTTTTTCTTAAGGCGGTACTGCATGATAAAGCGGGGATGATCCAGCGGGATAATTTCGCCGAAGAATTTCTGTTCGCGGTTAAGCTCTGCAAGGAACTTATAATTTTTCCCAGTGCCAAGGCAATAGCATTTATCACGGCGAAAGCCCAGCTGAAGCTGGGCTTTGATGCTTTTTATTATGAATCCTTTAGCTGAATGAGTAAGCTCCGGGCTGTCGTAATAATTATAGTTTTTCTGCCTGCCTTTTGCGTGCAGTGATACAAATCCAAGCGGGCAGATGGAATTAATATAAAACCTGCTGTAAAACTTTTTCACACCGCCGTATGCCGTTATCATATCATAGATAAACACGCTTGAAAGCTCGTGAGAGCTGAAATCATTGATATGAATTCCGCAGAACTCGGCCAGGCGTTTGGTATCGGTAAAGGGGATTCCCGTAACACCGGCGCCGTGGCGCCCGGGGTTTATGCCGAGTATCATATACCGCGGCTTGCCGCTGCTGTAATACTTATTGTAGAAAAGTGAAGTAACGCGGGCAATTTCAGGGTTGCCCAAAAACGGATTCATAACCCCGATTCCCGGAGGCAGCGGCGCGGTGAATTTAAGCGATGCATTGAAGTTCAGGATACCTTTGGCGAGTGTATTCATTAATTGTAATATTAGTAAACCACAAAGATAGCTTAAGCAAAGAAAATATTAAAGAACCTTCTTTTGCTTTAAAGTTAACACATCTTTACATTTTAAATGTAATGTTAATACGTAATTTTCAGCTATTTATGAATATTTTGAAGAGGTATGATTAAACTATTGCCAATAGCAACTGTCATATATATGTAAACAGCAGAAATGTAATCAAAAAAATTTAAACAGGTAATTAAAATGAAAAGCACATTTTTGAAACTCTTCGTTGGGCTTTTTGCAGCAGCATCCATATCCACCACATATATCACAGCAGCAGAAATGAATCTGGCAGGTAACGGCGACCCGCTGAAAGCCTGCACAGCAAACAGGAATAGAGACAGAGATAGGGAACGCGACAGGCTTCAGCAGAAAGACCCGAACTGCGTTCCAAAGAAAGACGGAACAGGAAAGAAGAATAAAAAAGGAACAAAAAATAAAAAGAACCAGAAGAAAATGAACAAAAAGGGTAACGGTAAAGGCAAAGGAAGATAGCATCTGATGTAATATATAAAATGATCTCCCCCATGGATCGTTTAAGCCGGGTAAAACCGGCTTTTTTTATTTTCAGAAACAGAAAATGTCTCAAGATGATTTTTTTTATTTAGTTAGAACATTTTCGTTACTAAAATATTTAAACATTATATTATTGTACTTTTTTGTCTAGATACAAAAAGTACCTGAAGGGTTCCCGCTTCGTCACGCTTACAGCGTGATAAACAGGGATTGACCCAAAGGGTACCCCGCCTAAGGCTCAACAAGGCTGATGAAAAACAGCTAAAACGTTTCGAACGCAATAGAAGCAAAAATAACTCACTGCCTTTGGCAGTTCAAACAGATTTTTACAATTTATGAAAAGAGTTGTTAAGTTCTTTTGTCTTGAAACAAAAGAACCAAAAATTCAAGGCTGCTGAAAATTTCCGAAAATCTGATTTGCTTTACAGGAAAAGAACTCGCCCAGCTGCCGCTGGTCTCAGACAGCTCTTCCTGTGTTGAATCTGCAAATCAGATTTTTAAACCGGAAATTTTCAGAGGCCGGTTAAAATCAAAACTAAAGCACAAACAACCCCACCTCCACGAGTCTTTCTACGAATCAAAGATACGAAGACCTGTAAGGTTGAGTCGCAGACCATCCTCACATTTAGCAGGGAGAGGAAAGACCATCATCAAACAAATGAATGAATTTTTCCGTGCATAAATGCACTTTATAGATTGGCAGATAAATTTGCTTTGAGTATCTTTGTATTAACATTAAGATAAATTTAAATAAAATACATGAAAAGGGTCAAAATTTTAATTTTTTCGGCATTTGTTTTACTTTCAGCAGCAGTAAATACACAAACCATAAACCAGAAGCTTATCACCGGCATACCGGCGGTAAACGGAACCGTTGATGCTTATTCCCTTAAATATGATGCGGCAACAGGGGGCTGGGTATATTCAGCTTATGATACATCGACAACAAAAAATACCATCATAACGCCGAAAGGTTCATCAAAACCTTTTAATTATGCCATGACATATAATGCACTGTTCGATTCAGACGGCAATTCATATGTAACCGGCAGCGAAAATATATCAGATACCGTATACAGTTATTCGGTTTTAAAGAATAACGAAGTAATTGCCGAATATGAATACCTGACTGAAGGATGGGTAATAAAGGATAATATAATATATTATGCAGCGCAGGAAAACGGGAAATACTACCTAATTAAATACGATACTAAAAGCGGGCAGTTTACAAAGGGAAAAGCTTATGATAATATCCGCCTTTCTTATACTCCAATGGGATACTATGAAGGCGAGCCGCTTGGATACGTTGGATTCACAGCAGCCGGCGAGCCGTATTATATTGCAACAGAAGGCAATGATGTATTTCTTGTAATAGGCGAAACGGAACAGAAAAAGTACAGTGATATTACATGGTATGATATGAAATTCAACCCGCAGGGCGAGCCGTGTTATATAGCAAAATCCCAGGGTAAATTTTACGAAGAACGCGGCAATACATTTATGGTACAGGGCACAAAGGAATATAAAAGCTTTGACTGGATATACGGACCGGTTGAGTTTGATAACAACGGAACACCGATGTATGTGGGGCAGGATTCAACAGGCGAATACAAATACCGCTCAACATTAATGCGCGGGGGAGAAGAAATTGCATCGAATAACGGAAGCATATATAACTACGGGTTTACTCCCCAGGGCAAGCTTTATTATATCACTTCGGAAGAAGTGTCCTCAAAAGACGGAGTATCTCAGTGGAAAAGCGCAATTGTGGTTGATGGGAAAAGAGGGAAGGAATTCACTTCTATAAACAACCCGGTATTCAATAAAAAGGGCGATATACTGTTCTCTGCATCTGATAAAAACAATAAATACCTGGTTTATCTTAACGGTGAGGCAATATCAGATAAATATGATTATATCAACGATGCAAAGTTTATGCCTAACGGAACCATATCATATGCCGGAACAAACTACGGCAATTATGAAAAGAACATTCCCGATAAAAACATTATTGTAATAGATGAAGAAGAATTCGGGCCGTATAATATTGTTAATACTGCAGACTGGACCACGAACCAGCTTATATTAACCGGCGGGAATAACTGGGCATTTATATCCGGCAAGCTTATTGACAAAGCAAATTATACTTACAAGTATAATGTTGTTACCAATAAAAATAAAAGCAAGGAATTTGATATTATAAGCGACCTTAAATATGTGAACAGCAAGCTGGTTTATTTTGCCGGCAATCTTAAGGATAAAGAATCTTATACATATGAATATACATTATATGTGAACGATAAAAAGCTGGGAGAAAGCTATTCAGCATACACAGATGTAAAAGTGAACGATAACGGAACAATGACATTTATTGCTTCCAAAGGAAATGAAATATACCTGGTAGAAGCGAAACCGTAATTCAATTAAAAATTACGAATTACGAATTACGAATTAAGTATTATAAGGCAAAAGGCAAAAAGAAAAAAACTTAAAACAAAAAAAGTTATTTTCAGATAATTAAAGATGTTTCACAAATGCGGGTTAAGAGCCCGCATTTTTTATATCAGCGCATGATATTAATTCAGCAAAAAAAATTGTTAAATTGTATAAATAAACTTACAATGAGCATCAGAACAGACAGTACGAACATATTATTGCCTGAATTTGCCCCGCCGGGGCGCCGCTGCATAAACTGCAAGTTTTATTTCAGGCTCATGTCGCGTTATGCAGCATCGGCGATACAGCGCAATTTTGAAAACGAAGGAATTTACATTGAGTATTTATACGGGCAGAAATTCTGTTTAAAGAACAATTTTTTTACATATTTTAACAGTTATTGTACAGAGCATATTAATCTGCATAAATAAAAACCCTGCCGGCGATAAAAATCATATTTATTTGTGACAATACTCATTTAACAGATTGTTGAAATTATGTAATTTGCATATGTATTTTCCGGAATATACCGCGCAAAACGGTATAACTTTTATGATTTTTTAATGACGGCATCAAAAACTAAAATACAAAATGCAAACCCGGAAGGGTACTCCCGCAGGTTCAGTCTTTTATATATGCTGTTCGGGTCGCTATGGATAATTACGACCGATCTGCTAAAATCCAGCCTGGATTTTGGTACTGTTAACTATTTAAATATTGATATAATAAAAGGGCTGTTGTTTGTATTTATAACATCAGTTTTATTTTATTTTCTGCTTAAGAAATATTTTAAAGCAGCAATCGAATCAAACATTAAATTAACCGATAAGGAAAACGAATATAAAACACTTGCAGAAAATCTTGAATACTGTGTAATTCGGAACAATACAGAATGCAGGTATGAGTATCTGAACCCCGCAGCGTGGGAGCTGCTGAAAAATCTTCTCACGGTAAAAAATCCGGATGAAATGATTGGTTTATCTCCAGAAGAAGCGTATAAAGATGCGGATATAGCAAAAAAAGTAAGGGAAGGCAATGAATATGTGCTTTCAACGGGAAAAAAATTAAGGGATAAGCTTCACTATGGTGAAAAATATATTTCATACAGCAAAATTCCCGAGTTCAACGAACAGGGCGAAATAATTTCTGTTATGACGCTTATTGCGGATGAAACGGAAATTATGAAGAATCTTTTGAAACTTGAGACTACGGAAAAATTTAATTCTCATTTGGTGAACTCAAGCCACGTAGTAGTTTACGTATATGATCTATTGAAAAGTAACCAGGTATATGCCAACAAAGCGCTTGAAAGGATCCTTGGTTATACTCTCGAAGAGATCCAGGACCCCGGGATGAACATAATTAAAGAACTCATGCACCCGGATGATGCACAAAGGAGAATAGAGTATGTACAAAAGGAAGTAATGCAGCTAAAAGACGGCGAAGTATCTGAATTTGAATACAGAATGAAGCATAAAGCAGGACATTACTGCTGGTTTAAAAGCCATGACTGTATTTTTAAAAGGGATGAGAACGGGTTGCCGCAGGAGATACTTGGCAGCGCAATAGATATCACTGACCTTAAAAATACCCAAAACGAGCTTAAGCTTAAATCAGAATATTTAAAATCTATAATCGAAGCTTCGCCGCTGAGCATATTTGACCTGGATACAGAAGGCAGAATTAAAAGTATATGGAACAAAGCTTCTGAAAAAATGTTTGGATGGAAAGCAGAGGAAGTAATAGGCAAAGTGCTTCCTATAGTACCGGAAGAAAGAAAACATGAATTCAGGGAGAATCTTAATACAAACATTAATAACCACTACATTAACGGAAAAGAACATCACAGAAAAAGAAAAGACGGAAGCGATATTGATATCAGAATATATTCAAGGCCCGTTCAGGGAAGCAGCGGCAAAATAGAAACAATACTGGCATATAATGTTGATATAACACTTGAAAAAAAATTACTTGAAACCAAACAGAAAAATGAAGAATATTTAAAAGTATTGTATGAAGCAAGCCTTGCGGCAAACAGGGCAGTTGATACATCAGAGCTTTACAGGGTATGTTTTGGTTTTATAAAAAATGTTCTGAATGTTACGGGGATTATGGTCTCTCTTATTACTGAGGACGGTAAATATATAAAATATGATTCCATCTGGATGAACGGTGAAAATATAGATACTTCAAATATACCTCTTATGAAGCTTGATCCTTCCGGGAGCGGGCCATTAACCCGGACAATTTTGACCGGAAATGCCCAGATAGTAAGCGATCTTGAAGAAAGAACGAAAAATTCTGCCAATAAATTTTTTGTAGATGAAGACGGGAACCTGAGCACACCAGGCGGTGAGGTACAGAATGTATCTCATGCAGCTATTATGATACCGTTAAAACATTCTGAAAAAGTTATCGGCGTACTTCAGGTACAAAACTATAAAGCTGGGATATTTAAAGAAGAAGATATGCTTATGCTGGAGCCATTTGCATTTATATTTGCCTCAGCTATTCAAAGAGCAAATTTATATAAAAAGCTTCAGGAAGAGCTTAAAGAAAAGCAGATTGCTCTTGAGCAGGTGAGAAAATTTTCCAAAGGTATAGAACAAAGCCCCAACAGTATAGTAATTACCAACAGCAATTATGAAATTGAATATATAAACCCGTATTTCAGCGAACATACAGGTTACAGCGTAAAAGAAGTTATGGGGAAAAATCCCTCACTGCTGCAATCAGGACATACTAACCCTGAAGTTTATAAAAGCCTTAGGAATACTCTTGAAAGGAACGAGATCTGGCACGGGGAGTTTTTGAACAGGAAGAAGAACGGTGAACTATACTGGGAAGCGGCATCTATTGGGCCGATTATGGATAACATGGGAAATACTACTCATTATATTGCAATTAAACAGGATATAACTGAAAAGAAAAAACACGATAAGGAGCTCAAGGATTCACTGGAAGAAAAGGAAATAATGCTGAAAGAAATTCATCACCGTGTAAAGAATAATCTTCAGGTAATTTCCAGCCTGCTTAACATGCAGTTTGAACAATATGAACACCCTGAAGCAATAGAAGCAATAAATTCCAGCCGAAACAGGGTAAGAGCAATGGCGCTTGTCCATGAAAGTCTTTACCAGAACAAGAATATCGGAAAAACACAGCTGCAAGAATATATTTTAATGCTGGCAAAGAATATTTATTCATCTTATGGTGTTACATTTGAACGTATTGGCTTAAAAATAGAAACAAACGGGGTCGAGTTTGCTATCGATACTATTATTCCGCTTGGACTGATTCTTAATGAAGCTCTCTCGAACTCGCTTAAACATGCTTTTCCTGATGAAAGAAAAGGAGAGATATCCGTTAAGCTTATAGCCGATTCTGATAAGATCATAAAAACCAATATACCGGAATTTTACAGCATTTCAATTAAGGATAACGGGAAAGGACTGCCCGAAGGATTTAATCCTGGAAAAGGCAATTCCCTTGGGATGACATTATTAACAAGCCTGGCTGCACAGCTTGACGGAAATGTTCAGATTATAAATGAAGCAGGAACCGAAGTAATTGTTAGATTTAAAGAATTAAAATACAAAAAAAGAGTTTAACTGTATTTAACTATTCATTCCGATCACTGCAAACATTCTGCCTGAGCCTGATTTATCCCTGCGGTATGAGTGCATTCTTTCATTTTCAAATGTGCATACATCGGAACATTCTATATTAACATCTTTAACCCCTGCTGAAATCAGGCTGCTGTAAACCATCTTACCCGTATCAACTAGATATTTTACCTTAACCCCCGGTTTAGCTTTAACATATTCACCAGGGAACATATCAGCAACATCTTTATCAACTTCAAAATTCTTTTGGCTGATTGCCGGACCCATAAATACAATTAGCTCTGCCGGGTTTGAGCTGAATTTTTCTTTCATCAGCCCAACAGCTTTACCTGCAATATTTTTCTGCGTTCCGCGCCAGCCTGAGTGAATGTTTGCTATAGCCATATTTAACGGATCATATATCATAACGGGCATACAATCAGCAACAGATATTACAAGATATAAGTCTGCAGAGCTCGTAATAAATGCATCTGTTTCAGAATATAATCCGGGGGAATTTACCTGTTTTATATTTGCGCTGTGTACCTGGTTTGCATGAACCAATTGTGATTCATCTATACCAAGCAAGCCGAAAAACCTCGAGCGGTTTTTAGTTATTGTTTCCGGATCATCACCAACGTGTTTGCTGAGATTGTTGTAATACGGAGGTTCATTGGGATTCCTTGTTGAGATTCCGTGGATTATATTTTTGTGTGATGATAGTAATTTGGATGTGATTATCATATATACTAAATTTCTTTAATTATTTTCTGGCTTCGATTCACGTCTGTTTTCCGCAATAGATTTTTTTATTATGCCCTCTTAGAGCTTAAATACAAAGAACTAAATAATCACTTCTACGAGTCTGCGACCCGAAGAGTTGTAGACCGCAACAAACTTCCTTCCGGAACTTTGATGCCTCCCCTCCTTAGGAAAGAAGGGGAACGTGTTTGTTTTGGATTTCAATCAATAAGTTTAAGCAGCTCCTGCATGTAATAATTGAATTTCCAGGGTTCGTAGTAACCCTGCTTTGCCCTCAGAATATCATCAATGGAACGAAGATATTTTTCATCTTTCATTTTTTGTTCATCTGTGTTCCAGTCAGCAGTTTCATCCAGAAAATAATTATCGCTGCTTTCAGGATAATAATAATATTCATTTTCTTTGATTATTAAATAAGCAGAACCGCCGGGCTCTAATAGTTTTTCTGTCCATTTTTTTAAGCTTACCGGTTTGTTTTGTGTTGCCGGATCGAAAACAACCGTATCACCGTTTATCAGCGCAGCCGGAGCAACATGATATACCCAGTTTGAACACTTTCCGGGCAGCCGGAGATAATAGTTTTGTTTGTAGCGGTAATATTCTTTTTGTGAAGACCTTTTGCAGTCCGCAATAAGCCATACTTTTAATATATTTACACCTTCAAACTTCTTTTCAATAACCCTGCTTAAAATATGTGCGCGTGATTTGCAGATATTGCAGTCATTAAAATCAATTAAATGTTCATTTGATAAAACGAATTTAAAGATTGAATCTGCGTTTACATTTGTATTGTTAATCATTGAATCAGAATACGGGCTGTAAATAATATGTTCCGGCTGGGAATGTATCAGCCCGAAATTTAACACTATTATCAGAATAAGTATGTTTTTCAAAATCCACATCATTTATTATTACCGCAGGTTCTCATGTTTTGAACGGAATTTATTACACCCTCACAGGGCTTATATTTTTACCCCTACTTCGAACACAACGCCGTTGTGTTCTCTTCTCCCCCTGCAAGGGGGAGATTAAGAGGGGGTAAATGCTTCAATACTTGCCTATCAGAACTGCTGATACATTCCATGTGCTGAAGCTTGAGCCTTCGGGTTTGCCGAGCGGAATGTAAACCGATATTTTGTGCCTGCCGGGTTTCAGGTTTAACGGAATATCAACCGGAACAGATGTAGAACCCGGGCACCAGCCGGAACGGCTGAAATCACTTGATGACATGCCGTTGGGAAAATTACCCGATGCGGGATTATATTTCCTGTACATTCCGCAGTCATCGCGCCAGGGAATGAAGCTGTATATCAGCCTGCCATCGGCAAATATATAATTCATTTTTTTGTTGAATTCATCTCCGTTACCCCAGCCGCCGTGTCCCGTGGAAATATATCTTAATGTAAGCTCCTTAATGCCTTCAGGTATATCAACCTCTACCGTAAGCGTATCGGTTTCAAAAACTGTTGAATATTCCTGTGATGCCGCTTCCATAATATTAGCCGTAAACATTACAGGCATTACCCAGTCATTGCTTACCGGCACAGGTTCCTGCGGAATGTCATCAGGGTAAAATTTAAGATCAAGGCTTACATTATGACCGCCTTTATCATAACAGCCAATGAAAATGCCGAACCATACTTCTCCCTCGAGGGCTGGCAGCAGGCTTGTAATATCCTGTTTGTATGTAACGGAATCTTCCCAGGCAACATTATATACCTGCACCTGGCTGTTAAAATGCCCGATGCCAAACGGAGTTATAAAACGCATCAGCTCAACGGGCGGGGTGTATTTATCTGTCAGGGTAAATCCGCGGTAATTTTTTTTATTTTTCGCCTCATATTTTGGCAGGGAATTAATGCCGTTAATAAATGCATCCAGGAATGTTAATGAGGTATCTTTGGTGATATCGGGAATTATAAACACAGAACCTGTCCTGTCATATGCATCGCCTGAAGATCTTTCGGTCAGCTCAGCAATTACAGAATGTTTACCCATGTTTTCCGGCAGCTTAACTTTTTTTAAAATCACGGTACCTTCAGAAAATCTGTAAGTTATTCCCGGCTCGTTTGTTAAAATATTTACTGGTTTATCGCCGAAATTTATTTTTTCATTCTGAAAAATATTTATGGTTGTGTAATTCTGCGCCGTTACAAGATACCTGTAATATGGTAGCTCAACTATTTTCCCGGTTTGCGGAGCAGTTATATTGGTTATCTCGGTCAGCTCAATATTTTCGGCGCGTATTTCAAAGTTTCCGTTTCGCACAATTTTCAGCACGAGTCCGAGTGCCGGACCGGTATTTAACGATGGAGTTCCTTTAAATACGGTTTGATCTGTGTACCATATATCAATCTGATTTGAGCGGATCACAACATGCGCTTTTTTGCAAAGGTAACCGAGAATTGTCATAGTATCACCAAGCAGTTCCGGCTGCGGGTAACTGCTCAGGAGCTCTTCATCAGTTATTAGCTCACCGCTTTTCAGTGAAGCGCTCTGGTAAGTTTTACCGGATGCATAATCTATGTAAAATGTTTCTCCTGATGCGTTTGAGTAGGAAGCAGACTCCCTGCCGGATGAAAGCACCAATGCGGGAATACCGGCGGGTGAGCCATTGGAGTAAAAATTATAGGTAATAACTGCTGAGTTCTGAGCAAAAAGCGGAAAGCTAATTAATGATAACAGAAGTAGAATGTATTTCATCTGCAAAAATATAAATAAATGGGGGTAAATACAGCGGAAAACCACCTTGATTAGCCTGAATACCATGATTAACCTGATTATCAAACCCCCATTGGAGATTTTATTAGGATTTTAATCAGTGAAGAATCTTCAAATAACTAATATTATAGTAATTGTCCCCCCTTCAGCTGAAGGGGGGATGAAATCTATGAAACCTTTATCAATTCAATAGTACAGTTTGCATTAAATTTTGATTTATACGGAAGGGGGTTTGTAAAAATCCGTTAAATAATAATTCTATATATATTTTGCAGCGGCAAAGCAACAGCTATGCTTCGTTTGCAGGGTAACAGCCTTTGATGAATCTACAGAAGTAAAGAAAAACCGGGGATACAAGAACCTGATTAAAATATCAATATGATTAATAAATCCATGAAACTTGAGTAAAAAAAATAACAAGAACTCATTTTGTTCTTCTTTTGCTTGCCCAAAAGAAGAACCAAGAAAAGGGCACCCGCGGAAAACATCCGGCTCAGTCAGAAAATAAGCTAAAAATCAGAAACTCGTCGCTTAGCTCCTCAAACAGTCTGATTTTTAAACGCTTATTTTCTGCCTTCGCTTCACGTCTGTTTTCCGCAAGGTAATTATATATAATTTGCCCAATTTAATTTTAATCATAACTATTAAATCAAATTTAAGATATACCGGATAGTTAAGATTACGCCCCTGCAGGGCTTATGATATCAGGTCATTCTTTCGATGGGCTGCGCCCATCGCCGGGTACTTTCGCCCCATTGGGGCTTAAATTTGGTGAACACCGGAAATTTGATTAAAAGAATATATCATCATTTGTTATATTTGCCAAACCAAAACAATAACTATGAAAAACAAGAATGCTGGACTGATTCACCATGTGGAAATTTATGTAAGTGACCTTAAACGCTCATCGGAGTTCTGGGGATGGTTTTTGGGTAAGCTTGGGTATGAAAAAATTGCAGAATGGGACAGCGGTCAAAGCTGGGAACTGGGCGCCACATACATTGTATTTGTGCAGAGAGAGGAAAAATATAATGATGTACAATACCACCGCTGCCGAACAGGGTTAAATCACCTGGCATTTCATGCTGAATCCCGCGGGCATGTGGATGAAATGTATAAAGAGCTAAAGTCAAAAGGCATTACCATACTTTACGAAGACCGCCATCCGTATGCTGGCGGAAGTGATTATTATGCAGTATTTTTCGAAGACCCGGACAGGATAAAAGTTGAATTAGTGGCATAATTCCGGTGAATCATAATCACCATTTAGGTTTAAAAAATATACAGGAACTTATTTTGTTCTTCTTTTGCTTGCCCAAAAGAAGAACCAAGAAAAGGGCACCCGCGGAAAACAAACGGCTCAGCCAGAAAATAAGCTAAAAATCAGAAACTCGTCGCTTCGCTCCTTAAACAGTCTGATTTTTACACGCTTATTTTCTGCCTTCGCTTTTCGTCTGTTTTCCGCAAGGGATTTTTTATCTTAACAATTCTTTTATACAAGTGTAATTTTAGTAATTTCGGGGGGGCAGTTGATGCGTATAGGCAGGCCAACGGAACCTATACCGCGGCTTACGTACATGTTTGATTTGCCGATTTTATATATACCTTCTATGTACTTACTAACAGTAGCGGCAAATGACATATTAAAATTCCCGAATTTTACGGGCACAACCTGACCGCCGTGAGTATGACCGCTTAGTATGAGGTCTATATCTTTTTGTGCGAGTGCATCGAATCCGTATGGTTTATGGCACAGCAGGATCTTTGGTGATGCACTGAAATCAGGATCGCTGATTTTAATGTTTGATTCAAGGTCAGAATAGTATTTAACAACAGTTTCCATATTAGCGCCCGAGCCGCGTGTATCATCAACGCCCATTATATAAAGTTTTTTGCCGTTAATATTCAGCGTATTGTGCTGATTGCGGAGCAATTGAACGGGTGATTCATTACTGATAGCTTTTGCAACATAATCAACATCCTGAAAGAAATCGTGGTTGCCAAGCGAGCCGTAAACTCCGTGCTTAGCTTTCAGGTCACGGAAAGCATTAGTGAGCATATGAACATCCCGTGATTCAAAATTAACAAAGTCACCGGGAATGCAAATTACATCGCTGTTAAGCGAATTGATAACATAAGCGTAATCGCGCATTTCTTTTTCATCCATATACTGTCCTGCGTGGATATCGCTGATAAGAGTTATAGTGGTACCTCGGAGCTCAGCCGGGAGATTTTCTATTTTAATATCCTTATAGTCAATTTCGTAGGAATCATGTTTTATCATACCGTAAGCAGCGCCGGCAAATGCGTATGTAGAAATTCCCATAGTAGCATACCGCACAAATTTTCGGCGGGAAAGGTCAACTGTTTGCACGGCTTTTTTCTGTTTAAGCAGCGCAATTTTTTGGCGGAGCGGCTTGAAAATTTTTGCTATCCACAAAGGGATCTGGAACGGCAGCTTTATAACTTTTCCGGCAAGCAGCCAAACAGAGATAAAAAACGTAGCTGCCATCCAGATATAAAACGGGTATAAGCCGAGAACTTTGAACCATTCCGGAGGCGCAAATTTTCTGCCCCAGATAAACGATACTACTATAAACGATAAGTTAAATATTACAAAAGGCGCCAATGCCCACCAGCGGTGAGATGGTTTGTAGAATTTAGTTGTTTTCCAATATCTTATAAATGTAAAATAAACAAGAGCTTGCAGTGTAAAAAATACCGTTGTAAATATTAATCTGAATCCCATAAATTGTTATAATTATCTAATATAGTGTTTTCTTTAACCTATAACTGCTTCTATTATATAAAACGTTTCAAAGAATTTTTTATTGGTTTGTAAAATTTTGTAAGAATATCCGGAATTTTTCAACCGGATATAGAAGTCGTCTAAGTCCATATCTGAAGATATCAGCAGGCACAGCCTGCCAGAAGGAGCGAGGAAATTTTTAGCATCAGTTAAAAAGCGGTCGATAACTTCAAGTTTAGGCCCGCCTTTAAAAGCACGTTCAAAATTATTATTGGGATTGCCTTTGTAATAAGGGGGATTGAAGAAGATGATATCATAATCGGAATGATAAATATTCCGTAATGATTCAAAAAGGTCTGATTCAACTGCAATAACCTGCTTTGAAAAATTATTCTGCAAAGCATTTTCTGTGATGCAGCGAATTGCAACCGGGTTAATATCACAGGCAATACAATCCGCTCCTTTGGAAGCGGCAATAATACTTACTACACCTGAACCGGAACCCATATCAAGTATTTTACAGTCTTTAAGGTCAAGAGTTTTAATGTAAGAAATAAATACTTTGCTTGAAATAAAATCAGCCGGGTTAAAAACAGTTGGCCTGACGGTAAAAGTAAAACCCGCCAGTTTTTGGCGGATAACTTTTTCCATTTTAGGCTTAACTATAAAATGGTACTTATACAGGTAGTTTATTTTTCTGAGTATGCCTTTAATAGCTTTTTGTAAATAATTGATTACAATGTAATTAAAGAAGTTGTTAGTTTAAATGGGAAATGGCTTGGTACAATGAATTAATCGAATGACACCAGGTTGATATTTTTTGCGATTGTCTTCTGTGATTAGCCCCGCTCTTTAGAGCGGGGATTTGAAGGTAACCCACCATCGGGACTTTAGTCCCGATTCCCAAACCGTTAAAACGGTTCATGAGAAATCCGGGATTCTATCCCCACGGATAAATCCGTGGGCTATTAGGTAAAAATTACTTATAACGGCAGTGTGTAAACCTCACCCCCCAGCCCCTCTCCTACTCCAACGGAGTCCCTTTGGGAAAAGGAGAGGGGAGAGAAGAATTGGAAATAAATTAAGATCGAAAAAAAGAAGTTATTTTAAAATCTATCCATCAGCGCAGCACGGGGCGGGATAAAAAGTGTGCAGACACATTTTTTACAGCGGTCGGGTTCCATAACCTTTACGCTGCTTCGTGTTTTTTTGATTGATGCAGAATTAATCAGTTCATTAAATTTATTTTCGCGCAGGTTACCGTATTTAGGCAGGAAAAAACACGGGTGAATATCACCGGTTGATGTAATTACAGCCGAGACCATTGGCGCATTGCAGAAATTCCGGGGAAATTCGACGTTGCCGTTTATTGCGGAGTAATAATCCGCAATATGCATAAGCTTTTCAGGTGATTCGGAAATGAATCCGGAGGCAAACTCGTTTTCATATTTTTGTGATACATCATAAATTATTTTTTTAAGCTCCTGCACTTCATTATTATCCAGCGTCATTGTTCCGGATTCAGATGCCTGTGAACGAACTTCAAGATTATCCCTGCCGTAAGCTTCGCTTTGTACATCTGCAGCAAGAAATGAAATCCGGTTAACACCGGTTTGTTTGGCAAGCTCTATGAAACCATGCAGCTGCCGGAAGTTCTGCTTCTGCAGGACAGTGCGGATCGATATCTGCGGTGCAGCATTTATGCTGCGGGACTTTGCGATGCCTTCAAGGATAAGATCAAATGAATTCACACCCCGAAGGCGGTTATGGGTTTCTGCATCAGCGCCATCAAGTGAAACAATAATTTCAGTGAATACACCATTGAATTCCTCAGCGCGTTTTAAAAGCAGCAAGCCGTTTGTAAGCAGTGTTTGTTTTACTTTTATTTCTGCAAAAAGGCTGCATATATCCCTGAAATCGCGCCTTAAGAGAGGCTCGCCGCCGGAATAAACAATGTGTTTCAGTCCGAATGCTTTTAGTTCACGGGATAATTGTTCTATTTCACTCAGCGTAAGCTCGCCGGGCATCGGCAGGCGGTATGAACATGAGAGGCATTTAAGGTTGCATCCTTCCGTGACGTAAAGGATCACAACCGGCATTGTATATGCCTTGCCGGAGAATGTATTTAAGAAAGCTTTGAAATTCATTGATGCAATATGATAAAATGAAATTGAAATGTCAAAAAGATTTTATTTCCTAACCTTCTGGTTTTTGATTAGCCCCGCTCTATTGAGCTGGGGAGCAATGTTCACCCAAAATGGGACTTTAGTCCCTAATATCTTATAACGCAAATTTCCAATTTTGGCTTATGTTGTTACTTTCTTTTCAGTGATGAAAAGAAAGTAACCAAAGAAAAATCGCCCGCTGCTGAAAAATTGCCTAAAATTATTCTCGCTTCGCTGCAAGAAAAAAACTCGTCACGCTTTGATGTGCACCATAGGTGCGATTTGCGTGACTCAAACAGCTTTTCCCGTGTTGTATCTGCTCAAATAATTTCCGGGCGGAAATTTTCAGAGGCCGGATAAAATCAAAAGATACTCATAATCCGTAAAAACTGTTTAGTGTGCTTCCGGGATCTTTTCCACGAATAGATCCGTGAGCAAAGTATTGAATGAAACCACCCCGAGTTAAATTTCCTGCAGGAAATTTATCTCTTTCCCTCCTTAACAAAGGTGGGGAGCTTTTGCAGTGCATAAATTAAAATTATAACAGTCAAAATTAATGCGCCATATAGCCTGGGATAAGCCATAACATATAACGGGAAAGATGAATCCTGAAGCTGCCTGAAAGGCAGCGGCAGCATTAACAACAGTACCGAAGCAGCGTATAAATATATATACGGAGACCGTATATTTACATTTTTTAAAAGGTTGCTTCCTGTCAGAAATATTAATGGAAGGTAAAAAAGAGAATGATAATCTTCTGCAGCGGGAGAAAATATTACATTTAATGAAAAGCTTGATACATAGAACAACAAACTTTTTTCATTGTTAAGTTTTTTAAAATACAGAAACAGAACAGCCAATCCGGATATTTGCGTAAAATAATAAACATATATTTTCGGGATATTCATCAGTGCATTCGGGTTATTCACTGATTCATAGCTGAATAAATGTCCAAGCAGGCTTCCAATTGTCTGGTATGCAGCATTCGAAGAATGAACGCCGTATGCAACAACTGAATAGAATTTATCATAATACATCTGCCAGGCTGAGATGCCGAAAAGCGGAAGGGTCAGCAGAATAATTACTGCGGCAATTCCGGATGCATAAAAAAATTCCTTTGTTCTCCTCATCAGTAAAAGGGCTGCAAGCGGGTAGAAGCCGTAACCTTTTAGAATTATTATCAGGGCAACCGGAAATGCTGTAAGCCATTTGCTATCTTTCTTTAATCCGTAAACTGAAATCGATGCCAGCAGCAGAAGAAGAGAATACGCCTGTCCGAAAGCAGTATTGTAATAAAACGGGTAGAAGAGCAGTGTAACCAGGATAAGCAACAGGCCCGGTATGCTGTATAATGAAATATCAAAAGCTTTAAACAGAATGTAAATAGAAGCGAAGAGGAAAATTATTCCGAGTATACTCCAAATTATTTTTGCTGTCACAGGTTCAAATCCGGCAAGCGGAAGCAACATAAATGAACCTGTCGGCAGGTTAGAGGGATCTTTAACTCTGCCGAATCCATAGCCCTGCATTTTAGAAAAATAGTATGTTGTGTCGTAAGCACGAGACATATCGCTGTCATCGGTAAGCATTCTTGCAGATGTATAATACGAAGCGAAGCCGTGCGTAAGCACGGGAGATTTAAGAAATGTGTAATGGATCAAGTAGATAAATGCGAGGGTGATGAGTGCAGCAAGTATTGTTTTTGTGTTTTTCAGATTAATTGATATTGATTTTTATAATCTTAACTTGTTTAATCATTCAAGTAATTATTATGTACTTTTTGTCTTGATACAAAAAGTACCAAAAAAATCAAGGCTGCTGAAAATTTCCTGAAATTATTTTCGCTTTACGGGAAAAGAACTCATCCCGCTTTGCGGGATTCAAACAGCTTTTCCCGTGTTGTATCTGCTCAAATAATTTCCGGGCGGAAATTTTCAGAGGCCGAATAAAATCAAAACATACTCCTAAACCGTTGAAACAGTTTGTAATCAGCAATGCTGAATTCACGATGAAGCGAAGCCTTCAACTTCCGGCTGGCGGTATTTAAGCAGCTTTTGGGTGAGCATAATTTCATACGGTGCGGTGTAAAAATCAGCTTTGTAGCGCCAGCTTCCCATGAACTGCAATAATGATCGTTTCCACCCCCTTATTTTCAGATCGCTGTTGGTCGGGTACCGCGCATTGAGTGTCTTTTCAAAATTCCTTATCATTTTAAAGTGCTGGGGCTTAAGCCAGGGGGTGAGGGGATTTTTCCGCAGATCAAAGTTCTGCCATTTGGGCGAGACCCACTCTTCGAGTGATTTAGGATAATCGAATCCCTTTAATTTTGCTGCAAGAGACATTTCTGAATCTTCGAAATTTACAGGTGAATAAGTATAAATCACAATTTCTGCTGCGGGATTAATATTTTTAATTTTTTTTATAAACATCAGGTCCTGTTCAATATCACGTGTAACATTTTCGGTAGGATTTCCCAGCACAAAGGAAAGCTCCGGCACTATGCCGTACTTTTTTGATTTTTCCGCAAGATCAAGCAGTGTCTGGGCATTCTGCGTTCCTCCTTTGTGCATAAGCTTTAACAGCTCATCATTGCTGGTTTCAGCGCCGTAGAAAATCATTTTGCAGCCTGCTTCAGCCATCATCTGCCATGTTTCATCGGAAAATTTCATCACCGTATCAGGTCTTGCTTCGCCCCACCAGCCTATGCCCAGTCCGTTTACCGCCTTGGCGAAATCATACACGCGTTTTTCTGCCACAAAAAAATTGTTATCGTGGAATTCCACCGCGCCGATGTTGTATTTTTCCTTCAGGAAAATTATATCCGATGCAGTTAGCTCCGCGCTTCTTCCCAGCCATTTGCCTTTGTATATTCCGGCAACGGCGCAGAATCCGCACAGGAACGGACAGCCTACGCTTGAGTGATAACCGATAGTCCGGTGACCCAAATATGTTCTGCCGATGCTCAGGTATTTATCAACTTCTACCCTGTGGTATGGCAGCCTGGGGATAAGATCTGGGTCAATAGGCTCTGCCTTTTGATTATGTGTGATATTTTCTCCTGACTTATAAGAAAGTCCTGAAATCCGGTTCAATTCTTTTGCGCCGGGCTTAGCTTCGAGTGAATCTATAAGCTCTATAAATGAATATTCAGAGTGACCCTTTAGGACGAAATCTATATATGGTGATTTAAGCACAGTGTTTGGGTGAAGAGACGGAAAGTATCCGCCCCAGATAATTTTTACATCCGGGAAGCGGGCTTTAATTTCCTTTGAAATTGCGTAAGCTCCGCGTAGCTGCATAGCGGGCATCACGGTGATGCCGATGTATTTAACTCCGTTCAGAATGAGCTTAGCAAGCTCATTTACGGCATTTACCCCCAGATTTTCATCTATAATAGTATAATCATACCTGCCTTCGAGGAATGCCCCGAGGGTAAGCAGTGAGTTCGGAACACGGAAGCCCCAATTTGCCGATTTTGGATTAACGAGCGCTATCATAGAACTGCAAATTTAGTGATAAGGATGGTTAAAAGAAGTTGAAATATAAGCCCTTATCAAAGTTTGATTTTGATAAATTTATAAAATAAAACTATAAGCATGATATACTCAATCATAATATTACCAATTGCTGCACCTATATATCCGTGATGATGGATAATAAATAGTCCCAGAATGATATTTAATAACCAAACTAAAATATAGGTTCTGAAAATATATTTTTCATTTTGAGTGGAAATTAAATATGGCTGAATAACTGAATAAGTTAAAATAGGAATTACTGAGAAACCTAAAAGTTTTAGCACAGGCACTGCCTCCGGTATTCTGAATGTAAGGTCAATTAATATTTCTGCAAGAAAATAGATAGCCAGTGAGATTATCAAACCGATGACAAAAGCGTACAAAGTAAATTTTCGGGCAAGTACATACTTTTCACCAGCGGTAGTTTCAGGGTTTGTCATAGCAGGGTAGAATGTATTATACACAGCACCCGAAAATAAACCAACACCGTTGGCAAATCGCGAAGCGGCTGAAAATATTCCAAGAGATACTGCATTTGTCAAGTATCCCAGAATTATCACAATTATGCGGGGAATAGACAGCGCAAGAAAACTGCTTCCGAAAAACGGAAATGACTCTTTTAGCACGGGTTTAATGTAGCTGTAGCTGTAAGGAATTGAATCTGAAAATATAATTCCGGAGGAGTTCCATAAAACTTTGTTTATGATATAAAATACAATCATTGTGAGAGTTTCCATGATAATTATCATTATGAAAATACTCAGCAAGCTGCCTGTGTTTACCAAAATAAAATAAGCAAAGATAATTTGCAGGAGGGTATTTATACTTTTTATAACTGAGGGTATAGCCTGTTTTTGCAAAGCGCGTATCGATGAATCGAGTGTTGCCTGTATGGTTTTGGGAATAATTACTGCGATTCCGGTAATAAGCGTAAGGTTAAGATCTAAACCGGGGAAAATATAAAAAATTATTGAAGAAAGTAAAACACAGCCAATAGAAATATAAATCTTAAAAATGTTCACATTCCGTACCAATGAGAATATATATGCACGCTCTGCGTTGATCTTTCTTATCAGAAGCTGCGATAATCCCAATTCTGATATTACAGCCAGTATTGAGCTTACCGCGAAGATGTAAGTAAATTCACCCAGGGCATCTATACCAAGCATACGGGTTATCATTACTGCAAGCACGAACATGCCGCCATAGTTGATGATATTTGATATCATCACTATGAAGGTATCTTTGAATATTTTATTTGTGAGATGTTTCAAGAAATAAAATTATAATAAAACGAATGATGAAATTAGATTAATTTTGTTCAACAAGTTATGAAATCAGGGCTAAAGCCCTGGTTTTTTTGTCTGCCTTACCCACGACCTAAAGGTCGTGGCAATTCAAAAAAAGGCAATTATGAAAGAGAACGTTTTATAATTCAGGTTAAAGTGAATTTACAAAAACTTTTGTTTTAGAAATTATCTCATTTATATCAAAGCCGGTCATGCATTTGGGTTCGCTGTATTACACCTCACCCCCAGCCCCTCTCCTAAAAGGAGAGGGGAGAAAAGTGTTATAATTTTTTTATGAATTCACTA
>JAANMW010001191.1_pt1 | contig 28288 bp, 25 predicted proteins | sample 7279671 | NCBI WGS metagenome assembly JAANMW01 (sample SAMN14094541, study PRJNA606508) | bioreactor metagenome | isolation source: A lab-scale SPAN reactor treating ammonium-rich wastewater day 247 | place: Ireland: Galway | collected 2017-09-19 | reverse complement strand
CGGCATGGGAACGGCGCCGGTTCGCCCGCTTGCGCCCCGAGATAGCGGCTGGCCGTTTCCATCGTTGGTCTTGTCCGTGTCGGAAGGTTTCCGCGAAAGCCGAATTTGTAACGAAAGGTTTCCCCCGCACCCTCGGAAACACTTCCTTACAAATCTCTGCGTGCGCCGGGACGATTGTCGGGCATCATGGTTTCGGATCACGGCAAGACGCGGCCCAAGGACAGGCGACAGGACGCGACCATGACCAGCCAGACCCTGGCCGAAGCCCGACGGCGCATGACGCTTTGCGTGCCGCGCGGCATAGCGGCCGATGCCGGCGCCCGGCGAATGGAGCCGGTCTCGTTCAGCCTGATCGAGTTCGGCGGCGAAAGGCTGGTCTTTCGGCTGGTCGATGCGCGGGGCGACCCGCTGGACCTGATGCTGAACCCGGTCGTCGCCGGCGCCCTTCGCGATTGCATTGCCTTGCACGAATGCCTTGCCGAGCGCCCGGAGCCGTCCGCCGCGCCTCATGAAGGGCAGGCCGGATCTTCTACGTCGCGGTCCTGAGGACGGTGCAGCATTTCACCGGAAAGAGAGCCAAGACGTGATCTCCCCTTCCCGCTTCCTGGGCCCGGCGCTGCTGCTTCTGGCGGCGGGCTGCGCGGCCGTCGGACCCGATCCCGACGACCGCCCCGCGATCCCCCTGCCCGCTACCTTCGCCGAAGGCGAGGCCGCATCCGCCGGCCCGCTGGCCAGCCGGGCCTTCTGGGCCGAATATCGCGATCCGGTGCTGAACGCGTTGATCGCGCACGGATTGAAGCAGAACCTGGACGAGGCCGCCGCGCGCGAGCGCATCCGCGCCGCCGCCGCCGATCTGCGCGGCACCGGGGTTCTGGCGGCCCAGGCATCCGGCTCGGCCGATGCGTCGCGCGAACGCGGCTCGACTGCGGGCGCAGCGGTGCAGAACGTCAACGCCTCCAGCCTCGGGCCGGTTTCGTGTTCGACCTGTTCGCCGGCGCGAGCGGCAAGGCGCAAGGGCCAGCCTGGAATCCGCCAAGGCGGAACTGGGCACGGCGCGGCTGGCCTGGATCGCCGAGCTGATCGGTGCCGATAGCGACGCGCGCTATGATCAGCTGGCGCTGACGCAGCAGATGGTTTCCAGCCACAAGGAAACCGTCCGCATCACCCGCGAGCAGCGCGAATTCGGCGTGGTCAGCGAATTCGACATGGCCCAGGCCGAGGCGCTTCTTGCTGCTGCGCGGGCCGAATTGCCGGGCTACGAGGCACAGTTCGACGCGCAAGTGTTCGCCATCGGGACCCTGCTCAACCAGCCAGCCTCTGGGGTGCAGGCGCAGATGCGGCGCGGCTCTCGCCCGCCGCGCATTCCCGGCAGCAGCCGCGCCGGCCTGCCGGCCGACCTGCTGCGCAACCGGCCCGATCTGCGCTCGGCCGAATAGGACCTGGCCGCGCTGGCGCTGCTGGACCTGCTGGATTCCGACCGCCCGACGGCCAGCGCCCGGCTCTCGGCCGCCTCGGCGCGCAACCAGGCGGCCAAGGAATGGGCGGCGCTGCAGATCGCGACAGGCGCCGGCGCGGGCGAGGTGGTGCTGGTCAGCCGATGAGCGTTCAGTATCCCGTTCCGACTGCTGCATTCGGTCGCCGCTTCCAAAATTCGGCATCCGGCAATCCCGGCGGATATTGACCTTGCAGGACGATGGACGATGCGGAATTTCCCCTCCCCTGGCGAGGGGAGATGCAGCACAGGGCAGAGCCGTCGCCGGGATCAGCCCTAGCCGAGTGGCCCCGAATTTCGATCGAAAAGGCTGCATCCGCTGCGCTTGGCGCGGGTCGCGCAGCATCAGCGCCCCCGCTCTGCAAGTTGCCTGCCACGGTCCCATCGACCGCAGGGGATGATCGCAAATCCCGTCCGAGCGCGGGCGACAAGCCATTGTCAAGAATGGGCCGAAGCCGGCCCAGCGAACGGCATTCGGATACGGCCTTGCGCATGCAGGCTGACGCTCATCTCACCATCGAGAGGTCTTCGTCGCCGCCTTAACCCGGAAGCTGGGTGATGAATTTTGTCACCAGATAAGCCTCGATTGCCTCCGAGCCCCCCTCGGTGCCATAGCCGGATTCGCGCACACCGCCAAAGGGCACCTCGGGCAGCGCCAGCCCCAGATGGTTGATCGTCGTCATGCCCGCGTCGATTTCCAGTCCCAGCCGCTGCATCGTTTCGGCCGAGCGGGTGAAGGCATAGGATGCAAGGCCAAAGGGCAGCCGGTTCGCCTCGGTGATCGCCTCGTCCAATGTGTCGAAGCGATTGACCACGGCGATGGGGCCAAAGGGCTCCTCATGCATGATCCGCGCTGCCAGAGGCACATCGGCCAGCACCGTCGGCGCGAAGAAATTACCGCTGTTGCCGATGCGCTCGCCGCCGATGACCAGCCGCGCGCCCTGTTCGACGGCATCGGCGACTAGCCCCTGCAGGGCGGCGACACGGCGGTCATTCGCCAGCGGTCCCATCTGCACGCCCTCGTCGAAGCCGTTGCCGACGCGGGCGCGGGACAGCGCGGCGCTGAAATCCCCCAGGAAGGGCTCGAAGGCCGCGCCCTGCACCAGAAAGCGCGTGGGCGAAACGCAGACCTGCCCGGCGTTGCGCAGCTTGCTGCCCGCCATGGTCTGCGCCGCGCGGGCGATATCCGCATCCTCGCAGATGATGACCGGGGCGTGACCGCCCAGCTCCATCGTGGCGCGCTTCATGTGCTGGCCGGCCAGGGCCGCCAGATGCTTTCCGACCGGGGTCGAGCCGGTGAAGCTGATCTTGCGGATCACCGGATGCGCGATCAGGTATTCCGAGATCTCGGCCGGCACGCCATAGACCAGGTTCACCACCCCCGCCGGCACCCCGGCATCGGCAAAGGCGCGGATCAGTTCGGCAGGCGAGGCCGGGGTTTCCTCGGGCGCCTTGACGATGATCGAGCAGCCGGCGGCCAGCGCACCCGACAGCTTGCGCACGACCTGGTTGATCGGAAAGTTCCAGGGCGTGAAGGCCGCGACCGGCCCGACCGGCAGCTTGATCGCCATCTGCGTGACGCCCGGCATGCGCGCGGGGATGATCTGGCCATAGGCGCGGCGGCCCTCTTCGGCGAACCAGTCGATGACATCGGCGGCGGCCATGGTCTCGCCCCTGGCCTCGGCCAGCGGCTTGCCCTGTTCGCGGGTCATGATGGCGGCGATGGCATCGGCGCGCTCGCGCAGCAGTTCGGCGGCGCGGCGCATGATGCGATAGCGGTCGAAGGCGCCGGTCGCGCTCCAGGCCCGGAAGCCGCGCGCGGCGGCGGCCAGCGCCGCATCCAGATCGGCGCGCTCGGCATGGGCCAGCTGGCCGATTACCGCGCCGCTGGCGGGATCGGTGACCGCGATGCTGCGGCCCCCGGCACCCGGCCGCCATTGGCCGTCGATGAACAGAAGCGTGTCGGGATAGGCGGCGGTCATGTCTTTACCTTTTGCTGTTTCAGTCGCGCGGGGCATAGCCCAGGGCCAGGGAAATGGCGCGGGCGGCCTCCATCACAAGCGGCGCGATCTCGCGCAGCTGCTTGCGCTTGATGCGGGAATCGGGGCCGGACATGCCGATGGCGCCGGCAAGCTCGCCCGAGCGGTTCAGGATCGCGCAGGCGCAGGCGGCGATGCCCTCGCGCCATTCGCCCTCGGGGACAAGGGCATGACCCTGCTCGCGTGCGATGCGGATATCCTCGCGCAGTTCGGCAAGCGTGGTGCGGGTGGTGTCGGTATAGCGCTGCATCCGGCCCTCGAAGCGGTCGAGATAGCTGTCGGGCATCTGCGCCAGCATCGCCTTGCCGGTGGCGACGGTATAGGCGGGGGCGCGAGCGCCGACGCTGGTATGGGCGCGGATGTGATGGGCGCTTTCGATCTTGTCGAGATAGACCACCTCGCTGCCATCCAGCACCGACAGATGCACCGTCTCGCCGGTCTGCTCGGCCAGCCGGGCCATGGCGGGGCGGGCGATCCGGGTCAGGTCCATGCGGCGGATGACATGGCTGCCCAATTCCCAGATCCGGGTGGTCAGCTCGTAATGGCTTTGCGGCGGCACCTGCCGGACATAGCCCTGGGCGATCAGCGTCGCGAGCAGGCGGTGGACATTGCTTTTCGTCAGCCCCAGCGCATTGGCCAGGTCGGTCACGCCCCGCGGCTGGTCGCTGAGCGCAAGCGCCTCGATCAGCCGCAACCCCTTGATGAATGCCTTGTCCATGTCCGGCTTGGTCTTCCCTTGCTGGCGCGGGCCGGCGCGGCCCGCCCTTTTGTCATATATGCCCCAGGCCGCACCGAACAGGCCAGCCCAGGCATCCTTACTGCGCCAGAAGCGCGTTCAGCTGTTCCTGGCCGTATTCCTCGTTCGTGGTGGTGCCGTGGCCCGAGGCGGCGCCCCAGTAATCCGGGCTCCATTCGATGGCCTTGGCCAGGTTCTCGGGGTTGTTGGCCCAATACGTGCTGATCTCGGGATCGGCCTGCTCATAGACCAGGGGCGAGGGCAGCGCGACCGGATAGGCCGAGGTCAGTTCCGCCGCCCGCTTGGCATCCAGCCGCCAGGACAGCAGCTTCAGCGCGTTGTCGTAATTCGGCGCGCCCTTGGGGATCGAGAAGAAGTCGTAATAGACGAAGCCCTGGTTCCATTCGACTTCCAGCGGCGCGCCTTCCAGCGCCAGGACCGAGGACGAGCCGGTATAGGCCATGCATATGTCCGCCTCGCCGTCCAGCAGCAGCTGCGGCGCCTGGGCCGAGGTGGTCCACCATTTCGAGACATGCGGCTTGATCTCGGCGATCTTCTTCAGCGCGCGGTCCATGTCGATGGGATAGATCTGGTCCTTGGGCACGCCATCGGCCATCAGCGCGGCCTCCATGACAAAGCGCGGCCAGGCGGGCAGGCAGCGCTTGCCGGGGAATTTCTCGGTATCCCAGAAATCGGCCCAGCTTTCCGGCTGCGCCTCGGCATAGGTGTCGGTGTTGTAGACCATGGCGACGCCGATCACCTGCAAGGCCACGCCCTTGGGCCGCTTGAGGTTGTCGGGCATGGTCGCCAGCGTCTCCTGCGCCTCGGGCGACAGCTTGGCATAGTCGATGTCCGCCAGGCAGCAATCGCCCAGCAGGCGGGTTTCCTGGTCGAAGATGAAGGTCAGGTCCCATTCGGTCTTGCCCGCCTCGACCTGCGCCTTGATGCGGGGGCCGGAACGCGCCTCTTGCACCGTCACCACGTCGATGCCGGTTTCCTTCTCGAACGGGTCATACATGACCTCGCGCAGCGCATCGCCATAGGCGCCGCCGGGATCCTGCATCACCACCTCGCCCTCGGCAAGCGCGGGGCCGGCCAGCAGCGCGCCCAGGGCCAGCGCCGAGACCGCGCCGGTCAGTCTGTTCAGTCGCAGCATTCCATCCTCCTCCATTGGAACATTCTTGTGGTTACGCGGGCTTGCCGCGCGTCAGGACCGGCCGGGCCAGGATGATCCCGCCCACGACCAGCAGCACCTCCAGCGTCGAGACGACGGCCAGAACCGGGTTCAGCTGATAGTTGATGTCCGCCCACAGCATCAGCGGCAGGGTCTTCATCCGCGGGCTGGACAGGAACAGCGACAGCACCAGCTCGTCGAACGAATGCAGGAAGGCAAAGAACACCGCCGCCGCCAGGCCCGGCGCGATGGCGGGCAGCGTCACCGTGCGGAACACCGTCAGCGGCGAGGCGCCATGCACCGCGGCCCCCTGCTCCAGCCGCTGGTCCACCGCCTGCAGCGATGCCGCGACGATCACCACCACGATCGGGATGCCGCCGATGGCATGGGCGGCGGCCAGGCCGAGGTAGGTGCCGACCAGCCCCAGCTTCAGAAACAGCGCGTAAAGCGACAGGCCCAGCACCACCGGCGGCACGATCATCGGGCTGACCAGCAAGAGCATCAGCGCGGATTTGTAGCGGATGTTGCTGCGCACTATGCCCATGGCCGCCGTGGCGCCCAGGCTGACCGAGATCGTCGCCGAAAGCAGGGCGATCAGCAGCGAGTTGCGGAAGGCGTTCATCCAGTTGCTGTCGCTGAAGAACTTCTCGTACCAGCGCAGCGACCAGGCGGGCGGCGGAAAGGTCAGGTAGCTGGCCTTGCTGAAGGAAATCACCATCACGACGATGATCGGCACGACCAGCGCGACGATCACCGCCCCGCCCATGATCCGCACCGTCCAGCGCCCCCAGCCGGCGGGCAGCCGCCCCATCAGCCGCAAGAGCGGCCAGCCCAGCAGGTCTGCCAGCACCATGCCGAGCCCCCGGCGCGGCGCCTGCACGCGGGCCGCCGTGGCGACGGGCTTGGGCTTGCCATCGCCCAGCTTGCCGCCGCCCCAGATGAACTCGAACCCCATGATCCGGCCGGCGACGCCGACCACGACCAGGGTGATGACCAGCAGCACCACGGCCAGCGCCTGCAGGAACCCCTCGCCGGTGATGGAATCGGCCTGCTGGGTGATGTGCATGGCGAACATCTGGTCGCCCGGCCCGCCCAGCAGCGTGGGCGTGATGAAGAACCCCAGCGCCGCCACGAAGACCAGCAGGAAACCCGCGCCGATTCCCGGCAGCGTCAGCGGCAGCAGCACGCGCCAGAACACCGCCAGCGGCCCCGCGCCCGAGGCCAGCGCCGCGCGCGTCAGGCTGCCGTCCAGCCGCGCCACCGAGGCATAGATGCTGAGCACCATCAGCGGCAGCAGCACCGCCGTCATGCCCAAGAGCACCGAGCCCCGGTTGAACAGCAGCGCCAGCGGCGTGTCGATCAGCCCCAGCGTTTGCAGCAGCTTGTTGATCGGGCCATTGCGGCCCAGCAGCACCATCCAGGCATAGGTGCGGATCAGGATGGCGATGAAATAGGGCAGGATCACCGCCGTCGCGATCAGGATCTGGGTGATGCCGCGCGTGCGATGGATCAGCAGCGCCGTGGGATAGCCCAGCAGCACGCAAAGGCAGGCCACCGTGAAAGCGATCTTCATGGTGCGGACCAGCGATTCCCAGTAAAGCGGAACCGAGAACACCCGCTCGAAATGCGTGGACCAGGTCGGGCCGGACATGCTGACCCGGAACAGGTCGATCAGCGGCAACAGATAGATCACCGCCAGGAACAGCACCGCCGGCACCAGCAGCAGCGACGGGCTTTTCAGCCGCTGCGCCAGGGGGGTGCGGGGGGCGGCAAGGGTCGCGTCGCTCATGACAGCACCCAGCTGTCGGCGGCGCCCCAGCCGACATGCACCTGCGCGCCGAGTTCGGGCAGCTCGCGCCCGGCGATATCGGGGCAGCGGATCAGCAGGCGCTGGCCGTCGTCCAGCACCACCTCGATGCGCAGCACCTCGCCCAGAAACAGCGCCGAGGTCACGGTCGCGGGCAGGGTGCCGGGCGCGGGGGCGGCGTGGATCGCGATGCGCTCGGGGCGGATCAGCACGGTGGCGCTGTCGCCGGACACGCCATGGCGCGATTCCGCCTCGAAGACATGGCCGCCGGGGGTGCGCAGCGTCAGGACGCGGCCGTTTCGGCCCAGCACCTGCGCGTCGATCAGGTTGCTTTCGCCCACGAAGCCCGCGACGAATCGACTTTGCGGGCGGCGATAGATCTCGGCCGGGCGGGCGATCTGCACGATATGGCCCGCGTCCATCACCGCGATGCGGTCGGACATGGTCAGCGCCTCGGACTGGTCATGGGTCACGAAGAGGATGGTCGAGCCGATGGCCTGGTGCAGTTCGCGCAGTTCGATCTGGATCGATTCGCGCAACCGGCGGTCCAGCGCGCTCAGCGGTTCGTCCATCAGCACCACGCGCGGGCGCATGACGATGGCCCGGGCAATGGCCACGCGCTGCTGCTGACCCCCCGACATCTGCGCCGGCAGCTTGGCGGCATGGTCGGACAGCCGCATCATCTCCAGCGTCTCGGCCACGCGGCGGTCGGTTGTCGCGCGGTCGATCCTGGCCATGCGCATGGGAAAGCCCACGTTCTGCGCCACGGTCATGTTCGGAAACAGCGCATAGCTCTGGAAGACCATGCCGAAGCCGCGCCGATGCACCGGCACGTGCTGGATCGGCTTGCCATCGACCAGGATCTGGCCGCCGTCGAGGCTCTGGAACCCGGCAAGCAGGTTCAGCAGCGTGGTCTTGCCGCTGCCCGAGGGGCCGAGCAGCGTGATGAACTCGCCCGGTTCGATGTCCAGGCTGATGCGGTCGGCCGCGACGAAGGCGCCGTATCTCTTGACCACCTCGCGGATCGAGATGCCGGCGCCGATCGCCTCTTGCGCCCGCACGGCGGCAGTGGTCGTGGTGCCGGGCGTTTCAAGGCGCATCTCGCGCCGCGCCAATGTCTGCGCCATCATTTCCTCCCTCGTTCCATATTATAGAACGCTATTCTGTATTTCATTGTCGGCGCTCTGCCCCGCTTGTCAAGAATTTCCGACAGGCGGGCGAAATTTCTGCAAAATGCCGCGATGGGAATGGATTGACTTGCCGGTTTGGCTCTGCCTATCATTATTTTCAGAACTATGTTCCATATTTTGGAACACTCGGGAGGAGGGGAACGATCATGCCACAGGATCTGCGCGCCATGGCCCGCCGCGTCACGCCGGGCATGTCGCTGGCGCTGCCGGTGGATTACGCCGGGGTCTCGATGGCGATGACCCGGCCGCTGATCGAGCATGGGGCGGGCGGGCTGCACCTGGTCTGCGTGCCGACCGGCGGCCTGCAGGTGGACATGCTGATCGGTGCCGGGCTGGTCGCCACGGTCGAAACGAGCGCCCTGTCGCTGGGCGAGGCCGGGGGCGCGCCGCGGTTCAACGAGGCCGTGCGACAGGGCGGCATCCGCATCCTCGACGCCACCTGCCCCGCGATCCATGCCGGGCTGATGGCGGCGCAGAAGGGCGTGCCCTTCCTGCCGATACGCGGGCTGATCGGCTCGGACGTGCTGGCGAACCGCCCCGACTGGCGGGTGATCGACAACCCCTTCGCCGCGGGCGATCCCATCGCGCTGATCCCGGCGATCAGGCCCGACGTGGCGATCTTTCACGCGCCGATGGCCGACCGCGAAGGCAATGTCTGGATCGGCCGCCGGCGCGAGCTGGCCGCCATGGCCTATGCCGCGACCGAAACGCTGGTGACGGTGGAACGCATCGTGGACCGCAGCCTGCTGGCCGACGAGATGACCGCGGCCGGCACCCTGCCCGCGCTTTACGTCGGCGCCGTGGCCGAGGCGCCGCGCGGCGCCTGGCCCTATGGCCTCTGGGGCGAATATGCCTCCGACACGGATGAGCTGATGCGCTATGCCGCCGCCGCCCGCACGGCCGAGGGCTTTGCCGAATACATGGCGGGCTTCATGGGGCAGGAGATGCCGGCATGAGCGCCGCCCTGACCCGCGAGATCCTGATCTGCACCATCGCCCGGCTGCTCGACGGCGTGCGCCATGTCGCGGTCGGCGCCTCCTCTCCCATGCCTGCCGCCGGCGCGATGCTGCGCCGGGCGCTGGACGACGGCCAGCGTCCGGTGCGGCTGTCGATCCTCGGCTCGGTCGAGCATAATTTCTTCACCAACGGCTCGGCAGAACTGTTCGACAGCGCGGGCCAGGGCCGGCTGGATGCCTTTTTCCTGGGCGGCGGCCAGATCGACGGCCAGGCCAACGTGAACCTGGTCGGCGTCGGCGACTATCCGCGGGTCAAGGTGCGCTGGCCCGGCTCGTTCGGCTCGGCCTATCTGTATTTCACCGTGCCGCGCGTGATCCTGTTCCGCGAAGAGCATTCGCCGCGCGTGCTGGTGGACAAGGTCGATTTCATCAGCGCCCCCGGCACCAGCGCCCCCGGCGTTTATCGCGCCGGCGGGCCGGTCGCGCTGCTGACCGGCAAGGCGCTGTTCCGCTTTGACAAGGCGCGGCCAGGCTTCACGCTGGAAAGCGTCCACCCCGGCCATGCCCTGGACGAGATCCGCGCGGCGACCGGCTTTGCCTTCGACCATGCGGAAACGCCCGCCGCCACCCCTGCCCCCGACGCCGCCACCCTGTCGCTGCTGCGCGGCCGGGTGCTGGATGAGCTTGCCGAAACCTACCCCGCCTTCGCCGCCGAATGGCGCAGCGACCTGGCGGCCCTGACCCGCGAAGGAAGCCCCGCATGATCAATCCCGGATCGCTCGCCAATCTTCGGGTCATCGACGCCAGCCGCGTGCTGGGCGGTCCCTATGCCGGCCAGATCCTGGCCGATCACGGCGCCGACGTCGTCAAGCTGGAACCCCCTGCGGGCGACGAGACGCGCGGCTGGGGCCCGCCCTTCCTGGGCGATGCGGCCAGCTATTTCCTGGGCCTGAACCGCAACAAGCGCGGCATCGCCGTGGACCTGTCGCAAGAGAGGGGGCGCGAGCTGCTGCTGGCGCTGCTGGAAGACGCCGATGTGCTGATCGAGAATTTCAAGACCGGCACGATGGAGCGCTGGGGCCTGGGCCGGGACGAACTCGCGCGGCGCTTCCCCCGGCTGGTGCATTGCCGCGTCTCGGGCTTCGGTGCGGACGGGCCGATGGGCGGGCTGCCGGGCTATGATGCGGCCATCCAGGCGCTTTGCGGCATCATGAGCGTGAATGGCGAGGCGGGCGGCCAGCCGCTGCGCGTGGGCCTGCCGGTGGTGGATATGGTGACGGGCCTCAACGCCACCATCGGCATCCTGATGGCGCTGAGCGAGCGCGCGACCAGCGGCAAGGGCCAGTTCGTCGAGACCAGCCTTTACGATTGCGGCGTCTCGCTGCTGCATCCGCATTTGCCGAACTACTACCTCTCGGGCAAGGTGGCGGGGCCCTCGGGCAATGCGCATCCCAACATCTGCCCCTATGACACCTTCGCCACCGGGTCCGAGCCGATCTTCCTCGCCGTCGGCAACAATCGGCAATTCGCCACGCTCTGCGCCATGATCGGCCGGCCCGACCTGCCTGACGATGCCCGATTTGCCTCGAACAGCCAGCGCAACATCCATCGCGACGCGCTGAAGGCCGAGCTTGAGGCGGCGCTGGCGTCCTTTGACTGCGCCGATCTCTCGGACCGGCTGATCAAGGCCGGCGTGCCCTGCGGTGCGGTGCGCACAATCGATCAGGTGATCGCCGATCCGCATACGATCCACCGCGAGATGGTGGTGGACATCGGCGACTATCGCGGCACCGGCAGCCCGATCAAGCTGTCGCGCACCCCCGCCAGCTATCGCCGCGCGCCGCCCGGCTTTGCCCAGCACACGGGCGAAGTCATGGCGGAACGCGCGCTGGACCCCGACAGCTACCGCGAGGTGCTGCCGGGCCTTGACCCCGAAGAGAAAGCCGCGAGGAAAGCATGACGGACCGCCTGACCATCGGCATCATCGGCGACGGCTTCATGCAGCCGGGCTTCTTTGAAGCCGCGCTGCGCGAGCAACTGCCCGGCCGCGCGCTGACCATCCGCAGCATGGAGGTCGACTGGCCGCTGCGGCTGAAATCCACCAAATACGACCCCACCCTGCCCGTGGGCGAATTCGTCGGCCGCCCCGAGGATTATTTCGACTTCCTCGCCGATCTCGACATTCTCGTCACCCATCTGGCGCCCATCACGGCCGACAGCCTCGACCATGCCCCCCGGCTGAAGGCCATCGCCGTGTCGCGCGGCGGGCCGGTGAATATCGAGATGGCGGCGGCCCGCGCGCGCGGCATCCCGGTGGTGAACACGCCCGGCCGCAATGCCTCGGCCGTGGCGGAGTTCACCGTCGGCTCGCTGCTGGCGGAAACCCGCAATCTGATCCGGGGCCATATGGCCGTCGCCAGCGGCCGGTTCGGGCGCGAATTCTATCACTACGCCAACACCGGCCCCGAACTGTGCGAGCTGACCGTCGGCATCGTCGGCTATGGCGACATCGGCACGCGGGTCGCGCGGCTGTTGCAGCCCTTTGGCTGCGGCATCCTGATCTACGACCCGTTCAAGGAACTGACGCCCGAGGAAAAGGCCGCCGGTTTCGAAAAGGCCGAGCTGGACGACCTGATGGCGCGGGCCGACGTGGTGACGCTGCACCCCCGCGTCACGCCCGAGACCAAGGGCATGATCTCGCGCGCGCGGATCGCGATGATGAAGCCCGGCGGCTATATCGTGAACACCACGCGCGGGCAGGTGCTGGACTATGGCGCGCTTTACGACGCGCTGGTCTCGGGGCAGTTGCGCGGCGCCGCGCTGGACACGTTCGAGCCCGAGCCGCCGCCCGCGGACTGGCCGCTGCTGAAGCTGCCCAACGTCACGCTTTCGCCGCATATCGCCGGCGCCTCGCGCCATTCCGCGATCAAGGCCGCGACCATGATCGCCGGCGACATCGCGCTGATCCTTGACGGCAAGCCGCCGCTCCATCCCTGCAAGTGAGGCATCCCATGACCGACGAAGAACGCGCCCTGCGCCTTGAGCTGATCGAATCCTGCCGCGCCATGAACCGGCTGGGCATCAACAAGGGCACCTCGGGCAATATCAGCGTCCGTTACGGCGACGGCTTCCTGATCTCGCCCACCGGCATCCCCTATGACAAGCTGCAGCCCGAGCATGTCGTGGCGATGAACTGGGACGCGACCTATGCCGGCGAGGTGCAGCCCTCGTCCGAATGGCGCTTTCACCGCGACATCCTGCAGGCGCGTCCCGACCTGAACGCGGTGGTCCATACCCATTCGACCCATGCCACGGCGCTGTCGATCCTGGGGCGCGAGATCCCGGCGATCCATTACGTCATCGCCGCCGCCGGCGGCAGCAGCATCCGCTGCGCGCCCTATGAGCTGTTCGGCACGCAGGAACTGGCCGACCGCGTGGTCGCCGCGCTGGAGGGGCGCCGCGCCTGCCTGATGGCGCATCACGGCGTCATCGCCGCCCATGCCAATATCGCCCGCGCGCTGGCGCTGGCCGTCACGGTCGAGGAGCTGGCCAGGCAATACCTGCTGTGCCTGCCGCTGGGCGAGCCGCCGGTGCTGTCGGACGAGCAGATCGCCGAGGTTCTGGTCAAGTTCAAGACCTATGGCCAGCAAGGCAGCGCCGCGCTGGAAGGGCTGCGCCAGGCGTCCTGATGGCTGTGCTGCTTTGCCTCGATTCCGGCACGACCTCGGTCAAGGCGGCGGCCTTCGACGAAGCCGGGCGCCTCTTGGCCCAGGCCGAGCGTCCGAACGGCGCGCTGCAACGCGAGGGCGCGCGGGTCGAGCAGGACATGCACCGGACCCGCGCCGAGGCGCTGTCCGTGCTGCGCGACTGCGCGGCGCAGGCGACGGGCCCCTTCGCGGGGCTGATCGTCACCGGGCAGGGCGACGGGCTCTGGCCGGTCGACGCCGGCGGCCAGCCGGTCGGGCGGGCGCTGACCTGGCTCGACGGGCGCGCGCGCGGGCTGGTGGCCGCGATGGCGCCGGCGCTGGACGCGGTGCAGGCGGCGACCGGGTCGCGGCCGACCGCCGCCTCGGCCAGCCTGCAGCTTCTATGGCTTCAGCAAAACGACCCCGCCCGCCATGCCCGCATTACCCATGCCCTGCGGCTCAAGGAATGGCTGTTCCTGGCGCTGACCGGGCGGCTGCTGGCCGAGCCGACGGCGCTGCTGCCGGTCTGGGGCGACTGGCGCAGCGGCGCGCTGGCGCCGGTGGTGGCGGAAAGCCTTGGCCTGTCGCGCGGGACCGAGCTGCTGCCCGACCTGGCCCCCGTCGGCGCGGCGCGGGCCGGGCTGTCCCAAGCCGCGGCCGAGGCGACCGGCCTGCCGCAGGGCCTGCCGGTGCTGCTGGGTCCGGGCGACGTGCAGGCGACGCTGATCGGACTGGGCCTCGGCAGCCGGGCCGGCGTCGGCCGCGCCTCGATCTTCGGTACCAGCGCGATCCATGCCTGCCTGCTGGACGATCCCGCCGCCATGCCGCAGGCCCCTGCCGGGGCAATGATCCAGCAATTCGCGCTTGGTCCCGGCTACCTGTGCTTTCACCCCTGTTTCAACGGCGCCACGCTGCTGCATCACCTGTCGCGCCGCTTTGCCGACCTGCCCGCCGCGCCCGCACCGGACTATTCGGCGCTGATCCTGCATCCCTTTCTTGAGCCGGGCGGTGAGCGCGCGCCCTGGACCGACCCCCATGCCTCTGGCGCGGTCATCGGCCTGACCGCGGCCAGCACCCCCGCGCAAATCGCCTGGGCGGGGCGCGAGGCGCTGGCCTTCGTCACCCGCGCCAGCCACGCGATGATGGGCGCGCCCGGCGGCGCCCTGTCGCTGGGCGGCGGGCTGGCGGGCGACGAACATTTCGCCCAGTTCCTCGCGACCGTCACCGGCTGCACGGTGCAGCGCAGTCCCGGCAGCCATGCCGGCCTGCGTGGCCTTGCCGCCATCGCCGCGCGCTTCCTGCTGGACGCCCGCGACCCCGCGCCATGGATCGGGTCGACCGGGCACGGGCTTGCGCCCGACCCCGGCCCCGTCGCAGCCTATGCCGAAGGCAAATACCGCCTGTTCGCCGCCCTGCTGGAGGCCGTGTCCCCGTTCTGGGAACCGCTCTCCGACCTGCGCGAACAGGCCGAAAAACTGATGGAGACCCCATGAACGGCGCCGATCTTCTGTGCGAAACCCTGCTGGCGAACGGCATCGACACCTGCTTCGCCAATCCCGGCACCTCCGAGATGCATTTCGTCGCGGCGCTGGACCGCCAGCCGCGGATGCGCTGCGTGCTGGGCCTGTTCGAGGGCGTCGTGACCGGCGCCGCCGACGGCTATGCCCGCATGGCCGAGAAGCCGGCAGCGACGCTGCTGCATCTCGGCCCCGGCCTGGCGAACGGGTTGGCGAACATGCACAACGCGCGGCGCGCGCGCTCGCCCATGGTCAACGTGGTGGGCGACCATGCGACCTGTCATCTGCCGCTGGATGCACCGCTGACCAGCGACATCGACAGCCTCGCCCGGCCGATGTCGCATTGGGTCGGCCGGGCCGAGGCCGCCGATGCCGTGGGAAGCCGCACCGCCGAAGCCATCGGGGCGGCGCGGGCCGGCGCCGGCGGCATCGCCACGCTGATCCTGCATGCCGACGCCGCCTGGACCCGGACCTCGGCCCCGGTGCCGGCGGCGGTGGTCCCCGCCGCCCCCGCCGCCCCCGATCCCGCCCGCATCCGCGCCGCGGCCGAGGCGCTGCGGAACGGCAAGCGCACCACCATCCTTGTCACCGGCCGCGCCCTGCGCGCCCCGCAGGCCGAGATGCTGGACCGCATCGCGCAAAAGACCGGCGCGCGCCTCATGGCGCAGCAGGCCAATGCCCGGATGCAGCGCGGCGCGGGCCGGGTGGCGCTGGACCGCGTTCCCTATGTCATCGACCAGGCGCTGGCGACTTTCGCCGAAACCGAGCAGCTGGTGCTGATCGGCGCCAATGCCCCGGTCGGCTTCTTTGCCTATCCCGGCAAGCCCGGCTCGATGCTGCCCGAAGGCTGCCGGGTGATCGCCATGGCGGGCGCGGACGACGACCTGCCCGCCGCCATCGCCGCGCTGGCCGGGGAAACCGGCATGGCGTCCGCCCCGCGACTGGCGGAACGCGGCGCGCCGGACATGCCCGGCGGCGCGCTGACCCCGGACGCCATCGCCGTCGCGCTGGCGCATCTGATGCCGGAAAACGCCATCGTCTGCGACGAATCCGTGACCTCGGGGCGGGACTTCTTCCGCTCGACCCACGGCGCCGCGCCGCATGACTTCCTGCAACTGACCGGCGGCTCCATCGGCGAGGGCATCCCCATGGCCACCGGCGCCGCGGTGGCCTGCCCCGACCGCAAGGTGATCGGGCTGCAAGCCGACGGCAGCGGCATGTATACCGTGCAGGGCCTGTGGACGCAGGCGCGAGAGCGGCTGGACGTCGTGACCATCGTCTTTGCCAACCGCCTCTACAAGATCCTGCATGGCGAATTGCAGAACGTCGGCGCCGGCACCCCCGGCGAGAACGCCCGGCGGATGCTGGACCTGGACGATCCGGCGCTGGACTGGGTGCGCATCGCCGGCGGCATGGGGGTCGAGGCCGCCAGGGCCGATACCGCCGAAGCCTTCTTCGACCTGCTGCGTTCCGCCATGTCGCGCAAGGGGCCGTTCCTGATCGAAGCCGTGGTCTGAAAGGGGCCAGCCATGATCCGCCGCATACCGCATTGCAGCCATTGGGGCGCCTATACCATCCTGGTCGAGGACGGCCGGATCGCAGGCGTGGAACCGCTGGCCATGGACCCCGCGCCCTCGGCCATCATCCATTCCGTCGCCGAATGGGCGAAGCCCGACCGCCGCGTGCTGCGCCCCATGGTGCGCGAAGGCTGGCTGGCCAAGCGCGAAGGCAGCGACCGCCATGGCCGGGGCCGCGAGCGTTTCCTGGCCCTCCCCTGGGACGAGGCGCTGGACCTGGTCGCCGGCGAGATCGCGCGCGTGGCCAAGACCCACGGCAATGCCGCGATCTTTGCCGGCAGCTACGGCTGGACCTCTTGCGGGCGGTTCCACCATGCCTCTTCGCTGCTGAAGCGGATGCTGAACCTGGCCGGCGGCTATACCGGCCATGTCGATACCTATTCCATCGCCGCCGGGCCGGTGATCCTGCGCCATGTGCTGGGGGACGACCGCGCCTGTGGCGGGCAGGCCAATACGCTGGACGACATCGCCGAGAATACGGAAACGCTGGTGGTCTTTGGCGCCATGTCGCCCCGCACCGCGCAAAGCGAGGCCGGCGGCATCGGCGCGCATTACCTGGAAGGCTATCTGCGCCGGATCGCGGAACGCGGGGTGCGGGTGATCCATGTCTCGCCGCTGCGCGACGACCTGCCGGATTGGGTGGGCGCGGAATGGTGGCCGATCCGGCCCAATACCGACGCGGCGCTGATGCTGGGCCTGGCGGGCGAAATCGTGGCGGCGGGGCGGCAGGATGCCGGTTTCCTTGCCCGCTGCACCAGCGGCTCGGACGAATTCCTGGCCTATCTGCGCGGCGAACCGGACGGGCAGCGCAAGGACGCCGCCTGGGCCGCGGCCATCACCGGCCTGCCCGCCGACGCGATCCGGGCCCTGGCGCTGCGGCTGGTGGACAGCCGCAGCATGCTGACCGTCAGCTGGGCCCTGCAGCGCGCCCATCATGGCGAGCAGCCCTTCTGGGCCGCACTGGGGCTGGCGGCCGTGGCGGGCCAGATCGGCCTGCCGGGCGGCGGGGTCGGATACGGCTACGGCTCGCTCGGCGGCGTGGGCGCACCCTTTTCCGTCGGCAAGTCGCCGGGCATGTCGCAGGGGATCAAGCCCATCGACAGCTTCATCCCGGTGGCGCGGATCAGCGACATGCTGCTGAACCCCGGCGCGCCCTTTACCTATCAGGGCGAGACGCGGCACTATCCCGACACGCGGCTGGTCTATTGGGCGGGCGGCAATCCCTTCCACCACCACCAGGATCTGAACCGGCTGTCTCAGGCATGGGCGCGGCCAGAGACGATCGTCGTGCAGGATCCGATGTGGACCGCGACCGCGCGGCGGGCGGATATCGTGCTGCCGGCCTCGACCTCGATCGAGCGCAACGACCTGGCCGGCAACAAGCGCTGCGACCTGATCCTGGCCATGCGGCAGGCCATCGCGCCGCTGGGCCAGGCGCGCTCGGATTTCGACATCTTCGACGCATTGGCCCAGCGCCTGGGCGTCGGCCCCGCCTTCAACGAGGGCCGGGACGAGATGGGCTGGATCCGGCATCTCTACGATGAAAGCTGCACCCATGCCCTGCGCGCGCATGGCTTCCCGATGCCGGATTTCGAGACCTTCTGGGAACGCGGCCATGCCCCGGTGCCGGTGCAGCGCGACCATGTCTATCTGGCCGGCTTTCGCCACGACCCCGCGGGCCATGCGCTGGACACGGAAAGCGGGCGGATCGTGCTGGGCAGCAAGACGCTGGAGCGGCTGGGCCATGACGACTGCCCGGCGCATCCGGCCTGGCTGCCGCCCGCCGAATGGCTGGGCAAGGCCAGGGGGGACGAGCTGCACCTGATCTCGCACCAGCCGCAGGGGCGGCTGCACAGCCAGCTGGAAACCGGCGCCGCCAGCATGGCCGGCAAGCGCCACGGGCGCGAGCAATTGCGGCTGAACCCCGCCGATGCGCAGGCGCGCGGCATCAACGACGGGGCGACGGTGCGGCTGTGGAACGCGCGCGGCGCCTGCCTTGCCACGGCTTGCCTGAGCAGCGGCACCGCGCCCGGCGTCGCGGTGCTGCCGACCGGAGCCTGGTTCACGCCCGTCGGGGACGGCCCGGAAATCTCGGGCAATCCCAATGTCCTGACGCTCGACATCGGCACCTCGGCCTTTGGGCAGGGCTGTTCCGCCCATACTTGCCTGATCCGCGTCGCCCCCCATGCCGGCGACAACCGCGACCCGATGCGGACCTATCAATCGCAACTGGCAGACATCCTGCCCGACCCGGAGGAGACCCCATGACCGAAACCGCCGACGCCCCCGTCAGCCGCTTTGCCGTTCCCCGCCTTGCCGACATGCCCGAGGACATCCGCACCCGCATCGAGGCGGTGCAGGAGAAATCCGGCTTCATCCCCAACGTGTTCCTGACGCTGGCGCACCGGCCGGACGAATTCCGCGCCTTCTTCGCCTATCACGACGCGCTGATGGACCGCCCCGGCAACCTGACCAAGGCCGAGCGCGAGATGATCGTCGTCGCCACCTCGACCGTGAACCAGTGCCAGTATTGCGTCATCGCCCATGGCGCGATCCTGCGCATCCGCGCCAAGAACCCGCTGGTCGCCGACCAGGTGGCGATCAACTATCGCAAGGCCGACATCACCCCCCGGCAAAAGGCGATGCTGGATTTCGCCATGAAGGTCTCGGCCCGCGCGCAAGAGGTCGGGGACGATGACTTCGCCACCCTGCGCGGCCATGGCTTCGACGAGGATGACATCTGGGACATCGCCGCCATCGCCGCCTTCTTCGGCATGTCGAACCGGCTGGCCAACGTGTCCAGCATGCGGCCCAACGACGAATTCTACGCGATGGGCCGCTGATCATGGCTGTCGGCTACAAGCAGATGCTGGCCGAGGCCGATTCCGTGGTGCAATCGGTCACGGTCGACGAGGCGGCCCGGATGCGGGACGATCCGCAGGTGGTCCTGGTCGATATCCGCGACCCGCGCGAGCTTGAGCGCGAAGGGATGATCCCCGGCGCCTTCCACGCCCCGCGCGGGATGCTGGAGTTCTGGATCGACCCCGAAAGCCCCTATCACAAGCCCCGCTTTGCCGAGGGCGGGACCTATGTGTTCTACTGCGCCTCGGGCTGGCGCTCGCTGCTGGCGGCACGGGTGGCGCAGGAGATGGGGCTGGACACGCGGTCCCTGCGCGGCGGCTTCGGGGAATGGCGCAAGGCCGGCCAGCCGGTGGCCGAACGGCACGCCAAGGGCTAGACCACCGGGCGAGGCAACAAATTTGGGGGGAGAAGCATGACCAAATACGACGAGGGGCTGGACCGAACGGCGGCCAACCACCAGCCGATGACGCCCATCTCTTACCTCCGGCGGGCGGCGCAGGCCTTTCCCGATCATCCAGCGGTGATCCACGGTCGCCAGCGCCACGGCTATGGCCGGCTGTGGACCGATTGCTGCCGGCTCGCCTCGGCCCTGGCAAGACGGGGCATCGGGCGCGGGGATACCGTCTCGGTCCTGCTGTCGAACACGCCGCCGATGATCCACGCCCATTTCGGCGTGCCGATGGCCGGGGGCGCGGTGCTGCATTCGATCAACACCCGCTCCGATCCCGCGACCGTCGCCTTCCAGCTGGACCACGCGGAATCGCGCGTGCTCATCGTCGACCGCGAGTTTTCGGCGCTGGCGGCAGAGGCGCTGGCGCGGGCCCAGGTCCGGCCGCTGGTGATCGACTTCGACGACGCCGAATATCCCGAGGATGCCCCCCATCCCAAGGGCGCGTGCATCGGCAGCCTAGACTATGACCAGTTCCTGGCCGATGGAGACCCGGATCACCCCGGCACCCTGCCCGGCGACGAATGGGACGCGATCTCATTGAACTATACCTCGGGAACGACCGGCAATCCCAAGGGCGTCGTCTGTCACCATCGCGGGGCGGCGCTGATGGCGTTGAACAACGTCATCCATGCCGGGATGGGCCGGCATCCGGTCTATTTGTGGACCCTGCCGATGTTTCACTGCAATGGCTGGTGCTTTCCCTGGACGGTGCCGGTGCAGGCGGGCACGCAGGTCTGCCTGCGCTGGGTGCGGGCGGGCGCGATATTCGATGCCATCGCCGATCACGGCGTCACGCATCTGTGCGGGGCGCCCATCGTCATGTCCACCCTGCTGAACGCTCCGGCCAACCAGAAGCGCAGCTTTCCGCAGCAGGTGATGTTCAACACCGCCGCCGCACCGCCGCCCGAGACGGTGCTGCAAACCATGGCGAAGGCCGGATTCGGCGTCACCCATCTTTACGGCCTGACCGAGACCTATGGGCCGGCCGTGGTGAACGAATGGAATCCCGGCTGGGACGGGCTGCCGGCTTCGGAGCAGGCGGCGCGCAAGGCCCGGCAGGGCGTGCGCTATCTGTCGCTGGACGAGCTGGCGGTGATGGACCCGGACACCATGCGGCCCGTGCCGGCCGACGGCCGGACGCTGGGCGAGGTGATGTTTCGCGGCAATGTGGTGATGAAGGGCTATCTGAAGAACCCGGATGCGACCGCGGCGGCCTTTGCCGGCGGCTGGTTCCATTCCGGCGACCTGGCCGTGATGCATCCCGACGGCTATGTCCAGCTCAAGGACCGCTCCAAGGACATCATCATCTCGGGCGGCGAGAACATCTCCTCGATCGAGATCGAGGAACAGCTTTATCGCCACCCCGCCGTCGCGCTTTGCGCCGTCGTCGCCATGCCCAGCGAGAAATGGGGTGAAACCCCCTGCGCCTTCGTCGAGTTGCGCGACGGCAGCACGGAAACCGAGGCCACGATGATCGCCCATTGCCGGGCGGGGCTTGCGGGCTACAAATGCCCGTCGCGGGTGGTGTTCGAACCCCTGCCCAAGACCTCGACCGGAAAGATCCAGAAATTCGCCCTGCGTGCGCGCGCGGCCGAACTGGCGCAGGCCATGGCCTGACGGGCGGGGAGCGGGCTCTGCCGCCCCCCGGCCCCGCGCCGGCCCTAGCCGGCCACGTCGATGACCACGCGGCCCCGGATGCGGCCGGCGACGATGTCGGCGGCCAGTTCGGGCAGCTTCGACATGGGTTCGACCCGCGCGATGCTGGCCAGATGCGCCTTGTCCAGATGCGCGGCCAGCGTCGCCCAGGCCCGGTCGCGCTTCGCCTGCGGCGCCATCACGCTGTCGATGCCCAAGAGCGCGACCGCGCGCAGGATATGCGGCATGACCGTCGCCGGCAGGTCGAAGCCGCCTGCCAGCCCGCAGGCCGCGACCGCGCCGCCGTAATTGGTCTGCGCCAGCACATTGGCCAGCGTGGTGGACCCCACGCTGTCCACCGCCCCCGCCCAGCGTTCCTTTTGCAGCGGGCCACCCTTTTCGGCCAAGGTGGCGCGATCCACGAAGCCTGTGGCGCCCAGCCCGGCCAGATAGTCATGCGTCTCGGGGCGGCCGGTGGCGGCGGTGACGGCATAGCCCTTGGCCGACAGCAGGCTGATCGCGGTCGAGCCGACCCCACCGGCCGCGCCCGTCACCAGCACCTCGGCACCGCCGGGCCGGATCGCGCCCCAATCCTCCAGCGCATCGACGCAAAGCGCGGCGGTATAGCCGGCGGTGCCGATGGCCATGGCATCCTGCAGCGAAAACCCTTCGGGCAGGCGGGTCAGCCATTCGGGCTTGAGGCGCTGGAACCGGCTGTAGCCGCCCCATTCGGTTTCCGACAGGCCCCAGCCGTTCACGATCACCTTGTCGCCTGGCTGCCAGCGGTCCGAGCGGCTTTCGACCACCGTGCCGGCAATGTCGATCCCCGCCACCATCGGCAGGCGGCGGGCGATGCGGCCCTTGCCGGTGATCGCCAACCCGTCCTTGTAGTTCAGGGTCGAATAGGCGACCTCGACCAGCACCTCGTGGTCGGGCAGCGCGTCGCGGGTCAGGTCGCGGAAGCCCGCCACGGGCTTGCCGTCCCGATCCTCGATCAGCAGGGCGCGGAATGTTTCGGTCATGGGGTTCCTCCTCGGGGCTTGTCGGCATTGCGGCGGGCCAGCGCCTGGTCCAGCACGGCGCGCATCCCCTCGACATGGCCCCGCATCAGTTGCGCGGCCGTCTCGGCATCGCGGGCGGCAATGGCCATGTGGATGCGCTCATGGGCGGCGACGGTGCGGCGACGCTCGTGATCGCGATAGATCAGCATGTTGGTGATCGGGATGAAGCTCTCGATCATCGCGTGCATCATCAGCTGCAAGGGGCCGTTGCCCGTGGCCTGCACCACGGCGCGATGAAAGCGGACATCCGAAGCGCAGAAATCCTCGTCCGGCAATGCCTCGTCCTGCTGCAAGGCGATTTCGGCGGCCATTGCCGCAAGGTCGTCGTCGCCGCGGTTCTGCGCGGCCAGGCGGCAGCACAGGGCCTCGGTCTGCATCCGCGCCGTCACGATCTCGTCGATGTCGAAACGGCCCATGCCGACCAGCAGCGTCGCGGTGTCGGTGATGCTGCGTGCCGCCGCATCGTCGTCGGGCGCGTTGACGAAGGTGCCCCCCGTCGGCCCGCGACGCGAGCGGATCAGGTTCTGCGCCGCCAGAACCTTCAGCGCCTCGCGCACCGTCGGACGCGAGATGCCAAAGCGGCGCGCCAGCTCCTCTTCGGTCGGCAGGCGCTCATCCGTCGCCAGCCGCCCCTGCATGATCGCATCGCGGATCAGATCGGCCACCTGCCGGGCCAGCCCTCCCCGCACGATCTCGTCATATTGCAGCGCCATCCGATTCTCCGCCGTTTCGGGCAGGCTAGCAGGGCCATATAAAACATAAAAGGTTTGACAAATATAAAAATGCCGGCACCCTTTCCGGCAACAAGGGAGGATCGCATGGCAAAGCCGCAAGACCCGGACGTTTTGGCGTTGCTCGACCGGCTCGGCCGGGTTCTGCCGCCGGCGGCGCTGCTGACCGGCGATGCCGTCGCCCCGCGTTACCAGGAGGATCGGCGCGACCGCTTCTCTGCCCCGCCGCGTTTCGTGATGCGCCCTGGCAGCACCGCCGAGGTCGCGGCGGCGCTTGCGGCCTGCAATGCCTTCGGCCAACCGCTGGTCGTGCAGGGCGGGCGCACCGGCCTGTCGGGCGCCCATCGCGTGCGGCCGGGCGAGGCGGTGCTGTCCACGGAACGGCTGACCGAACTGGCCGCGCCCGATCCTGACAGTCGGACCATCCTGGCCGGCGCCGGCGTGCCGCTCCAGCGTGTGCAGGAGGCCGCGGACCAGGCCGGGCTGATCTTCGGCGTCGATATCGGCGCGCGCGGCACCGCGACCATCGGCGGCAATATCGCCACCAATGCCGGCGGCATCCGCGTGCTGCGCTATGGCATGTTCCGTGCGCAGGTAGCGGGGCTGGAGGCGGTGCTGGCCGATGGCTCCGTCCTCGCCTGCATGCGCGGGCTGGACAAGGACAACAGCGGCTACGACCTGAACCAGCTTTTCATCGGCAGCGAGGGCACGCTCGCCGTGGTGACGCGCGCCTTGCTGCGGCTCCATCCCCGCCCGGCGGTCGAGACGAACGCCCTGCTGGCCCTTCCCTCGGTCGAGGCGGCGCTGGACCTGCTGTGGCGCCTGCGCAAAAGCGTGGGCGGCATGCTCTCGGCCTACGAGATCATGCTGGATACGATCTATCGCGGCGTCGCCGGCCACCTGGGCATGGCCCCGCCGCTGGCGACCCCCGCCCCGATCTATGTGCTGGCCGAGATCCAGTCCGAAACCGCGGGCGAGGCCGCCCCGGCTGCCTTCATGGATTGCCTGGCCGCGGCGCTTGAGGATGGGGTCGCGCTGGACGCCGTCATCGCCCAGTCGCAGCGCGAATTCCTGACCCTGTGGGAATTGCGCGACGCCTGCGCGGATTACCTGCGCGGACAGGACAATATCGCGAACGGCGATATCAGCGTGCCGGTGCCGCGCATTGCCGAATTCCTGAATGAAAGCCGGCGCGTGCTGGCGCAGATCGACCCCGAGGCGCGGTTCCTGATCTTCGGCCATCTTGCGGGCGGCAATCTGCATTACGTCTTTCAGACCGGATGCAAGGACCGGGCGGTGGATTGCCTGATGCGCCTGGTCGCTGCATATGGCGGGTCGATTTCCGCCGAACATGGCATCGGCATCGACAAGAAGCCCTGGCTGCCGCTTGCGCGCAGCCCGGCCGAGATCGCGGCCATGCAGGCGCTGAAAGGCGCACTGGACCCCCGCGGCATCCTGAACCGGGGCCGGATATTTGCGGATTGATGCCTCCTCCGGCCAAAAGACGCCCCGGCAATTACCGCGGGATTTCGATTCCAAGGTTCCCCCGCATCGCAGTTTCGGGGCGACCGTGGTCCTGCGGGCTTGGAAACCGCCGCCGGGCTTGACCTTTCGGCCGGTGCTGGAATTCTGCAGGAAAACCCCCGGCTTCGTCGCGATGCGGCTGGATGAGCCATGCCGGCCGCCGCAGCAGCGGCCCGGCTCAAGGCTCAAGGCTCAAGGCGCTGGGATATGCACCGCGCATCACCGCCAAGAACATCGGCCCTTGCGGCACCGAGCAGGGTGGCGAGGGAATGGAACAGCTCCAGCCAGCCGGCGCATTCGAGCGGCTGCGCCCGTCCGGCATCCGGTTCACCCTGGACCCGCGGGATGCGGGCAGGGTTCGCCTGGCCGTCTGGGATGACAGCTGCGGCCGCCTGATCCAGCTTCGGCAGATGCAGGACGGCCAGAGATCGCAGCACTCCCCCGCGAGATGGCGAAGAAGCGATGCGATCTCGTGCAGGCGCGAAACCGCCCCTACCGCTTACGTCGCCTCGCGCACCGGCATGTAAAGGTCGCCGCCCTCGCGGTATTTCTGCGCCATGGCGGCCAGGCCCTCTTTCTGCGCCTCAGCGCGGATGTCGTGGGAAATCCGCATCGAGCAGAACTTCGGCCCGCACATCGAGCAGAAATGGGCGACCTTGTGCGCCTCCTTGGGCAGCGTCTCGTCGTGGAACGCCCGCGCCGTCTCGGGGTCCAGCGACAGGTTGAACTGGTCCTCCCAGCGGAACTCGAACCGGGCGCGCGACAGGGCGTCGTCGCGGATCTTCGCCGCCGGATGCCCCTTGGCCAGGTCGGCGGCATGGGCGGCGATCTTGTAGGTGATGACGCCGGTCTTCACGTCGTCGCGGTCGGGCAGGCCCAGATGTTCCTTGGGCGTGACATAGCACAGCATCGCCGTGCCGAACCAGCCGATCATCGCCGCGCCGATGCCGCTGGTGATATGGTCGTAGCCCGGCGCGATGTCGGTCGTCAGCGGGCCGAGGGTATAGAACGGCGCCTCGCCGCAGACCTCAAGCTGCTTGTCCATGTTCTGCTTGATCTTGTGCATCGGCACATGGCCGGGGCCTTCGATGATGACCTGGCAATCCCTGGCCCAGGCGATCTGCGTCAGCTCGCCCAGCGTCTCCAGCTCGGCGAATTGCGCCGCGTCGTTGGCATCGGCGATCGAGCCGGGGCGCAGCCCGTCGCCAAGGCTGAAGCTGACGTCATAGGCGCGCATGATGTCGCAGATCTCGTCGAACCGCTCGTAGAGGAAGCTTTCGCGGTGGTGATGCAGGCACCATTTCGCCATGATCGAGCCGCCGCGCGAGACGATGCCGGTGACGCGGTCCACCGTCAGCGGGATCATGTGCAGCCGCACCCCGGCATGGATGGTGAAATAGTCCACGCCCTGTTCGGCCTGCTCGATCAGCGTGTCGCGGAACACCTCCCATGTCAGGTCTTCGGCGATGCCGCCGACCTTTTCCAGCGCCTGGTAAAGCGGCACGGTGCCGATGGGCACGGGCGCGTTGCGGATGATCCATTCGCGGATGTTGTGGATGTTGCGGCCCGTGGACAGGTCCATCACCGTATCCGCGCCCCAGCGTGTCGCCCAGACCATCTTCTCCACCTCCTCGGCCATCGAGGAAGTCACCGCCGAGTTGCCGATATTGGCATTGATCTTGACCAGGAAATTGCGGCCGATGATCATCGGCTCGGCCTCGGGGTGGTTGATGTTGGCCGGGATGACCGCCCGCCCGCGCGCCACCTCGTCGCGCACGAATTCGGGCGTCACGAAATCGGGGATCGCCGCGCCGAAATCCTGCCCGTCGCGGGCCAGCGCCTCTTTTGCGGCCTTGCGGCCAAGGTTCTCGCGGATGGCGATGAACTCCATCTCGGGCGTGACGATGCCGGCGCGGGCATAGGCAAGCTGGGTGACGGCTTTGCCGTTCCGCGCCCGCAAGGGCCGGTGGCGGATGGGAAACTCGGGCGTCAGCCGGTCGCCCGAGACGAAACCGTTGTCCTCGGGCTTCACATGCCGCCCCTCATGGGATTCCACGTCGCCGCGCGCCATGATCCAGCCCTCGCGCAGGCGCGGCAGGCCGCGTTCGATGGCGATCTCGGCACCGGGATCGGTATAGGGCCCCGAGGAATCATAGACCGTCACCGGCGGCTCGCCCGCGCTTGGATGCAGGGCGATCTCGCGCATGGGCACGCGGATGTCGGGATGCAGCAGGCCGGGCCTGAACACCTTGGTCGAGGCGGGCAGCGGTCCGGTGGTGACCGTCGGGGTTTCTTTGGATGTCATGTCGAGGCTCCTCGCGTCGCAGCATTGGAGACCCAGCACTGACGGGAAGGAAAAGAATGCCCCCTTGGCCGCACGCGACCGGCAAGGCATCCGCACCGTCCCTACGCCAGCATGAACTGGATCAGGTTCATAGGGTCACTGCGCTGCCTTATGGCTCAGCAGTATCTCAGCCCCTTGTCGGGACACCCCTGGTGGAGTGGCCAGCATGCGAATGTGGGACGGGGATGTCAACGGTCAGGCGTGGTCGTCGCCGGCGATGCCAGGCCCTTCCCATAGGCATTGTAACCATGGCACGGGACCGACTTCGAATGCCATTCAGCGGTGCTGCCTCGGGCAGCGAGGAATGGCATTCTCTCGCAACGAGCAAGCCGATGCGGAACGGTTTCGTGGAAGGCTTCAACGGGCGGATGCGCGACGAGCTGCTCAGCAAGACCATGCCCCCCGGCGTTCGCCTGCGGTGATCCACCCGGCATCGCCCCGATCTGCGGGCAGGACCTGGCCGCGCTGACCGCGGCGATACGCGACTGATGCGGCGACCATCCTGCGCGGACTGATCGAGAAGACGGTGATCCAGCCGGAAACGAAGATCCAGAGGATCGATCTTCACGGGCGAACGGGGCGCAATCCTGTCGCTTTGCGGGAAGCGGGTGATGCCCCGCGGGTGGCACGGGCTTGAGGCAAATCACGGTAGTCGCGAGAGGCTCGCTTTCAGAAATGCTTGCCTGTGGCTGGCAGGCCGCGGGATACTGGGCCGCGCAGCCTTGTCCCGAAATACTTCCGGTCCCAAGATCGCACCTGAAACGTCAGGACTCCCTGATCCGGCGAGTGATCGGCAATTCATTATCCCCTGATGGCCTTCGCCTGATCCAGTCGGCTCCGCCGTAGGCGGCAACATGGACCCTGCGCCCGCGCCGAGGCTGAATACCACCGCACCCTTGCAACCCGCCGGAATGGCGTGGTTTCCAGACACGACTAGCCAGCCTAGCGGGGCTTGGCGCGGAAGTCTCGCCCCATGGTGGGGGTCGGTGGCATAATCCGCCGGGCACCTGCAGCGCGGGGTTTCCGCGCCGCGCCGACAGCCCCGCCGGGCCGCCGCCGACGATCACAACGTCGTATTCCATCGACTCGCGTTCAATTTCGGACATGGCTCGGCCCCCTTGGCTGGCTGGTGGCGGTTGCGGGGTGGGGCGGGGGGCTCTGCCCCCCGCGCCCCAGCGGCCCCTCGATGGGGCCGCTGGGGCGCTCCCCCCGGAGTATTTGCGGAACAGAGAAGTTCAGAGCTTCCCGGTCAATTCCGGGACGACGCTGAACAGGTCTCCGACCAGGCCATAGTCGGCGATCTGGAAGATCGGCGCCTCCTCGTCCTTGTTGATCGCAACGATCACCTTGCTGTCCTTCATCCCCGCAAGGTGCTGGATCGCCCCCGAGATGCCCACCGCGACGTAAAGCTCGGGCGCCACCACCTTGCCGGTCTGGCCGACCTGCCAGTCGTTCGGCGCATAGCCCGAGTCCACCGCAGCCCGCGAGGCGCCCACCGCGGCGCCG
>JAANMW010001190.1_pt1 | contig 28292 bp, 24 predicted proteins | sample 7279671 | NCBI WGS metagenome assembly JAANMW01 (sample SAMN14094541, study PRJNA606508) | bioreactor metagenome | isolation source: A lab-scale SPAN reactor treating ammonium-rich wastewater day 247 | place: Ireland: Galway | collected 2017-09-19 | reverse complement strand
GTGATATTACCGAAAGGAAAAAAGCGCAGCAGGCTCTTATTGAAAGTGAAAAGCGTTTAAAGGAAGCTCAGGAAATTGCCAAACTAGGGAGCTGGGAATGGGATGCTGTTACAGAAAGGGTAAAATGGTCTGCTGAAATGTATAACATTTTTGAAATTGAACAGGGTACTGAAATTACAAAACAAATTTACCTTGATAAGCTGGATGAAGATAACAAAAAAATCAGGGAAGAAGCAATAAACAGAGCATTGGAAAATAACACCCCATTTGATTATTATCTAAATATTAAAAGTTCATCAGGAAAAATTAAAATTATTCATTCACAGGGAGAAATTGAAAAAGATAAAACAGGTAATATTACCAGGATGGTTGGAACATTTATGGATGTTACAGAAATGAAAGAAGCTGAAGAAAAAGTTAAACAAAGCGAAAAGCAGCTTAAAGAAGCGCAAAGCATTGCAAAATTAGGGAGCTGGCAAATTGATCTGAAATCAGGAAAAATTTCCTGGTCGGATGAAATGTACCGCATTTATGAAATAGATACACATGACGAGTCCCTGGAGTACAGTAATCTGAGAAAATATATCTATTATAAAGATCTTTCTGCAATGGATAATCTAATTTCCAGAATTGAAAAAGAACCTGCCGATACTGAATTAGATTACAGGATAGTTGTACCTTCCGGAAGGCTTAAATATCTTAATTTGGTTATCAGGGTTGAATATGATAAACGAAAAAAACCTTTAAGGTTATACGGTAGTGTTCAGGATATAACTGAAATAAAGCTTGTTGAAGAAGAGCTCAGAAAAACCAATGTTAAGCTAATGGAAGCTCAAAAAGAACTAGTACATAACGAAAAGCTTGCTGCATTGGGAAGATTTTCTTCAGGTATTGCACATGAAATAAGGAACCCTTTGGCTAATATCAGTGCGCTGGCTCAGTTAATGTCTAAAACGGGAATTAAAGATGAAAAAATGAAAAAGCATCTTAAATATATCTTGGTAAATTCTGATATTGCTAATAAAATAATTAAAGATCTTCTTAATTTTGCTTCTCCTGAAGACCTGGTTTATAATGATTTTAATCCATCTGAGATGCTGGAAAATATGATAAACAGCATTGAAGCCCGCTGCTCTGAAAAACAAATAGCTTTAAGCAAACAAATTCCCGGAAATCTTCCCGTTATGTATGCAGATAAAGTTAAACTTGAAAATGCCCTGCTAAATTTTATTTCGAATGCCATAGATGCTATTGATAACGGAGGCAATATTTCCATTAGAGCCACAGAAGATAAATATCATCAACGGCTGATTGTAGAAATAATTGATACAGGGATTGGCATTCCCCCTGAAAATTTGGATAAGATTTTTGAACCGTTTTTTACAACAAAAGAATCAGGTACAGGATTGGGACTGGGACTTGCATATCAATATATTAAATCCCATAATGGTATTCTTAATATAACCAGTCATCCTGGTAAAGGTACACATGTAGAAATAAAACTTCCATTCAAAAATAATAATCAAATCATTTCAAAATAGTGCCAATGGAAAAAATTTTAATTATTGATGATAACGAATCTTTACGATACACACTCGAAAATGTTTTGGAAGAAAATGGCTTTTTCCCGTCATCTGTAGAAGACGGTTATAAAGCAATTGAAGAAATTAAGACTTTGAAATATGACCTGGTTATCTGCGATATGAAAATGCCGAAAATGGACGGGATGAAGATTCTTGCTGAAATTAAAAAAATTGATCCAGACATACCTTTTATAATATTAACGGCTTTTGGCGATATTAAAAATGCTGTTGAGACTATGAAACAGGGAGCCAGCGATTACCTGACCAAACCATTTGATAATGACAGTATGATTATTACAATCAGGAAAGCGCTTGAATTACGATATCTGAATAAAGAGCTGGAAATACTCAGGAAAAAAGGTGATGATTCATATAAAGGTGAAGGCATTATCGGAAAAAGCCCGCAAATGAAAGAAGTTTTTGACCAGGTGAAAATTGTTGCTCCTACAAATTTAACGGTTTTAATACAGGGTGAAAGCGGAACAGGCAAAGAAGTTATAGCTAATATGATTCACAGGGCAAGTGAACGGGCTAATAAACCGTTTATTGCTGTTGATTGCGGAGCAATTCCTGAATCGTTGATTGAAAGTGAACTGTTTGGTCACGAAAAAGGCGCTTTCACAGATGCTAAATCTCAGCGCGAGGGTAAGTTTGAACAGGCTAACGGAGGAACTATTTTTCTTGATGAAATTACAAACTTATCTGACGCTAACCAGATTAAGCTTCTGCGGGCTATTCAGGAAAGAAAAATAACAAGAATTGGCGGTAAAAAAGCGTTGCTGCTTGATGTAAGAATACTTACCGCAACTAACATACGTCTGGCCGATGCTGTTAACTGCAGTAAATTCAGGGCAGATCTGTATTACAGGCTCAATGAATTTCATATTGATATACCGCCATTAAGAAACAGAACCGGTGATCTGGAATATTTAGTTGAACATTTTATCAAAGATGCTAATGAAGAATTTTATAAATCTGTTTCTTCAGTTTCAGATGAAGTAATGAAAAAGATTAACCGGCATAGCTGGCCGGGCAATGTTAGAGAATTGAGAAATACGATCAGAAGAGCAGTTTTACTGACTTCTGGGAATATTGTGGAGAAAATAAACATTACAGATGATGTTACACCTAAAAATTCTGATATCGGTTCAGAAAATGAATTTAATAAAACATCATTCGAAACCCTGACAAAAAAGGCGGAAAAAGATGCTATTTTAAGTGCGCTAGATGAATCAGGAGGTAATAAATCCCGGGCTGCTAAGCTGCTTAATATGAACGAAAGGACTTTTTACAGGAAGCTTAAAAGCCTGGGTATAAGCTGATATAATTTTCTGCATCTCCCCTTTTTTGGCATTATTTTTGTACCTCTTTAATAAAAAATTGAGGAGGTTAAAAAATGTTCAGGAACCAATTGATTTATTTTGTATTTACTTTTTTATTTTTTCTCTCTTCATGTTCAAAAGAAGACAGAAGAGAAGTAAAACAAACCATTGATTCTGCTTCACAAATACTGGGCCATGAGCTAGATACAATTATAAATACTAAGCTTGATAATGATTCATTATTTAAAAGCGCGCCGGTAGAACCTGTTAACAGCACATCACTGAAAAGCAAAGAATTCAGGTCTGCACTTAATGACATATTTGACAAATATGAAGATATTAAAGATGAACTATCTGACGATGATACAGCCGGTGTAAAAAATTCAGCGGAAGAATTTAAGAAAACCCTGCTGAACACAGTCAAATATGCGCCTGCTGCAGATATGGATAACAGCTGGAAAATGTGGGTATCAACAACAGAAAAAATAGTTTCAGAACTTTCCGCTGCAAAAACTCTCTCAATCCAAAGAAAAGGTTTTACAGAGCTAACCGGTTCAATGGAATCAATGATAAAAAATTTCGGGCTCGATAACAGGACTGTTTATAAACTAACATGCACTGCTATTCCGGGGAAATCTTTCTGGTTAACAGAATCACGGAGCCTGGATAATCCGTATTCAGGCAATGATACCTCGAACGGAAAGGATGAAAAGTGCATCCGTGTTGCAGCCTCATGGAAATTTGAGTAAATAAAATAAAATTTTAAAGCAGGCAACAAGCCTGCTTTTTTTATGTCAAATATGTCACGAATATTTAAAATTTTCTTGAAAATACCATATTTTTTGAAAAAATCCTGTTTCGAAATTTGGCATAGTTTTTGCATTAACTTTATTATCTAACCAAAAAATATTCTGCAAAGGAGAGTTTAAGCTATGCATAACGAAATTAAATCTAACGATAAAAATTTTAACATTGAAAAAAACAAAGCACCTGAACGAAATAATGATAATACGAATGAAAAAAATATTGAAAAGGAAGTAGACCTTCCGTTTCCGGAAAAGAAAAATGACGATATCACAACAGGTGTTAACGGTGAACAGCCTGAAAAAAATACCGGTCAAACCGGGTTTAAACCTGAATATGATGATGAAAAAAGGAATAAACTCACAGAAAAAGATATAAACAGGGATAAGGGTTCCGTGCCCGAAAAAAAGCAGCAGCCTGAAAGAAAAGATAAAAGGGGTGATGAACCTGATAGGCTTGAAAGAGACGATACTACTGACCCGAAAACCAAAGACGCTGAATGGCAGCAGGATAAAATGAATGAGGCAAATAACCAGGGAGGGAACTATCAGCAGACAGGAACAAAACAGTTTGCGGATAAAGCTGGCAAAATAAATGATACAAGAGATGATTCTATTCTTAATCCCCCTAAAACAGAAACATATGAAAAAAAACAGGGTGATAACGTTGGGGGTACTATAAAAAAAGATAATTATTCCCATACTTCCCAGGAAAAAAAAAGGGATGAAAACAACAGGAAAAACTCTGCTATGCAGGATAAAAAGAATAAAGCCTATTAATATACGGGCTTGATCAAATGAAAAAAATAAAAATAAACCGGAGATTGGATTATGTCAAAATTAAAAACATTAGAAGATTTTTTAATTGAAGAGTTAAAAGATCTTTACAGTGCGGAAAAACAGCTTACCAAAGCGCTTCCAAAAATGGCTAAAGCTGCAAATTCTGATGATCTGAGGCAGGCATTTGAGGTTCACTTAAATGAAACAGAAAAACAGGTTGCAAGGCTTGAAAAAATATCTGATCTTGCCGGTAAATCACTGAATGGGAAAAAATGTGTGGCTATGGAAGGATTGATCGAAGAAGGAAAAGAGATCATTGAAGCAGACTGCACGCCTGAAGTAAGGGATGCAGCATTAATTGCTGCAGCGCAAAAAGTTGAACATTATGAAATTGCTTCCTATGGCTGCGCCAAAACTTATGCAAGGCTGCTGGGTTATAACGAAATTGAAGAGCTGCTTGAAGCTACGCAGGATGAAGAAATTTCTGCAGATGAAAAGCTGACAATTTTATCTGAAGATCTGAACAAAGAAGCAATGGTGCCTGCAGTTCCGTAATTGAACAATAAAAATTTTCCAATACCCTGATTTATCCCCAAGGTCTGCCCTTTTTTAAAGCGGCAGACCGCCTTTTAAAAAAAGAAGTATTTAAAATATAATTATATGCCTGTAAAAAATAAAACGAACACTTCAACCGCAAAAAACAGCAGGAAAAAAAGCACCTCACCTGAAAAAAGAAGCATAACAGCAGGCAGGAAAAAAGGCGCAGAAAAAAGAAAGTCCGGCCTCTCAGAAAAAAGAACCAGGCAGTATAAACATATACTTGAATCCGAAAGAGAAGCCGGAAGAACGGAAAAAACAGCGAAAAGAATTGCTATGACTACTGTAAATAAAACCAGGCGCAAAAAGGGTGAAACTAAATCTGAATAAGCGGTATGGAATTATTAGCAGTTGCCGGCGGAAGTGCAGCCTTATATATACTTATAATTATCTGTTTAAGGCTGCTTGGTAAAAAGGGCCTGGCAGAACTTTCGCTTGGAGATCTGGTCCTGATTATACTTATTGGTGAAGCAATTGGTTCTTTGATACCTCAGGAAAATGCATTCTTATCAGCGGTTGTTTGCGTATTAACTTTGACACTGATGAATTTTATTATAGAAAGAATTGTGTACAGGTCAAAATTTCTGAAAAAGTTCCTTGAAGGAAGCCCGGTAATTATTATAAAGGACGGGAAAATTAAATATGATAAGATGAAAACTGAAAAACTAACCCGCGAGGATCTTGAAGAAGCTTTACGTCAAAAAGGTATTAAAGATATTAAGAATATAGAAAAAGCAGTACTTGAAACCGATGGAGGAATAAGTATTGTAGAAAAATAATAATACAGTAACTCAGACATTCTGTATTTGAAAAGGCCGGAATAATGAAAAATTTAATTTTTTATGTCTTATCAGTTATATATTTTTTAACAGCTGTTTTTATACTGATAGGATAAGAAAATCTGAATAAAAAAGGAGAGATTATGTACAAACTAATGAAATCAGTAATTGAAATTATTGAGCAGTTAAGAAGTGAAGGTTATATAAATGATTTCAGCATAAAAAATGATACAATTCTGGATGATTCAGGCAAAAAATCATACAGACCCGAAGACCTTATAATTGAAAGAATAGAAAGATATGAAGGTGATTCAAATCCCTCCGATAATGCGGTGATTTATGTTTTAACTGCAAAAGACGGAACTAAAGGGATCCTGGTAGATTCTTACGGGGCATATGCTGATCCTAAACTTGCTAAAATAATCGGCGATATACCTGTCAGGGAAGAACATGACCTTCAGGATAAATAATTCAAAAAGAGAAAATGAAAAGTATGTCAGAACATTTTGTAAAAGCTTTATTCCCGTTAAGCTCTGCTTATGATAAAACCTGGATAAGGAAAAATTCACTGGGTGAAAATGTATTGTATAATCTGGAAAGTTTATGTGAAATTATGGAATTCAGAGAAGGAATGCGGGTTTTGGATCTGGGCTGCGGCAAAGCAGCAAGTGCAGTTTTTCTGGCAAAAGAATTTGGAGTGGAAGTGTGGGCAATAGATCAGTATATTACACCTTCAGAGAACTATCAGCGCATTAAGGAAATGAACTGTGAACACAGTATATATCCTTTGAAACTTAATGCTAAAGAACTTCCTTTTCCTGCCGCCTTTTTTGATATTATAGTTTCGGTTGATTCATATATGTATTTTGGAACTGATGAAAAATTTACTCCCTATATTTCTCAATTTTTGAAACCGGGTGGTACTATTGGCATAGTTGATATCTGCTTCAGCAAGGAAATAAATTACCTTGCAGAGCTTCCGGAATTCATGAGGGAACATTACCAGGATAAATGGTATTTTGTTCATTCACTGGAATGGTGGGAAAAATTATGGAAAAAAACCGGCCATTTAAAGATCTTAAACTCTGAAATTGTACCTCAGAATGACATTATTAAAAATGAATATATCTCTGATTTTAAAAAAACTAAAAAATCCGATGCTATGGCTGAGGCACTGGAAATGGATTCAGAAAGCTTGATTAATATTTTCAGATTGACTGCACAAAGATCTGAAAAACCAATTGACATGGGTAATTATTCAAACGAAATTTAATAATTAAGCAGAAACGAGGATAAAATGGAATTTATAATAATCGCAGTTATAATTGCATCTTTGGTTTGGGGCAGTTATGCTTACTGGATCTACCGAACAGCAAAAAGATACGGAAAAAGCGGTAACGGTAAACATTAATTGTAAAAACAAATTTTTTAACTTTTTAAAGGATTTAAATTATGGCTGATAAATCAATTTACCAGGAAAGTATCCTGTTTAAGCGTTATAAACATAATCCGGTACTTACACCTTCTATGTGGCCTTACAGGATAAATACTGTATTTAATGCCGGCTCGGTTTTATTTGAAAATAAGGTCCTTTTAATGGTTAGAGTTGAGGATATGAAAGGCTTTTCGCATTTATGCAAAGCTGTAAGCGATGACGGGTATACCGGCTGGAAGATTGATAAACACCCTACTTTTACGCCTAAATCAGATGATTTTGCCGAAGAAAAATACGGTGTTGAAGATCCAAGAATTGTAAAACTGGAAGATGAGAACAGGTATGCAATGGTCTATACATCTTTTTCGGAAAGCGGCCCGCTTGTATCACTTGCTACCACAGAGGATTTTAAAGGCTTCCGGAGGTACGGTGTTATTATGCCGCCTGATGATAAGGATGCATCATTGTTTCCCCGTAAATTCAACGGAAGGTATATATTAATTCACAGGCCCTCGCCAACAAGCTACCTGCTTGGCGCGCATATCTGGATTTCGTATTCACCTGATCTAAAACATTGGGGAGACAGCTCAATTTTGCTTCCTGCAAGGCGGGGCAGCTGGTGGGATGCATATAAGGTCGGGCTTGGTCCGCAGCCAATAGAAACATCTGACGGATGGTTAATAATTTATCACGGGGTAAAAGCCACTGCTGCAGGTTCTTTGTACAGACTGGGCCTTGCCCTGCTTGATCTTGATGATCCCAGTAAAGTTATAAAAAGATGTGATGAATGGATCTTCGGGCCGAATGAATATTATGAAAGGGTTGGTGATGTTCCTGATGTTACTTTCCCCTGCGGTGTTGTGTTAAAGGGCAATGATCTTATTATGTATTACGGTGCTGCAGATACTACTTTGGCAATTGCTACAGCTTCATTAAAAGATGTACTGGAATTTTTAAGGAAACAAAAATAATTTTATGAATAAAATATTCGGAGTCTCATTCATATCTTCTTTTATCCCGAGGCAGTGCGGAATTGCAACATTTACCAATGATCTCTCTGCCTCGTTCAGGAATCTTAACAACGGGATCCTGATGAAAACAAATATAACTGCAATTAATGATATTCCTGAAGGATACAAATATCCGCCTGAAGTAAAGTTTGAGATCAAGGATAAAAGTATAAATGATTTTAAGGAGGCTGCATATTATCTGAATCTTTCTGATAAAGATATCATAAACCTTCAGCATGAGTTTGGTTTGTACGGCGGTGAAGCAGGCTCTCATATTCTGTACCTGCTTGAAAATCTGAAAAAACCTGTGATTACAACACTTCATACCGTGCTTGAACATCCTAATGAAGACCAGCTGAAAGTTATCAGTGAAATTTCCGGCTATTCTTCTTACATAGTAGTGCAGTCAAAAAAGGCATATTCAATGTTATCGGATATTTATTCGGTACCCGCGCATAAAATTTATTATATTCCGCACGGCGCTCATGATGTTCAGTTTCTTGATACTACATATTATAAAGATAAATTCCGCTTAACCGAAAAAAAAGTGCTGCTTACATTTGGCTTATTAAGCCCCGGCAAAGGCATTGAAGATGTTATAAATTCACTTGCTGAGGTGGTTAAAACCAATCCGGATGTTGTGTATATTATCCTTGGGGCAACACATCCTCATGTTAAAAAACAATTCGGTGAATCATACCGTAACAGCCTTGAAAATCTCGTAAAAAAACTTGGACTGGAAAATAATGTAATTTTCATTAACAGGTTTGTTGATACCGAAGAACTGCTGGAATTTCTGCTTATGAGCGATATTTATATTTCACCATATCATAACATGGACCAGATAGTTTCCGGAACCTTAACGTATGCACTTGCTTCGGGTAAAGCTGTAATTTCCACCCCTTACTGGTATGCTGTAGAATTATTGAAAGATGAAAGGGGCATATTATACCAGCCGCAAAATGTTGATTCTCTTTCTGAGGCAATTAAAGGTCTGCTAAATGATGAAAGCAAAAGAAACAGGTTCCGCCGGAATGCATATGAAGCCGGCAGGAGCATGATATGGGCTGAAGTTGCTAACAGGTATTATGAATTATTCCGTAAAGCAGCTGCGGAATATACTATAAATTCCAACAGCCTTGTACCGGCAGCAAAATATAAAATGATCCCTGCCTTGCCTGATGTTAATCTGACCCATTTGATAAATCTTACTGATTCAACCGGTATCATACAGCACTCCGTTTTTTCGGTTCCTAACCGTAATGAAGGATATTGCATAGATGATAACTCCAGGGCTTTGCTTGTAATAATAATGAACAAATATCTGTTTCACGATCCGGCAGCAGATGCTCTGCTAAATACTTATCTTTCCTTTATCCATTTTGCCTATAACAAAAATACCGGTTTATTCAGGAATTTTATGAGTTATGACAGAAAATGGCTGGAAGAATCCGGATCAGAAGATTCAAACGGCAGAACACTTTTTGTTCTTGGTTACTTTATAAAAAATGCTGAAAATCATTCTCACCTTGCACTTTGCAAAATGCTGTTTGATTCAACATTAAAAAACATGGAAAAATTCACTTCATTAAGGGCAATTTCACATATAATTATGGGATGCATATTTTACCTCCACAGGTTTTCCGGTGCCCGTGATGTTAAAAGGATATGCAGGAAACTTCTTGAAAGGTTAAATGATGAATATTCCGCTTCTTCCGGAAACGAATGGAAATGGTTTGAAGATTTCCTTACATATGATAACGCACGGCTTCCGCAGGCATTGTTAATGGGCGGAATTTACCTTAAAAACAGTAATTACCTGTATAACGGGCTTGAAGCGCTGAACTGGTATGTTGATATTATTTTTGACAAAGAAAAAAATTATATATCCCTTATTGGCAATGACGGGTGGTATTTCAGGGGGAAAGATAAATCTAAGTTCGATCAGCAGCCGCTTGAAATTGTTTCTATTATAGATGCATGTTACCAGGCTTATTTAATTTCAGAAGACATGGAATGGATCAATAAATCCGGTATATCCTTCAGCTGGTTCCTTGGTAACAATGACAGGCAGGAGCCTTTATATGATTTCACAACCGGTGGCTGTTATGACGGGCTTACCAGTGCTATTACAAACCAGAACCAGGGTGCTGAATCTACTGTAAGCTGGCTTACATCACTTCACAGGATGTACAGAATAAGACAGGAGCTGCAGGTTGAATAGTTTTATAAAATATATTTTTGATATAATAAATTAAGCAGTATTTTTATAAAATACTGCTTAATAATAAAAAAATCAAAAATTAATATTTATGCCACCGGATTTCTGCCCTGTATTAGCCTTATCAGGACAGCCACTATAGCAAGAATTATTAAAATATGAATGAACCCTCCTAGTGTATATGAACTTACCATTCCCACCAGCCAGAGTACCAGTAAAATAAATGCGATTGTCCAAAGCATGATCTTTTCTCCTTATTAGTTAATAATTGATTTAATTTAAATTTATTGTTTTCCGCTTTTACCTTCATTTTTTATTTCCGGAACCGGCGAAACTGTAATTACTGCCGGATTAGTAATATCACCAAATAATCCAATTTCACCTGAAGCCATCCTCCATTGTAAAGTGTACGAACCGGGAGCAAACGGAATTATCTCAAAATTAAAAACTTTTGAACCGCCTGGTTTAATTGTTTCATCCAGGTTTACAGAATATGTATTCCAGAAATTTCCTGTTAACGGATTTCCTGCAGCATCCAGCATCACAAGCCTGTATGAATCCTTATCCCAGCTGGTTTTACCGGTATTTGTAAAGCTTATCATTACCTTGTATGAGTTTCCGGCTGTCATCTGTTTAGGTATGGTCTGTTCAACAAATGCGCTGCTGTTCAGCGCATCATTCAGGTTTACGTTACGGTTTACCGAAATTTCTATGGGTTTGCTTACATCCCCGAATAATCCGCGTGAGCCTGATAACTGCGATTTAAATAAATATACCCCTTCATTTACAGGGGCTGTTACATCTATTTTAAATGTAGCAGTATTTCCTGCATCAGTTTTAATTGCCGGTACAAATTCAGATATTCCCCAAACCGGGGTTGTAATATCTTCGTTTGAAAATATCACAAGCTTTACATCATCAGTTAGCCATGCACCTGTACCGGAATTCTGAAACGTGAGTATCAAAGTATACTTCTGCCCCGGTATCATCATATCTGGAACGGACTGATTTATAAATTTTGAATCAAATATCTCAGATTTCTCAGATAATGTTACTCTTTCTTCGGTATATTTATAACTGGTTAACATTAAAAACATAACCATAAATACAGTTTTAATAAATGTATTCATTTAAAAAATTTCTCCTTTCTATGAATATAAATAAATACATCAATTTTTATGCCAAAAACCAAATATTATTGATTTCCCGGTCAATTTATTGGAATTCAATTTGCGCATTCAATTATACTGTCAGTCAAATTCATAAATATATGTCATTATTGACATATTCAATTAAAAATTTATTTTTTTGGGGATTATAATTCATTATTTTCAGGCATAAAAATTGTATGTTTAAAAAATATTTTTGGGTTGATAATGGAGAAATAAAAATGAAAAAGTTAATAATACTATTAATTATTACAGGAATTTCTTACAGTCAAATGAATTATAGCGAATTTTCAGATCAAAATATCTTATCTGTAAAACTTGTAAAATTTAACGAAATGATTAATTATATATATAAAGATTTAAACCGGGACGGAAAAGGAGAAACTATTACCGGAAGCAAGATAATAAAAATTAAAGAAAATGAATTTTGGGTTCAAAATGTTAAACTTAATTCAGTTTATGGAGAAGAAATTATTTTTAGCATAAGGTTATTGGTTAATAAAGAACGGGTTATTAGCCAGGTAAATTCTATTTATGGTTATATTATAATTTTTGAAAATGGCAGCAATACACTTGAAATTTATTTAGCAGATGTTAACGGAAATAAAAATTCTGATGCTGTATTCATAAATTTCTAGATATTTTTCCTCAGGGATATATTAGATTTGATACACAATTATTGTTTATAACACATTCGGTTTATACCTTATTAAACAGATGACGATCGGGTATTATAATAAATAAAAAGGGTCATTTAAAAAATTTTCTTTTCTAAATGACCCTGTAGTATTATTTTACTGAATAATATACTGTTTCTGGAAAGATGCAGTGAGGTTATTATAATTTATGGTAACTATTGCTGTTACAGATGTACCTGTTGGCGGTAAATTTGCTGACGGCCATGTGATCTCGATTGTGTATGCGCCGTTAAGCTGATTGTTTATTGTGTTATATATCTGAGATAACCCGCTGCAGGTATCAGGCGGAATTCTGAAGTAAAAACCCCCGGTAGTATCAGCAATGTTTTTCATATCCAATCCGGGTGAGCCGATCGTTCCGCTGTAAAAATCCAGTAAACCAATAGTATATACCGGAATACCTTTTGTTAATGCATTTGTTATCATATCGTCTCTGGTGACTGACGAGGCATTTTCACCTCCATCAGTAAATGCAATCACGCACCTAATATATTGATTAACATTTTGAAGGTAAGCATCATTTGTACCCTGGTAAATTGATTGATATAAAGCAGTACTTCCACCAAGGGAATAATTGCTGTCAACAGCAATATTCAGCAATGTTTTGTCGTCTGTAAATGTTTGCGCAACAATTACATTATCATCAAACTTAATAATTTCTGTAATATCCCCGGTTTGCATAGATGTTATATAAGCTTTTACGCCGTTTTCCATACATATAATCTGGTCATTCTGCATGCTTCCGCTGTAATCCATAGTTGTAGCAGCAGCAATTTTTTTACCCGATGTTGAACCCGGCTGAACATTAACCGTACCGGTTACACTGCCATCTGAAACCCAGCTTAAAGTTGCTGTTACATTTGAACTGGTAATATCTGTAACAGGTGAATTATTCTGGTCTGTTACAAACATTGTCCCCTGCATATGAGTCCTGTCTACCTGTATCAATGACCCGTTTGCATTAATTGAAGTTACCCCATTTTGAATAACCGGATTGTCTTCATCAGAGCATCCTGCAAAAACAAAAAACACAAAAAAAATTGATATGAATATTAATTTAGATTTCATAAAATTAACCTCCCGAAAATAATTTTGTACTTGTTAACACATACAAAATTATATCATTCAATCTTTCAATAAAATCCAATTAGAAGAAAAACAGGAAAGATATTTATCAATAATTAAAATGATAAATAGTTTAAGAGGAAAATTTAAAATACTTTTTCTGAAATAATTATTTTTCAATCAAACTTATGCTTTGTTTTCCATCCATCAGTATTTTTATGGGTTTATCAAACTTTACATGCACAAAATGTTCAGATGTCTCCTCTGGTTTTATACTGTTCAGGTAAGCCCAGTCAATAAAATCCATGCCGCTTGACTGGTGTACAGTCAGATAACCTATATTCATAGATGTAATGTTATGGAAAAAATGAGAGCCTAATGATGCATCAACTTTAAAATCCTCAAGGTCCGTTTCAACAATTATCTTAGCATTCGAAATTTGTGTCCACTGAACAGGTATACCAAGCCACCTGTCCCTTGTTCCCCACCTGCCCGGACCAATCAGAATATAATTCCTTTTTAACGCCCGCATTTTTTCATTAAGTTTTTCAACCTCAACAGCCATTTGCTGTGTTTCGGCTACATTGAATTTCTGCGGATCAGCATAAATTATATCTGTAATATTTTCAATTTTGCCGTTACCCATACCGCGCTCGGTATAAAGAATAAGGTCTTCTTTATTTATTTCATCTTCATCTATTGTAAAGAACTCTGAATTCCTGATAAGAGGTTTAAGCTGTAAAATATAAAAGCCCGGGTTCTGTTCATCCAGGTTAACGGCAAATTCAATTTCTACAGGCAGCCCCATTGAGCTTTCTATGATCTCAAGCAGTCTGCCTAATACTTTAGCAAACGGGAAAAGATCATATTTAAGAATACCGGCAAAATTTACAATTCTGGGACCTTTATAGTTTAAACCTACCTTTACTTTATTATCCTGCGGGTCGTAAACCGAAATTACATCATCCAGTACACCAAGATGCTCTGCATCTGCAATTTCTACACGTTTTAAAGTAATATCTTCACCCTGGATGAGATTTGATATACCCCTGTTCATATCAATTGCGTAAAAAAACGACTGTGTATCTTTTAGCTGAGTTTCCGGGTCAACTATGTCGATTTTTGGAAACCGCGGGCAGAATCTGAAAGCTTTTTCAGCGTCAATTACATATTTACCCAAGCCCACTGCTGCAATACAAATACCGTCTTCCGGTTTAAACCTTGCTATCGGATAAAAATTGTAAGATTGCGCAACGCCAGATATATGCGGAAAGTACATATCCTCATATTTTATCCCAACAATCTCCTGCAGTACAACAGCCATCCGTTCATCATCTATCCTGTAATTTATTGCTTCAAAATAAGTTCTGGCATGTTTAGAATAAATTGAAGCATAAACAAGCTTTATAGCATCCATCAGGTTATTCAGTCTTTCAGCCAGCACTTCGTGGTTGTTTGGGATCAGGAAAGTCTGATAAATACCTGAAAATGATTCTGATATCGAATCCTCAAACATTCCGGAAGACCTGACAGCAAGAGGAGAAGTTATCCTATCAAGATAAACCCGCAGTTTAAGTACCAGCTCTTCTGAAAGTGATTTAGAAAGAAAAATTTTTTTTACTTCATCATAATCATGATCCATGTGTATCCCGTAAAGATCATGTTTATTGATAAAATTTTCATACTCTTCTGCACCAATTATTGCAGTTTTTGGAATCTTAATCGAAACATTTTCAATTCCGCTGAAAAGCTCTTTTGTTTGAAGAAGAGTGTTTATAAATGCTATCCCCCTGCCTTTTCCACCAAACGAACCTGGCGCAAGCCTTAATATCAGGTTATCTTCATCCAGGAATTTTGGGCTGAAATCCACTACCCCTCCTCGGGATACGGTAGTTTCTACATTTTTGGTTACTCTTATTATATAATCCCTGATTTCATCTGCCCCGGAAAAATCCGAGATTTTTAGTTTCTCTAGGTGTTCGGCTATCTGAATTTCACCTCTTGCCATAAGCCAGGCAGAAAAATGATTCCTGCTGCCATGATATAAAACTGATTCTGCCGGAACTTTTTTTAACAGCCGTTTGAATTCTTCAAAAGACGATGCGCTTATTATTTCATTGCCTGCTTTATCCCGGAAAATAAAATCCCCGAACCCTAAATTTCCCAGGATAAAATCACGAAGGTCATCTGTCAGAGTTTCAGAATTCTTATTTATAAATGTTGCATCATGAAGTATTGCAGTTTCAGAATACTCTGATTCTGAAGACTGCAGAAGAAAAGGAATGTCGCTGTCTGTGGTTTTTATCTTTTTAAGAAGCTTAATTCCGGCATCTTCATCTATTCTTCCTTCTATCGGAAATTTTACATCCGAAATTACACATAAAATTGTATTTTGGAATTTTTCGTATAATTCAACGGCTTCTTCATAGCTTACTGCAAGCAAAACTTTGGGTCTTGCCCTCATTCTTAATATCTTCTTTACACCGTCAAGATTATCACGGGTAATAAGCCTTTGAGTCTGCTTTATAATTTCCGTATACAAAATAGGCAGGTATCTAGAATAATACCTTACTGAATTTTCTACCAGCAGTATCACTCTAACCAATCCTACTCTTGTATCATTTTCACAATTAATTTTATCTTCAAAATATTTTATGATTGCAAGAAATATTTTAGTATCCCTGTTCCAGACAAAAACTTTTTCAAATATACTTATCTTATCCCTCATCTGGTTCAGCAGAATAATATCGCTGTTATCATAAAGCAGAAGGAAAATGGGAAGGTTGAGATTAATATTTTTTATTCTTGAAGCAAGTTCAAATGGTGTAAGATTCTGTGTCCTCATTGTGATAATTACAAAATCAAAATACTTTTCATTCAGAAGCTTTTCTGCTTCGTTTTCATCTGATGCATTGGTTATTCGAGGAACGTTTGAAAGATTCAGCCCGTAATATTCACCGAATATCTTTTCGTTAAGTTTTTCCTCTTCCTCAAGAATAAATGCATCATATAATGAAGTTACAAGCAGAATTTCCCTCACATGATACTGTGCAAGATCGTGGTATATCTCGTTATCGCTTTTGTGCTTTTTGAATAATGACTTTAATTCTTCCTGAAGCATATTTTCATTTTTTTTTATTTTTACGGAAGATTATAATTATCAGCAAATTTCAGTATAACAGATATTTGCTTCTTATTTGCCTGAATGACTGAAGCTCTTCATTGTATGAATTTACAATTTCATCAAGCGGCGAACCGCCGATTATTAATTTCCTCAGCCTATCCGTTCCGGCAAGCTTATCTATAAAATTATCTTTATTGAACCTGAATTCCGGATAATTTTTATACAAAGCAATTAAGATAGCCGTACCGCATTTAACAGCATCAAATTTATTTTTATCGGTAACCTTTATATAAACCCCGTTACATAGCTTATTAAAGAATTTAGGAGGATAAGCAGAAATTTTTTCAGAAGGCGTGAATGTAACCGGCTCAAACATCACCCCTTCAAAATTATAAGAATTAAGTTCACCTGCAGTTAACTCAGAATTTACCCATGGCGCTCCAAAATACTCAAATGGCCTGTCCGTTCCCCTGCCTTCAGATACATTTGTTCCTTCAAGTAAACAGGTTGCAATATAACAAACTGCCGTTGAGGGATAAAACATACTTGGCGAGGGTTTTACCCAGCTCAGCCCAAGTGTATTATAATCTGTAAGCCTGTTATAATTTTCCATCTTTAAAATTTCTGTTTTTGCACTGCCTGAAAATACTTCAGCATTAAGGAACAATGCAAGCTCTCCGCATGTCATACCGTATGCAGCGGGGGTCGGTATCTTCCCCACAAATGACTCTAACCGCGGCTCTAATAAAAAACCTCCTGTATATCCGGAATTTATGATCATAGGTCTATCGCAAACTATTAGCTGTTTATCATTTTCTATAGCTGCCTCAATTATATAATAGAGTGTGGATGTATAAGTATAAAATCTGGCACCAACATCCTGTATATCATAAACAATTATATCAACATCCTTAAGGTCATTTTTGGATGGTTTAACTTTACCGTTATATAATGAAATTACAGGCAGACCGGTTTTATCGGTTTCAGCATAGATCTCATCGCCTCTTATCCCGTGCTCCGGAGAAAATATTTTCACAACATTCAATCCTTTTCCCAGCATCGCATCTATTATATGTGTTCCATCAGAAAGTATCCCTGTTTGATTAGTCAATACGCCTATCCGTTTATCTTTATATTCCCCTGACCTTTCAAGCAGTACTTCATTTCCCAGCCGGAATTTTGTATGTTCATCTTTTTGATAATCACCTTGTGTATTACTGTGACAATTAATATTTATTGAGAAAAAACATGCAGCAATTATAAAAATTCTCCAAATCGCAGTTATTTCAAAAACAAATGATTTGTTAACATAAATATTTTTATATACTTTTACATTCATAATTTAAATTTATCAAATTATAACAAATTTTGAAGTAACCCTGACTTCAAAAGTCTTAAAGACTTTTGAAGTCATTTTTTTATCTTTATCACTTTTTTCTTTTTAATTGCTTGATCAATTGCTTCAGCAACTTTCAGGTCTTTCAGGGCAACCTCCAGGCTGCTTTCAGGCTTTTTGTTCTTTGTTACAGTTTGATAAAATTCATTCCACTGTTCAGCAGAACCCGGATGCATCGGCTCATTTTTATATTCATCATAAAACATCAGGTTTTTATCCTGCGGCGGGTAACTCATAGGGTATTTCCAGGGAACAGGGTAACTATTATCATCTTTAAAGATGTAAATACTTGATGGATGTCCGCTCCATTTCTTTGTTGAGTCTATTGATGGATTTACAAATGTTTCGAAATGAGCAGCAATTTTAGCTCTTTCAAGCTGGATTATCCATCTGGATTCCCTTGCATGAGGACTAACATAAGAAATTGTGATAGACGCTTTAACACCATTCTTATAATTTATTATCGCCATAACATGGTCGTTGGAAGTACCTTTTAGCTTAACTTCACCGGAAAATGCACGTACCTTGCTGAACGTAAAAGGATTTATTTTATATTGACCGCCAAATGCCGCTGCTTCAGCCGGCTTAGCGCCGGCAAACCTGTTAAACAGGTTTATCTGGTGAACTGCTTTATCGTGAATAATTGCATCGCCGTTTTTTTCCGGGTCAATATACCGCCATAAATAAGGATCAAAAGGTCTTGTTTCAAGCCAGTTCATCCACAGTACTTTTCCGTATTTTTTGCTGTCAATTATCCTGCACAGCTCTTTGTAAAAACTGCTGTACCTTAATACCATTCCAACCTGGACAAACTTTTTTGAACTTTTTTCGAGTGAAATTAATTTATCTGCATCTGAAGTTTTTACTGAAACAGGCTTTTCAAGAAATACATGTTTACCTGCTAAAAGTGCTTTTGATGCATTTTTAAAATGTGATGAAGTCCAGGTTAACACAGCAACTGCATCAATATTTTTATTATATATTATATCTTCTGCAGAATCTGCATAATTTATGCTGTTGTCTTCACCGGTAACTATTTTAGAAAGCCTGACAGAATTCGTGTCATTATCATAAATCGATATGATCCTGAATTTATTGTTATTTTCATTAATTGCAGGTAAATGCATATTCCTGAAAATTGAACCGCACCCTATTATCCCCAGGTTTACAGTTTTTTTCATATATAAATTTATATATAATTCAATTGAAATTATATATAAATCAATAAGTTTTTTTAATTATAATATTACCGGCAGAATAAAAAACAAACCGGCTGAACCGGGGATTTATTCCCTTTCAACCGGCTTAAACCAATCTGTACTTGCAAGGGCAAACACTCATATTCGCAAGGGTATTTCATCAAATCTCCTCATAAGGGTTAAGTTAATATCATAAGGGTTATTTTACTAGTCATAAGGGGTCTTTTTAAATCATCAGGGTTCTCCAAAATTCATAAGGGGAAATACTTCTATAAACTTTTTAAAATCATAAGGGAAAATTAATTAACTATTAAACTTACTAACCAATCTTTCTGTACAAACATAACATTAAATACCCTTGCAGATAAATAGTAATTAATATTAAAGCTTTGTAGTTAAAATAATTACATTCTGGTATGAAAATTTTTCTGAAAAATACTGCAAATTGCAGGTTTTTTAAGTATTTTTGGGTAAAGGAAATTAAGACCATGAAAAAATCACCGGTTCACTGTAGAAATTTTATTACCGTTTTCAAAAGAAAAAGAATTTATACATCATTTATGATATTAAATTCTTTGTATTTAATATTTATATTTTCAGGGTGCGATTACTTTTTTCCGCCGTTAAGCGGGGAAAATCTACCTGTAGAAGAAGCATCAAATTTTATTTTGAAAAACCGGGATAATAAAGATGTTGTTTTACTTGATATCAGGACAAAAAGGGAATTTGATTCTGTAAAAATTGAAGGCTCGGTAAATCTGGATTTTACCATGCCCGATTTTCCTGAAATGGTTTCAAAGCTTGATAAAGAAAAAAGATATATTATAATAGATCAAAACGGTATTAAAGGCGCAATGGCTGCTGAACTGCTGAAGGAAGAAAGATTTACAAAGGTTCATTTTATTTCCGGCGGTATTGAAAGCTGGATTAAGAATAATTTACCCGTTCAAAAATGAAAATTTTTGTAAAATTAATATTAAGCCTCATTCTTACTGCTATTGTAGCATTTATTGATTTTATTACAGGAAATGAACTTTCATTTTCAATTTTTTATCTGATACCTGTAATTTATTCTTCGTGGTACCTTGGTAAAAGATACGGAATACTTCTTTCTGTAATAAGCGCAGCTGCCTGGCTTATTATAGATACAAACGGTCTGAATGTTTCTGCAGACTATGCTATTTATTTCTGGAATTCACTTGTAAGGCTTGGATTTTTTATAACTGTTACCTTTTTGATAGATAAAATTAAACAGCTGCAGGATAACCAGGAAGAAATTATAAAAATAAGAACTGCTGAGCTTATTAAGGAAGCAGAAGAACATGAAAAATCCCGTAATGAATTGATTTTAACAAGTACAAAGCTCCGTGAACTGAATTCTAAGATAGAAAGCATTAAAGAAGAACAAAATTCCAATATTGCCCGGGAAATCCATGACGAACTTGGACAATCACTTACTGCTATAAATCTAGAGCTTCAATGGATCAATAAAAAGTATTCCGGTAATGAAGATATAGCAAACAGGATGCAGATGCTTGGTGAAATTGTATCAAATACTATTGTAAAAGTCAGGAAAATTTCCTCAGACTTAAGACCCAGACTTTTAGACCAGCTTGGTTTATTTCCTGCAATTGAAAGCTTTTTAAAGGAATTCAGCAAACGCTCGGGAATAAATCTTTCCTATAATTTACCCTCTGAAAATGTTAAATTTGAAAGTACTGCATCTATTATGATTTACAGAATTATACAGGAAGCATTAACAAATATATCCAGGCATTCCGGCAGCAATAATGCCGAAGTATTGATATCGAGTAATGCAGATATGCTTACTGCAAAAATAAAAGATTTTGGCAGGGGTTTTGACAGATCAAAAATTATTTCAGGTGCCGGTACTCTTGGAATCATTGGTATGCACGAAAGAGCAAACATTATAAAAGGAACTCTTGAAATTATTTCAGGAAACGGCTCAGGCACAGAAGTAATTTTAAAAGTACCTTTAAAATAACAACAAATTATTAATTTTATGATAAACATAATGATTGCTGATGACCATTCCGTCGTCAGAAGAGGCATAAAACAAATACTTTCTGAAGAAACCGATCTTCAAGTTACCGGTGAAGCATCCAACAGTGAGGAAATATTTGGGCAGTTGGATAATATTAACTGGGACCTTCTTATACTGGATATTACCATGCCCGGAAAAAGCGGGCTGGATATTCTGCTTGATCTTAAAAAAATGAAGCCTGAAATGAAAGTTCTAATTCTTTCTATGCATCCTGAAGAAGAAATTGCCTTAAGGGCTTTAAAAACAGGTGCAGATGGTTACCTGAACAAAGACAGTGTACCGGGTGAACTAATAAGGGCTATTAGAAAAGTTACCGGCGGCGGTAAATATATAAGCAGTAATCTTGCTGAAACTCTGATATTTTCGACAGGCAAAGAATCATCAAAACAGCCTCATGAAGAACTCTCTGAACGAGAGTTCCAGGTGCTCTGCCTGCTTGCATCAGGCCATTCTTTAACTCAAATAGCAGATAAATTTTCTCTCAGCGTAAAAACTATCAGCACATACAGGTCAAGAATACTGGAAAAAATGAATCTGAAATCCAATGTGGATATTACACATTATGCAATAAAGCATAAGCTGGTACTTACAAATTAATAAACAAACCCGGCTTAAGGAAACCGGGCTTTATAATTTTTAAGCTTACTCCATTATATAATTTTTATATAATACCCTTGTGATGCCTTTAACGTTTATTTTCAGCTCTGCTTTAACCTGTGTTCCCTTCGGCGGAAGCTTGCTGCTGTTCCATACAATACTTACATTATATGAGCTTAAGATCTGTTTAAAAATATTTGAATAAATTTTATCAAGGTCGCCTGCATCACCCGCCCTGTAAAAAAATCCGCCGGAATTGCGCGCAATATTCAGCAGGTCTGCCTTTCCCCTGTTAAGTTCATCCATTGAGGGAATATATTTACCTGTGAAATCAAACCAGCCAATAGTATATATTTTTGTGTTCATTGCATTACTTTTCCTGTAAATTGAATCAATTGTAAGCCTGTGTGATGAATTTTCCATTCCATCGGTAAAAGCTATAACAGATTTCATTACTGTTGGGTTACTTGAAAATATTGTATCACTTAATGCAGTATAAATAGATGAATACAGAGCAGTTCCTCCCATAGGATAACTTCCTGCATCCACAATCTGGTTCAGGAAATGCTTTGAATTTGAATACCCCGATGTAACAATTACTTTTTCACCAAACTTAATTATTTTGCAGTACATGCTGCTTTCAATCATATCAATGAACTTTTTAACGCTTTTTTCCATTGCATTGATCTTATCGGTTTTAGCAGCATTTTTATTGCCTGTTTCATCATCAAACATACTGCCGCTGTAATCCATTGTAAGTGTAAATGCAAGCTTCTTTTTATCATTTATCGGGATTAACCTTGGATAACCTTCGGCTGAATCAATTTTGCCGTCATTATCCCATTTAAGTACAGCAGTTAAATCTTCATCTTTAATACCGGTTACAACATCGCCTGTTGAATCTCTGAGAGATATTTCCGAAATCACTTCATCCCTTGAGATAATTTTAAAAACAGAATTGGATAAATTATTCCTTAAAGTCGGCTGTGCAAATGTGACCCTGGTTTTTTCACGTTCTGCGTTTTTACCATCATATCTAACTGGTATATCTTTTATTAAACTGAACTCCACCCTTCTGTTCTTTTTCCGCGATAATTCATCAGTATTTTCGGCTGAGGGGAATTCCTCTCCATATCCTTCGGACGAAAGCCTGCTGCCGTCAATTCCTTTGCTTACCAGGTATTTTTTTACCTCCTCTGCCCTCTTTAATGATAGAATTTTATTGAACTCAATGCTGCCCCTGTCATCGGTATGTCCCTTTATTATGAGCTTAATTGTTACATCTTCATTCATTTGCTCCGCAATTTTATCAATTATTTCTTTCCCTTCTGATTTCAATTCATATTTGCCATAATCAAAAAATACTATTTCACTGCTGTTAACCGAATCCAAAAATACAATAAATGAATTATTCATTATTTCAATTTTTCCGTAAAATACTGAACTAATAAGTGAAACAACAGAAAACACCAAAACAGCTTTAAAAACAAGATTAATAATTAAACTCTTTTTAAATTTAATAAGATTTTTTTCATCCAACACAAAAGGTACTGAATCCTCTTTGGATAATACAGTTTTTTTCATTTTATTTTCCTCCTCTAAAATTGTTCACTGCAATCTAAATAACATTAAATGAGGTTTCCTATCAATGTGTGATAATTTTTTAAAAATTTCTAACCGTGACAGCTAACTGAACTTACTAATAATCCTGTAAGTTTTTTCATTTACAGGTTATTTCCATATTAAATTTATATCATTAATTTGCAAATATGCAGGACCTTCAAAGTAAACTAAAACGCCAGCTGGAGATAATTGGGTTAATTTTATCGCAGAATTTTTCAGGCATTGTTCGTTCTGCTGATCTGGCATATATTTTTAATGTTGAAGAGCTTACGATTATGCGGGACCTTCAGCAATTAAGGGCAAACGGAATTGATATACACTCTACCAAAAAGCATGGTGTATGCATTAATAAAAAAATAAGCGATAAAAAACTGCAGCAGCTTATTCAGCAATATTCAGCATTAAGTGAATCATCATCTTTTGCTGATAAATCAACACGGCTATTGGTAAGCAGGCTTGGTGAAAAATCTCTGGCAAATTTTGTAATTCTTCAAATGGCAGCCGAACAAAACCGCTCAGCGGTAATAGATTATGAAAAAGACAATGGTATGCTTGATTTCGCAAGGGAAATCTGCCCTGTTCTGGTTTTTCAGAATGATAATTACTGGCGGGTGTTAACATGTACTAACGGAGCATTCAAACAGTTTCACCTAAATAAAATACTTGAAGCAAGACCATCGGGAAAAAAATTCAAGCCCGTTGCAGCAGATATCCTTGACGATGTTTTCCGCTTTTCCTGGAAAAGCTGGGTAGGAAATGAAAAATTTGAGATCAAATTGTTGTTTTCAAAAGTATGGAAAGATCGGTTATCCCCAAAACAGCTTATGACTAATGAAAGCATAACCGAATCCGCCAATAACAGTTACATTTATGAAACAACCGTGAATAATCTTGAAGAAGTTGCTTCATGGATCGTAAGCCGGGGAAAAGGAGTAACAGTTCTTTCACCGGAAGAGCTGAAAAACAAAGTAATAAACCTGGCTAATGATGCTTTGGATAATTACAAATAGGATAAATTTTTCCACTTCAAAATTTTAACTTAAACCCGCTTTTTTTGCCAGTATTACCCCTTTTTTGAGATGTTTATCATAAAAAAAAGAGTTAAATTTGTATTATAAAAATAAGAATTTCCCTGTTAATTCGGGTTCTTATTACCTGAAAAATAATAAAAAATTTAATATAGAAAAAGATGAGCGATAAAAATTTCAATGCCTACCAGATGGCTCAGGCACAGTTCGATAAAGTTGCAGATATTCTTTCACTGGATCAGTCTGCAAGAAAACTTTTAAGAGAACCTTTACGCGAATATCATTTCAGTATACCGGTTAAAATGGATGACGGAACCACTCAGGTCTTTAAAGGCTTCAGGGTTCAGCATAACGATGCATTCGGTCCTTCTAAAGGCGGAATAAGATTCCATCCGATGGAAACAATTGATACAGTCCGCGCACTTGCAATGTGGATGACATGGAAATGCGCAGTAGTTGGTATTCCTTTAGGCGGAGGAAAAGGCGGAGTAATCTGCGACCCGCATAATTTAAGCATGCGCGAGCAAGAACAGATCTGCCGTGGCTGGGTAAGACAGCTTGCTAAAAATGTAGGTCCTGTTAATGACGTTCCTGCACCGGATGTTATGACAAATGCGCAGCATATGTTATGGATGCTTGATGAATTTGAAGTTATTCACGGGAGCAAAAATCCCGGCTTTATAACAGGTAAACCTGTTGGCATGGGCGGCTCGCTTGGCAGAACTGAAGCAACTGGCTACGGAGTCATTTATACAGTCCGCGAAGCGCTGAAAAAAATGAATATTGATATTGCTAAAACTTCGGCTTCATTCCAGGGATTTGGTAATGTATCCCAGTATGCACTGCAGCTTTATACACAGCTTGGCGGAAAAGCTGTTTGTGTATCATGCTGGGACCAAAAAGACCAGACATCATATACATTTAAACGTGAATCAGGGATAAACTTCGATGAGCTGATGAAGATCACAGATAAATTCGGCGGAATTGATAAAGCTGAAGCTAAAAAGCTGGGATTTGAAATACTTGACGGCGATGCATGGATTGAACAGAAAGTTGATATATTGATACCTGCTGCATTAGAAAACCAGGTTCGAGGTGATAACGCTGTTAAAATTGCAGATACAGTAAAAATAGTTGCAGAAGGCGCTAACGGTCCTACCACACCGGAAGCAGATAAAATATTCCAGGACAGAGGAATTTTCGTAATTCCAGATTTTCTTGCTAATGCCGGAGGCGTTACCTGCAGTTACTTTGAACAGGTTCAGTCTAATATGAATTACTTCTGGACAAAGGAAGAAGTGCTTACTAAACTTGATAACATTATGTCATCGGCTTTTGATGCTGTTTATGATACTTCTGTAAAAAATAAGCTGTATATGAGAGATGCTGCTTATGTGATTTCAATTTCAAAAGTAGCGCATGCATGTAAAGATAGAGGCTGGCTGTAATTAGCTGAAAATATCATTCAATTTTATTATAGCCGGAATATCTTCCGGCTATATTTTTATAAGGCATTTCCATTTATTAAATTTTAAGCTAAATTTAAAATTCATACCAAAATTTAAAATTTTAAGCATTTATGACCGATAAAACGCAGCCAATTGACCACCTTGTTAGAGAGCTTGAAGAAAGAGCAAAAGAGCTTAACTGCCTGTATAAGATAGAGGACACTCTCAATAATTCCGGAATTTCACTGGATGAAGCTTTTAAGGTGGTAGTGGATACTATTCCGCCCGGATGGCAGTTTCCCGATATTACTAAAGTTAAGCTTGAATACAAGGGCTCAACCTTCACAAGCGAAAACTTTTCTGAAAGCATTTGGTTTCAGCGGTCTGATATAAAAGTGAATGATGAAGTAATAGGCCATATATCAGTTTATTACATTAAACCTGTAAGAGATTACGATGAAGGACCTTTCCTGAAAGAAGAGAGAAAACTTCTTAATACAATTGCTGAAAGAATTGGTCATTTTATACTTCATAAAGATACTTTTGCATTTATTTCAGAACTGCAGGAGATCAGGGATATATCTGCCGGTAATATAAAACATAAGTGGCAGGTTGTTCTGGATATGCTTAACAAGACTGATAAACCCCTTTTCAACACGATAATACGAAAACTTCTTCATAATCTGTGCTGGCAGGAAAACCGTGAAGCACAGCAGCTTTTAAAAGATGCCGGAATAGAACAGGAACCTGCTGAAGGTGAGGAAGGCGAAAATATTTTTGACGAGAATAAACCGTTAAAGAAAAAATCTCTTAATAATGAAGAGTTCGTTCAATCGGTTATTAGGCTGGCAGATGAAAACCTGAGAGATGAAGAAATTCTTGCTAAGCTGCAAAAATGGATGTATGAAGATAAATGCAGCGGACTGGTAAAAGCTGTAGAAACTCTGGAAACTTCGCTTAATGAAATTTCTGAAGCATTAAGAAAATATTATCCTCTGCTTTCCAATGGCGAGCTTTCTCCTTCAATAGAAAAAGGGTTAAAAGTATCGCTTATCAGGAGATTTTTTACTGACCAGACCGAATACATTTCCATAGCAAAGGATTTTGTTGAAATCAGTGACTTTTATGACCTTACTGACAGGATAATACTTCCTTCAAAAAGCTATGGCAAGCTTGGCGGAAAATCAGCGGGTATGTTCCTTGCTTCAAAAATTATCGCAAAAAAAGCAAAAGCTACAGATAAATTCAAAAATATTAAAATACCCAAAACATGGTTCATACCTTCAGACGGAATAATGCATTTTCTGCATTATAATGAACTGGAAGAAGTTATCGAGCAGAAATATAAAGATATCGAAGAAATACGAAGAGAGTATCCGCATATTGTACAGATATTCAAGAATTCAGATTTTACATCAGAATTCATCAACGGTGTATCTGTTGCACTTGATGATTTTGGGGACTGTCCTCTTGTTGTAAGAAGCTCAAGCCTATTGGAAGACCAGTTTGGCGCAGCATTTTCCGGAAAATACAAAAGCTTATTTATTGCCAACCAGGGTACAAAGCAGGAAAAGCTTTCAGCTTTGCTGGATGCAATATCAGAAGTTTATGCATCAACATTCGGACCTGACCCTATTGAGTACAGGGCTGAGCGCGGGCTGCTTGATTTCAGGGAAGAAATGGGTATTATGATACAGGAAGTTGTTGGCACTAATATCGGTAAATATTTTATGCCTGCATTTGCTGGCGTTGCTTTCAGCAATAATGAATTCCGCTGGTCTCCGCGTATAAAACGAGAAGACGGCTTAATAAGGTTGGTTCCCGGTTTGGGAACACGCGCTGTTGACAGGCTTGGTGATGATTACCCTATTTTGCTTGCGCCGGGTCAGCCTAACTTAAGGGTGAATGTTTCATTTGTAGAAAAACTGAAATATACTCCCCAGTTTATTGACCTGATTGATCTTAAAACCAATGAATTTGAATCGCATAAAATCAGTGATATAATAAAGGAAACAGGAAACGAATATCCGGGCTTAAAAAGTATGGTTTCAATTGTTAAAGATAACCATATAACACAGCCGATGGGATTAAATCCTGATTTTCAAAATGAAGATCTTATAATTACATTCGAAGGATTAATTAATAACGGCATCTTTGTTCCGCAAATGAAATTACTGCTAGATACACTTCAGGAGGGAATGCGTCATCCGGTTGATATTGAATTTGCTTCCAATGGAAAGGATTTTTACATTTTACAGTGCCGTTCACAGACAAAGTCAAGGGAAACTCAGCCTGACCCGATTCCAAGGGATATCCCGAGAAAAAAAGTTCTGTTTACTGCAAATAAGTA
>JAANMW010001187.1_pt1 | contig 28342 bp, 24 predicted proteins | sample 7279671 | NCBI WGS metagenome assembly JAANMW01 (sample SAMN14094541, study PRJNA606508) | bioreactor metagenome | isolation source: A lab-scale SPAN reactor treating ammonium-rich wastewater day 247 | place: Ireland: Galway | collected 2017-09-19 | reverse complement strand
GAGGGGCCTGCCATGCTGGCGTTTCGGGATGCGGCAGAGGCGATGGGTGTGCCGCAAAGGGTGCTGGCCCGGCAAGTAGCCCATTGGGAGCGGGCAGCGATGGGGGTTGATGATGCGCCGGGCCTGCGGGTGCTGTGGTGGCAGTGTGTGGCTGAGGCGTTGCAGATGCATGTAGCCCAAGAAACAAGCGCTGCCGCTAGCAGTGACGAATGGCGGGTTGAGTTGTCGCCAGTGCCTGCATTGCGCTATGCCGAAGCGGGCGTGGTATTGGAGCCTCAGGCGAGGGAGCTGCAGGCGAATTCCCCCATGGTCACTGCGCTGCGACTGCGCCAACGGAGCTGGGCACAAGGCTTGGGGTTGTGGCTAGAAATTCAGGGGGAGGGGCGGCTGTCGGCAATGCACCAAGCGGCCATTGCCGAGCGGTTTGAGGCGGCAGGGCACCGGGCGCCGCAGTTGCGGTATGCCAGTGCAAATGGCGGTCACCAAGCCACATGGCTGGCGACATGGCACTGGGATGAAGCGGTGTGGGTGCCTAGGGATATGCTGGTGGCCGACGTGAAGCGCTGGGCACTGGAGACGGCGCTCAAGGCGACCGAGCACTGGCTGCTGATGTGCGGCATGGTGGCGCTGGCAGGAAAGCCGCAGGGGGCGGTGCTGGTGCTCGATACCGGGCTGGTGGGCATTGATGTCAAAAGGGAAGCCACCAATGAAAAAAAGTTCTAGGGCCGGGGGCGCTAGAACTTCTTCAGGCTGGTGGGTGTGCCACTTTCTGAGCCAAAACTGGCTGAAAGCAACCGTATAACCAGCCGTATAACGGTTTGATGACTTTGCTAAAAGTCTTTGAAAATCAATGACTTAGAGCTGTATCTGGCGGAGACTGTGAGATTCGAACTCACGGACGGTTGCCCGTCGGCAGTTTTCAAGACTGCTGGTTTAAACCACTCACCCAAGTCTCCGTGATGGCAGCCGCGTATTTTAGCCGCCCCAGCGGCGTTCTTCGGGCGAGTTGGTGTTGTTTTCTCTGTAGCGTGCTTGACCGCGGTAAGGGCACCCATCTATTCTGGTTGCTTCGGCGGCAGATGGGGCAGGCACTGGCGGGACTCTGTCTTGCCTCGGCAACTTTGCAGGCCTTTGGCACACTGGAGCACTATCCATGCACAACGAATCCATTGATGAAACCATGCAGCGTTTGCAGGCGATCGTCGTGCGCGAAACAGGGGTCGGGCTTGGGGCGGCGGCGCTGGCTGAAGTGCAAGGCATTCTGACGGCGGGTGATGGGCTGGACTGGGTGAACATGGGCGATGCCGCGCTGCAGGCCCAGCCGCGTGAGGTCACCTTGCTGCTGGCGGACCTGCGCGGTTTTACAGAAATGTCTGCGCTGCAACCTGCGGCAGAGGTGATTGCCGCGCTCAACCGCTGCCTGGTGTGGCTGAGCGAAGTGGTGTTGCGCCACCAGGGCACCATCGAGCAGTTCCTGGGTGATTCCATGCGCGTCGTTTTTGGCGCACCCATCGCCCATGAGGATGACGTGGAACGCGCCCTGGTGTGCGCGGTCGAAATGCAGCTGGCCATGCGGGATCTGAATCTGGTGCATCTGCGCGAGCGCTTGCCACAGGTTTATCTGGGGATTGGCGTCAATACCGGTATGGTGATGGCCGGGCACTTTGGCTCGGATTTGTTCTTGCAATACACGGTGATGGGGGAAGAGGTCGACCTGGCTTCGCGCATCGAGGCCTTCAGCCTGCGCGGGCAGGTGCTGATCAGTGAATCGACCTACCAGCGGTGCTGGAATCGGGTGTCTGCCACGGCGCCCATGCAGGTCTACGTGAAAGGGCAGCTGCAGCCTGTCAGCCTGCGGGAGCTGGTGGCTATTCCGTCGCGCAAGCTGAAGGTGCCGCGCCAGGAGTTTCGGCGCAGCCACCGCGCGGGCACCCGCGTGCCCTGCTTGTGCCAGCTGGTGCAGGGCGATGATGTGCAACCCCGCATCATTCACGCCATGATTCTGGACATGAGCTACCACGGCCTGATGCTGGAGTTGCCCGAACGGATCGAGCCTGGCAATGTGCTGCAGCTGGAGTTTGATCTGACGCTGGTGCAGTACCGTGCCGTGGGCGTGTTTGCCCGGGTAGTAAAAATCAAGGCGGAAAAAGGCCACTGGGTGGCGGGCCTGGAGTTCACCGAGATCAGCGAAGAATGCCGCCCCAAGGTGCAGATGTTTGTGCAGTTGCTTGTGGCTTCACGTTAGGCGATGGGTGGTCTCACCAAGCTTGGTCCTCGACAGGAATCGAATGATGGCTTGAAACTCGCATGAATGCTAGGTTTGCGTTTTTTGGATTTGAAAAGTACCGTCAAAAGTACCGTCATTTTCAAAAGTGTCCCCCTCTGTGGTGCCAATAGGACAGCAGGCAGTGCAATCTGCGCCGCCTGGGCTGGGCCTAGGCGGGCCATTTGAATTTGGGCCTGTGGTGGATTTTTTCTGCGCGTGCGATACCGGGTGGTTTCCAGAGTCAACATGCGCCAGACTTTGAATGCCCCCCTTATCAGCCCCGCGCCATGTTGTCGATCCTGCGCATTTCGGCCAGCTCGGTATTCAGCGCCTTGGTCAGTTCCCGCAGTTGCGCCCGGTGCCCGCCCTGCCAGGCGTTGCGTGATGCCGTCGCCTTCCCCTCGGGTGTTTTAGGGCCGGTGCTTTGCTTCCACGGTTGCCATTGCCGGATCAGCTCGGCCTGTCGTTGCCTGCGCTCCAATGTCCAGGGTGTTGCCATGCTGGTGCTCCAATAGTTCGTTTGGTGGACTTTGATTTTTCCCCGCGCTCGTGGGTGTGCCGTTGTTGACCTGCTGGGGGCCGTTGGCAATGTTGGCTTGCCGGATGTAGGGCATGGGGTTCTTTATCAATGCCAGTGTTTCCGCCGTTGCGCGTGCCTGGGACTGCGCCTTGAGTGCCAGCCGCATCAGCACCTCGATGCCCTTGAATGAATCCTGCCGCCCTGAGCGTTGGGCCAGGTTGTTGAACAGCGCGTCCAAGGTCAGAAACTGGTGGGTCAGTACGCGCTCAAACCGGCCCATGTCTCCGGCTACGGTTTCATCCCCGGCCTTGCGCATCGCGGCCAGTAGCTCCGTCACTCCCAGCTCTTTGCCACCGCCTGCATAGGCTTGCAGCGTTATCGCCGTGAGTGCGCCGTCGGTTGCCAGCGCAGCCAGCTTTTCGGAATAGTTGTCATCCGGCCGCACTTCAACCCGCAATGCGTTGGGATCAGGCAGGGTTTTGTCCTTGCCCTTGTCCTTGGTGTTTTTGGTGGTTGCCATGGTCTATCCCTTCAAGTCTGAATTCATGTTGCTGTAGGCCGTCCAAAGTTCAAAGCCCGCAGCGCAGCGCTGCCCGTAGCCACTGCCTGCACACTGGCAGGCAGTGCATTGGGCGTGGTGCGCCAGATAAGTGCGATCCAGCTCCTGCCACGCCGGGCCGGATGGTGTTGGAGCTGGTTCGGGTTCCGGGGTGGGTGCTGGGGTAGTGGCCGGTGGCGCAGCGTCAAGGATCACGCCCATGGGCAAGCGTGCATCCTCATACCCGTTGCAGCGCTGCAATGTCAGCACCAGGTCGCGGGCCAGGTCGGCATGCAGGCCAGCCGCCCGCGCATTGCCGCAGCGGTAGGGGCCAGCGCCGCGCAGGTGTCGGCACTCCATGCAGATACGCCGGTCGTCGTCGCTGCGATCCCGGTTCACCAGGCTGTCGGCCAGGCGCTCGGCATCCTGGGCCGATGCGCCACGTTGGCAGAACAAATCTTGCCGCGCCATCAAGGTGTCGAGTTCCTGCCCGTTCATGGCGCTGCTGTGCGGCCATGCCCAGCGGTCGGGGTCGGTAGTGGGCGAATTCGCCGCCGGGGTTTCTGGGTTCGCCACAGCCCCGTCGAATTTTTGAATATGCCCCTGGGGGTAGGCTACGAAACCTACAAAACCCCCTGCATGGGTGTCTTGGGTGGGTTTCGTAGGTTTTGTAGCCCCTGTTCCTGGGGGATTTTGATTTTTCAGCCGTGCAAGCCAGGTGCTCATGCTTTCCCCCCTGCCAGCAGCGCCGGGTGGATCAGGTAGCGCTCGCTGGGCCTGCCGCCCGCCGATCCCGTGGGGGCGGTTTCACGGGCCAGCCATCCGTAATCGGCCAGCAGTTCCGCCGCCTTGCGCACGCTGTCCACCGAGTTCAATCCGGCCCAGCTTTTGACAGCCACCAGCCGGGGCGTGAACGACTCCCACAGCACCCCGTCGCCGTCGCCCAGCTTGCCGCCCTTGATCTTCGCCAGCAGCGCATGCGCCCCGGTGGTCTCAGGCACCAGTGCCGCCGCATACAGCCGCTCGGCATGGGGGCGCAGGTAATCGGCCCATGCCAGCCCCCGGATCAGTTCGCGCTCATGGATCACGCCGTTGTTGTCCGGTGTGTCCACCAGTGCGAACACCAGCGCTAGCGCCGGTATCAGCTTTCGCCATTTCGCCAGGTGCGATACCAGCGCCGGATGCAAATCATCCCCCCGGATGCCGGTCTCGAACGGGATCAGCCATTCATAAAAAATGGCCTGGGCCTCGGGGCTGAACCGCCATTCCTGGGGTTCGTCGTCGCTTGCCGGTTGTAGTTGGTTCAGGCGCTCGAACACGGCCCATGCCGCCTGTTTGGCCGGTGTGTCGGGCCAGCGATCCACCAGCTTGAATTCCCGCTCCACGTCAGGCCACACCGCCAGCCCGAAACGCTGCAACAGGCCATCGTCGCCCGCGCCGCCGTTCACAGCCTCGCGCACATAGGCTTGCACCTTGCCCGGCTGAATGCCGCCCAGCATCGCCATGCAGACACGGGGCACATAGCTGTGCCCGCGCCCGATCCGGTCTACCGCATGGCCTTGGTTGCCGTCGTAGCCGGTCAGGTAGAAACCGCGTGCGCCTTCCTGCCCCTGCCGATCCATGCTGCACAGCAGGCCGTGGACTTCATCGCGGTACACCAGCAGGCCCCATGGGTTTTCCACCAACAGGTCGGCCAGGGCTTCCACCGTGCTGTCGTTGACCACGTAGCGCCGCATGGTCGGCTCGGTGGGCTGGTCGGTCGGGGCCAGCAGCGCCCGCGCCTTTGCGGGGTCTTTCGCTGCCACTGCCGCCGCTTGCTTTTCGTTCGCCTTGCCTGCCAGCTCGGCCACCTTGGTGTCGAGTTCCCATGCTTCATGCGCGGCCTGCCATTGCTCGCGCTCGCTCGATTCCAGCCGGTGCAGGGGCTTCAAGATTTCGCCCAGCGCCGGGGACTTCATCACGCCAGGTCGGCCCACGATCAGGCCCCACAGATTGGGCACTACGCGCCAATCATCGTGCTGCTTGGGTGCCACCACGGCACGCGCACCGATCAGGCCAGACAGCGCCGTGATAACGCCCACCGCCGGAAAATCCGGTGGGCACTGCATGCGTTCGGCAATGTCCACGATCCAGCCGCGCAGAGCCTTGGGCAATAGCTCGGCATCAAACGGGGCCACGGGTGGCAGGGCATCGGGCAGGGGTGAGGGGTCAGGCCATGCGCCGCCGTCGCCCGCACCCTCCAATGGCGGGAATGCAGGCTCTTGCACCACGGGTGCAGCCGCTTCAATACATGCCTTCACAGCGTCCAATCCGGCCCGCTGGTGGAGGTCGTTGAAGTCTGTTTCCTTGTCTTTACGCTCGCCGGAAAAGTGAGGTTTTGTGAGATACCCGCGCACCGCCTTTGCAGCCTCGGCGGCCTTGGTGATACCCGGATTGCCGTCGGTACAAGCATCATCGTCAGCCGCCAGGATCAGGCGCAGCTTGGGGTATTTGCTGTGCAGTGCCTGGGCCACTTCCAGCAGGTTGCCCGCGTTCATTGCGCACGCTACTGCATGGCCGGTGGCCTCATGGATGGATGCGCCCGTAGCGAAACCCTCGCACACGATCAGCAGTCCCTTGGGCTTGCCGATGCCAAAGTAGCAGCCCTTGATGCGCCCGCCCGGTTGAAAGCGCTTGTCTCCCTCCGGGCCGATGGCTTGGAGGCTGTGCAAGGTGGTTGCGGCATCGCGCAGCGGGATCAGCAGCGCCTCGCCCTCGGCCTTGATGCCGTGGGGCTGGATACCCTTGCGCACCAGGTATGGATGACCCGCCGGGGCCGGTGCAGTAGCTTCCCAGCGCTGCGCCGCCGCCGTAGCTGCATCGTGCTGGCGCTGGGCCTTGTCGGCTTCGCGCTGCTGGGCAATGGCCTGCATGCGCTGCTGGTGGGCGCTGCGCTCGGCCTGGGTCATTGCCTGGGTGTCCTTGCCGCACCAGGTCTGAGATAGCCCACTGCGCCAGCAACCAAAGGCGCCCGCCGGTACATCGCCATCGTCGTGAAGGACGTACCAGCCAGATTGATCCATGCGCTTGCCGTTGCTGCTGAATCGGTACAGCTTGCCGTCGCCGTGAATCACCTCGGGTGCTGGCAGGCCAGCGCCTGCTATGGCTTGTTGGAAGTGTTCGGATGCGATCACAGCCGCCCCCCAATCTGCGCCAGGAAAAGCGCCGCATCGTGCAGGCTGGGCAGGTAGCGCACCAGCCCCCAGCGCTCGGCCCAATAGATGGTTGTGCCGTCCGGTGCTGCAACGTTGTGCAGGTGGTGGCCCTGCTGGGCGTAGGCGCTGCGCAGGGCGTTGAATTCCTCGCTGGGGGCGATAAACTGCGCGGTGTTCGGGGCGCTCGATTCTGCTTTGGTGGGGTCGGGCGTTTTCTTTTGGGTCATGGCCTTAACCCCCCGCCTGTTGCGCTGCGCAGTGGCTAGCGATCCATGCCCGCACGTCGCCCACTTTCCATGCAGTGATGCGCTCAGACAACTTGATGGGCTTGGGGAACGTACCTGCCTTCACCTTGCGCCAAAGTGTGGGTGCGCTGAAGGGCAGGGGGGCCGGGGTGTCTGGCCTTTTGGGGCTTTGCACCAGTTGCGATTCACGAATGAATGCGCTGTCGGGCAGGGCGTCAAAGTTTGAAGCGATTACGCGGGGCGTGGCTTGTCCTGCCATCGCGGCATGATGTTGCTTTTGCATGGCATCCCCCTTACTTGCCAAGACTGGCAATGAGGGTGTCAATATCGCTGGATTTCCAGACGGTCACGCGAGGGGATAGCTTGATCCCAGGCGGGAATTTGCCGTCCTTCACGCCCTTCCACCAGCCGCTGCGGCTGATGCCCATGCGCTGGGTGATGTGGGGCTCTACGCGGAGAAGGCTGTCGGGTTGCTTTTGGGTTGCTGTCGCTGGCATGGTTGGGTCTTTCGTAGCTGCGTTACAAAAAACCAAAACCCCCACAAACACACCTGTGCCACAGAACAGGTCGGTCGTGATACGCTCAAAGTCCCGTCGCTGGGAGACTTCCAAGGCTTTCGAGTTTTGGCGGTCTAGAAGGCTCCTCGTGTTCCACCACTTGGGGCCTTCGCCTTTTCTGGCTGGGGCCTTCGCCTTTTGTGGACGTCTATTGGCTTCCAGTCGTCGACGAAGAAAAGTTTAGCGCCTTCGTTGAGTGCTTCCTTGTGTGGTGCGGCAACGCGCAGCAATGCAAACTGTTGATTCATATTGGAAATAACAGATTTGTAACTCATTGCATCAGACACGGTGATGTGGTGCTAGTTGTAGTTTCCGTGCGAGTTGTCTTCGTTGTTGTCTTCGTCGCCGCCATGAAAAACGGCCCCGAAGGGCCTTGCTGTGAATGTTGGTGTCGTTACGCCGCCTTGAACTGGATCACGTCCGCACCAATGCGCAGTTTGTCCAGGTAGTCCGCCCACCGCTGCATCATGTCCCGCCGTGCTGGCAGGTGTGCCGTGCGGTTGTACGCCCTGCCGTTCGCGTCCTTCACCGCGTGGGCAAGTTGGTGCTCGATCAAGTCCACGCGCTCGCCCATTCCCTCATCCATGATGGTGCGCGCCGTGGCCCGGAACCCGTGGGCGGTGTGAACCTCGTTGCTGTAGCCCATGCCGCGCAGTGCAGCGTTCACCGTGTTCTCGCTCATGGGGCGCTCGCCCGTGCGCAGGCTGGGGAACACATAGCGGCCATGGCCGGTGATGGGGTGCAGGCTTCGCAAAATCTCCACGGCCTGCCGTGACAGCGGGACGATGTGGTCGTTCTTCATCTTCATCTTGCTGCCGGGTATGCGCCACTCTGCCGCCTCCAAATCAATCTCGCCCCATTCGCCGGTGCGCAGTTCACCAGGGCGCAGGAACACCAGCGGGGACAGCTTGAGCGCCGCCACGCTGTAGGTGTGCCCGGTGTAGGCGTGAATGGAGCGCAGCAGCTCGCCCAGCTTTGCCGGGTCGGTGATGGCGGCATAGTGTTTTTTCTCTGCGTGCTGGAATGCGCCGCGCAGGTCGGTGGTCACGTCCCGCTCTGCCGTGCCCTCGGCCACCGCATACCGGAACACCTGCCCGCATATCTGGCCGATCCGCTTTGCGCTGTCGAACACGCCCCGCGCTTCCATCTTGCGCACCACGGCCAGCACGTCACGCGGCCCGATGGTAGTGATGGGCATCTTGCCGATATAGGGGAACACGTCCTTGCGCAGCCATGTCGTTACCTTGTCCTGCGTGATGGCGGCCCGCTTTGCCGCCGTGGCTTTCAGCCATTGCTCTGCCACCGCCTCAAAGGTGTTGCCAGCCGCTGCCGCCTTGGCTTGCTTTTCCTCGCGTTTGGCAATGGCGGGGTCGATACCGTCCGCCAGCAGCTCGCGTGCCTTTTCGCGCCGCTGTCTGGCCTTTGCCAGTGAAACCTCGGGGTACACGCCCAGCGCCAGCGTCTTGCGCTTGTCTGCAAAACGATAGTTCATGCGCCAGTATTTGCCGCCTGAATTGACAAGCAAATACATGCCGTTGCCATCGGTGTGCTTGTCGCCAGCGGGTTTGCCGCTGTGTTTCGTGTTCTTGGTGAAGGTGTCTGTAAGTGCCATGCGGCCCCCTTGTGGCGGTATGTCAATTGGCGGTATTTGCAAGTACCGTCAAAAATACCGCCTTTTTGGCGGTATGTCATGTTACGGGGTGATGTGGCTTGAGGCAATAAAAAACCCGCGATGCTATGAAACATGCGGGTTTTGAAGGTGTTGTGATGCGGTGTGATGCGATCACTTGGTCCCCTCGACAGGAATCGAACCTGTATCTGACGCTTAGGAGGCATCCGTTCTATCCATTGAACTACGAGGAGCAAGCAGGCGTGAATTGTACGCGGAGATATGCTTCTGTATTGATAGCTGGTACCGCTTGCTGGTAAAGCGCTAGAGGCTAATTTCACTCAAAAATGCAGTTGGACTGGTTGCGGCTCAGTCGTAGCGCATGGTGTAGATCAGGTCGGCAGCGCTTTTCTCGCCGGTTTGCCCGCGCAGCGTGAGGCTGCGGGTGAGGTCGTAGAAGATGTAGAGCGTGCCCAGCGTGCCTGACAGGCTGCGCTCGTACGTCACGTACAGGTCCTTGGACAGGCGCTTGCCAAACGTGAGAGCCGCGCCAGTGGCGTCTTCGCCAGCGCCTGGGCCTTTGAAGCCGATTTCGTCCAGGCCCAGGCGGCGTGCCGCGTTGGCTGCGGTGTTGTCGGTGCCGCCCCGGCCGAGCAATGCCAGTGCGGCCTGCTGCAGCACGGCGGCCTCGGCGCCACCGCCGGCGGCGCTGCGGCCCAGCACCACCCACGAGAGCTTTTCGGCGTCGGGCAGCTCCGGGTCGGAGTAGAGCTTGACACGCGGTGCCAGCGCGCTGCCGGTGACTTGCACTCCCGCGCGCACCCTGATGTGTGGGCGCAGCGCCAGGATGTCGAGCGAAGGGTTGTTGTATGGCCCGTTGAAGCGGATGAGGCCGGTTTCCACATCCAGCATCTGGCCCCAGGCGCGGTAGCGGCCCTGCTCGGTTTGAACCTCGCCGGTGATGCGCGGGGGTGAGCCCGGCGTGGTGCTGCTCCGAATCTCGACCTCGCCGGCCAACCGGGTGGTGATGCCGTGGCCGCTCAGGGCAAAGTCGTTGCCCAGGTTCAGGGTGACGGCGATGCTGGGGGGCTTGGCGGTCTGGGCCTGGGCGCCTGCTGTAGCGGCCTCTTGCGCCTGGGTGCGGTCTTTGGCGGCGGAGCGGACCACCACGTCGCTGCCCAGGCCGGGCGCCGATTCGTCGGGCAGGATGATGGTGGCACGGTTGGCGGTCAACTGGCCGTGCAGGCTGATCTGGCCCTGCTGCAATTGGGCCCGCAAGGGGCCTGAAACGCTGAGCTGGCGGTCGGCGCGCACCTGCACCTGCAGGGCCTTGGCCTCCGCTTGGAAGTCCATGGTGATACCCGAAAAGCCATCGGTGGCGGCGCTCCACTGGATATGGCCCGTGCCGGTGAGCAAGCCGCCATCGTCGGGCGCAGCCGTGCGGTTGCCGCTGAGCCCGGCGATGCGTGCACGGCTGCCGCGCCCGCCTTTCAGTTGGAACTCGGTAATGTCGATCCGGTCACCCCCCAGCGTGGCGCGCAGCCGCCCGTCCTGCAGGTCTACCCCGTCAACAATGGAGCGCACGGCCAGGGCATCGGCGCCCAGTGTTCCTGTCCAGCGGGGTGCGCTGCGGGTGCCTGCCAGGGTGGCGCTGGCGTCCAGGGTGCCGCGCACGCGCCAGCCGGGTGGGGCCAGGGCCGACCACACGCCCACATCGGGCAGGCGCGCCCGCAACTGGCCCTGCAGCGGCGCGTCGGCTGGCCAGAGGCTGGCGGCATTGCCTTGCAGTGCCAGCTGGGTGCTTACGCTGGCATCGATTTCACCAGCACGCTCGCTGGCCCAGACGAGGCGCGCACGCAGGGTGTTTCCTTCGGCCTGCAGCGCCAGTTCGGCCTGGCGTACGCCAGCGGGCGTGCCCGCCGTCGCGGCGGTGCTGCTGGCAGTGCCCTGCACGGTGGTGGCGATACCTGCATCGCCCGCCAGGATGCGCAAGTCGCCGCTGCTGCGGCGCAGGCTGGCGCTGGCGCGCAGGGTGTCGCCCATGTCCACATTCCATTCGCCGTCGAGCAACAGGCTGGTGGCCAACCCCAGGCGAGCGAGCAAAGGCTGGGCTGGGCTGCCCTGCACGGCAGGGGCGCCGTCGTTCAGGCCCAGGGCATCCAGCCAGGCCATGGGCAGGCCTTGCAGAGAGCCCTGGGTTTGCAGCCGCAAAGGCGTACCGGTGCCACGGCCCCAGCGCATGGGCTGCCAGCGCAGCGCGACGCTGCCCGGCAAGGGGCCGGTCAGGTGGGCCTGGCCTGCCGATGTTTGCAGCTGGAGTGTGCCGCTCTGCGCCTCGGTGCGGGCTGAAAGGCCCAGGGGGGCGTCCAGTTGCAAAGCCCAAGGGCCAGGGCGCTGGGTGTCCTGTGCCTGCAGCGCCAGTGTGGCGATCTGCGCCTGCCAGAGCCCAGCGGAGGCCTGCCCGCCCGCAACGCGGGTTTGCAGGCGCAGGCGCTGCTGCCCAGTGGAGCCTGTGCGGGCTTCGGCGTTCAGGTCGAGTGTGGCCTGTGCCCAATTGCCCGCAATGCTGGCCTGCACTCCTCGCAGTTGCACCGCGGTGGGTCTGCCGCCTTCGCCAGTGGCGGATGGGATCGACAGGTCAAGCCGTGGGGTGCTCAGACTGGCTTGCAGCGTGGCGTCGCTTTTTCCAGGGGGGGGCTGCATCAGCCCGCGCCAGCCACCGTTCCAGCGCGCGGTCAGCTGGGCTGCACCCTGGGCCGAGGCGCTTTGCAATGTGCGTTGCAACTCGGCGCCGATCAAGGGCAGGCCGGCCAGCCAGCGTTGGGTCAGTGCGACGTCGGCCCATTGCACCTGCAGATCTCCCTTGCCACTTTGCGCTGCCAGCTGCCCGCTGGCGCGTGCCGTGGCCCCTGGCACAGCCAACACCAGCTGGCCCTGGGCGGACTGTGCGCTGGGGTGGATCAGGAGGTCGGTCGCCTCCACGCGCGCTTGCAGTGCGTCGATGAGCAGACGATCGATCTGCAGTGTGTCCGTGGAGGTGCCGTTGTCTGTCGTTGCGGAAGATGCTGCCTGCCATTGGCCCTTGCCGGTGAGACGGCGAATACGCAGCGGGGCAGGGTGGCCGGGCGCGGCTTTTTCTGTGGTCGAGGAGGCTGCGGTTCCGATGTCTGCGCTGAAATGCACGGCGCTGCCCTGTGTCCGGGCGCTGATCTGGCCCGACAGGGGCGCTGCCGCCAGCGCAGTGTGCAGGGCGTCGGGATGGAGCTGGCGCAGTTGCGCAGTGCCCTCCAGCGCGCCCGTGGCGGGTGTGTAGTGGCCTTGCAGTGCGACGCTGCCCTTGCCTGCGCTGGCGCTGGCGCCGGGCAGCGTCCAGCGGGTGCCGTCGTAGGTGGCGTTGGCCTGCAGTGCTGTCAGCGGCAGGCGCGAAGCGTCCCAGGGGCCGGGCAGGGTGTTCTGCAACTGCACGCCGATGGCCCAGCCTGCAGGGGCCTCGGCCGTGCCGGGTGTGGGGCCCGCCTGCACGGTGCCCTGCAACTGCGTGGTGGGGGCTTGTGGCCACAGAGCCGCCAGATTGAGGGCGCGCAGCGTGGCCGTTACCGACTGCAGGGGCTGTGTCGCCCAGGGGGCAGCGGCCGCTTGCACATCGGCTTGCATGGGGGTGCCGGGCGCGTCTGCCGCATCGCCTTCGGGGCGCAACTGTGCCTGTAGCTGTAGTTGGGCCGCCGATGTGGCCAGGGTGCCCTTCAGCGTGGCGTGGGCAGCGATTTGCAGGGGTGCACTGCTGCCAGGCGCTTGTGTGTGTACGCTGCCGTCGAGCGTGACCTCCAGCGCCATGGGCGTTTGCGCATCGAGGGTTGCGCGTGCGCGGTAGCGGCCCTGCGCCAGCTCCACGCTCTGGACGTTCAGGCGGTGCTGCCGACCGTCAAACCGGTAGTCACCGGCCAAATCTCGCGCCTGGACCGCGGGTGCGCCCGCCCAGTCCAGTTGATCGACCCGGAAAGACAGGCCGATATGCAGGGGCAACTCCAGCGCCGTGGGCGGTGTGGGTGGTTCCTGGGTCTGGGGGGCGCCTTGCGGTGTGATTTGAACCTGCGCGGCATGTAATTCGCCCAATTCCAATCGGCCCTGCAGCAGCGGTGCCAGCTGCCATCCCAGTTGGATGTCTTTGGCCTGGATGACCAGGCTGGGGCTGCTCCAGCGCAACTCGCCAATATGGCCCCCGCTGCGCAGCGAGCCGGTGACACCGCGTGCTTCCAGCTGCTGGTGTGCGGGCAAAAACTGTGCTGCGCGGCGCAGGGTGGACGCCAGTGAGGCATCCCCGCTCGCCCACCACCAGGCGCCAGCGCCCAGGCCCAGTACCAGCGCGACCGCAGCCACCAGCAGCCAGCCCAGTGTGCGCACGGTGCTGCGCCGTGCCCCGGTGCGCAGGTGTGCTGAACCTCCGGGGCTGAAGTCCGGCCCTGCAGCGGGTGGGGGGGACGTGTGGCGGCCCATCAGAAGCTGAACCCCAGGCGCAGATGCAGCCGCACTTCCTTGGCCTGCACGCCATAGGCCAGGTCGGCCTGCAGCGGCCCCACCGGGCTGCGCCAACGCACCCCGGCGCCTACGCCGACGCGGGCGTGCAGGTCGCTGGCGCCGTCCGCCACGGCGCCCGCATCGATGAAGAGGGTGCTTTCCCAGTCGGTCATTTCACCGCCGTAGACGATGGGGCGCTGCCATTCGACACTGCCCGCCGCCATGTAGCGGCCGCCGTAAAGCTGGCCGCTATCGGTGCGCGCGCCAATGCTGCGGTAGCCATATCCGCGCACTGTGGTATCGCCGCCGGTCAGGAACAGTTGCGTGACTGGCAACTGGGCGCCGTCGCGCGCCAGCACGGCGCCCCCCTCGGCGCGCAGTGCCACGCGGGCGTTGCGGCCCTTGCCGTCGGCTGCCTCTACCCGCCCTGCCGGCAGGAAGGTTTGCCAGCGCACCAAGGTGCGCACAAAGGGGTCTCGCTCGGGCCGCAGCGTGGTGCCTATGCCCAGTTCCACGCCTATGCCGTGGCCTCGGGTGGGCGCGGTCAGGCTGTTGAAGTAGCGGCCTGTCCAGCCGTAGTTCACGCTCAGTGCCGTGCTGGAGGGGGGGGCGCTGGTGCCCTGGTTGTTGGCATAGTCGTATTGCAGGAAATAGTTGCGGTCGATGCGTTGGGTGATTTTGCTGCGGCCCGTGCGCAGGCGGCCGCTGTTCACAGTGAAGTCGCCCGTTGCTTCGCGCAGCACCTGGCCCTTGGCAAACCAGCGCCAGCCGTTGTTGTCGGGCAAGTCGGTCCATTCGGTATCCAGCAGCTTGGTTTCGCGGTCCAGCAACAGCTTGCTCACGGCGCGCCAGCCCAGGCCGGGCACCCGGTTGTGGGTGTGCTCCATCGACAGGCGGGCGCCGCTGTCGGTCGAAAAGCCGGGGCCGAACACCAGTTTTTGCATTTTGGCTTCGCGCACATGGGCCACCACGGGGGCGGCCTGCGGGTCGTCGCCCTCGGTGTCCAGCGTCAAAAACACGGCGTCGTAGTACCCGCTACTGGCCAGGTTGAGCTGGGCGTCGAGCAGTGCCGCCTCATCGTAGATGGCTCCCGTGGGCAGGCGGGCCAGGCGCCGTGCGCCGTCGGGGTCATAACGCTCGCTGCCCTCTACCTTCAGTGGGCCGAAGCGGTAGGCCGGGCCGGGGGCGTAGGTGACGCTCAGGCGGGCCTCATGGGTGTCGGTATCCACCTCGGCGCGGCTGTTGGCAATGTGGGCGGTAGGGTAGCGGCGCACCTGCAATTGGCGCAGGCCGTCGTTCTTGGCTGCATCCCACGCAGACTGGGTGAATGGCTGCCCAGGGGGCAGCGACCAGCCGCGCTGCACGCGCTGCTGCTGGCGCGTGCGGGCGTCGGGATCACCATTGGGCGTTTCGGCAAAGGCGATGTCTGCACTGGCAATATGCGTTTGGGGGCCGGGCTCCACGGTGATGGTGACCGTGCGCAGCCTTTGTGGCTCGTCGGGGGGGGGCGCTTCCAGTGCCAGCGCGATGGTGGGCGCAAAGTAGCCCAGGGTGCCCAGCAGCTCCCGCGCATTGGCGTCCGCCGCGCCCAGCAGGCGCTGCAATTCGCCGTCCTGCAGGTCGGGCAGGTGGCGAAAGCGCTGCAGTTCGAGGTGGCGCTCCAGTGTTTCGCGCACGGTTTTGGGGGCGTGCACCTGTACCTCGAACGAGGGCGCACCCGAGGTGGCGATGACCGGGGCCGGCGCGTTGTCGGCGGCGGCTTCGTCGCTGGCGCGCGGCAGCAGGCTGCAGCCGGGCAGGCACAGGGCCAGCAAAAGCAGCAACGCCGACCAGGGGGTCGGCGTTGCTGTGGCGACGGTCGGGCGCGGAACGCAGTGTGGCACAGCAAATAGAGGACTGAATGGAAAAAAGTGGAGGCTGGGTGGCGGGGTTTCTCCGACCGCCCATCTTTGCCACTATGCCCTGAAAACCAGCGTGCCCGTGTCAGACAGCATCGCACGCTGCATGGGGCGCCGTGGCCTATTTGGACAGCAGCCGCATCGTCTCTTCCAGGCCCTTGAGCGACAAGGGATACATGCGGTTGCTCACCAACTGCTGGATGATGCTGATGCTCTGGCGGTACTGCCACACGCCCTGGGGCTCAGGGTTGATCCACGCAAACTTGGGGAAAGCGTGCGTGAGGCGCTGGATCCACTCGGCGCCGGGTTCTTCGTTGTTGTATTCGACGCTGCCGCCGGGCTGCAAAATTTCATAGGGGCTCATGGTCGCGTCGCCCACAAAGATGAGTTTGTAGTCCTTGTTGTACTTGCGGATGATGTCCCAGGTGGGGAATTTTTCGGCAAAGCGGCGGCGGTTGTTCTTCCACATGAAGTCGTACACGCAGTTGTGGAAGTAATAGAACTCCAGGTGCTTGAACTCCGTCTTCACGGCGCTGAACAGTTCTTCCACCCGCTGGATGTGTTCGTCCATCGTGCCGCCCACGTCCATGAGCAGCAGCACCTTCACGTTGTTGTGGCGCTCGGGCACCATCTTGATGTCCAGATACCCGGCGTTGGCCGCCGTGCTGCGGATGGTGTCGGGCAGGTCGAGTTCGAGCTCATGCCCTTCGCGCGCAAATTTGCGCAGGCGGCGCAGCGCCACCTTGATGTTGCGTGTGCCCAGCTCCTGCTGGTCGTCGTAGTCGCGGTAGGCGCGCTGCTCCCATACCTTCACAGCGCTCTTGTTCTTGCTTGCTCCGCCAATGCGGATGCCTTGCGGGTTGTAGCCGCCGTGGCCGAACGGGCTGGTGCCGCCCGTGCCGATCCACTTGTTGCCGCCCTCGTGGCGTTCTTTTTGTTCTTCGAGGCGCTTTTTCAGCGTCTCCATGAGTTCGTCCCAGCCCATCTTTTCGATGGCGGCCTTCTGCTCGGGCGTGAGCTCGTTCTCCAGGATCTTGCGCAGCCAGTCGGCGGGAATTTCCTTGGTGAAATCGGCCACCATTTCCACGCCCTTGAAGTAGGCGCCAAAGGCCCGGTCGAACTTGTCGTAGTGTTTCTCGTCCTTGACCAGCGTAAGGCGGGCGATGTTGTAAAAGTCGTCCAGGCTCCAGGCGTCGTCCGATTTGGGGCCCACCACGCCGGCCTGCAATGCTTCGAGCAGGGTGAGGTATTCCTTGACCGAAACCGGCAGCTTGACCGAGCGCAGGGTGTAGAAAAAATCAATCAGCATGGTTTGGCATGTTTTTGGCCTCTAGCGCTTATGCAGCCTGCGCATGAAGCTCTAAAAGATATAGCAATTGTGCCCGGGCTTCGGGCCATTCACCGGCACGCATGCTGTACATGACCGTGTCGCGGATCGTGCCGTCGCGTCGCAGTGCATGGCCACGGATGACGCCGTCTTTCCGGGCGCCCAGGCGCTCGATGGCGCGCTGCGAGGCGAAGTTGTAGTTGTCCGTGCGCCAGCCCACGACGTTGCAGCCAAGCTGGTCAAAGGCGTGGCCCATCATCAGCAGTTTGCAGGTGGTGTTGACGTGGCTGCGCTGCACGCTTTTGCGGTACCAGGTGTAGCCAATTTCCACCCTTTTGACGGTGGGCAGGATGTCATGGAAGCTGGTGCTGCCCAGCACCTCACCCGTTGCGTCATCGCACACGGCAAAGGCAAAGCGATTGCCGTCTGCACGCATTTGCAGCGCTGTTTCGATGTAGCCGCGCGTGTCCTGCGGCTCGGGCACCGAGGTGATGCGCAGCTTCCACAGTGCGCCGTCGGCTGCTGCGGCGCGCAGGTCCTCTTCGTGCTCCAGGACCAGGGGCTCGAGGCGCACGCCGTTCTGGCGCATCACGAGGGGCTCTACAAAACACATGGACAGGCTCCCGGACTCAACGGTTCCTCTGGTTCATGAAAACGAGCTTTTCGAACAGGCTTACGTCCTGCTCGTTCTTGAGCAGCGCGCCCACCAGCGGCGGCACCGACACCTTGTTGTCCGCGCTTTGCAGGGCGGTGAGCGGAATGTCTTCGGCCACCAGCAGCTTGAGCCAGTCGAGCAGCTCGCTGGTCGAGGGCTTCTTCTTCAGGCCCGGCAGGTTGCGCACGTCGTAGAAGGTTTTCATCGCCACGCCCAGCAATTCGCTCTTGAGCGTGGGGAAGTGCACGTTCACGATCTGCCGCATCGTGTCCGCCTCGGGGAACTTGATGAAGTGGAAGAAGCAGCGGCGCAAAAACGCGTCGGGCAGCTCTTTCTCGTTGTTCGAGGTGATGAACACCAGTGGCCGGTGCTTGGCCTTGATGAGTTCGCGCGTCTCGTAGCAGTAAAACTCCATGCGGTCGATCTCGCGCAGCAGATCGTTCGGGAATTCGATGTCGGCCTTGTCGATCTCGTCGATCAGCAGGGCCACCGGCTGGTCTGCCGTGAAGGCCTGCCACAGCACGCCCTGGATGATGTAGTTGCGGATATCTTTCACGCGCTGGGCGTTCTCGCCATCATTGAGCTGGCTGTCGCGCAGACGGCTCACGGCGTCGTATTCGTACAGACCTTGCTGCGCTTTGGTGGTGGACTTGATGTGCCATTGCAGCAGCGGCATGCCCAGGGACTGGGCCACTTCTTCGGCCAGCATGGTCTTGCCGGTGCCAGGTTCTCCCTTGATGAGCAGGGGGCGCTGCAGCGTGATGGCGGCGTTGACGGCCAGCATCAGGTCCTGGGTCGCGACGTAGTTTTCTGAGCCTTGAAATTTCATGGAATAGATTGCGGGAACGTTGACAAATGGGCTTGACAGCTGCTGGCTATAATCGCCAACAAAATCTGAGCCCCCTGAGCTTCACTCTTTCAAGATTGTGCGCGCAAAATGAACAAGACGTTGACCACGCTATTTGCCCTTGCTGTCGCCTGCGGGACGGCACTTTCCCATGCCCAAGAAGTACAGGGCGACGTCAAGGCGGGAGAGCAAAAAATAGCCATGTGCATCGGCTGCCACGGCATCGTAGGCTATCAGTCGAGCTTTCCCGAGGTGTACAAGGTGCCCAAGATCTCGGGCCAGAGTGCGGGCTACATTGCCTCGGCTCTGCACGCCTACCAAAAGGGTGACCGCAAGCACCCCACCATGCGCGGCATCGCCGTCTCGCTGACGGACCAGGATATTGCTGATCTGTCCGTTTACTACGCACAGCATGCCAAGACGACCGTCGAACTGCCGGCCAAGCCAGCACGCGAACCCCATGCACAAGTGACGGCCCTGTTACAGAAGGGTGCCTGCGTGTCCTGCCACGGCGACAACTTTGCCAAGCCCATTGACCCGTCGTACCCCAAGATCGCAGGGCAGCACGCGGACTACCTGTTTGTCGCACTCAAGTCCTACAAAACTGAAAATAATCCGCACGTAGGTCGCAACAACGGTGTGATGGCTGGCATCGCGGGCCAGTTCAGCAATGCAGAGCTGAAGGCGCTGGCGGGCTATATCGGCAAGGTCGATGGCGACCTGCAGGTGGTGCCGCAGCCGCGCTTTCGCTGACCGCTCAAAACGCTCTCCTTCGCAAAACCCGCCTTTGGCGGGTTTTGTTTTTTGGGAGCGGATGCCGCTGCGGCGAACATAGAATCGACGCACCCGATGGCCGCACTGGTGTGTTCATGGGAGTGCTGAGCGGGAGCATGGAGCTTGTGCCAGCGGCGGTTTTTCGCTTGAGTTGGCCTGCTGGCCCCGTACCCATGCATTTTCCACATCACATTTTCGTGGCTTTGGCGCTGGTCGCTGCCGCTCCCCTGGCCTGGGCGCACATGTACAAGTGCACCGATGCGCAAGGGCGCTCCATTTATTCGGATCGCGCCTGTGCGCTGGGTCCCAAACCGGTGCCCCCGCCCGCGCCGGTCGAAGCAGCCCCGCCCAAGAAGCCGGGTGCAGCGGTGGTCAAGCCTTTTATTGACGGCAAACTCACGGTAGCCGCTGTCGACCGGGTGGTGAGGCAGGCGGCAGACATGGCGGAACGGTCCGACTACCGTGGCCAATGTGCATTGGCCGGGCCGGAGCTGACGTTCAAGATGACCGACCACAGCACAGCACCGGCCTCAGTGCACTCGGGTGGACGGCGCGAAATCTGTGCAGTACAGCGCGAATCGGCCCAGGCCGTGGATGCCATGCAGTTGAGGGCTTCGGTGCGCTTGGGAAAATTGGCCATCAGTCTCAATCCCGACAGCACCCGGGCCACGGTGAAGTATGAAAGCGCAACGACCTTGACCCACCAGGGCGAAGTGTTGATGGTGCTCAAGTGCACGCGTGAAGAGGTCCTGGGCGTCTATGACGGCGAGATTCTGTATGCGCAGGCCCAGGCCGTTTGCAGGCCGTGAACAGGCCTTTCCCAAGCGCCCGATAGCGCGCGCCGCCCGATACTGGCACGGTGCGGGGGGGTATGCTTGCCCTGAGGGAGCGGGTCGCCTAAAATAACCCTATGACTTTCCTGGTTTTCACCCTTCGCACGCCCGCCGTGCTGCCTGCATCGGCAGCCCTGACGGCCTGTGTGCTGCAAAGGATGGGTGATGCGAAACCAGCCGTGCGGGCCGCAGATTCCTGGGCCCGGCGGTAAGCACCCCCCACCTTCTTCAGCGTCATCCAGACCGCCGGGCTTTTTTGCCATTGGTGCGCGCCCGTGCGTTGCGCATGCCATGGCCGCATGCCTTGTGCCTTTGCCTGACCGCCTGCACAAGATGCACGATGACGCAGCCGCCGGCGCCGCCCGCCGTTTATCGACTGCCGACCAGGAGACTGCCCGTGCCCATCCACACCATTCTGGCCCTCACCGATTTTTCTAACCAGGCTGAGCGCGCCCTCGACCGTGCCGCCCTTCTGGCTGCCGCTCACCAGGCCCGGTTGCGCATTGTGTATGCGTCCGACACCCCTCCGCTGCAGCTTGCCGATCCCTATGCCCGTCTGGAGCAGCGTGCGCGTCAACTGGCACGGCGCCACAGCGTGCAGGTGACTGCTGTCAGTGGCTCGGGCCAGCGCATGGCCGATGCCATGGCCGAGGCCGACCGTGCCGACCTGCTGGTGGTGCACCACACCATGCACCGCGGGCCGTTCTGGCGCCGTTCTGCCTTGTCGCGGCTGTTGCAGCGCAGCCCCTGCCCGGTATTGGTCGTGCGCCAGTCCGCCCAGGCAGACTATGAGCAGGTGCTGGTAGCGGTGGACTTTTCCGCCACCTCCCGGCCCCAGGTGCGCTACGCCAGCGGTTTTGCGCCCGGGGCGGCCCTGGAAATTTTCCATGCCATCGACACCGGAACGGAAGCCTGGATGCGCCGTGTTCAGGCCGATACGTCAACGGTGCAGGCCTACCGGCGCGAAGTGCAAGCGCAGGCGCAAGACCAGATGTTCCAGCTCTCGGACTCGTTTGACACCCGCAGAAACCGTGTTGGTACGCTGATTGGCCGAGGATGCCTGGCGCGCCATCTGGAAGTGCAGCAGGAATGCGTGGCCGCTGATCTGATCGTGGTGGGCCAGCCGCGCCGCACGGCCTGGTTTGATGTGCTGCGTGGCAGCGTGGCGCGCAAGCTCTTGGGGCTGGGCTTGGGCTGCGACCTGTTGCTGCTGCCGCATGACTCCCCCAACGTGGCACGGTCGGTAGTGCGCCAGCGTGGGCTGGCGCCAAGGCTGCAGACCTGAATCGGGGTGGGGCCCTGCCGCGTCCGGTCAGTCCTGCGTGGCCCGACGCTGCACGCTGGCGATATAGGCATCGCCATCGGGCGGGCGGCCCGAGCGCTGACTCTCCCATAGCATCTGGCCCAGGCATTCCATGGTGGCGTGGTGCGCGTCGTGCAGCGAGTCGAGCCGCCGGGCCAGCAGCTCTACCGCCTGGCGGATGCCGCGCGGCTGGTCGATGCTGCACTGCTCGCTGATCGACAGGTGCATGGACAGGTGCAGGAAAGGGTTGGTCCGGTCCGGGGTTTCGTCGTAGTTGCGCGCCAGGGCTGCGTCTACGTCCTGCAAATCGGCATGGAACTCGGGGTGCTCGGCGATCCACAGGCTGGCCAGTGTCTCGATGGCCTCCATGGGCTGCTGGGCGTTCGCCTTGGCATGCGCGGCACAAAAAAAGCGGCGGACATCCGCCTGGGATGGATTGAACATGGGGCGATTGTCCCGTATGCAGCAGCAGTGCACCTGCGGTATGGATACAGTGGCGCCCCAGCACAGGAGACTCTTGCATGACCCATGCCTTTATTTGCGACGCCGTGCGCACGCCATTTGGCCGTTATGGTGGCGCGCTCTCCGGGGTGCGTGCCGATGACCTCGGCGCCATCCCCCTTAAGGCCTTGATGGCACGCAACCCCCGCGTGGACTGGGCCGCCATCACCGATGTGCTGCTGGGCTGCGCCAACCAGGCGGGTGAAGACAACCGCAACGTGGCCCGCATGGCCAGTTTGCTGGCGGGTCTGCCGCTGCAGGTGCCGGGTGCCACCATCAACCGCCTGTGCGGCTCCGGGCTTGATGCGGTCGGCACCGCGGCGCGCGCGATCAAGGCGGGCGAGGCCGATTTGATGATTGCGGGTGGCGTGGAGAGCATGAGCCGTGCCCCTTTCGTCATGCCCAAGATGGACGCAGCCTTCGCGCGCAACAACGCCGTCTACGACACCACCATTGGCTGGCGCTTTATCAACCCGCTGATGAAGGAAAAATTTGGTGTGGATTCCATGCCCGAGACGGCCGAACATGTGGCCCATGAGCACGGCGTCGAGCGCGCGGCCCAGGACCGCATGGCCCTTGCCAGCCAGTGCAAGGCGGTAGCGGCCCAGCAGGCCGGCCACTTCGCCCGCGAAATCACTCCGGTCACCCTTGCGCAGAAAAAGGGCGATGCCGTCACCTTCAGCCAGGACGAGCATCCCCGCGAAACCAGTCTGGAGGCCCTGGCCCGCCTGCGGGGCATCGTGCGACCTGACGGCACCGTCACGGCGGGTAATGCCAGTGGCGTGAACGACGGCGCCTGCGCCTTGCTGCTGGCCAGCGAAGGCGCTGCCCGGCACCATGGTTTGACACCGCGTGCGCGCATTGTTGGCATGGCGGTGGCTGGCGTGGCGCCGCGCACCATGGGCATCGGCCCCGCTCCCGCTACGCAGAAGCTGCTGGCGCAGACCGGCATGGCCCTGGAACAGATCGATGTGATTGAACTCAACGAAGCCTTTGCTGCGCAAGGCCTGGCTGTGCTGCGCTTGCTGGGCCTGCAGGACGATGACGAGCGCGTCAACGCCTGGGGCGGTGCCATTGCGCTGGGCCACCCGCTGGGGGCCAGCGGTGCGCGCCTGGCGACCACGGCGGTCAACCGCCTGCATGCCACGGGCGGGCGCTACGCGCTGTGCACCATGTGTATCGGGGTGGGGCAGGGGATTGCGCTGCTGCTGGAACGGGTGTGACCGCTTGCCCATCCACCGCGCACACTGGTGCTTGGGTGGGTTAGTACTCTCAAAACAATAGCTTCTTGCGCTTGCCTATCAAGCGTTAGAAGCCATTTTTGCTTGAAGTATTGAGTGGAGACTCATCTGCTGGGGTCATCGCCTCCGCATCTTTCCCATAGCCCGGGTACCCCCTGCCTGCCGCATGGCGCAGGTTGCGCTCCTCCCGCTCCTTGGCCAACTGCTCGGCCAGTTGGCTGCGGCCTTCGCGGGCCACCGCGATCATGCGGGCCTGGTCCTTGTGGTGCGGATACATGCGGTCGGCCAGTGCAATGTTGTGCTGGCGAAAGCGCACCAGCAGAGCGTCGGCCTCGGCGGCTTCCAGGCCCATGTGCCCGAGCACGCTGCGCGCGCTCAGCAGGCTGGACTCAAACACCTCGCGCTGCACCTGCTCGACACCCAGGTCGCGCAGTTCGTTCCAGTGTGTGAGGTCGCGGGCGCGCGCCACGATCTTCAGGTGGGGGAAATGCTCACGCGCGAGTGCCGCAATCTTGAGCGATGCGCTCGGTGCATCGACCGCCAGCACCAGCACGCGTGCCTGGGCAGCACCCGCCATGCGCAGCAGGTCCAGGCGCGTGGCGTCGCCATAAAAAACGCGGTAGCCAAAGGTGCGCGCCACTTCCAGAATATCGACGCTGTGGTCCAGCACCGTGGCGGGAATGCCTTGGGCCAGCAGCACGCGCGCCACGATTTGCCCGTAGCGGCCAAACCCGGCAATCAGCACCGGCGCCGTTTGCGGCTCGGAGATCTCGCCTTCGGGAGGCGCGCGCAGCGTGGCGGCAAAGCGCGGCAGCACGAAGCGATCGATCAGCAGCAGGAGCAGCGGCGTGCACAGCATCGACAGTGCGACGGCGCCGATCAGCAGCGAGGCCATCTCGCCCGGCAGCGCACCTGCACCCGCTGCGGCCTGGAACACCACAAAGGCAAATTCCCCGCCCTGCGCCAGCAGCAGCGTGAACACCGGGCGCTCCTGGTACGGAATTTTCACGGCCCGCGCCAGTGCATAAATCACCACGCTCTTGATCGCCACAAAGCCGGTGAGCAGCAAGGCCACCATGAGCGGCGCGCGCAGCATGGCGCCAAAGTCGATGCTCATGCCCACGGCAATGAAGAACAGGCCCAGCAGCAGGCCCTTGAAAGGCTCGATATCGGTCTCCAGCTCGCGCCGGAACTCGCTCTCGGCCAGCAGCACACCGGCCAAAAAAGCCCCCAGCGCCATCGACAGGCCGACCAGCACCATCAGGTAGGCAATGCCGACCACCAGCAGCAGCGCTGCTGCGGTAAAGATCTCGGGGGTGCGGCTGCGCGCAATCCAGCGCAGCAACGGGCGCAGCAGCAAGCGACCACCGAGGATGATGGCGGCGATCACGCCGACGATCTTGAGGGCTTCGAATGCCGCGGCGCCCGGTGTGTGGGCCGCCCCCGTTGCACTGGCTGTGCCCAGCACCGCCACGAGCGCCAGGATGGGGATGGCGGCAATGTCCTGGTAGAGCAAGATGGAAAACGCTGATTCGCCACTGCTGGTACGCAGCAGGTTGCGTTCGCCCAGCGACTGCAGCGCAATGGCGGTGGACGACAGCGCCAGCCCCAGGCTGCCCACCAGTGCCACGCGCCAGGGCAGGCCGGCGAGCAGCGCCGCCGCGCACAGCAGCAGCGTGCAGCCCAGTACCTGCGCGGTACCGAGCCCAAAAATCGGCCTGCGCATGCTCCACAGGCGCGCAGGCTGCAACTCCAGCCCAACGAGGAACAGCATTAACACCACGCCAAACTCGGCAAAGTGCAGGATGTCTTGCACATTGTTCACCAGAGCGAACCCCCAGGGCCCGATGGCAATGCCGGCGGCAAGGTAGCCAATGATGGCGCCCAGCCCCAGCGCGCGCGCCACCGGCACGGTCAGCACAGCGGCGGCCAGGTAGAGAAAGGCGTAGTTCAGCCAGGCGGGCGCGTGGGACATGGGTTTCGCTACAGACAAAGAACGGGCATGGGTGATTTTGGCACCAGCAGAGCGCGCGCGCCGCTCGGGCCAGCGTGTCGATAAGATACCGACCCGATCCACGCTTTTCTGCGATTGACTCCATGGACTTGCATACTTGGCTGGCCTTTGTGGCGGCAACCTGCGTGATTGCCATTTCTCCCGGCTCGGGGGCGGTACTGGCCATGAGCCACGGGCTGTCGTATGGCGTGCGGCGTACCAGCGTCACCATTCTGGGCCTGCAGCTGGGCTTGCTCTTGCTGCTGCTGGTGGCCGGTGCGGGCGTGGGCTCGCTGCTGCTGGCGTCGGAGACGGCGTTCAACACCGTCAAGGTGCTCGGCGCGTGCTACCTCATCTACGTCGGCTGGAGCCAGTGGCGGGCAGGCACGGGTGATGCGCTGCAGGGCGGCGTGACGGCCCCTGCGGGAACCTGGCAGCGGCGCTTTGCCACCGGGTTTCTGACCAATGCCACCAACCCCAAGGGCATTGTGTTCATGGTGGCCGTGCTGCCACAGTTCATGACGGATGCGCGCCCGTTGTGGATGCAGCTGCTCGTCATGGCCGTGACTTCGCTGGTGATCGACCTGACGGTGATGCACGGCTACGCACTGGGAGCCAGCAGCCTGCGCCGCATGATGCAAAGCCCGCGTGCCATGCGCAACCAGAACCGTGTATTCGGCGGCGTACTGATGGCAGTCGGTGCCGGCCTGTTTTTTGTGAAGCGGGGCGGGGCGCAGGCCTGATTTGCTATTGATAATATAGCTGCTAGCGCTTGATGAATAAGCGTTAGAAGTATATTTTGCTCAATTTTTTAGGAATAAGGAGACCGTCATGCCCGTGGTCGTGGTCGCCAATCCAAAGGGCGGTGTGGGCAAGTCCACGCTGGCAACCCATGTGGCAGGTTACTGGGCCAGCCAGGGCCGCGCGGTAGTGCTGGGCGATGTGGACCGCCAAGAGTCCGCGCGCCTGTGGCTGGGCCTGCGCCCGCCTGCTGCGCCGCCCATTGGCGCCTGGGATGCCAGCGCCGACCGCATCGTGCCCCCGCCCCGAGGCAGCAGCCATGCAGTGCTCGATACACCCGCTGGCCTGCAGGGCTGGCGCCTGAGTGATGTGCTCAAGCGGGCCGACAAGGTCATCGTGCCGCTGCAGCCCAGTGTGTTCGATATTTTTGCCACGCGCGAGTTTCTCGACCAGCTGGCCACGCACCGCCGCGCTGGGGAGGTGCAGGTCGGTATTGTGGGCATGCGGGTGGACGCACGCACCCGTGCGGCCGAGCAGTTGCACCAGTTTGTGGACAGCCTGGACCTGCCGGTGCTGGGCTATTTGCGCAATACGCAAAACTACATCCACCTGGCCGCACACGGGCTGACGTTGTTCGACCTGGCACCAGGCCGCGTGGCGCGGGATCTCGAACAATGGCAAGGCATCTGCACATGGCTGGACGCTTGAGCGCGCGGGGCTGTCGCCCGGCAGACATCGCAGCACCGCAGGCAGGGCTACATTGCGGCCATGAAAACCTTCCATTCCTATTCCGAAGTGAGTGCCTGCGTTGGCCAGGAGGTCGCCGTGACCGACTGGATCACCATCACGCAGGAGCAGGTCAACCTGTTTGCGCAGGCCACGGGCGACCACCAGTGGATCCATGTGGACCCCGAGCGCGCCAAGGCAGGGCCGTTTGGCGCACCCATCGCGCATGGCTTTCTCACGCTGTCGCTGATCCCGCGTTTTTTCGAAGAAGCGCTCACCATCGAGGGCGCGCGCATGGGGGTCAACTACGGCCTCAATCGGGTGCGCTTTACCTCGCCCGTGCCCGTGGGCAGCCGGGTGCGTGCACGGCTGACCTTGCAGTCCACCGAGGCACTTTCGCCCGATGGCATGCAGATGAACTGGCTGGTGACGGTGGAGCGCGAGGGCGGCGACAAGCCTGCCTGCGTGGCCGAGTCGCTGTCGCGCAGCTACGGTGCAGCGGTATAAGGTGCCATCCCCCTGAGGTGCTTCGCACCTTCCCCCTTCTCTCGCCTCGCTGCGCGATGCGGGAAGGGGGACGCCGCCAGCGCGGCGGGGCGGCCCTTGCGCGGTGGTCGCTGGCCTGGGCCATGCCAGTCTCACGGGCTGCGAGTGCTAAGCATCGCCTTGGAAGGTGGATGCATTGCAGTGCACCATCTTCAGGCCCGGTCTGTGCTGGGCGGGGGGGCTGAACCATGGATCGCCTGCAAGCCATGAAGATCTTTGCCCGCGTGGTGGACGAGGGCGGCTTTGCCGCTGCCGCCCGCGCCATGGACATGTCGCCCCCCGTGGTCACGCGGATGGTGGCTGAGTTGGAACAGCATTTGGGCACGCGATTGCTGCAGCGCACCACCCGCAAGCTGGCTTTGACCGATGCCGGCGATGCCTATTTGCAGCGGGTGCGCGCCATCCTGCACGACATCGAGGATGCTGAGGCCGTCACCGCCGCTAGCACCCGCGATCTGCAAGGCACCGTGCATGTGCTGGCGCCGCCCACACTGGCCACCTACTTTCTGGCGCCGAGCATGGTGCACTGGCGTGCGCGCTATCCGCGTCTGCTGCTCGACATAGAGACGGACAATTTGGTGGCCGCACGGGTCGATGAGTTCGATGTCACCTTCATGGTGGTACCGGAAGGTTTTGACGGCAACGTGGTGGCGCGCACCCTGTTCCAGGGCGAGGCCATTGTGGTGGCCTCGCCCGATTACTTGCAGCGCATGGGCGTCCCGCAGGAGCCCGAGGACCTGGCGCAGCACCACTATCTGCGCGATTCGGGTCAGGCCGTGCGCGCCCATACCGGGCGCCGTTTGCGTCTGCAGCCGCTGGAGGGTGATGGGCCTGCCCGGGAAGTGGATGCGCCCGTGGTGCTCCAGTCGGTCAGTACCGAGCTGCTGCTGCGCGCAGCGCTGGATGGTGTGGGCGTCACCGTGGTCGCGCAATTGCTGGCGGCCCCTTTTCTGGCCAGCGGTGCGCTGATCCATGTGCTGCCCCAGTGGATCTATTCGCGTTACACAGTGTATGCGGCGCTGCCCTCGCGCCGCATGCTGCCTGCGCGCACCAAGGTTTTTCTGGATTTTGTCAGCGAGCAGGTGCCCCAGGCGGTGGTGGCGCAGCAGGGCGGGTAAAGCTCAGGCTTGAGGGACTGGCATGGGCGCGATTGCAAAGCTGTTTTGTCGCCAGGCCTCGAACACTGTCACGGCCACGGCGTTGGAGAGGTTCAGGCTGCGTTGGTCCGGCACCATGGGCAAACGCAGGCGCTGCGCCGGCGCAAAGGTTTCGCGCAGTTCGGGCGGCAGGCCCCGCGTTTCAGCGCCAAATACCAGCCAGTCACCGGGCAAAAAGCAGGCATCGTGCACGGTTTGCGTGCCGTGGGTGGTGAGGGCGTACATGCGCAGCGGGTCGGGCTGCGCCGTGCGCAAAAAGGCCGTCCAGCCGGGATGGCGCAGCACCTGCGTGTACTCGTGGTAGTCCAGCCCGGCGCGGCGCATGAGACGGTCTTCCATGGAAAACCCCAGCGGCT
>JAANMW010001181.1_pt1 | contig 28452 bp, 23 predicted proteins | sample 7279671 | NCBI WGS metagenome assembly JAANMW01 (sample SAMN14094541, study PRJNA606508) | bioreactor metagenome | isolation source: A lab-scale SPAN reactor treating ammonium-rich wastewater day 247 | place: Ireland: Galway | collected 2017-09-19 | reverse complement strand
TCGGCTTTCGCAACCGCCTCGCCGTGTTGTTTCAATGGGCGTATTCCTACTTCACCTACAAGCGTAGCGCCCGCATCATTACCTGTCCTCCGCCGCGTTAACTTTCTGGAAGCGTCAGAGGGGCGCAACCCAATGGACCGAACCCGGAGGTCAAACGGCCCCATGCAAAACCGGCTTGAGCTTGCCGCGCGCGCCAGACAGAATCTGCATCACCAGCGCGCGTGGCGGAACTGGCAGACGCGCCAGACTTAGGATCTGGTTCCGAAAGGATTGGAGGTTCAAGTCCTCTCGCGCGCACCACACTCGTTTACTCCTTGACCCAGAAATCAATGACGAACACATCGGCCAGCACGGGGCCGACCAAGGCGCCAAATTTTTTGTGCTCCGGATGCACCAGGTACGTATCGCGGTCCTGCTCGCTTTTGAACGTGAGGATGAACCCGTGCGTGAAACCTTTGTCGAGTTTCTCAGGGCTGTTGTTCATGCCCCATTCGTAGGCGACAATCTCCGGGATCTTTCCTTTCAAGGCCCGAAAGGCGTCTTCCACCTCCTTGATCTTCTCCTTGGTTGCCGTGTCTTTGAACTTGAACGCCACAACATGGCGCAGCTTTGCAGCTTTGGCCGGGGCTTCAGCGGCGATCCCGCTCAGGCTGCAGACGAATCCGATCAGAACGATGAGGGTGAGTATTTTCATAATGCGCGGAGATTTGACGCCGGGGCGGTTCAATTCTCAAGCACAAAGGTTGATGCCGCCACGCCCTCAAGGCCCGGTCGCGAGCGGCACGAACACAAAGGGAGTAGGCAGACAGGAGGCCCCGGGCGGGGAGTAAAGAATCTCGACGATATCGGTCTGGCCGCGTGGGACCGGTGGAAATTTCTGGATCAACACCAGTTCGTTGACGCCGCCAAACGCCACGCGGTCGCTTGGTAGGTTCACGATGCCGCCAGGCAGGAAACCGGAACTGACTTGCACAACCGCGGCCAGCGCGCCGCACCACGGACCGCCCCCCGTCTTGGCCATCAGCAACGCCACGCCACGGCCATCGCTGCTGGTGCGGGTGAGTCGGATGCGATACAACGTGCCGTAGTTGCCGACGTTGCGGCTTCCCCGGTTTTCAATGCTGTCGTGGCCTCGAATCCAAGGGTCAGTTCGTCCGTCTGCCACGATAAGTTGCACCGGACCGTCACTCGAATCGAGGATGTTGTCTGACGCGTTGGTGACCACAAAATCGCAGGTCAGAAACAATCCGCGTCCCGCACCGCTGCCGGAATCCTTGCCCGGCATGACGGTAGGCAGTTTAGGCAGGCTATCAATGACTTCGACGCTTTGCTGCTGCGGATCGCGCTGAAACACAGTTACCCGGGCAGGTTGAGTGATTTCGAATTCATAGAACGCGTGAACGAGTTGGTCGCGCGTGGCCGTTGCCGCGTCCAATTCCGGGTCAAGCGGTGCGCGACCACCGGAAGGAATACTTCGGGTGTTCGATTCCGGTTCCCCAGAAAGGAACCGTGCCAGCGCGGTTTTGGCAATTTCATGATAATGGCCGCCGGGTTGTGGCAACGCCCGACGCAAGAAGCGGAGAGTCATCGGCTCCGCGCCCAGGTTTTCGATGACGGCGGAAATGGTTTTTGGTGAATGGGTCGGTGTGGGCACGTGATAGACGTAGAGCCGCACCACTCCGGGCTGCACCGCTTCTTGCAGGGCGATGCCATTGCCGGTCAGGAAATACTCCGGCTTGTCTGAAAACAGAAACTGCGGTCCGCCAACCGCCGCAATCTCTACCGGCAACCATGGCAACGCCGCCCGCCGCGCCGTCAGATCGGGCATCACGATGACCTCACCCGCCTTCGCGTCCCGCAACGCATCCCTTTCGACGGCCGTCAACTCATTGGCAGTGCAGGCCAACTCCAAGGCGGCCCCAGCAAGCAGCGCGGCCATGATGAAGGTTCTGGTCCGCCATTTGCCGGCACGGAACTCGCCCTGGGAACTCGAGGAAAAGGTGTAATTCTCCACCACCGCAATTTGAACCTTTCATCACGCTGACTCAAGCGAATGTCGGTGAACCGCCCGCATTGACCTGTGTGGGTAGTGTGTGGTCCAGCATCCAATCAAAGCGAAATCTGGCGGATGCGGCGAAGCGCTGATGCCGGTCACGGCGGCAATTCCAACTTCGAAGCCAGCGGTGTCGTGAGGTGACGAATACCTGGCAAAGCTGGCCCCGCTTCCGGACAGATTGTTGACTCTGAATGGCGATGCGTGAGTTCAGGCATAGTGGGGTTCCTCAGCATCCAGGACAGGACTGTCACTACAACTGGCGCACCCATCGGGAGTTGAACCTGAAAACTCCTGATCCGAAGTCAGATGTTCTATCCAATTGAGCTTCGGATGCGTTTGGTGTTTTTGCGTACGCTTCAGTGGCGGTCAGTGCCAGGCTGCTTTAGTCCGACGACAACGCGGCTTGTGAAGCGGCAGCCGTGGTTTGGTCAAAGCCGTCGAATTCCCCGGACCAACAGTCCACCGATTTCGTGTGTTTGAAGCAATTCACGATTCCCGGCCAAATCGCTGTCTTCGGCGTCGTTCTGCCATTCTCGCCATCCACGCCGGAATGAATCCGAGCGCCAGGAAGACGGGCATGCAGATCAGTGCCCCTTTGATCACCCAATCCATGATTCGCGCGGTGTGCGGCTTGAAGAAGGCGTCCGCCACGGGATCATAGACGTTTGGACCGAGAGCGTGGACACCCCAGGCGACCGCACCATTGGCGTAGAAACCAAATGCGGCCCCGCCCAGCGCGATGGGGGCCAATGCCACTCCCCCCAACGCCAGACACAACCCGATTGCGACACTGCCACAAGCGATTACACCCACCCCAACGACAGATATGGATATCAAGCCATAACCAAAGATGCCGCACGCGATCACCCCCACGGCGTAGTCGCCAAAGGCGATGAACCCTCGCGGCGCTGTTCCCACGGCAATGATCCCTCTTGCGGAGCGCTTTCGGCCCGTGGCTGGGTCAACGCCGGTGGCAATATGCAAGAGCGGCAAGCCAAACAGAGTCGTCCTGGTCCGGTATTCAAAACTCAGTCTGCGGCTGACTTCGGGGGACAGTTGCGTGGTCACTCCCGCAATGTAGGTCACTTGCATCCGCAGTTCGCCGGCCTGTTGAAAACGCCGACCCGGTTCCTTTTCCAGCGTGCGAAGGACCAGCGCATCCAACCGCGCATCCACAGCCGCCTTTTGCGACGGCAGAGCGAACCTGCCCAAGGGCAGTTCGCCAGTGAGCATTTCATAGAAGACCACGCCCAGCGAATAGATGTCCGCGCGATGGTCCACCGCCAGTGGATTCTCAAACTGCTCCGGTGCCATGTAGTGCATGGTGCCCAGGACGTGATGGGCTTGGGTTAATTGTACGGCCGGTGGTTCACCCCCGATCAATTTGGACAAACCAAAGTCCGCGATCTTTACTCGGCCCCGGTGATCCACGAGGATGTTCTCCGGCTTGATGTCGCGGTGAATGACCCCTTCGCCGTGCGCGTACTCCAGTGCCTCGCACACCTGTGACAGGATGGCCAGCGACTCTTGCGATGTCAGAGGGTGGGACGCGATCAGTTGCCGAAGGTTCACGCCATCCACGAACTCCATCAGAAAGTAGTAGATCGCACCCGCCTGGCCGAGGTCATAGACATCCACGATGTTGGGATGGTTCAATCGCGCCAACGCGCGCGCCTCGCGGGCGAACCGTTCGGCGAAGCCACGGTCCTTGGAAAGTTGTTGCGGCAGAATCTTGAGGGCAACCACGCGGTCAAGGCCTCGCTGGCGTGCCCGGTAAACCGCCCCCATCCCGCCGTAGCCGATCAAACCCAGAATCTCAAGCTGGGGGAAAAGGCTTCTCAGCGCCTCGGGATGTGGTGCCGTCAATTCCGGCGTTGCGGAGCGCGGTGAAGGCGGGCTCAGTGGGGTGGTCGGTTTCTCGCCAGCCCGGGAGAGGCAGTTTACACAAGAGTCTTGGGCTGAGTCGCCGGGCAACTCTGAACCGCAAACTCTGCAAATTCGCAGTGTCTCCATTTTCCCCATGAACCCAAACCTTCGTTTGCGCGCCGAAATCGAACCCGCTGCAGGGGTCATCCGGATCGCGTCCTGCCCTCGGAATCTCCGAACCCGACTAATAATTATCATACACGGTAAACGGCCAACAAGTCGAATCTGGCCAAATCCGCAAAGCAGGCAGGGCGTGATTAAAAGTGGGTGAAGAAGAGGAGAAAACGTTGACGAGTCAAATATACAAATCTAGCCACATCGCCATTTACAGTGGGGATGACGAAGAAAAAATCACAACCCAGCCAGTCAAGTCAGCGGGAAGCGCAGTTGATTGAACAGCTTCGGGAGCATCCGGAGTTGATGGCACCCTTTCAAACGATTCTGCAACTTGGCTCCAAAGCAGCGGGGCCAATTAAGAGCGCGGGTGATGGAAGCGCTCCTGACCGAGGAGATGCGGCGGCTGGATAACACCACAATGCGATGCTGGGCTGCGGAGCACAGAAGAACGATTGGCTCTGGCGCGACTATCCGCAACGGCGGTGGAACGAAACGCGGACACGTCCACAGAGGTGGATTTGGGCGAAGCGCAAACGCGCCTGATACTACTCAGGGGCTGAGGCGAGAATTCAAATTGCGCCAGCCGTTGAATAACTGGCGCACCCAATAGGAGTTGAACCTATAACCTTCTGATCCGTAGTCAGATGCTCTATCCAATTGAGCTATGGGTGCGCCCAAGGCTTCGGCAAAATACGGATCGTGAATCCACCTCGCAAGTCATTTCGCGGCGGTCCAGCGGCGCGGCGGCAAACATCTTTGACTTGGCTCAAGGCGGCTGGCTCCCCTAACGCGCAGGGTGACGGCGGAAAATGGACAACCGCTCCGGCTTATGAAAATTGGCTTTCACACCGACGCGTTCAATTCCGCCTACTGGTCATTCGAGAAATGTCTCCAATGGGCGCAACGCAACCAGGTTCGCTACATTGAGTGCGGACTGATTGATGGCGTGAGCTGGATTCACGGCTTGGGCTACCAACCGCACGTGGCACTCTACGAAGACCCCGCCCTGCTCCGCCGCAAAATGGACCACTATGGAGTCCAGTTCTCACAGGTGGACGCCGCCTATCCGCTTTCGCAGGAGGATGGTCCGTTGCGCGGCGTGCCCTACGTGATGAAAGCCATTGCTTGGGCGGCACAGATTGGTTGTCCGTGCGTGGACACCACGGACGGCCTGCACGCGCCCGAGGGCCTGAACGATGCCGACGCGATGGCGATGATGAAACACAGTTACGAACAAATCCTGCGCGTGGCCGAAGCGCACAAAGTCATCGTGAACATTGAGCCCCATGGCTATTTCACCCTAGCAACTTGGCATCAAAGTAACCCGCTGATTTCCATTCAGCCAAAAGCAGGAAAACTCCATGAAACCCCAAACTGACTCTCCGGTAACCCGCCGCCATTTCCTGAAAACCGCCGCCACTGCTGCCACGGCCACCACCCTCACCGGCCTGGATGTCTCGCGCTTCGCCCACGCGGCCGGCAGCGACATCATCAAAGTCGGCATGATCGGCTGCGGCGGACGCAATTCCGGCGCCATTGTTCAAGCCCTCACGGCGGACAAGGGTGCGCGGCTCGTGGCCATGAACGACATCTTCATGGACCGCATACAGGACAAGCTCGGCCACATCCGCGCCGCCAAACCCGATCAAGTTCAGGTGAACCGCGATCATTGCTTCACTGGCTTCGACGGCTACAAGCGGGTCATTGAAGCCTCGGACGTGGTCCTGATTGCCAACGCGGCCAAGTTCCATCCGCTGCAAACGATGGCCGCAATTCAGGCGGGCAAACATGTGTTCGTCGAGAAACCGCACGGCATTGATCCCGCGGGGATCAAGCTGCTGCGCGCCGCCTGTGAGCTGGCGAAGCAAAAGAAGCTCTCCGTTGTCTCCGGCCTGCAAAGCCGGTATCACGCCGGTTATGCCGAGACCATCCAACGCATCCACGATGGCGCCATCGGCGAGGTGGTGGCAATTGAAGAGAACTTCCTGCGCGCGCCGTACGGCGTCACCGAACGCAAACCAGGGTTGACGGAACTCGAATGGCAGTGCAGCACGCAATATCACTTCGTCTGGCTGTCCGGCGATGACGTGGTTCAGTCATTGGTCCATAATTTCGACCGCGCCAACTGGGTCATGCACGGTCAACCGCCGGTGAAGTGCCACGGCTTGGGCGGGCGTTCCTCAATGGTTGAACCCGTTTACGGCAATGTGTTCGATCATCATTCCGTGGTTTATGAATTCGCCAACGGCGTGCGGATGTATGGTTTTTGCCGCACCACGACCGGTTGCTACGACGAAAGCTCCAGCATCGTGCTTGGCGCCAAGGGCCGTGCCTCCATAACCCGTTGCGAAATTCGCGGCGCCACCGACTGGCGCTGGCGCGGGCAATGCGATCCTTATCAGATCGAACATGACCGGTTGTTCGCCGCGATCCGCTCCGGCAAACCGCTCAACAACGGCGACTACATGGCCGACAGCACGATGATTGGAATCATGGGCCAGATTTCCTGTTACACCGGCAAGGAGGTGGCATGGGAGCAGATCAATCAATCCGACTTTGCCTATCCGCCCCGACCGGAGGATTGCCACGACGGCATGGACGCACCCGTGAAGCCCGGTCCGGACGGATCGTATCCCGTTTACATTCCTGGGCAGACGAAACTGATTTAGGACCACGATTGTTGCTGGCGCCCTCGGCCGCGGCTATTTGAGCGTCAGCAAATAGGCAAACAAATCGCTGACGTCAGTGGCCGTGAGGGCTTCGAGCAAGCCTTCCGGCATCATGCTCATTTTCGTGAAGCCGGCTTTTCGTGCATCCTTTTGCGCGATGCGGGTATCGGGCAAGTTGGGCTGGCGCAGCACAATCGCCTCCTGATCTTCCGACACGCGGATGCCGTCCAGCACTTCGCCATCTGCGAGTTCCACCCGGAAGGCACGGTAGCCTGCCTCGACCGCCACATTTGGCGTGAGCAGGTTGCGGAGCAACGCTTCGACGCCCAGCGCGCCGGCGCCATCCAGCACCGGTCCAATCTGGCCGCCCTGACCGCCGACCGCATGACAACTCGCGCAGGCCATCTGGAAAATCCTCCGTCCGCGTTCAACGCCACCCGGCTTCGTGGCCAGCGCGCGAAACGTGTCGAATTTCTCCTGAAACGCCCTGGCTTCGGCGGCCGTCAGCAAAACGGGGAAATCCATTGTGCCGGTTACGATGGCGCCTTTCTGAAGCCGACCCCAGTTGTCGCCCGAATAGAGATGGACCAGTTCGGCGGGCAGCGGCTCGCCGGCATAGCTGCGGTCGAAGTCCGCGCGGATTTCCTCCGCAGTGCGAGCACAACCCCAGACGCGAAACTCCGTCAACCAGCCGTGCGTACCCTGCGCGGGCGAAGTCCAACCGAGGCGGCAATGCTCAAACTTGTTTGTCACTGGCTTGCCTTGGCCGGTGTCCAGTTCGCCATTCAGATAAATGCGCAGACGACTATCGGCATCGCGGGAGACGGCAATATGTGTCCATGCTTCCGGCGTGATTTTCTTCGTGGCGATGATGGCGTCGCCGAGTTGCGGCCCGACCCACACGCGGAACTGGCCGGCGTGAAAATTCATATCCAGCACACCGGGTACGCCAAGGATGCCGTCACGATTGTCAATGCCCGCATCCAGTTTGATCCAGGTTTCCACCGTGAACGGCCCGTCGAGCGTGATGCCGGTCTCCGCCCAGGCTTCGCCGCTGCCGTTGAGGCGAAGCACGGGGCGGAAAAATCCAGCCAGGCTTTGCAGGAGGGCCGTGAGGTCTGGATCGTCACCAAGGATCGTGCGCAACTTCTCCAGCGTGGCGGCATCCAGTTCGTCGCGTTCAAGGGCGCCGCTGCGAAGGCCGTGAACGAAAGCAGTGGCACCGGGTTTCGTGCTGGCAAGTGCGGTGACGGCGGCGCGGCGCGGGGCCGCCGGCAGTTTCGGCACGAGTTGGACCAGCAATTCCGGGCCGCGCCCTGAGCGTGAAGTGGCGAGCGCAGACACTGCAAGCTCCTGAACCGCCGGGGTACTTCGCTCCGCCAGCCGGGCGAAGAGTTCCACCGCCGCGGACTTCAAATCACGCAACGCCCGCAAAGCGGCGAGGGATTCCGGCACCAAGTTGGACTCACCCGTCGCAGTCTGGTTGAGCCGGCTCACGCCCCGGTCGAGGACTTGCATCAATTCAGGTTCAACTGCGGCGAGTTGAAACGATCCGGCCAGCTTCGCGCCCAATTCGGCGGCGGCCGCGTCACCACTGGTCAGCAATTTGCGCGCAGTGTCGGCGAGCAACGGCGCCAGCGGCCCGGCCTCCAGCCGGGTGCGGACTTTCAACAGCGACTCAACCGCCGTCCGACGGGTGGCAGAGTGGCGCAGCAAATTGCGCAACACTTCACCGACGCCGGCTGCTTGTGGATTGCGCGCCAGGCAGAGCAATTCCTCCTCGCCGGGCGCACGCTCCAGTTCCGACAGCAGTTGGGCGACGCGACGCGCGGCTGCTTCTGGCTCAAGGGCCAGCGCAAAGAGCAGCCGATGTTCGGCGGGAAATGACCGCGCCAATTCGGAATCGAGAAAATCTTCAACAAAGAGTGGCTGGCGCTCCAGCAGAAACCGGATGAGGTAGCGCTCGAATTCGCGTTCGTAAGCTTCGCCAACTTTGATCAGCTTGCCACTGTGCGTGCTCCTGGCCGTGGGCCCTGGTAACGAAGGCCGCGCCATGCGGAGGAGAAACGGCATGGCTCGATCTTCGAGCAGCCTGGCGGTGCGGTCGTCCGACGACGCGAACAAGAAGTTGCGGAGCTGGTTCACCGTCTTGATGACTTCAGCGCGCACCTGCGGATCAGCATCATCCGTGAGCGGATCAAGAGTGTCGAAGAGCCGTTCCCAAGTTTGGCTTGCGCCGGCAACGGTCAACGGACGCGTTCCTAGAATGCGCAACGCCTCGCGTCGGACGTTGCGATTCGGATCGCGCAATAACGGAGCGAGCAACTCGAGCCACGCGGCGCCGGTTTGAAAGCGTTGAGTTTCATCCAATCCTTCCAACGCCCACATTGACGCGATGCGACGCCCGGCGGGTTGCGAAGCCTCCCGGACCATGCCATGCAACTGCGGCGTCAGTTCCCGCAGGTGCCGATCCGTGACAGCCTGCCAGGCCAGATGACTTTGCGGCGTGTTCGGGCCGCCCAATCGGGCCAGTAATTCCTCGCTGGATAACTGCATGAAGTCCGGCACGGCGAGCGGTTTCATTTCCTTCGGCTTCACGCGCCAGATGCGACCTCGTTGCTTGTCGCGCTCGGGATGATTTCGCGGCACCTCATTGTGCGAAATGATCTGGTTATACCAATCCACAAAATAGAGCCAGCCGTCAGGGCCGAGACGCAAGGCGACGGGGCGAAACCATTCATCGCCCGAGGCCACGAAGTCGGGCAGCCGTTGGAGCCGAAAACCGGCACCGTCGCGATGAGGTTTGATGGCTTGAATTCTTCTGACGATGGGATTGGCCACGTACAAAACGTCAGCGTAAGGGGCGGGCCACCCAGTCGGATCGCTCAACGCGAGGCCGCTCAAACCGGTGCCACCCATGCGAAAGTCCGGCGCGGTGCCGGGAAATTCCGGCGCGTAACTCTTCCACTGGCCATCGGAACAGCCGGGATAATTCGCGTATTCGCGAAAGGGCATGGCAGGGAAGCCAAAATCATTCGCCTCCTGAATCCACACTTCACCCTCGGCGGTAAGCGCCAGGCCCCAGATGTTGCACGGACCTTGCGAGGTGATTTCAAACGCTGAACCATCGTGGCTGAACTTTGCCATCCGCGTCTGATCGAATTGCACTTCCTCACCGCGCGCCGTGCGCACCTTGCCGTAATTGAACGCGCCTTGCGCCATCCAAATCGAGTTGCCCGGCGCGCGCGTGAATTGATGCGGAAAGAGGTGCGAATCCTGGATGCCGAATCCGCTGAGAATCACGTCCCGCCGGTCCGCCTTGCCGTCGCCATCCGTATCACTGAGAAAAACGATCTCGGCTCCGTGCTGCACATAGACGCCATTCTTGTAGGGCAAAATGCCAAGGGGAATCGCCAGACCATCGGCGAATACTCGCGGCGTGCGTGCGTAACCGCTGGGCGACGCGGGGTCGCGTTCATAGACCAGCACCTTGTCCTTGGCTCGGCTGGCGTAGAGTTCCCGCGCAACTTCGGGACTCTCGTTGGCGTCCACGGGATATTCCAACGCCGTGATGGTCCAAAGATTGCCATGCAAATCCCACTCCATGGCGACGAACTTGCCGAAGCCTGCCGCCATGTCTTCGCTGACGACCAGTTCGATTTCAAATCCCGGCGGCAGGGTGAACGTTGCCTGTTCCTCTTCGGGTGTGAGCGGCGATGATTTTTCCGGCTGGTTCGGAGTCGGCGCGCCGATGAATTGCTTATCCAGCGGTGTGGGCGGAAGTTCCTGCACGACGAGATTGCGGGCCTGCACCAGCGCCTGGCCGCCGCCATGCACCTGAATGCCGAATTTGCCCCAATCGTAATTCGCCACCGTGGTGTCCGGTTCAAGAAAATCGGTGGCCATCACGCCATTGATCCAAGTGGTGATGCGTGGACCGTCGGCACGGATGACGTATTCGTTCCAGTCATTGCGTTTGATGGCCGACCGCAGCGCGGTCATATCGGAAGCCGACATGACCTTGTTGCGGCGGGCCTCGTCATAGATCGCGCCATACCAATTCGGTTCACCGAAGTCGCACTGGTAGCCGGCCATCTCGTGAGAATTGGGAACGCGCTGCGAACGAATCTGAAAACCTGAATTGATGAATCCCTCCGTACCAGTGAGCTTGATCTCGAAGCGGAGCAGGAAGTTGGTGTAATCGCGCGTGCTGGCCAGAAACTCATTTCGCGCGACCCTTTCGGTAAGTGAACCACCCGTGATGACGCCATCCTGCACCCGCCAAATGCTTTCATTGCCTTCCCAGCCGGCCAATGTCCGGCCATCGAAAATCGCCGCACCCGTGACTTCGGGCGCAGGCACTGATTGCGCGTTGGTGGTCACCGCGTAACCAAGAAAGCTGAGAATGACCAGCGCCGGGAGCGTGTGCTGGGTGTTGCGGAGTTGCATATCGAGTGAAATCCGCACCTCTGATAACCGATGGCCGGGTCATTGGAAAGCAATTGCCGCGGCTTGATGGATTCGAAACGAATGGTGCGCGAGGCGGGGGTCGAACCCACAACCTTCGGCTCCGGAGGCCGACGCTCTATCCAATTGAGCTACTCGCGCACTGCAAACGGGAGAATACGCAGGGCGACCCCTTTCCTCAAATGGAATCTTGCCCGTCTTGTCAGTCGCAAGACTGCCAGTATGCACAACCGGCCAGGGAGGCTGGTGCTGTGCCTTCAAATTGCAGATAGCAGTGTAGGAGCAAACGAAGTCAATTGTCCGGCAGCTCGTGGCCAGGAATGGAACAAGTGGGCGGTTCACCCACGGCGTTGATTTCGTAACTTCCGCCTTTGGGACATTGCAGGCCATGAAAGCCGACGCGCAAGTACTTGTCCAAATCGGCCGGCGCCGGCATGGCATAGTCTGCCTGGTTATACTCCAAAGCCCACTGTTGTTTGGCGGCATCCAGTTGGCGAAGGTTGCTGATGCACGCATTCCGTTGCGCAGTGTCGCGTGCCTTCACAAAGTTGGGGATCGCGATGGCAGCCATCATGGGAATCAAGAACAGGGCAAAGGCGATGCCGATGTAACCGGTGACCAAACCGGCAATAGCCAAGCCATCACCCGTCAGCGCGCCGCCGGATCGGCGGATTCGTGAATACGCGAGGTGACCGCAGATCACCGCGGGCACCGCGGAGAGGATTGAAAGACAAACCAGGCTGAGCACGCCCAGCACGAGGCTCCAGATGGCCAACGCGGAATTCTTCGGGTTAGCGTTCGCGGCAGGTGTCGTTTCATTCATGATCGCTCTCCGGCTAAGGCTTTCCGCTTTGTAGTCCTGCCGATAGCGGTTGCCAAGCCTTTACTTTTCCTGGGGGTGAAGCGATTCGGTGTTTGCCCGCTGAACGTCGCCGCGTTCACCGGCAAGCTTGATCACGCCGCGCCGTCCACAATCTGGCAAACCTGCGGCGTGATTTTGATCCCCGTTTTGACGGCATACTCGCGGGTAATGTGTTCCATGAAACTCTCGGCCTGATGATAGGCGACAAGATTGATGGTCGCGCCGCCGAAACCGCCGCCGGTTAGTCGCGCGCCAATGCATCCGGGATGCAAACGCGCCACTGCAACCAGCACGTCGAGTTCCGGGCAACTGTTCTTGAGCGAATCCCGCGAGCTTTCGTGGCTCTGAAACAGGTACTGGCCGAACTGCCGGTAATCGTCTGCCCGTAGCGCCCGTTCCGCCGCGACCACGCGCGCGATTTCACTGACGATGTGATGCGCGCACTCAAATTCGCGCGGGGCCAGTTGCGCCCGGTTGGCCTGCAAATGTTTCATCTCCACGGAGCGCAGGGATTTGGCGCCCAGTTTTCTTGCGGCGGCTTCGCAGTGATCGCGCAACGCGTTGTATTCGCCGCCGACCAGCGAGTGTTTCACGCCGGTGTTGCAGACGATGACGGCCTGACCAACCAGCGGCGTGTGTTCGACACTCAGATGGCGGCAATCAATGTTGATGATGTTCCAGGCCTTGCCGAACAAGGATGAAATCTGGTCCAGCAAACCGCAGCGCACGCCGACGAATTCATATTCCGCCGCGTGGCACAGTTTCGCCAGCGGCATCCGTTCGCCGGGCGTCAACGGCGGCAGTTCGCCCCGGTCGTTGCGTTTGGGCGGTATCGTGGCGCCGGTTTCGGTGAGACTGAAGGGATACAGCTTGCGCACCGCGAGCGCGGTGGCGATTTCCAAGGCGGCAGAACTGCTCATCCCCGCGCCCACGGGAATGGTGCCGTGAATGGCGGCGTTGAACCCGCTGAAATGCACGCCGCGTTTCCGCAGTTGCGCCAGCACGCCTTTCACGTAATCGGCCCAACGCGCGGCGGGATTGGATTTGAATTCCGTGACCCAGAATTTCTCGGGTTCGGGAAACGCGGAGGATACCAGTTCGATTTTACCGTCCGTGCGCGGCGCGCAAGCGATGAAGATGTATTTGTCCACCGCCACGGACATCACGAGGCCGTCGTTGTAATCCGTGTGGTTGCCCAGGACTTCCAGCCGGCCAGGGGCTTTTACAGCGTGCGGCGGCGTGTAGCCAAAATGCTCTTTGAACAGCGTCTGGACGGCGACGCCGGCGGGTGTGGAGAGAGGCATGGGGGTTGGGGTTCAGGCGTGATGCGTGATGCGTGATGCGTGACAACGTGGCGCTTTACGCATCACGTCTCATGTCAACCGGTCAAATTGTTTGGCGAGTTTGAAATCCTTGTCCGTCAACCCGCCCTCCGAGTGGGTCGTGAGGGTGAGCACCACTTTGTTCCAGCGAATGTCTATGTCCGGATGGTGCCAGGCCTTCTCCGCGAGTTTGGCGACGGCGTTGACGAATTTGATCGCGGCCGGGAAGTCCTTGAATTGAAACGTGCGCGTAATGATCGAGCCGGCTTTCCTCCAATCGGGCACGGTCGCCAGCGCGTTCTTGATTGCGGAAGCATTTAACTTTGCCATGCCGGAGGGATGCCAGAAATGGCACGTCACGTCACGCCTCAATCATGGGAAGGACCTTGCTTATGGGTTTTGGGTTGTGGGTGATTGTGGCTGGGGGACAGGCTGCACAACCACGAGTGAGCAGAGCAGTTCAATTCAACTTCGGCGGCTTGGCGGCGGCCTCTGCCATCCGGGCTTCGCGCAGAATCGCCGCGTTGGTGAACAAGGCCCACAACCAGGCGATGCCGAACAAACCCATGCCCACCAGCGCCCACCGCAACCGCACCCAGAGTTGGAGCAACGTATCCAAGGGATCGGCTTCCGGTCCGTAGAGCACGGACCAATTGAGCAGACACCAGATTACGAAGACCAGACCGAAACCCAGCGTCATTGCGAATCCGGCCAGCGTCAGCACCGCCTGCGCATAGCCCACCGGATGCCCCGCCATGAGCGAGCCGAAGCCCGGCAATGCCACGTTCGTGGCCACGCAACCCAGCGCGGCTTGCCGGTTCAGTTCCCCACGCGGGCCGAGTGCCATGGTGAGTTTCATGCCCGCAACCTATCCCGGCCACCCCGACCACGTAGCCGCCGACGTGAGGAGGCGGAATGTCTCCGTGGGATTCTCGCGCCAATCCGCCTCCTCACGTCGGCGGCTACCTTCTCGCACAGGCTCTTCACGGCGCGAGCCAGGCGAACGCCGGTAGATTGCGCACCACGGTAAAGGCCAGGGCCACGGCGAGGAACGCCCAAACCCACGACGTCCGCAGTGCCAGCCGGAACGGCTGCCGACGGATGGTTGCCCACGCGAACCGCGCCGCCACGCACACGCCGGCGGACAGACCGACGACAAACAGCGCGTTGAGCCGGAATGCCTCGGCAAAGTGGCCGTTCAACAACTGATGCATCGCCCGCAAGGACCCGCAGCCAGTGCAGGTCAGTCCTGTGGTCGCATGAAAATGGCAGATCGGATAGAAGCCGTACTGGCTGGGATTGAAGAAAAGCAGAATCCCGCCGCCCGCCGCAATGGGGAGCGCCACCAGCGCCGCCACCCGCCAACTCCAGCGGCGCGGCGACGCCACCCGCGGGGGTGCGCCGCCTCCGTTGAACTCAGCTTCGCGCGAAACGCCATTCATGGGCCGCCGGGGATTTCCGTTTCAGTGGAAGGAACTCTTCACTTCCGGTTTGGCGAGGACGACCAGCGCCCAGATGCCGATGGGCAGACCCAGCAGGCAACAAGGCGAGATGCACGGGATCATCGCAATTATGCTGGAGGTCATGGCCCAGCCGTAAGATTCCAGCTTTTTCATCTTCAACGCGCCGTAGAGAATCACTCCTGCCACCACCAGGCCAATGATCCCGCTGACGATGCCCATCGTGCCGCTGAACATGCTGAAGAAGCGCTCCATTTCCGGAGTCATGCCGGGTTGATTCATTCCCATGCCGGCGCCCGCCGCCACCATGTTCCAAATCGTTCCAAAAACCGTGGCGACAAAGCCCACAATGGCCGTCACAATCAGGCCAATGGCCGGCCCGTTTACCTGGCTGCCGGCATCCGTGCCGCTGATGGGTTGCGTCGTATAAGCCGGCGCCGCTGCCGGGGCGGCGGCGACCGTGGCCGCAAGTTCGGGTAACTCCCCGAGCGGCTTCCAATCCGTGGCGCCCTCGGCCAGCACCTGGGTTTGCGCGTTGACGCGGCCCTCGGTGAACCATTGCTTCAACTGTTCCGCCGTAATGGGGCCGTATTCTTTGCCGTCTGCTCCGATGATTTTATACATGGCGTGCCTTTCAGAATTGCTGATGCAATGATGGATTTAGGGGAAATAGTCAAGGATCCCATCGCAGCGATTCAAACTTGGCGTGCGACAACTGCTGCACCGAGCCGTCGGCAAAGCCCACGATGACCGAGGTCCGGGAATGTTTGTGCGGCGAGAACAGTTCCGGCCCGCCCGCCGCGTTCCAGCCCGCGTCACTCTCGAAGAACAGCACCGTCTGGGGATTGATCTCGTCCTCGGACAAGCCGTCCAGCTTGCGGTTGTAGGCGAACGCGCAGCGCAGGCTTGGATCACTCGGACACCGGAAAACCTTGTCTGTACCTGCCTCGGATTGAATAGCATCGCACCAGTTGGCCGCCGGAGGGAAGCGGTCCTCGTTGTCGGTGGCATAGATGCGTACTGCCAGGGCGAGCTGTTTGACGTTATTGACGCAGTTGATGGTTTGCGCGCGTTGCTTGGCTTTGGCCAGCGCGGGTAGAGTCAGACCTAACAGGAACGGAATGCTGAACAACAGCATAAAGCCAGACACGCAAATTCCGGCAATGGCCAACCCGTTACCTGAGAGTCGACCTTGACTCCGGCTAATCTTGACCAAGGAGACAATTCCAAGAATCAACCCCACCAGCGCCGTCACACCGCAAATGCCCAAGATGCCCAACACCAGCGAGGCAATCGCCATGCCGCTGGTCTTGGGCCTGGCCGTGCCGGTCGGCGTGATCGGCGACACCGCGATGGCGGGGGCCGGGGCAGCCGCGAATTCCGGCAGCGCCCCAAGTGTGAGCCACTCTGCCGCGCCTTCAGGCTGAATCTGGGTCTGCGCGTTCACGCGGCCTTGTTTGAGCCATTCGCGGAGCTGTTCCGCGGAAACCGGTCCGTATTCCCGGCCGTCGGCACCAATGATTTTATACATGGCAGGATTCTCCGTTGTGCTGGTTTATCGTGGTCTGGTTGAACTGATTGACGGGCGCCATGCGTAGCGCGGGCCGGGAGTTTAAGCAAGCGATAAAACCAGCGCGAATCTTGTAGTTTTTGTGGGGTGTGCCAGCCGCAGGATGTTCACCATTGCCGCGACGCGCGGCAGCTTCGGGTGCGTCTCTTTTCCTCACGCTGCCGCGGATGGTATTCAACGCAGCCGCTCCTGGAACAGTGCCCGGGCTGCGTCATTGGTTTGGCAGTGGAGAAACCGCGGCTTGAGCGGCAAGTCGGTGCAAGCTACCTTGACCTCGAATTATGGGCGCGCACCGGAGAAATTCTGCGAGCAGAGCATTCACGCTGGTGGAGGTTCTGGTGGTGGCTGCAATCATCGTGGTGCTGATCCTGATGATCCTGCCAGCAACTGATCGCAGAAGCTCCACTTCAACCATCGCTCCCTGCGTAAACAACCAAAGGCAGATCGTCCTGGGTGAGATGATGTGGGCAGCCGATCACCACGATTCATTCCCCTGGCGGGCCAAGTTCGAGCAGGAGATGCCCATGGAATTCTCCGCACGCAGGGTGGTGTCGCCATATTTTCAGTTACTCTCGAACTACAACCTGAAACTGCAGTCTCTGATTTGTCCCACCGATACCGCCAGAGTCGCCGCCGACAGCTACGCCGATCTTGCGGACAGCAACGTCAGTTACTTCATCCATCTCAACGCGGCGACGAACAACGGTCAAACCATCCTGCACGGCGATCGTCATTTGCAGGTCAACAAACAACCGGTGTCGCCCGGACTCCAAGTGATTCAGTCGAACGCTCCCGTGAGTTGGACCCGCGAACTGCATGGGAAAAGTGCGAAAACGCCGCTCGGAGTTCTGTGCTTTACCGACGGGCACGCTGAAGTGGTGAAGGAGAAGCTGCCGGAGTATTTCCGACGCCAGGGGCTCGCTGCCACGCGGCTTGCTCTGCCTTGAGTCGGAATTCCGGCATCCGGGCTTCCCTTGAAGTGCCAGGATATTACCGTGACCAACAAATTTCGACACAGGGTAGGGTGCGTCACTCCGTGCGCGCCGCAGCCTGCAAATCGCTTTCCCAAAGGCGCGCACGGAGTGACGCGCCCCACCCTCGCCCCGCAGGATGATTCGAAACTTCTTTGTCGCAGTAATAGTCCTGTGTTTAACGATCACCAGGTGGCGCTGGGGGGAAAACTTTTGACCTCGTCTGGCCGGTCTGGTTAGCTGGCGCGCGAGTCCGCCGAACGAGATGACCCACGATTCATGAATTCACCTGCCGCTCCGGCCACTCTCATTGCCCATCATCCCCCCGGCTTCCGGGCACGCCGCGGCTTGAACTGGGGTGCGCTGGGTTTGATGTACGCCTCGTACTACATGTGCCGGTACAACTTCCGGTTCGCCGGGCCGGGCATGACCAAGGAATTCGGATTCGACGCCGCCGACCTGGCCAATCTCTGGGTGATCTGGTCGCTCGCCTACGGCACCGGACAATTGGTCAACGGGCTGATTTCCGACCGCACTGGTGGCAAGAATATCATGCTGGCCGGCGCGGTGGGGACGATTGTCTGCAATTTGATTTTCGGCTTTTCTTCGTTTGTCGGCACCTTTGCCACCTTCGGTTTGATCGCGTTGATCAATGGTTGGTTTCAATCCATGGGGGCGCCCGGTTTCGTCAAGATCAATGCGGCTTGGTTCCAACGAACGGAACGCGGCACGTTCGCCGGCATTTTCGGCATCATGATTCAACTGGGCCAGTTCACAGCCAACACGCTGTCGCCGTTTTTGCTCGCCGGTTTCACGCTCACACTGTGGGGCATTGGCACATGGGTGGTCGAACCGGGACAGTGGCGGCTGCTGTTCATCGTGCCGCCGTTTGTCACCGCGATCATGGCCGTGTTCATGGCCTTTGCCGTGAAGGAAGAACCGGCGCAAGCTGGTTATCCTGGCGCGATCGTGGACGAAATTGACAACAGCGCCGGCACGCGCGTCAGCATCAAGGACTCGTTCAAAACCATCTTTCGCCATCCGTTGGTCTGGTTCTACGCCGCCGCCTACGCCAGCACCGGGGCGGTGCGACACAGTTCCGATCAGATGGCCGTGATGTTCTTCAAGGAGCACCTGCTCATTGACATGAATTCCAGGCCGCTCTCGGTCCTCATCACCATGAACCTGATGACCCTCATGGCCGTCATCGGCTCGATTAGCTCGGGAGTGATTTCGGACAAGATCTTCAAAGGCTCTCGCTCGCCGGTGGCAATGGGCCTTTACTTCATTGAAGCGGCCGTGATCAGTTGTGCCGCCGTGGCGATGTTTGCGGGCCTCATCAAGCCGGGCACGCTGGGGGTCTTCCTGGGCGGCCTGTTTCTGGTGATGATTTCCCTGACCGTCAACTCCACCCATTCGATCGTCGGTTCCGCCGCGCCCATGGACATCGGCGGCAAGAAGATGGCTGGGTTTGCGCTGGGGGTGATTGATTCCTTCCAATACTACGGTTCGGCCTTGAGCTTGTTTCTGTTCGGCAAGTTCTTTGGCAAGTATGGCTGGAGCGCGTGGTATCCGCTGATGGTGATGTTCGCGTTGAGCGGCGGCATTTCGATGTATCTGGTCATGCGCAAACAAAGACGCCTGGCCGGGACGACGAGACTTTAACCGCGCGAACCATTGGCGGGGTGGGCCCACCAGTTCATGGTATCGCTACCCTTTCGCGTTCCAGGAGCTTGCGCTTCCATTCCAATCCGCCCGAGAAACCGCCAAGCTTCTGATTCGCCGCCACCACGCGATGGCAGGGAATCAACACGGGAATCGAATTCGCTCCGCACGCGCCTCCCACCGCGCGCACGGCGTTGGGCCGGCCAATCCGGCGCGCGAGTTCGCCGTAGCTGCGCGTCTCCCCGGTCCTGATGCGGCGCAATTCCCGCCAGACCGCTTGTTGAAAACTGGTGCCGGATGATACATCCAGCGGCGGGAATTTCCGTGGCGACTTCCCGGTCAGTGCGCGCTTGAGCGCCGCGCTGGTGGTCGAATGCCATTTGCGAATCACTTCGGGAATGGCCCCAGCCGCGACCGGCTTGGTCGTCCTACGACGAGCGGGGAAATGGAGACCAACCAGGCCTTTGGAGGAGTAACGCGCAACGAATGTGCCGTCGGCGGTGGCGATGGCAGCTTCAAGATACCGGGGGATTGTTTTCATGGAGCTTCAATTCCTATTGTCAGAGCTGGCCCGCACGTGGAAGGGCGGTGGTACTGGATGGCCCCGCATCAATGTTGCCGCACGAACCACCAGAAGATGCCGAGCAACACCAGGAACAACACCACGCTAAAGGCGATGAACCGGTTGCGCGCAATCCGCTTTTCTTTGCGCAGCGGACGCAAGCCCTGGACCCCACCGGCGGCCAGATAACTGACCAGTTTGGGGTTGCTGGTGGTGGGGCCGCGGAAGAAATTTCGCACGCGCTGCAGGAACGCGGGGAAATCATATTTCCGCACGCCGAGTTCGTTGTAGTGCGCCGGCGGATTGGCGTTTTCGGCGCGTGTCTTCAGCCGCGTTTGGTTCACTTCTTCAAAGATGGGTTCGCGGGGCGGGTGGGTGGGCGGGCGCGGCCCGGGCTCACGACCGGAGGTAGAAGCGACGCGAGGGCGAGGTTGACCCGGGCTGGATTGCAGTTGCGCATCGAGCCGTTTGATCTCCGATTCCAGCGACGCAATCTGGGCGTTGAGCGCCCGGGCGCGATCCGAGATGGGATCAGGCTTTTTCTTCAACCAGGCCATGAATCAAATCTTTCTCCTGTGCGAGTTACGAACGTCTCCGCGTTGAGATTCAACCGGCAAGCGCCAGTGTTCCCACCGCGCCTCAGCGACTCAACAACACGGCGATGAGCACGCCCGCGGCGAGCAAGACCGCGAAGGCCAGCGGCCAGGTGAACGCGAATCCCAAACGGCAAAGTTCGGAAAAACTCAGACCGGCAAGCGGTGTCGCCACCTCGGCGTCCGTTTTCGGTGCGGTCCCGGTATCCTTGGATCCACCGGAGAGGAGCGGGAATTTCAGTCGGGCTCCGTTCCACTCCATCCGCGCGTTCTCGATGGTGGTCAACGCGCGCGTCAGTTCCACGTTGAAATTATCCTTGCTCCAGGTTTCCTCGCGCACGGTTTCCACCTTGGTGAGGGCGTCGCGCAAGTCGGCGATGGCTTTGGCCATTTGTTCCGCGTCGCGACGGGCGGTGAATTCTGCTTCCTCCAGCAGACCGAGGCCGCGGGTGAGCTGGTGGAGCATTTCCTGGCGGCCGGTTTGAAATTCCGCCTGCCGGCGGCGCACCTCCTCCAGCGCGGCCCGTTCGCGTTCCAGTTCCTCCTGCGCCCGCTTCAACTCTGCGAGTTTCTGCTGCGCTTCCGTGACCTTCAGATCCACTTCTTCGCGGGAAGGCGCGCGGGCGGACAAACCCGTGCCCGCCGGGCTTGAGGCATAAGGGGATTTGTGCGCCTGGAATTCGGTGTCCACAAACTCGGTTGCGTCGTATTCGGAAGCCATGGGGCGACTTTAAGCCCGCGCGGAAAACGTGTAAAGCGGCGTATTGAGCCGCGAGGTCTTTCGGCTTGTCACCCCGAATGGGCCGTCCTAGATTTCCACCGTTGAAAGCACATTTAGGAATTCTGACATGATTGAACTGGTGCAGTTTCCGTGGAGTCCGTTTTGTATCGTCCAACGCCGCATCCTGGAATTCGCCGGAGTTCGCTTCAAAATCGTCAATATCCCCAACGGTGACCGTTCGCTGGTCTGGAAACTCACCAAAGAACGCTATTACGGCGTGCCCGTGCTCAAGGATGGCAAGTCCGTGATTTTCGAGGTCAGCGACGATTCACAGGTCATCGCCAAGTATCTGGACAGCAAATTTTCGCTGGGTTTGTTTCCGGCGGAATGGGAAGGCGTGCAATCCATTCTATGGCGCTACATTGAAAACGACATCGAAGGACCGTGCTTCAAGCTCACGGACATCCACTGGCGGGAATTGATCCCGCCGCGCGATCGGTTGCTCTTCCTGCGTCACAAGGAACGGAAATTCGGACGCGGCTGCCTGGATCAGTGGCGAACGCAGGAGGCGGCGCTGCTCCAGCAACTGGAGCAGGCGCTGCTGCCGTTCGAGGAGATGCTGACCCACCAGCCGTTCCTGCTGGGGGGCCGCCCGCGCTTCGTGGATTTCGACCTCTATGGGATGTTGGGTGATTTCCTTTACACCGGGCACTACTCCCTGCCGGCGGTGCATCCGCAAATCCAGCAGTGGCACCGCCGCATGGCCACGATCAAGCGGTCACCATAAGCCATGAAGTGCGAGGCTGTTCAGTTGCCGCACCCTCAACGGGACAATCGCGTCGGCCAAAGGTGGCCGGCTTGGCCCCGCTAATGATGACTTTGCCGCTTCAGTCCACTCCGCATCTCGGCGACTTCCATTTGGAATTGTCCACGCAATGAAGAATTACATTCTCGATACCAACGTCCTCCTCCACGATCCCCATTCGCTGCTCAACTTCGAGGAGAACAATGTCCTCGTGCCCATCGAAGTCATCGAAGAGATAGACCGTTTCAAGCGCGAGTCCACGGAATTGGGCCAGAACGCGCGCACCGTGTCCCGTATGCTGGACGGGTACCGGGCGAGCGGTAGCCTGAGCGATGGGGTGTGCCTCCCCAATGGCGGCAAGCTCAGGATTGGTTTCCAAAAAAGGGACTCCACACGAAATGGCCACAGTTTTCTGGCCGACAACACCGTGGACAGCCGCATCCTGGCCTTCGCGCGGTCGGTGCAAAAAGCGCAGCCGCGCCAACACACCGTCCTCGTCACCAAAGACATCAATCTGCGCATCAAAGCCGATGCGCTCGGATTGGCCGCCGAGGATTACGAGAACGACCGCGTTTTTATCAAGGACCTCTACACGGGCATGATTGAACTGCCGGTGTCACCGGAAAAGCTCGCCGCGTTCCGCGCCAACGGCGAAATGGAACTCAACGGCGGCAAGCAGTATTTCCCCAATGAATACTGCACGCTCACGGACGAAACCAACCCGAAGCGCACCGCACTGACCAAAGTGGATGCCACCGGCACCAAACTCATGCCCATCATTGACTGCCGCGAAGGCGTGTGGGGCATCAAGCCGCGGAACCGCGAACAACACTTCGCTTTCGACGCGCTCCTCGATGACCGCGTCAAGCTGGTCACGCTGATGGGCAAGGCGGGCACGGGAAAAACTTTAATGGCGATGGCCGCCGGCTTGAAGCGCACCGTGCTGGACCGTGAATTCCGCCGGCTCGTCGTTGCGCGCCCGACCATTTCCATGGGCAAGGAACTGGGCTTTCTGCCCGGTTCGCTCGAAGAAAAACTCGCGCCCTGGATGCAGCCCATTCACGACGCCTTGGAAATGTTGAGCGACCTGAACATGGGCCACGACCACCGGCGCAGCTCCGACCTCATGCGCTCCGGCAGCATTGTGGTCGAGGCCTTGAGCTACATTCGCGGACGCAGCATCGCGAACCAGTTCATGATCATTGACGAGGCACAGAACCTCACGCCATTGGAAGTCAAGACCATCGTGACCCGCGTAGGCCACGGTACCAAAATCGTGTTCACCGGCGATCCGTACCAGATTGACAATCCGTACGTGGACAGTTCCTCCAACGGTTTTAATTACGTCGTGAGCCGTTTTCGCACCGAAGCCGTAGCCGCGCACATCGAACTGCAAAAGGGTGAACGCTCGGAACTGGCCGAGCTGGCGGCGAATATCCTGTAACCGGAGCGGTGGTCCGGCTGCACGAGCCGCGTTCGAGGATTCGGAAAGCTCTCGTGGTCTGCGTGCGACCGCTCCGGGTTTATGGAAGCTCACCCTCCAAGACAGGCAAGCCGCCCGACGCTAACGAGTTTTGGTTGGCGAACCGCCGCCTGATTTTGGCTGGTTGGGGAACAACAGGGATGCGCCGGCCAGAACGATGCCGGCCATGACCGCGCCCCACAGGAAGTCCAGCCCGGGCACAAAGCGCCTTGCCGGGGTGACGACTTCCGCGCCGGTGATTTCTTCCAACGATGATTCAGGCCTGCCGGTCTGCGTCCATCCGCGGTTCGCCCCCGTGAACAACCAGAGCGCAATGGCGCCGAGCGCCACGGTCAAGGCTGCCATCTGTAATACGCGTCGCATGTTTGAGGTTAGGTTGCTCGCGAAACAATAAGATGCGAACGGCTGCAATGCCAGCCCAAGTGCGGGCCCGCACGGACGCGCGGGAAAACCCGGACGACCGATGTTTGACCACCGGCACACGCAAGCAGGTTCAGAAAGACGCTCCGCGTATTTTCCCAGTTCAAACGCTACACACGCGACTCGGCGACGAGGGATTGATGGCTGGTGAAGCTGGAGGCTGGGTCGCGCTTGAGAACTCTGGCGCGGGGTGGCGGAAGGGGAGGGATTCGAACCCCCGTTAGGATTGCTCCTAAGCCTGATTTCGAGTCAGGTGCCTTCAACCACTCAGCCACCCTTCCACTCGCTCATCTACAACAATCTACAAATGCGCTGAACCTCCCAATTTGACAATCTATACCGAAATCTGGGAAACGGAATCGAAACCAAGCAGCAACTGCCAAACTTGGGAAAGTCTGGCAGAAAACGCATTATTAGAACTTGTTACGTTACGTTCCAAGCGGGACATATTCTGCCCGAATCCGTTTCGGCGACAAGCTCATTCGCTGTTCGCTCGATGCCACTGGCCCGCAGTTCAGATTTTCTGTCGTTGCAATCCACCGTTGGCCGTTCCATGCTGGCATCGGAAGTTTTAGCGAGTCGCACCCCACCCCGCAATGCGGGACGGGACGACTGATGTAATGCCATGAATATCAATCCGGAGACGGACCTTGACCTGGAAAAACTGTTCCTGCCCGCTTGGGCGCAGGAATCACCAGCCACCAACCGCTACGCCCATTTCGCCGGCGGCGAAGATCGGCCCAGCCGGGACGACCGGCGGCGCGATGACCGCCGCGGGCCGCGCCCGCCCCGCCGCGACAGCGGCCCTCGTGGGTCCGCTGGTGGCGGACGCGGAGACAATCGCGACCGTCCGCCGCGCCGCGACGGCGACAGACCCCGCGGCCGAACTGACGAGCGATTCGCGCCACGTCAGCGCGAGCAGCGCGAGACGCCGCCCCCAATGCCGGAGGTCGCGGTTAGCCTCGTGCCGGACGAAAAAGGCGTCGAATCGCTTGCGCGCCAGGTCAAGATGACGGGGCGCGCCTATCCGTTGTTCGACATCGCCCGCCTGATTTTGCAGAAGCCGGAACGCTATGCGATCCGCTTCGCGGTGGAGAAGAATGCCGAGGGCAAAGTGATCCAGCCCTTGTTCGTTTGCGCGCTGGACGACACTTTGTGGTTGAGCGAGGACGAGGCGGTGGAACACGTGTTGCGCTCCCATTTCGCGACGTTTTATCAGGCGGACCGCACGGCCACCGAGCCGCCCAAGGGCAAATACACGTTCGTGGGCCAGTGCGGCATGAGCGGCGTCATTTTTGGCCCGCCGAACCATCACGATTACCAGAACCGGTTGCACAAACTACATTCCGAACGGTTCAGCCGAATGCCGTTTGAAGTGTACAAATCGCGCGTGAAGATTGTGCGCGACGAGGAGGTCGTGAAAAAGTGGGTGGAGGAGCAAAGTTGGAAGACGGAATACATCTGTCTCAACGTACCCGAACCGCTCAAGCTCGCGAATCGCGAGGACGTCGAGGAGCATTTCCGCACGGTTCACAAGGACACCATCATCAAGCCGGTGGAGACGCACACGCTCTCCGGCGTGGCCGCGCGCGGAATGCGTTGCCACGGACTGGCACGGTTCGCGCGGCAGGTGTGCGAGGATCAACGCCGGTTTCCGCTGCAGATCGCCACGGTGTTGAGCCAGCAGTTTGCCGGACACGCCCTCCAATTCTTCAAAGTCAACAAGACCGTCACGCACGTTTCCGTGGCGCGCCCGCATTACCTGGATCTGGAAACCACGCCGGTTTCGGAAGGCGTGCGCAAGATCGTGGATTTCATCAACGCGCATCCCAAGTGTACGCGGCGCAAGTTGTTTGAAACTCTGGCGCCGTCACCGCCGCCTGCACCGATTCCGGTGAATCCACCCGCGCCGGAAGTTGAACCAAACGCGCCAGCGCCTGTTGAGGCTTCGGAATCCACACCAAAACCTGCGGAACCCGAACCGACGCCCGAGCAGACTGCGGTGAATGGTGATTTGCATTGGTTGATTCACCAGGGACACGTGATCGAGTTTGCCAACGGAACGCTGGAAACGGCCAAGAAGCCGCTGCCCAAACCGCCCAAGCCGGATAAGAAACCGGCGGAGGTCACAGCGGCAATTCCGGCGGCCACACCGAGTGCGGTCGCCGCAACGGAGTCTCCTTCAGAGAGTGTCTCAAGTGAGAGCACAACTGCCGGGACTGTCGCGCTCCCGGAAGCGCCCACGACGGAGGCGCCTGCGGAGGAGAAAGTCACCGTCGTCGCCGAGGCCATTCCAGTGAATGTCGAGGAAACTCCGGCGGCCACTGAAGTTGTGGCCGCAAGCGAACCAGAATCTGCGCCCAAGCCGCCCGCGCCTTCGGAAGTTCCGCCCGCTTGAAACCGCTCCAAGCGGGAATTATTACTGCACGTGCTGCAGGAGCGCGTGAAAAACTTCCGTCGCTTCGATCTGCGAAGCTGGCAGGAACTCCGCTTTCTCGCTGATGAGCACGGGCCAGTCCCGTTGATCCTCCGGGCGCCGGCCATGTGAGCCTTTCACCAGCGACGCATCCAGCGGAATCACATCCATCAACATCCGGAAGCCCAGTTTCTTTTGCAGCAGCCGCCCAGCGATTTTGAGCTTGGGAAATTTCAGCCGCGGATCGAGGAACAATTCCACCGGGTCGTAACCGGGCTTGCGGTGAATGTCCACCGTGCGCGCGAAGTCGGGCGCCCGCGCATCGTCGAGCCAGTAGTAGTAGGTGAACCAGATTCCTTCATCGGCTACTGCGATCAGGTCGCCCGCGCGCGGATGGTCAAGACCGGCGGCGGCCTTTTCCTTCGCGCCCAGCACGGCTTCGACACCCTCGGTTTTCTCCAATAAAGCGCGCACGGAATACTCCAGCGTCGCGTCGTTGAGATAAACATGGGCCACTTGATGATCCGCCACGGCGAACACCTTGCTGGCGCCACAATCCAGCAATTCCAAGCCGAGCTCAGGCTTCACGGTCAGCCAGCCTTCCCGTCGAAAGAGTCGGTTCAAGTGAACGGGGGTGTCCACATTCGTGATGCCGTATTCGGAGAGCAACACGACTTGCACCGATTGCGCGCGTAAGAAATCAATCAGATCGCCGACAATCGCATCAATCGCGCGCAAATCGGGAATGATGACGGGATTTACTTCGTAGCCGCTGAGGTATGGAGGCGGAGTGTCATTGGGCGATTTTTTCCGCCTCCTCACGTCAGCGGCTACGAACGGTCCGTGTCGTTGCAGGTTGTAATCCAGATGCGGCAGATAAATCAGACTCAGCGTTGGCTGATGATTTCGCTCAATCCACTTTGCGGATTCAGCAATCCAGCGCGACGCCGCGTCGGGTGCGCCTTGCGGAGTTGGCACGCCCGCCGCCGGGCCCCAAAACGCGGGAAAGGGAAATTCCCCGAGTTCGCGTTTGATCTCAGGCCGAATCGAATAGGGCCAGGTGTAAACGTCAAAAACTTTCCGGCCATCGGCGGGATACATCGGGCGCGGAGTGATGGAGTAGTCCGCGCTGGAATACATGTTGTACCACCAGAAAAGTTTCGCGCACGTAAACTTCGGATCACGTTCGCGCAGAGCTTCCCAGATTTTCTGGCCGTGAACGAGATGGTTGGATTGCTTCCAAAACTGGACCTCCGCGAGTTCCCGGTGATACCAGCCATTGCCGACGATGCCATGCCGGGAGGGCGGTTGACCCGTGAGATAGGTGGATTGCGCGGAACAGGTGACCGCAGGCAGCCCCGGAACCACCCGCGCGAGGTCGCCGCGCTTTGCAAACCCGGCGATGCGCGGCGTGTGTTCGCCGATAAGCGCTTCGGTCAAGCCGACGACGTTGATGACTGCGGTGCGTTTCATTCGCCGCGCGGTTCAAGAGTGGACGTGCCGGGAATCAAGCCTGCCTCGGGAATTCCCTCGGCGGTTCATGCCGAAGCGCGGATGACTTTCTGCGCCCGGCGCTGGTGGCGCTCCCGCAATTCATAAATCGCGTTGATTACCTTGGGCAAATGCACGTCATGCGTTTCAAAGCCAGTGCCAAGGTCCCTGAGCAGGGTAATCGTAAGCTCGCCGCCGAGGTGTTCGCGAAATTCCTCCAGTCCCTCCAGCACAATCAAGGCGTTCTCCGAATCCACATGCAGCAGTTCGTTGGCGAAGAGCTCAAAGCCCAGCGCCTCCAGTAATCGCAACACGCGCTCGGCGGACGCGGCCTCCAGATACCCCATCGCCCGCGAGTAGATGGTATCCAGCGCGATGCCGACCGCCACGGCTTCCCCGTGGCGCAAACGGTATTCCGAGAGTTGTTCAAGCTTGTGCGCTGCCCAATGTCCGAAGTCCAGCGGCCGCGCCGAACCAAATTCAAACGGGTCGCCGGACGTGGCGATGTGGTCCAGGTGCAACTCCGCGCAACGATGAATCAATCGCTGCATCGCAGTGGATTCAAAGGCGCGGAGGCGGTGCGCGCTGCTTTCGAGTTCCTCGAAGAACCGCCGGTCGCGAATGAGCGCCACCTTCACGGCTTCGACGTAGCCGGCGCGTTTGTCGCGATCCAACAACGAGGCGAGCATTTCAAAGTCATTGATGACCGCGAACGGCGGCGCAAACGTGCCGATGAAATTCTTTTTGCCGAACGCGTTGATGCCGTTCTTCACCCCCACACCGGAATCGCACTGCGCCAGCGTCGTCGTGGGCACTCGCACGTGGCGCACGCCGCGATGCGCCGTGGCCGCCGCGAGGCCCACCATGTCAAGCAAG
>JAANMW010001173.1_pt1 | contig 28551 bp, 21 predicted proteins | sample 7279671 | NCBI WGS metagenome assembly JAANMW01 (sample SAMN14094541, study PRJNA606508) | bioreactor metagenome | isolation source: A lab-scale SPAN reactor treating ammonium-rich wastewater day 247 | place: Ireland: Galway | collected 2017-09-19 | reverse complement strand
GGCGAGGCGAAGATTCCCGCCTACGAGATGATCCGCTTCTCCATCGCCATCCAGCGCGGCTGCTTCGGCGGCTGCACCTTCTGCTCCATCACCGAGCACGAGGGGCGCATCATCCAGAGCCGCTCGGAGAAATCCGTGCTGCGCGAGATCGAGAAGGTGCGCGACAACGTGCCGGGCTTCACCGGCATCATCTCCGACCTCGGCGGGCCCACCGCCAACATGTACCGGCTGGCCTGTCGCAGCCGCTCGATCGAGGCCGCCTGCCGCAAGCCCTCCTGCGTGTATCCCGGCATCTGCCCCAACATGAGCACGGATCATTCGGCGCTGATCCGCCTCTACCGCAAGGCGCGCGAGCTGCCGGGCATCCGCAAGGTGCTGATCGCCTCGGGCGTGCGCTACGACCTGGCCACGCAGTCCCCGGAGTACGTGAAGGAACTCGCCCAGCACCATGTCGGCGGCTACCTGAAGATCGCCCCGGAGGCCGTCTCGGAGGGGCCGCTGACGAAGATGATGAAGCCGGGGATCGGCGCCTATTACCGCTTCCGCGAGCTGTTCGAGCAGTACTCGAAGGAGGCGGGCAAGGAGCAGTACCTCATTCCCTATTTCATCGCCGCGCACCCGGGCACCAGCGAGGAAGACATGCTGGAGCTGGCGCTGTGGCTGAAACAGAACGGCTACCGCGCCGACCAGGTGCAGGCCTTCCTGCCCTCGCCGATGGCCACCGCCACGGCGATGTACTACTCCGGGCGCAACCCGCTGCGGCGGGTCAGGCGCGACGGCGAGCAGGTGCGCATCCCCAGGGGCCTGAAGCTGCGCCGCCTGCACAAGGCGTTCCTGCGCTACCACGACCCGGAGAACTGGCCGGTGCTGCGCGATGCCCTGCGCCGCATGGGCCGCGCCGACCTGATCGGCAACGGCGCGCACCAGCTGGTGCCCGCCTACCAGCCCGCCGGCACGGGCCAGCAGGGCGAGGGCCGGCGCCAGGCCGTGCGCGGCCGCCCGTTCCGCACCCAGCACACCGGCTTGCCCGACCGGCCGCCGCGCGCCGGCGGCCGGCGACGCAAGCCCTGAGCAGCGGCTTGTCACGCGCGGCACCTCCTGGCGCCGGGGCATCCGGCAGGGGCGCGGCAATTGGCCGCACCACGGGTTCCGGACGCGGCTGGGCCGCGCGGGATGGTTGTGGCATCCTTCGCCACGCCGCCACAATCACCAGCAGAACCTCCCGGCCCATGCGTCGCGCCATCGCCCTGATGCTCATGGTTCTCGTGCCCCTGCAGTACAGCTGGGCCGCGGCGAGCCTGCACCTGCATCCGGGCGAAGTGACCGCGGGCGAGGTGCATCAGCCGGCCAGCCAGCTGGCCGGTGCCGACATGGCCGGCCCCGGCCCTGACGGCGACAGCAGCCCGGCCGATGGCGAACACGGTCATCACTGCAACCACGTGCCGTCCCTGATCATCCCGGACTGCACCCCGCTGGCCGGCATCCAGCCGTCCGGCAAGCCCGCGCCCGCCCTGGCTGGCATCCACGCCTCGCATATCCCCCCGGTCCGCGATCGCCCGCCACGCAGCGCGGGCTGAGCCGGACCCGGCCCCGACGCGGGCCCCTTTCGAGGCAGGCGTGCCAGCCGGGAGCTGGTGTCGTCGCCAACCCAGGAGCGTGTGATGCACCGTCTGTTTGTCATTCTCGTGCCGTTTCTCGTCCTGTCCGCCCAGGCAGAGGACAAGCCCGTCGCCTTCAGCGCCGAACAGCGCGCAGCGCTTGGCGTCGTCACCGCGCCGCTGTCGGCCGATGCCGGCACCGCGGCCGCGGGCCTGCCGGCCACGGTGACCGTGCCGCCGGACCGCGAGCGCGTGGTGGCGGCGCCGGTGGCCGGGATGATCTCGCGGGTGATGGTCGCGCTCGGCGACAGCGTCAAGGCGGGCCAGCCGGTCGCCACGCTGAGCGGCGAGGCGCTGGCCACCGCGCAACGCGATACCGCCGAGGCCGCGGTGCAGGCGCGGCTGGCCGGGGAATCGGCGAAGCGCGACGAGGCGCTGTTCCAGGAAGGCATCGTCGCCGAGTCGCGCGTGCAGGCGACCCGCGCCGCGCTGACCCAGGCACGGGCCCACCTCGCGGAGCGGCGCGCTTCGCTGAAGCTCATGGGCTTCTCGGCGGCGGAGATCGCCGCGGCCGAGCAGGGCGAGAAGCTCAGCGACAGCGTCAACCTCGTCGCGCCGATCGCCGGCACCGTGCTGGAGGTGCAGGCCACGACCGGTGGGCGCGTCGAGGCGGCCACGCCGCTGCTGCGCATCGCCAGCCTCGGCACGCTCTGGCTGGAGATCCATGCGCCGGTGGACATCGCCTCGCTGGTGGCGCCCGGGCAGAAGGTGGTGGTGCCGGGCACCCGCGCCGAGGGCAGCGTGCTGGTGGTGGGCAGCAGCGTCAGCGCGGCGCAGGCGGTGCTGATCCGTGCCCAGGTCGCCAACCCCGGTGGCGAGCTGCGCCTCAACCAGCAGGTGACGGTGCGCATCGAGGGCAAGGCCGGCGCGCAGAAGTGGCGGGTGCCGGGCCGCGCCATCGTGCGCCAGGACGGCAAGGACTGGGTCTTCGTCGAGGCGGCCGGCGGCTTCGTGCCGATGGCGGTGCAGGTGCTGTCGCGCTCCGGGCAGTCGGCCGCGGTCGAGGCGCCGTTCACCGGCAAGGAGCGCGTGGTGGTGGAGGGCGTCGCCGCGGTCAAGGCGGCCTGGCAGGGCATGGGAGGCGAGTAGATGATCGATCGGCTGATCGAGTTCTCGCTCACCCAGCGGCTGCTGGTGCTGGGCCTGACGCTGCTGCTCATTGGTGCCGGCGTGCAGGCCTGGCTCTCGCTGCCCATCGATGCGTTTCCGGACATCTCCACCACGCAGGTGAAGATCATCCTCAAGGCGCCGGGCATGACGCCGGAGGAGATCGAGGCGCGCATCGCCGCGCCCATCGAGACCGAGATGCTCGGCATCCCGCGCCAGCGCATCCTGCGCTCGGTGTCGAAGTACGGGCTCACCGACATCACCGTGGATTTCGAGGACAGTGCCGACATCTACTGGGCGCGCAGCCAGGTGGCCGAGCGCCTGAACAACGTGCTGGCGGATCTGCCGGAGGGCGTCACCGGTGGCCTGGCTCCCATCACCACGCCGCTGTCCGACGTGTACATGTTCACCATCGAGGGCGAGACCCTGGGCCTCGCCGAGCGGCGCGCGCTGCTCGACTGGGTGATCCGCCCGCAGCTGCGCACGCTGCCGGGCGTGGCCGATGTCAACTCGCTCGGCGGCCTGGTGAAGACCTTCGAGGTGGCGCCGGACAACGCCGCCATGAGCGCGCGCGGCGTCACGCTCGGCGAGCTGGCTGACGCCATCCAGGCGAGCAACCGCAACGACGGCGCCGGCCGCCTCACCGACGGCGAGGAGGTCTGGCTGCTGCGCGTGGAGGGCGCCGTGCAGAGCCTCGAGCAGCTCGCCGGCATCGTCGTCAAGGACGTCAATGGCGTGCCGGTGCGCGTGGCCGACGTCGCCGAGGTGCGCCTCGGCGCGCTCACCCGCTATGGCGGCGTGACCCAGGATGGCCGCGGCGAGGCCGTGGAGGGCCTGGTGCTGGCGCTGCGGGGCGCCAATGCGCAACAGGTGACGGCCGCCGTCGAGGCCCGCCTTGCCGAATTGGCGCCCACGCTGCCGGAAGGCATCACCATCCGGCCGTTCTACGATCGCTCGGTACTGGTCGAGCACGCCGTGGGCACGGTGTCCACCGCGCTGCTCGAGGCGACGGTGCTGGTGCTGGCCCTGCTGTTCCTGTTCCTCGGCAACGTGCGCGCCGCGCTCACCGTGGCGCTGACGCTGCCGCTTGCGGCGCTGGCGACTTTCGTGCTGATGCGCCGGGTGGGCCTCTCGGCCAACCTCATGAGCCTCGGCGGCCTGGCCATCGCCATCGGCATGCTGGTGGATGGCGCGGTGGTGGTGGTGGAGAACATCGTCACGCACCTCGCCCATGACCACAGCCGCCAGAACAAGCTCCACCAGGTATTTCGCGCGGTGCGCGAGGTGGGCACGCCGGTGGTCTCGGGCGTGCTGATCATCATGATCGTGTTCATGCCGCTGCTGACCCTGGAGGGGATCGAGGGCAAGCTGTTCGTGCCGGTGGCGCTGACCATCGTCTTCGCGCTGGGCGCCGCCCTGCTGCTGTCGCTGACCGTGGTGCCGGTGCTTGCCTCGTGGCTGATGGAGGCGGGCGCGCACGAGGATCCCTGGCTGCTGCGCCAGGCGGTGCGCCTGTACACGCCCATCCTCGACTTCGCACTGGCACGCACGCGCCCGGTGATGATTGCAGCCGTCGCCGTGCTGGCCATGGCCGTCGTCCTGTTCCCCTTCATCGGCAAGTCGTTCATGCCGACGCTCGACGAGGGCGACTTGCTGATCCAGCTGGAGAAGCTGCCCTCGATCAGCCTCGAGGAGAGCCTGGACCTGGACCTCAAGGTGCAGCAAGCCATCATGCAGCAGGTGCCCGAGGTCGTGGGTGCCGTGGCGCGGGTGGGCTCCGACGAAATCGGCCTCGACCCCATGGGACTCAACGAGACCGACGGCTACCTGGTGCTGAAGCCCAGGGACCAGTGGCGGCAGCCCGACAAGGAGTGGCTGGCTGATCAGATCCGGCGGGTCATGGAGGGCTTTCCCGGCATCAGCTACGGCTTCACCCAGCCGATCGACATGCGCGTCTCCGAGATGCTGACCGGCAGTCGCGGTGACCTGGCGGTGAAGCTGTTCGGTACCGACATCGAGACACTCAACCATCTTGCCGACCAGGTGGAGGCCATCGTCGCCTCGGTGCCGGGCGCGCAGGACGTGCTCAGCAAGAAGAACGAAGGCGTGCAGTACCTGCAGGCCAGGGTGGACCGCCTCGCCGCCGGCCGCTACGGCCTGACGGTCGACGATGTCTCGGCCTTTCTCAAGGCCCAGCTCGAGGGCCTGCCCGTCGGCATCGTGCAGGAGGGCATCCGGCGCACGCCGCTGGTGCTGCGGGCCGGGGAGGAGGTACGCATGTCGCCGGCGCTGTTCGAGGTGCTGCGCATCCCGACACCGGGCGGGGTTGCCATCCCGCTGCGGGAGGTGGTGCGCCTCGAGCGCACCGACGGTCCCGTGGCCATCAACCGCGAGAACGCTGCGCGCTACGTGACAGTGCAGAGCAACGTCGCGGACCGGGATCTGGTCGGCTTCGTCGACGAGGTACGTGCCCGCATGGGCGCGGAGCTGCAACTGCCGGATGGCTACCACGTCGTCTACTCCGGCCAGTTCGAGAACCAGCAGCGCGCCGCGGCGCGCCTGGCCCTTGTCGTGCCGGTCTCGCTGGCGCTGATCTTCGCCCTGCTGTTCACCACCTTCCATTCGGTGAAGCAGGCCGCGCTGGTGCTCGCCAACGTGCCCTTCGCGCTGGTCGGTGGCGTGGCGGCGCTGTTCATCAGCGGCGAGTACCTGTCGGTGCCGGCCTCGGTGGGCTTCATCGCCCTGCTCGGCATCGCCGTACTCAACGGCGTGGTGATGGTGAGCTACTTCAACCAGCTCGCCGGGCAGGGCATGCCCGGGGACAGCGTGGTGCGCGAGGGCGCCCTGCGCCGGCTGCGGCCGGTGCTGATGACCGCGAGCATCACCGCCTTCGGCCTGGTGCCGCTGCTGCTCGCCAGCGGCCCGGGGTCGGAGATCCAGAAGCCGCTGGCCATCGTCGTCGTCGGCGGGCTGGTGTCCTCCACGGCACTGACGCTGGTGCTGCTGCCGGTGCTGTACCGGCGCTTCATCCTGGGAGGTGACCTGAAATGAGCCTGGTGCAGCTGACGCTGGTGGCGCCGAGCCAGCTGGAGGAAGCGCTGGTGGAGGGCCTGCTGGCGCACCCGGAACTGGCTACGGGTTTCACCGTGGCCCGCGCCGAGGGCCATGGCACGCGGGCCGACACGCTGAGCGTGCAGGAGCAGGTCCGCGGGCGGGCCGACCGCTGCGAGGTGCAGGTGGTGCTGGAGGCCGACCAGGCGCGGGCGCTGGTCGACGGCCTGAAGGCGGCGCTGCCGACGCGCGAGATCATGTACTGGATCGTGCCCGTGACTGAAATCGGGAGGCTGGCATGAGCCGGCACATTGCCTGGATTGCCTTGCTGGTCGCCGGCGCCGCGCCGGCGGCCGAATTCACGCCGCCGGCGGACCTGCCGCCCATCGAGGTGGTGGGGGCGGTGCTCGACGACCACCCGGTGGTGCGCGAGGCGGAGGCGCGGCTGCGGGTGGCGGGGGCCGAGCGCGACGCCCTCGATGCCGGCCCGCACGAGCTCGAGCTGCGCGTGGCCGGACAGCGGCGCGACATCGCCGGTGTCGCCGATCGCTCCGACGAATGGGCCGCGGGCATCGAGCGCGGCTTCCGGCTGTTCGGCAAGGCGGGGCTCGACGCCGACATCGGCGCCCGCGGCGTCGACGAGGCGCGCGAGAAGGTGGGCGACGCCCGCCACGAGACCGCGCGCCACCTGCTCGGCCTGTGGTACGAGGCGCTGCGCGCGCTGACGGAGACGCGATTGCGCACCAGCCAGGCCAGCCTGCTGGAGGAGGTGCGCGGCACCGTGGCGGCACGCAACCGGCGTGGCGATGCGGCCCGCCTCGAACTGCTCGAGGCCGATGCCGCGCTGGCCCAGGCGCGCTCGCAGAAGCAGCAGGCACTCGGACGGCAGCAGGCGGCGCTCGCCGGGCTGCGCGCCAGCTTCCCGAGCCTGCCGCCGGCCACGCCGCGGGCCGCCGAGCCGGTGCTGCCGGCCGGGACCGAGGCGGAGTGGACCGCCGCCACCCTCGAGCACAACCACGAACTGCTGGCGGTGCAGAGTGCCCTGGAGGGCAGCCGCCTCGCGGCGCGGCGGGCGAGCCGCGACCGCCTGCCCGACCCGACCCTCGGCCTGTTCTATGCCAACGAGCAGTTCGGCGACGAGAAGATCGTCGGCATGAGCCTCGCCGTGCCCATCGGTATCGGCGCGCGCAGCGCCGAGGCCGACCGGCGGCGCGGGCAGGCGGATGCGCTGGCGGAGCTGGAGACCGCGACCCGCAGGCGCCTCGAGGCCGAGGCCGTGGTCAACTGGGAGCGCGCCGCGACCGGCATCGAGACCTGGCGGCAACTGCGCGATGCCTCCGCGGCCATGACCCGGCATGCCGACCTGGCGCGCCGCGCCTACGAGCTCGGCGAGATGCCGCTGGCGGAATCGCTGCTGGCGCGTCGCAATGCCGCGGAGGCCGAGGTTGCCGCCGAGCAGGCGCGCCTGGATGCCAACGAGGCGATCGCCCGCCTGCTGCTGGATTCGCATCGCATGTGGTCCACGCACGACGACGACGAGCCGCATGGCGGCTGAGCCGGCATGGCGCGCCGTGTGCGCGCCGCTGCTGGCGCTGGGGCTGGTCGGCGCGCCCACCCCGGCCGCGGCGGTGGACGAGATGGTGGTGACGGGCACGCGCCTGGCGGCGACGCCGGCGGGCCTGCCCGGCACGGTGCTCGACCGGGAGCTGATCGACGCGCGTGGTGACAGCGGCGTGGCCGACCTGCTGCGCGCGGTGCCCGGCGTGCACCTGGTGCAGCCGGGCGCCGGGGGCGTCAGCCAGCTGTTCATGCGCGGCAGCGAGCCGAACTTCACCGTCTTCCTGGTCGATGGCATCAAGGTCAACGACCCCACCAACACCCGCGGCGGCTCCTTCGATTTCGCGTCGCTGAGCCTCGCTGACCTCGAGCGCATCGAGATCGTGCGCGGGCCGGAGTCTTCCATCTACGGTTCGGACGGCCTCGCCGGGGTCATCAACTTCATCAGCCCGGCGGGCGGCGGGCCGCTCGCCGCGGCCGTGGAGGGCGAGGCCGGTGGCGACGGCTACCGGCGCGCCAGCCTGCAGCTCGGCGGCGCGGCCGGCGATGGCGGCTTCTCGCTGCAGGCCACCAGCCGCGATGACGGCGAGGCGGTGCCCGGCAGCACCTACGAAGCCGACGGCGTCAGCGGCCGCCTGCGCCTGCTGCCTGCCGGGGGGCTGGTGGCCAACCTCTACGGGCGCTACGCCGATACCCGCAGCACGTCGTTTCCCGAGCAGAGCGGCGGGCCGGAGCAGGCGGTGCTGCGCAGCCTCGATCAGGCGAGCGCGCGGGACTACGCGCTCGGCGCTGATTTCGACTGGTCGCTCGGCCCGCGCTGGTCGATCCAGGGCCAGGCCAGCCACTACGACCGCGATGGCCGCTACGACTCCCCGGGCATCTACCCGGGAGACCAGGTGCCGCCCAACGGCGCGCGCAACGAATTGCAGCGCGACCACGCCGCACTGCGCACCACGCTGGCGGCCAGTGCCGGCCGCGCGACGCTGGCCGCCACGGCCGGCGCGGATTTCCAGCACGAGTCCGGCGAGTCCGACGGCTACGTCGATTTCGGCCCGGTGCGCATGCCGAATGCCTTCTCGCTGGAGCGCGACACCGTCGGCCTGTTCGTCGAGGGCCGGCTGCAGGCCGGGGAGACCTGGCTGCTGCAGGCGAGCCTGCGGCGTGACGACGCGGAGGGTTTCGCCGCCGAGACCACCGGCCGCCTCGGCGCCAGCTATTCGCCGAACGACGGGCGCACGCGCCTGCGCGCCGACTGGGGCACCGCCTTCAAGCTGCCGAGCTTCTTCGCGCTCGGCAGCCCGCTGGTGGGCGAACCGGGGCTGCGGCCGGAGAAGAGCCGCGGCGCGGAGGCGGGCATCGTCCAGCGCCTCGGCAGCGCCGGCGAACTCGCGCTGACGCTGTTCGACTACGAGTTCGAGGACCTCATCGATCTCGATCCCGCCACCTTCCGCAACGTCAACCGCGACCGCGTCACCAGCCACGGTGCCGAGCTCGGCGCGAGCCTGGCGCTGTCGCCGGCGCTGGTGCTGCGTGCCCATGTGACCTGGACCGACATCGACGTCGAGCAAAGCGACCGCGAGCTGCTGCAGCGGCCGGACTGGCGCGGCGGCTTGTCGGCCCGCTGGTCGCCGGCGCAGGGCTGGTCGCTCGACCTCGACTGGCTCTACGTGGGCGAGAGCCTCGATTACGCCATCCCCACCGGCGAGCAGACGCTCGGTGCCTGGAATCGCCTCGACCTCAACCTGGCCTGGTCGGTGACGGCGCGCCTGCGCCTGGCGCTGGCCATCGACAACCTGCTCGACGCCGGCTACCAGGAGGCGATCGGCTTTCCGGCGGCGGGTTTCCGGCCGCGCCTGTCGCTGCGCTACCGCTTCGGCGGCTGAGCAGGGCCGCCATTGCCCGCGGCCGCGCCGGCCGCTATCGTCGCGGCAAGGGGAGGAGAACCAGGCACATGCAATCCGGGCAGCAGACCAGAATCCGGTGGCGGGCGGCGTGCGTCGCCATTGTCGCCATGGCCGGCATCGCCGCGGCGCTCGGCGGCTGCGGCAGGTCCGCGGCGCCCACCGGCCCGGCCGCGACCGCGGCCGCCACCGGGCACGAGCTGGTGCAGCGCCACTGCCTGCGCTGCCATCTCGAACCCGATCCCGCCGACCTGCCGAAGGAGTACTGGCCCTACGCGCTGCACTACATGGGCAACTACGTCGGCATGAAGGGCGACGAGTTCCCCGACATGCGCGTGGAGCCGGCGCCGCCGGAGATGGAGCCGGTGAAGGACTACACCAAGCGCTACTTCCTCTTCGGGCCGGATGGCTACTACCGCGACCTCTACCCCTTCCGCGAGCACATTCCCGACAAGCCGGAGATGAGCGCGGAGGAGTTCCGCCGCATGCGCGAGTACTTCGTCGCCGCGGCGCGTCCCTCGGCGGAGATGGAACAGCAGGGGCCGAAGCCGCCGGTGACGACGCGCTTCAGGCCGGTGTTCCCGCAGCTGGAGCTCGAGCCCGATGCCCTGGTCATGTCCACGCTGGTGGACCCGCGGCGCCAGCGCCTCTATGTCGGCCGTTCGGTCATCGACGACTGGGTGGGCGGCGGCGAGCGCCGCGCCGGCTTCGACAAGTGGGACGACGTGGTGGCCCTGGACCTGCGCAGCGGCAAGCGCGTGGCGCGCATCCAGGTCACCAGCGATCCCATCGACATGGCGCTCGCGGACAACGGCATCCGCCTCGTCACCCACGGCCGCTTCCCCATGACCCAGGTCGGCATCGCCGCCATCACCGACGTCGATTTCGAGGCGAAGCCGCCCCGCTCGCGCATGCTGGTGACCGGCAAGCAGCGGCTGGTGCAGCACCACACCGCCGACATGAACGGCGACGGCCGGCCCGACATCATCGCCGACGCCTATGGCGACGGCTACGCGCAGGGCGCGCACAGCCTGCTGGCGATCTGGTACCAGCAGCCGGACTACGCCGCGCAGTGGCGCAGGGCGCCGGCGGAGATTCCCCCCGGCGTCATGCCCGGGCTGCGCGAGAAGGTCATCGCCGAGGATGCCGGGCTGATCGGCAATACCATCGCCGACTTCGACGGCGACGGGCGGCCCGATGTCGCCGCGCTCATCGCCCAGGGCCGGCAGGAGCTGGTGATCTTCACCAGCAACGGCGACGAGACCTTCACGCGCCACCTCATCGACCAGCACACGCCCTCCTGGGGCGGCAACAGCCTGCAGGCGGCGGACTTCGACGGCGACGGCGACGCGGACCTGGTGGTGCTCAACGGCGACAACGTCAACGGCAACCACTTCGGCAAGGTCATCCCGGCACCGCGGCCGCAGCACGGCATCCGCGTGTTCCGCAACGACGGCGGCATGAAGTTCACCATGGCCTGGTACTACCGCATGCACGGCGCCATCCGCCCGGTGGTGCACGATTTCGACGGTGACGGCGACCCGGACATCGCCGCCATCGCCCTGTTCCCCGAGTGGAACGAGGACGAGCCGGAGACCTTCGTGTACCTGGAGAACAAGGGCGGGCTGCAGTTCGTGCCACAGTCGATCCCGCGGGAGTTCTTCAGCGTCTGGTGCTCGATCGAGGCCGCGGACGTCAATGGCGACGGCCGCACCGACATCGTCCTCGGGCTCGGCAACTTCCCCGAGCTGGTGCCGCCGGACTGGCTGACCGCGCACCCGGCCATGCAGGGCCGGGGCGGCCACGCGCCGAGCGTCATCTTCCTGCTCAACCAGGGCTGAGCCTTGGAGCCGGCGGTCCACGTCCGCGGCAAGGTGGCGCTGGTCAGCGGCGCGGCCCAGGGCATCGGCGCGGCCTGCGCGCGCATGCTGGCGGCGCACGGTGCGCGGGTGCTGGTGGCCGATCTCGACCATGCCGGCGCCGGCACGGTCGCCGCGGAGATCCGCGGCGCGGGCGGCACCGCCGAGGCGATCGCGCTGGACGTGACCCGCGAGGCCGACTGGCGCCAGGCGGTGGCCGCGGCGACCGACCGCCACGGCGGTCTCGACGTGCTGGTCAACAATGCCGGCATCGCCCTGGTGCAGGCGCTGGTCGACACCAGCCTCGAGCAGTGGCACCGGGTCCATGCGGTGAACCTCGATGGCGTGTTCCTCGGTACCCGCGAGGCGGTCGCCGCCATGCGCCCCGGCGGCCGCGCGGGCCGGGGCGGCTCGATCATCAACATCTCCTCGGTGGGCGGCCTGATCGGCTCGGAGCGGCTCACCGCCTACTGTTCCACCAAGGGTGGCGTGCGCCTGTTCAGCAAGAGCGTCGCCATCGAGTGCGGCCGCGCCGGCTACGGCATCCGCGTCAATTCCGTGCACCCCGGCAACACCGACACGCCGATGTTCCGCCGCGAGCTGCAGGACATGCTCGACAAGGGCATGGCGGCGAGCCTCGACGAGGCGCGGCGCTTCTTCATGGACATGCAGGTGCTGCCGATGATCGGCGAGCCGGGCGACGTCGCCGCCATGGTGCTGTTCCTCGCCTCCGATGCGGCGCGCTTCGTCACCGGCGCGGAGTTCGTCGTCGATGGCGGGCTGACCGCGCAGTGACGCAGCGGGCCGGCATGGCGAGGACACTGCTGGTCTGCGCGGTCTACGCGCTGGGGCCGGCCGCCATGATCCTGATGCCGATGATCGTCGGCGGCCTGGTGGATGGCTACGGCTACAGCGAGCAGCAGGCCGGCAACATCGCCGCCATGGAGGGCTTCGGCCTGGTCGTCGCCTCGGTGCTCGCCGCGCTGTGGATCCGCGCCGTCTCCTGGACCCGCGCGCTGCTCGCGTCGTTCCTCGCCTATGCCGCGCTCAACGCGGTCAGCGCCGGTGTCGAAGGCTACGCGCCGCTGCTGGCGCTGCGCTTCCTCAGCGGCTTCGCCGGCGGCTGCGTGTTCGCGGTGACGGTGGCGGCGCTCGGCGACGAGCGCGAGCCGGATCGCGCCTTCGGCTTCGCCCAGGCGGTGCAGGGCGCGCTGATGCTGGCGGCCTTCTTCGCCGCGCCCCTGCTGCTGGCGCAGGGCGGGGTGGGTGCGCTCTACGCGCTGCTCGCCGCCGCGTCGCTGGTGATGCTGGCGACGCTGCGCCGCTTTCCCGCACACGGCCGCGACATCGGCGCCCCTGTCGCCGGCGCTGCTGCGGCCACCGGCGGTACCGCGCTGATCTGGCTCGGGCTGGTCGCCAGCGTGGCCTTCTTCGCCAACGTCTTCGGCTTCTGGGCCTTCGTCGAGCGCATCGGCCAGGCGGCGCAGCTGCCCGCCGCGACCATCGGCCTGGCGCTCGGCATCTCGCAGGTCACCGCCATCGCCGGGGCGCTGGCCGCCGCCTGGGCCAGCGACCGCTACGGGCGCGGCTGGCCGCTGCTGATGGTGCTCGTCGGCCAGTGCGCGGCGCTGTTCGCGCTCATGGGCGCCTTCGGCTCGGTCACCTATTTCCTCGCCACCGGCGTCTACCAGGCGCTGTTCATCGTCGCCGTGTCCTACCAGATGGGCGCGGTGGCGCAGCTCGATACCGGCGGGCGCTTCCTCGTGATGATGACCGGCGCCCAGGGGCTCGGCGGCGCCATCGGCCCGGCGCTCGCCGGGGCGCTGATTGGCGAGGGCAACGAATACGGCGGGGTGATGCGGATGGCCGCGCTGCTCTGCGCGCTCGGCACGCTGGCCTTCCTCTTTATTGTGTATCGCGGCAGCGCGCCTGTAACATCCCCCTCCGATGCCTGAGCCTGCGCCAAAGCCCGTCGCACCCTACCTCGCCGTCGGCCTCTCCACGGTCATCTACGGCATCTGCGAGCGCTCCCAGATCCGCCACAACCTCGACACCATCGAGGAGGCGATCCACGCCGCGGTCTCCATGGTCAACATCAACATGCCGGTGAAGATCATCGCGCTCGCCGAGGGCGCGCTCACCGGCTTCACCGACGAGATCTTCGACCTCTCCCACACCATGGCGGCGCGCGAGCTGTTCATCGAGGTGCCGGGCGAGGAGACCACGCGGCTCGGCCGCCTGGCCAGGCTCTACGGCACCTACATCATCGGCCAGTGCAAGGCGCGCTGGCCCGAGGTGATGCCGGACCGCTACTTCAACACGCTGTTCGTCATCGCGCCGAGCGGCGAGGTGGTGCACAAGGCGGCGAAGAACCACCTCTGGTGCCGCGAGCATTCCTGCACGCCGCACGATGTCTACGACCGCTGGGTCGAGCTCTTCGGCGACGGCATCGAGGCCTTCTACCCGGTGCTGAAGACGCAGGACATCGGCAACATCGGCACCATCTGCTGCAGCGACGGCGAGTACCCGGAGGCGGTTCGCGCGCTGGCCTTCAACGGTGCCGAGGTGGTCTACCGGCCGAGCGAGGCCACGCCGATGACCACCGCGGGCTATCCGGGCGGCGGCACCTGGATGATCCAGAACCAGGGCCATGCCGAGTTCAACTCGGTCTACATGCTCTGCCCGAACGCGGGCCCGGTGTACCTCGGCGCCAGCTCGAAGCACCCGGTGGACATCGCCGGCGGCAGCGCGCACATCGTCGACTACCGCGGCCAGGTGGTGTCCTACAGCGCCGGCACCAGCAACACCATCGTCGCCGCCACCGTGGACATCGAGGCGCTGCGCAACTTCCGCGCCATGAGCCTCAACAACAACTGGCTGAAGGACCTGCGGGTGGAGCTCTTCCGGCGCATGTACGAGCAGCCGATCCACCCGAAGAACCTCTGGCTGCACGATGACCCGAAGCCGCACGCCGTGGTCGACGAGATCTACCGCGCCAACATCCGCCGCCTCGTGGAGCGCGGCACCTGGACGCGGCCGGCCTACGTGCATCCGGGTTGCCGCTACCAGCCGGCGGGCGATGACACCGACACCTGGGAGGAAGTGAAGCAACGGCTCTGGGGGCCGTGGCTCACCGGCCCGGAAGACTGACACAGGCCAAACGAGCAGGGGGAAGGCAGATGGGGAACAGGACAGCAGCGCTCGCGCTGGGGGCCGCCGTCATGGCGGCGTGGACCGCGATGGCCGGCACGGCACGGGCGGCCGAGGGCGGTGGCATCGAGGAGATCATCGTCACCGCGCAGCGGCGCGAGCAGAACCTGCAGGATGTCGGCATCTCCGTCAGCGCCTTCGGTGCCGAGGAAGTCCGCAACCTCGGCTTCACCAACACGGTGGACGTCGCCAACATGACGCCCAACCTCAGCTACACCACGCCCCAGGCGGCCTCGAGCCAGATCAACTTCTTCCTGCGCGGCGTCGGCCTCAACGACTTCGCCGATGCCCAGGAGAACCCGGTCGCGGTCTACGTCGACGACGTCTACAAGCCGGCCATGGGCGGCCTGGCGCTGCAGCTCTTCGACATCGAGCGCATCGAGGTGCTGCGCGGCCCGCAGGGCGCGCTGTTCGGCCGCAACTCCACCGGCGGCGTGATCCACTACGTCACCAAACGGCCGAGCGAGGCCTTCGACGCCTACGCCGACCTGTCCTACGGCTCGCACGACGAGTTCAAGGGCGAGGGCGCCATCGGCGGCGCGCTGGGCGCGGGCGTCTCGGCCCGCTTCTCGGCCGGCTTCGACAACTACGACGGCTACACCAGGAACCGCACGCCGGACGTGCAGGACTACAACAGCTCGGATGCCGGCGCCGCGCGCCTGCAGCTGCTGTTCCAGCCCAGCGACGACCTCAGCGTCCTGCTCAGCGGCAACTACTCGCGCAACTCCGCGGCCGTGGGCGCCTGGCAGCACCAGTCGACCAAGCCCAGCGCCGATGGCAACAGCAGCCTGCCGCTGCCCGCGGACGAGGACTTCTGGGGCAGCTGCCCGGGCTGCGACGCCTTCGGCTATGTCGACAGCGATGGCGACCCCTGGCGCGGCGACTACGACCGCCCGGGCCGGGTGCGGGTGCAGAACAAGGGCCTGCAGGCCAACCTCGACTGGCGCATCGGCGGCATGGACTTCACCTCCATCACCGCCTACACGACGGTGGACCGCCTGCAGCAGGAGGACTCGGACATGAACCCGTTCCTCATGCCCCCCTACAACCCCGGGCCGATCCCGCCGCCGGAGATCCGCTCCTTCATCGCGCCGAGCTTCGGCGCCGACACCGACACCTTCTCGCAGGAGTTCCGTCTGGCCGGTTCGGCCGACAAGCTGCGCTGGCTGGCTGGCGTGTACTACTTCGACAACAAGGTGGGCGGTCACTACACCCTGAACACGGATGCCATCGGCTTCGTCGACATGGACGCCAACTACCGGCAGGACACCGAATCCTGGGACCTGTTCGGCCAGGTCGAGTACGACCTCGCGGCGGACTGGACCGTGATCGCCGGCCTGCGCTGGACCAGCGAGGACAAGGACCTCGACTACAGCAACACCGACAGCTCGGGCATCGTCGCCTTCTGCTCGACGACGCCGGCGCCGCCCTGCACCAACCCGGATCCCACTCCCATCAGCCCGTCGCGGCCGACAGCCGACTACCTCATGCTGTTCAACAGCGCCTCGGTGGGCAGCCTGGCGAAGCATGACGACAGCTACCTCACCGGTCGCCTGCAGCTCAACTGGAAGGCCAGCGACGACGTGCTGCTCTACGGCTCGATCTCGCGCGGCAAGAAGTCGGCCGGCTTCAACAACGGCTTCCTCGACCAGACGCAGATCTTCGGCAACAACCCGATCGACAGCGTGCCCTTCGGCACCGAGACGCTGGATGCCTACGAGCTCGGCGTGAAGTCCACGGTGCTGTCCTCCACAACGCGGCTGAACGCCTCGGTGTTCTACTACGACTACAAGGACTTCCAGACCTTCCAGTGGCTGATCCTCAACCAGGTCATCTTCAACACCGACGCCGAGGTGTATGGCGCGGAGCTGGAGATCGACAGCCGGCCGATCGAGGGCCTGACGCTGCAGGCGGGCCTGGGCCTGCTGCACGCCACCGCGGACGACATCCCGACCATCACCGGCGATGCGGTACGCGAGCGCGAGATGGTCGGCGCCCCCGACCTCAGCCTCGATGCCCTGGTGCGCTACGAATGGCCGGCCCTCGGCGGCACGCTGGCGCTGCAGGCCGCGGGCAGCTACCACGAGGACATCTGGTACGACATCCAGAACCACCCGGTCTCGAAGGAGAACGGCTACACGCTGGTCAACTTCCGCGGTTCCTACACCAGCGGCGACCGCGCCTGGGAGCTCTACGCCTACGTGAACAACGCCTTCGAGGAAGAGTACAAGGCCTACACCTTCGACTTCACCGGCCTGTTCGGCTTCAATCAGATCGCCTACGGCGCGCCGCGCTGGGCGGGCGTGGGCGCGCGCTTCAACTTCGGCAGCTCCCGGTAGGGAGCACGCCCTGCCTGTCGCCGGCTGGCGCTCAGCCGACCTTCGGCAGGTGCTGCAGCGACTCGGTGATGGCCTCGGCGGGGTAGTCGTAGTTCTGCAGGCTGCCGGAGAAGTAGCGGTCGTAGGAACTCATGTCGAAGTGGCCGTGGCCGGAGAGGTTGACCAGCAGCACCTGCGGCTGGCCGCTCTTCGCGCAGGCCCTGGCCTCGCGGATGGTGGCGGCGATGGCATGGGTGGACTCCGGCGCGGGGACGATGCCCTCGGTGCGGGCGAAGAGCACGCCGGCCTCGAAGGTCTCGAGCTGCGGGATGGCCACCGCTTCCACCAGCCCCGCGTCGACCAGCTGGCTCACCAGCGGCGAGGCGCCGTGGTAGCGCAGGCCGCCGGCGTGGATGCCGGGCGGCACGAAGTCATGGCCGAGTGTGTGCATCTTCAATAGCGGCGTCAGGCCGGTGGCATCGCCGTAGTCGTAGGCGTACACGCCCTTGGTGAGCGTCGGGCAGGAGGTGGGTTCCACCGCCACCAGGCGCACGGCCTTGCCCGTCGCCTTGTCGGCGAAGAAGGGGAAGGCGATGCCGGCGAAGTTCGAGCCGCCGCCGCAGCAGCCGAAGACGGCATCGGGGTAGTCGCCGGCGAGCGCCATCTGCTTCTTCGCCTCCTGGCCGATGACGGTCTGGTGGTGCATGACGTGGTTGAGCACCGAGCCCAGCGCGTAGTTGGTGTCGGCGCGGCCCGCGGCTTCCTCGACCGCCTCGGAGATGGCGATGCCGAGCGAGCCCGGGGTGTCGGGATGCTTCTCCAGCGTCTGGCGGCCGGCGTTGGTGAGCGTCGTGGGGCTGGCGAAGACCTCCGCGCCCCAGGTCTGCATCAGCGAGCGGCGGTAGGGCTTCTGCTCGTAGCTCACCCGCACCATGTAGACCCGCACCTCCAGCCCCAGCAGCTGGCCGGCCAGCGCCAGCGAGCAGCCCCACTGGCCGGCGCCGGTCTCGGTGGTGAGGCGGCGGATGCCCGCCTCCCGGTTGTACCAGGCCTGCGGGATGGAGGTGTTCGGCTTGTGCGAGCCCGCCGGGCTGACGGACTCGTTCTTGTAATAGATCCTCGCCGGCGTCTTCAGCGCCTGCTCGAGGCGATGGGCGCGGTGCAGCGGTGTCGGACGCCACAGCCGGTAGATCTCGCGGATCGGCTCGGGGATGGCGATCCAGCGTTCGGCCGAGACCTCCTGCTCGATCAGCGCCGGCGGAAAGATCGCGGCCAGTGCCTCCAGCCCCACCGGCTTGCCATCCGGCCCCAGCGGTGGCGGCGGCGGCGCCGGCAGGTCGGCCACCACGTTGTACCAGTGGGTGGGCAGCTCGGTTTCGGGCAGGAGGAACTTGCTGGTCATGGCGGTTGCTCGGGGAATCCAGGGAGGACAGGGGGGAGACAGTGTACTCAACTCTGTCCGGGTGACGCAGTGTAGCGGCCACTGCCGGCGGAGTTGAGTACACTGTTCCCGGATGCCAACGGACCCCCGCCGCCGATGATCAAGCGCCTGCTGGACTGGCTCGGATTCGCTGCCCAGGCCCACGAGCACGGGCACGGGCATGCGGACGATCACGGGCAGGATCACGGACACCCGGGTGGCCATGTCCACGGGATCGTCGACCCCGGCATCGCCAGCACCGGGCGCGGCATGTGGGCGGTGAAGTGGTCCTTCGCCGGGCTGCTGCTCACCGCGCTGCTGCAGATGGCGGTGGTGGCGCTCTCCGGCAGCGTGGCCCTGCTCGCCGACACCATCCACAACATCGGCGATGCGGCCACCGCCGTCCCGCTCTACTTCGCCTTCTGGCTGGCCCGGCGCCAGCCGACCGCGCGTTTCACCTATGGCTATGGCCGGGCGGAGGACCTGGCCGGGGTGGCGGTGGTGGCGCTGATCCTCGCCAGCGCACTGCTCGCCGGCTACCAGGCCATCGAGCGGCTGCTCGAGCCGCGGCCGATCGCCTGGCCGGGCGTGGTGGCGGCGGCGGGAATCGTCGGTTTCCTCGGCAACGAGATGGTGGCCGCGTTCCGCATCCGCGTCGGCCGCGAGATCCAGAGCGCGGCGCTGATCGCCGACGGCTACCACGCGCGCGTGGACGGGCTGACGAGCCTCGCCGTGGTGCTCGGCGCGCTCGGCGTCTGGCTCGGTTTTCCGCTGGCGGATCCCGTCATCGGCCTGCTGATCACAGTGATGATCTTCGGCATCGTCTGGCAGTCGGCGCGCGCGGTGTTCTCGCGCATGCTCGACGGCGTGGAGCCGGAGGTGCTCGGCGAGCTCGAACATGTCGCCAGCCATGTCCCGGGCGTGCGCGGCCTCGCCAACCTGCGCGCCCGCTGGGTCGGTCATCGCCTGCACGCGGAAGCCGACCTGATCGTCGATCCCGATCTCCCGGTGCGCGATGCCGCGGCGCTCGCCGCCCGGGTGCGCGAGGCGGCGCTCGCCCACCTGCCGGCGCTCGGCTCGCTGCGGCTCGCCTATGCGGAAGCCGCGGCGGCGTCGGCGGCGGCTGGCATGCGCAATGCGCCCGGCTATCATGACGCCGGCGGTCATCGCGGCGATCAGGGCGGGCACGGCCATTCCCACGGCGGAAGACATCACTCGCACGATCGTTCCTGAGGCGCCGTCGGCGGCAGCACGACCCTGGCACACGCTGCCGGCTGAAGCGGTGCTGCGGCGTCTGGATGCCGAGGCGTCCGGTCTTGCGCCCGACGAAGCCGCGCGGCGCCTTGCCGCTGCCGGCCCCAACCGCCTGCCGCGGACTCCCGCGCCGACGCCCGCTGCCATCCTCCTGCGGCAGTTCCGCAGCCCGCTGATCTACCTGCTGCTGGGCGCGGCCGGCCTGGCGCTGGCCACCGGCGCCGTCAAGGATGCGCTGTTCATCCTCGCCGCATTGCTGATCAATGCGGTGCTCGGCGCGGTCCAGGAGGCGCGCGCGGACCGCAGCAGCCGGGCCCTGCAGCAGCTGCTGCAGCTGCGGGCGATCGTCGTGCGGGCCGGCGAGGCGCTCGGCATCCCCGCCGAGCAGCTGGTCGCGGGCGATGTCATCGAGCTGGAGCCGGGCGCGCGCGTGCCTGCCGACGCGCGCCTGCTGGCGACGCAGGGCCTGGAGATCGACGAGTCGCTGCTGACCGGTGAATCGCTGCCGGTGGCCAAGTCCGCGGACTGGACCGGTGCCGAGGCCACGCCGCTCGCCGAGCGGCGCAACCTTGCGCATGCCGGCACGCTGGTCGTTCGCGGTCGCGCCCGCGCCGTGGTGGTCGCCACCGGGAGCGCCACGGCCGTCGGCCGGCTGGCGCTGGCGGTGATGGGCACGCCGCCCGGCGAGCCGCCGCTGATGCAGCGCCTGTCGGCGTTCAGCGGGCGGATCGGCGCGGCGGTCGTCATCGCCGCCCTGGCGGTGGCGGGCCTCGGCGTGCTGCTGCGGGGCTACGGCGGCGTGGAGATGGCGATCTTCGCCATCGCGCTGGCGGTGTCGGCGATCCCGGAGGGCCTGCCGGTGGCGCTCACCGTGGTGCTCGCCGTCTGCACCCGGCGCATGGCGCAGCGCGGGGTCATCGTGCGCCGGCTCGCCGCCGTGGAGGGGCTGGGCAGTTGCACGCTCATCGCCAGCGACAAGACCGGCACCCTGACCTGCAACGAGATCACCGTCCGTGAGGCGGTGCTGGCCGATGGCAGCTGCTTCAGCGTCTCCGGCGAAGGCTTCGCGCCCGAGGGCGAGGTGCGCCGCCACGATGCGACGGCGGAAGGCGCCGGCGAGCGGCGACACGCGGCACTGCTCGAACTGGCCCGCGCCGTCGCCCTGTGCAACGAGGGGCAGCTGTCACGGCGCAATGGCGCCTGGGCCTGGCACGGCGACCCGACGGACGTGGCGCTGCTCGCCTTCGCGGGGAAGCTCGGCCTGCAGCGCGAGGCCGCGCTGCAGGCGCAACCCCAGCTGGGGAGCACGCCCTTCGAGCCCGAGGCGCGCTATGCGGCCACGCTGCATGCCGCGGGTCCGCAAGCCGAGCTGCTGGTGAAGGGCGCGCCGGAGCGCGTCGCCGCGATGTGCGCCGATCCCGGGGCGGCAGCCAGCCTGCTGGCGGCCGCGGAGGCCATGGCACGGCGCGGGCAGCGGGTGCTGGCGGTCGCTGCCGGCATGCTGCCGGCCGGGACGGTGCTGCCACCGGCGGCGCCGGCCGGCCTGCGCCTGCTCGGCGTCGTCGGCATGATCGATCCGCCGCGACCGGGTGTGACCGAGGCCATCCGCGTCGCGGCGGGCGCCGGGGTGCGCACCATCATGGTCACGGGCGATCACCCGGTGACGGCGCTGGCCATCGCCCGCGACCTCGGCCTGGCCACCGGGGCCAGTGAGGTCGTGACCGGCGCGGAGCTGGCCGCCGCAGGGCCCGAGGGTTTGCCGGCGCTGATGGCGCGGGCGCGGGTGTTCGCGCGGGTGGCACCGGAGGAGAAGCTCGCCATCGTGCAGGCCGCGCAGGCCGCGGGGCACTGTGTCGCGGTGACCGGCGATGGCGTCAACGACGCCCCGGCGCTGCGCGCGGCGGACATCGGCGTTGCCATGGGCCGCGGTGGCACCGACGTGGCGCGCGAGGCGGCGGAGCTGGTCATCACCGATGATCACTACGCCACCATCACCGCCGGCATCGAGGAGGGGCGCATCGCCTACGCCAACATCCGCAAGGTCATCTACCTGCTGGTGTCCACCGGCGCCGCCGAAGTGCTGTTCGTGGCGCTCGCGGTCGCCACCGGTGCGCCGCTGCCGCTGACACCGGTGCAGCTGCTGTGGCTGAACCTCGCCACCAATGGCATCCAGGATATGGCACTGGGTTTCGAGCGCGGCGAGCCCGGCATCCTCGGCAGGCCGCCGCGGCCCCCGGGCGAGGGCATCTTCGACGCCCTGATGATCCGCCAGTCGGCCGTGGCGGCCCTGGTCATGGGCCTCGCGGGTTTTGCCGTGTTCCATGGCCTGCTGGATGCCGGCTGGAGCCTCGACGCGGCGCGCAATGCGCTGCTGCTGCTCATGGTCCTGTTCGAGAACCTGCACCTGCTCAACTGCCGTTCGGAGACTGCATCGGCCTTCTCGATGCCGCTGGCGCGCAGCCCGGTGCTGCTGGCGGGAGCCGCCGGTGCCCTGCTGCTGCACCTGGCGATGATGTATTCGCCGATCGGGCGCGAAGTGCTGCACACGGCGCCGCTGCCGCTGCAGGCCTGGGCCGGACTGCTGGCGGTGGCTTCCAGCATCGTCGTCGCCATGGAGATCCACAAGGCGCTGTGGCGGCGGCGCGGGCTCAGGCAGCGGGTTCGAGACTAGCGAGCCAGGCTTCCAGGCGCCGGCGGTCGAGCGGGCCGGCGAGCGCCTCGCGCCGGCCCGAGGCATCATAGAAATATGCGCGCGGCACCGCGCCGTCCCAGGCGGGGTCGATCTCCTCGCGCAGGGCGCGGTTGTTGCGGTTCACCATGATCCAGTTGGCTTCGTGCTCGAGGCCGTGGGCGAGCAGCACCTTGCCGGCCGCTTCCTGCAGGGCCACGCCGTCGGTGGACAGCAGCGCCAGCGGCATCGCCGGATGCCGGCGGCGCAGCTCGCGCAGCAGCTCGAGATCCGGCCGGCAGGGCTCGCAGGCCAGCGACCAGAGCACCAGCAGGAATGCCTTGCCGCTGCGGGCCGCCACGCGCGCGGCGAAGTCCCCGGGCCGCAGCACCTCGAACTGCACGTGGTGCGCGCCGGCCGGCGCGGCGGCGAGGAGCAGCGGCAGCGCGAGGCAGGCGCGCCGCGAGATCACGGCCGGGCCCGCATCGTGGCGGCGGTTCAGCTGCGCACCGGGCGCTTGCGCAGCTTGCGCTGCAGGGTGCGGCGGTGGATGCCGAGCGCGCGGGCCGCCGCCGAGATGTTGCCGCCGTGGTTGGAGAGCACGCGCTGTATGTGCTCCCACTCCGCGCGGCGCACCGACAGCGGCTTCGGCGCGGCGGCCTCGGCGCCGGCAGCCGCCTGGCGCTCGTCCTGGAGGGCCGCGAGGATCTCGTCCACTTCCACCGGCTTCGTCAGGTAATGCAGGGCGCCGAGCTTGATGGCCTCCACCGCGGTGGCGATGCTGCCATAGCCGGTCAGCACCACCGAGCGCGCCGGCGGCGTGAGCTCCGACAGCTGACGCACCAGCGTCAGCCCGGAGTCGTTGCCGATGCGCAGGTCGATCACCGCCAACTCCGGCCGGCGGCGTGCAATCAGCTGCTGCGCCTCGGTCACCGTGCGCGCCGCCGCGACATCGAAGCCACGCCGCTCCAGGGCCCGCGCCAGCACGCTGCAGAAGATGTCGTCGTCGTCCACCACCAGGAAGGTGGCACCATCGCCCGTCGCCGTCATCGTCAGGCTCCCGTCTGCAGCCGCGCCAGCGGCAGGTTGACCGTCACGCGCGCGCCACCGCCGGGTGCGTCGCTGAAGCTGATGTCGCCGCCGAGGTGGCTGAGCGCGGTGTGGGTGAGGAACAGCCCGAGCCCCAGGCCGCTTTCCTTGGTGGACTGGCCCGGCTCCTCGCCCGGGTGCAGGGACTGCAGGCTGATGCCCGGCCCGTGGTCCTGCACGGCGATGCGCACCTGTTCGCCATCCCAGGCGCAGTTCACGCGCACGTCGGCCGGCGAAACATCCACCGCGTTGTGCAGCACGTTGAGCAGCGCCTGCGAGAGCGTGCGCTCGACGAGGATGCGCGGCGCCGGCCGCGGGCCCTCGCTGCTCACGGTGATGGCCGCGCCGGGGCGCAGCTGGCGCACTTCCGCCACCGTCTGGCCGACGAAGGCATCCACCGCCATGGCGCGGGCCGCCTCGGCGCGGCGCACGCCGGCCGCCGCCGAGATCACCGAGAGCGCATCCTTGCACTTGCGGATCTGGCCGCGCAGCAGCTGCAGGTTGTCGTGCAGCTGCGGGTGGCGCTCCCGCGGGTACTCCTCGGCCAGTTCGCTGGTCACCAGCGCCATGGTGGCGAGCGGTGTGGAGAGCTCGTGGGCCGCGCCCGCCGCCAGCGTCGCCACGGCGACCACGCGCTCGTCGCGCAGCGCACGCTCGCGGGCCTCGGCGAGGTCGCGCTCCTGCCCGCGCAGCGATTCGCCCATGCTCACCACGAAGTGGGCGATGAGCCCGGCGCTCAGCACGAAGCCCAGCCACATGCCGACGATGTGCACCATGAAGGTCGGGCCTTCGCGCGGCTGGGAGAACGGCAGCAGCGGCACGCGGTAGAACAGCAGGAAGGTGTAGCAGGCGGCGATGATGGCCGCCATGGGCCAGGTGTAGCGCCGCGGCAGCACCGTGGCGCTGATGGCCAGCGGCAGCAGGAAGAAATAGGCGAAGGGATTGCTGGAGCCGCCACCGTAGTAGAGCATCCCGGTCAGCGCGCTGACATCCACCAGCATCTGCAGGAAGAACTCGCCGTCCGGGATGCTGCCGCCCTGCTGCAGCCGCCGCCAGGTCCAGAAGTTGACCAGCGCCAGCACGACGATGATGCCCAGCAGCGGGCGCATCTGGATCTGCAGATTGTAGAAGTGGCTTGCCAGCAGCAGCACCACGGCGGCGCCGGGTATGGCGATGGTGCGCAGCCAGATCAGCCGGCGCAGGTTCAGCGCCGAATGCGGTTGTGGCGGATGCGGATTGCCGTGGCCGTCGGTCATCGTCGTGGCCTCCCGCTGCTACTTGCGCCGCAGCATCTCGATGCGGCTGGCGTCGAGGAAGCGGCCGTCCCTGAAGGTGCGCCACTCGATCCGCAGCCGGTCCTCGCCCAGCCACTGGTAGCGGGCCTCGTGCATGTGCTCGTCGTTCATGGTCACCATGTTGCTGATGTCCAGGAACTGCAGCTCCAGCACGCCGGGCTCCCTGCCGGGGACCAGGCGCAGCACCGGCTGGTTGCCGCCGGCGCAGTAGTGAGTCATGTGCACCTCGTCGACATCGCGGTAGTACATGTTGACCATCTCGTGGTCCGTGCCGGGGAACATGACTTCCTCGACGCTGTGCCCGTTGGCGGTCACCCGGAACACGCTCGCCACCTGGTCGGTGGGCCGGCCGCTGGCATCCACCGCGAGCCAGGTGCCGGCGAGACCGCGGATGCGTGCCAGGGGATCCTCGTCGGCGCGCGCGGCCCCGGGCCCGAACGCCGCGAGGGTGAGGAGTGCGCCGGCCGCGATGGCCAGCGCGGCATGCCAGGCCCGCATCCGGGTGGCGGGCGGGAATCGCGGTGTGTCCATGCGGCGGATTCTAGCGCGGCCACGCCGTCGCTGCGCCGGCCGCGAAGCTTATGTCCATCCCCGTGCAAGCGCGGGCCCGCACGGTGTACAGTCGGATCCGGACCGCGGCAGCGCGCGCTGCGACGGTCCGGGGTGAAGGCCGCGGCGAGCGAAAAAGAGCATTTGAAATTGGACGCACCACCGAACATCGACAGCCTGACGCTGGCCCGGTCGCTGGATGCGGTGCCCATCGCACTGATGTCGCGCCGTCTGGTGGAGGCGGGCCTGCCGACCTGGGCATGGACCTCGCGGCGCGTGTCGCGCCATGTGCACGATCCGGACAGCGTGGTGCTCACCGCCCGCCGTGGCGAGGAAGTCACCGGCTTCGCCATCATGGGCTTCGGCGACGAAGCCGCCCACCTCAACCTGCTCGCCGTGGAACCGCGCTGCCGCCGCGCCGGCCTCGGCACGCGCCTGGTGCGCTGGCTGGAGGAGTCCGCGCGCACCGCCGGTACCTTCGAGGTCAGCCTCGAGGTGCGCGCCACGAACACCGCGGCGCGCGGCTTCTACCAGGCGCTGGGCTACACCGAGGTGGACCTGCTGCCGGGATACTACGACCGCATCGAGGACGCCGTGCGCATGACGCGCGACCTGCGCGTGCTGCGCATCGACCAGCCTGGCTGAGGCGCCCGTCCCGTTCAGAGAAAGAGCAGCGCCTCGCCCGGACGCGGCGGCCCGTAGAACGCCTGCACGATGCCGGCCTGCCAGAGCTGCAGCGGCGTCGGGTACCAGAACTGCCGGCCGCTGGCGATCCAGCGCTGCAGGAACCAGGGCGGCACGCCACGGCTGGCGAAGTAGCCGAGCTCGGCGGCATAGGCGGGCGACAGCGGGCCGCGCAGGCCGTAGCCCGGGTTGCGGGGCAGGTGCAGGCCGATGCGCGCACTGCTGCGCAGGAGCCGCTGGTGGCCACCGATGTAGGCCGACACGCAGGCGCTGGAGCAACCCCTGGTGCTGTCGGTGTCCAGGTCGTGGGCGATGATGATCCCGCGCAGCTTCTGCGCCTCGCTGAGCGAGCCGCCGCCGCTGTTGAGCCGCACCCGGCGCACCTGCGGGTTGGCGGCGAGCGCGGCCTGCACGGCATCGGCCAGGCCGAAGGTGATGCTGCCGCGCACTTCCAGCAGCCGGCCGCTGACGCTGACCTGGTAGTGCCAGCCGGTGATGGGGAACGCCAGCCTCAGGCCGGAATAGCCCTCCCCGGCGAACATGACGAAGCGCAGCGCCAGCAGGATGGTGAGGACCGTGGCCAGCCCCTGCGTGACATAGGCCGCCAGCGGCGTGCCCACCTCGGCGGCGTGGCGGTCCGCGGCGCGGAAGATGCCGATGACCTGCCAGGCCGGCACCAGCAGCAGGAGCACGACACCCGCGGCGACGAACAGCGCCACCCCGGCCCGCGAATCCAGCCCGCGGTCGAGGCCGAGCGCGCCGAGGTTTCCCTCCAGCGCCAGCGACAGCGCCGTCAGGCCGACGCCGTTCAGCCACCAGGCCACCCACAGCGGCAGCTCGCCACGCCAGTGGCGGATCAGGTAGGCAACCATGCGATGCGGGATTCCTCGCTGCGCGCCGCGGCGAGGCACAGGGGCCGGGCCGGCCGCATCCTAGCACCAACGCTGGCGCCCGGGCGGGGGAGTGGCGGGCCATCCGCCCCTCTGGCAACGTAGCCGCATGCGTAGCAGGCGCCCCCTCATCGGCGTCATCTCGGACCGGCGGGTGCTGGGCCACCACCCGTTCCACCTGGTCGGCGAGAAGTACCTCGATGCCGTGTTGCACGGCGCGGGCGGCTTCCCCGTGTCGCTGCCGGTGCTGGCAGGCGACTTCGACATCCGCGAGGCGCTCGAACACCTCGATGGCCTGCTGCTCACCGGCAGCCCGTCCAATGTCGAGCCCTGGCGCTACCAGGGAACGGCCAGCAGCCCCGGCACCCTGAATGACGCCGAGCGCGACGCCGCGGCGCTGGCGCTGATTCCGGCCGCGGTCGCGGCGGGGTTGCCGCTCATGGCCATCTGCCGCGGCTTCCAGGAGATGAACGTGGCCTTCGGCGGCACGCTGCACCAGGCGGTGCACGAGCTGCCCGGCTTCGTGCGCCACCGCGAGGATGCCGGCCGGCCGCTGGAGGAGCAGTACGCGCCCAGCCACGAGCTGCGCTTCACCGCCGGCGGCCTGCTCGAGCGGCTCGGCGGCCGTGACGGCCTGCGCGTGAATTCGGTGCACTCGCAGGGCGTCGACCGGCTGGCCGATGCGCTGGCCGTCGAGGCGCTGGCGCCGGACGGGCTGGTCGAGGCCTTCGTGGTGCGTGCCGCGCCGGGCTTCACGCTCGCGGTGCAGTGGCATCCGGAGTGGCAGCTGCGCGGCAACGCGCTGTCGCTGGCGATGTTCGGGGCCTTCGGCGACGCCGCAAGGCGCCGTGCCATGGCCTGAAGGCGGGACCCCATGGGCAACCGGCAGCAACTCACCGACTGGCTCACCGCGCACAAGATCTCCGAGGTCGAGGCGATCATCCCCGACCAGGCGGGCATCGCGCGCGGCAAGTTCATGCCCGCCAGGACCTTCGCCGCCCAGGGCGGCATGCGCCTGCCCGAGTCCGTGTTCATCCAGACCGTGACCGGCGAGCATCCCGAGGAGACCGTGCTCTCGCCCACCGACCGCGACATGCTGGCGGTGCCGGACCTCGCCACGCTGCGGCTGGTGCCCTGGGCCAACGATCCCACCGCCGTGGTCATCCACGACTGCTTCTTCATGGACGGCACGCCGGTGGACATCGCTCCGCGCCAGCTGCTGCGCAAGGTGCTGGACCTCTATCGTGCCGAGGGCCTGCGCCCGGTGGTGGCGCCGGAGATCGAGTTCTACCTCGTCAAGCGCAACACCGACCCGGACTACCCGCTGGCGCCGCCCACCGGCCGCTCCGGCCGCGCCGAGACCGTGCGCCAGCCCTACAGCCTCGACGCCATCGACGAGTTCGAGCCGCTGATCGAGGATGTCTACGACTACAGCGAGGCCATGGGCATGCAGGTGGACAACCTCGTGCACGAGGAGGGCACCGCGCAGCTCGAGGTCAATTTCGTGCACGGGGACGCGCTGGCGCTCTCCGACCAGGTGTTCCTCTTCAAGCGCATCGTGCGCGAGGCCGCCATGCGCCACGAGGTCTACGCCACCTTCATGGCCAAGCCGATGCAGAACGAGCCCGGCAGTTCCATGCACTGGCACCTGAGCCTGGTCGCCGGCGCGGATGGCGCCAACGTCTTCTCGCTCGCCGACGGCAGCGAGAGCCCGCGGTTCCGCCACTTCATCGGCGGGCTGCAGCGCTACCTGCCGCAGGTGGCGCTGCTGCTGGCGCCATACGTGAATTCCTACCGCCGCTTCACGCGCTACATGGCCGCGCCGATCAACCTGCAATGGGGCTACGACAACCGCACCGTCGGCCTGAGGGTGCCGGAAACCGGCCCGCAGGACCGGCGCGTGGAGAACCGTGTCGCCGGCGCCGACGTCAACCCCTACCTCGCCATCGCCGCCTCGCTGGCCTGCGGGTACCTGGGCCTGCGCGAGCAGCTGGAGCCCAGCGCGCCGGAGACCGGCAACGCCTACCGGCTGCCGTTCGCC
>JAANMW010001171.1_pt1 | contig 28595 bp, 25 predicted proteins | sample 7279671 | NCBI WGS metagenome assembly JAANMW01 (sample SAMN14094541, study PRJNA606508) | bioreactor metagenome | isolation source: A lab-scale SPAN reactor treating ammonium-rich wastewater day 247 | place: Ireland: Galway | collected 2017-09-19 | reverse complement strand
ACGACAACACCATCCCGCTGTTCGCCCCGCAGAAGCAATTGCGCAAGCTCGTCATGCGCATCAGGACGAATTCGCTGGAGCCGGGCCAGCCCAAGGACACGGAAGGCTCGACGCTGTTCGACATCTACCGGGCCTTCGCCACGCCGGCGGAGACGGAGGCGATGAAGCGCCGCTTTGCCGAGGGCACCGGCTGGGGCCAGCTCAAGGAGGAGCTTTTCGCCTACCTGGACGCCCACCTCGCCGGCCCGCGGGCCGAGTACGAGCGGCTGGTCGCGGCGCCGGGCGATGTCGAGGCCATCCTGCGTGCCGGTGCCGGCCGAGCCCGGGCCATGGCGGCGCCCCTGCTGTCCGCGGTGCGCCGGGCGGTGGGAATCCGGCCTCTCGGCGTACCGGTGCCGTAGGGGTCTTCCGCGCACGCCGCAACGCTGCATGCATTTCCTTGCGCGCGGCCAGACGCTATATTAAGCGGGTTTACTTACCCAACAGGGGGCTGATATGCGGATGCTGAAATTGCTGGCGGCGCTGGGTGCCGCCGTGTTCCTGCTGGCGGGCTGCGGTGGCGGCAAGCCGGCGGGTGAAACCCAGATGGACAAGGCTGCCGAGTCCATGCAGAACGCTGCGGACAAGGCGGGCGAGGCGGCGCAGGCCGCAGGTGATGCCGCGCAGGCCGCGGGCGAGGCCGCCGGCGCTGCCGCTGATGCGGCCGGCCAGGCTGCCGGCGCTGCCGCCGATGCCGCGGGCGAGGCTGCCGGCGCTGCCGCCGATGCGGCCGGCCAGGCTGCAGACAGCGCTGCCGAGGCTGCCAAGCCCCAGCAGTAAGCGAAGAGGGACAATCCGGGACAGGTTGGCGCGCGCCGTTGCGCTCCTCTGCCCGGGACGTTCACCGGAAGGGCCGGGATCGCAGGATCCCGGCCCTTTCTGTTGCCGCCCCGCTGGCGCTGCCGGTTCAGGCGCTGCGGCTGCGTGCCAGCACCGGCGCCAGGAAGCGACCGGTGTGCGACCCCGGGTTGGCGGCCACCGACTCCGGTGTGCCGATGGCCACCACCTCGCCGCCACCATCGCCACCCTCCGGGCCGAGGTCGATGATCCAGTCGGCGGTCTTGACCACGTCCAGGTTGTGTTCGATCACCACCACCGTATTGCCCTGCTCGCGCAGGCGCAGCAGCACGGCCAGCAGCTGCGCGACATCCTGGAAGTGCAGGCCGGTGGTCGGCTCGTCGAGGATGTAGAGCGTCCTGCCGGTGGCGCGCTTGGCCAGTTCCCTGGCGAGTTTCACCCGCTGGGCCTCGCCACCCGACAGGGTGGTGGCATTCTGGCCAAGCCGCAGGTAGCCCAGGCCGACGTCCGCAAGGGTCTGGAGCCGGGCGGCAATGGCCGGGATGTTGGCGAAGAAGCCGAGCGCCTCCTCGACGGTCATGTCCAGCGCCTCGCTGATGCTGCGTCCCTTGTAGCGGATCTCCAGTGTCTCGCGGTTGTAGCGCCGTCCCTGGCAGACATCGCAGGGCACGTACACGTCGGCCAGGAAATGCATTTCCACGCGGATCACGCCGTCGCCCTGGCAGGCCTCGCATCGCCCGCCCTTGACGTTGAAGCTGAAGCGGCCGGCGTCGTAGCCGCGGGAGCGGGCTTCCTGGGTTGCCGCATAGAGCTCGCGCATCGGCGTGAACAGGCCGGTGTAGGTGGCCGGGTTGGAGCGCGGGGTGCGGCCGATCGGGCTCTGGTCGATGTCGATGACACGGTCGATGTGCTCCAGCCCGTCGATGCCATCGCAGGGCGCGGCGTCGTGGCTGGTGCCGTTGAGCCGCTCCGCCGCATGCCGGTACAGGGTGTCGTTCACCAGCGTCGACTTGCCGGATCCCGACACGCCGGTGACGCAGGTCATCAGGCCGACCGGGATCGCCACCGTGACGCCGCGCAGGTTGTTGCCCCGGGCACCGCGCAGCGTCAGGGCGAGTTGCGGGTCGGGCGGCTGGCGCTGTTGCGGCAGCGGGATGCCCAGCCGGCCGGCGAGGTACTGGCCGGTGAGCGAGCGCGGCGAGCGCATGACCTCGTCGGGCGTGCCCTGGGCGATGACCTCGCCGCCATGCGTGCCGGCGCCGGGGCCGAGATCGATGACGTGGTCGGCGGCGCGGATGGCTTCCTCGTCGTGCTCGACCACGATGACCGTGTTGCCCACGTCGCGCAGATGGGTGAGGGTGCCGAGCAGGCGCTGGTTGTCCCGCTGGTGCAGGCCGATGGACGGCTCATCGAGGATATACAGGACGCCGACCAGCCCCGAGCCGATCTGGCTGGCCAGGCGGATGCGCTGCGCCTCGCCCCCGGAGAGCGTCTCGGCACTGCGGTCGAGCGTCAGGTACTCCAGGCCCACGTCGGCCAGGAAACGCACCCGGCTGCCGATCTCGCGCACGATGCGCGTGGCGATCTCGCCCCGCCAGCCGCCGAGCGACAGGCCATCGAAGAAGGCCAGCGCCTGGCTGACCGACAGCCCGGCGACGTCCGGCAGCGAACGCCCGGCGACGAACACGTTGCGTGCCGCGGCGTTGAGCCGGGTGCCGCCACAGTCGGGGCAGGGCTGGAAGCTGAGATAGCGGGCCAGCTCGTCGCGCACCACGGCCGATTCGGTCTCGCGGTAGCGGCGCTCCAGGTTCGGCAGGATGCCCTCGAAGGCGTGGCGGCGGGTGACGGTGGTGCCGCGCCCGGTGGTGTAGCGGAACTGGATTTCCTCGCCCTTGCTGCCCTGGAGGAGCAGGCGCTGGATGCGTTCCGGGAGTTCCTCGAACGGCACTTCGAGGTCGAAGCGATAGTGCGCCGCCAGCGATTGCATCATCTGGAAGTAGTACGTGTTGCGGCGGTCCCAGCCGCGGATGGCGCCACCGGCGACCGACAGCTGCCGGTGGTGGACGACACGCTCGGCGTCGAAGAATTCCCGCACGCCTAGGCCGTCGCAGGCCGGGCAGGCGCCCGCCGGGTTGTTGAAGGAGAACAGGCGCGGCTCCAGCTCGGGCACGCTGTAGTTGCAGGTCGGGCAGGCGAAGCGTGCCGAGTACACCGTCTCGGGCCCGCCGCCTTCCAGGGGCGCGGTCCTGGCGACGCCGCCCGAGAGGCCCAGTGCCGTCTCGAAGGACTCCGCCAGCCGGGTGGCGATGTCCGGCCTGACGCGCAAGCGGTCCACGACCACCTCGATGCTGTGCTTGCGCCGCCGGTCGAGCTTCGGCAGCGCATCGAGCTCGTGCACCACGCCATCGATGCGTGCGCGCACGAAGCCGCGTGCACGCAGGTCGGCGATCAGCTGCGTGTGCTCGCCCTTGCGGTCATCCACCACGGGCGCCAGCAGCATCAGGCGCATGCCCTCGGGCAATGCCAGCACCTGGTCCACCATCTGGCTCACGGTCTGCGCCGCCAGGTCCGTGCCATGGTCCGGGCAGCGGGGCACGCCGGCACGGGCGTAGAGCAGGCGCAGGTAGTCGTAGATTTCCGTCACCGTGCCCACCGTCGAGCGCGGGTTGTGGGAGGTGGACTTCTGCTCGATGGATATGGCCGGCGACAGGCCCTCGATGTGGTCGAGGTCGGGCTTCTCCATCATGGACAGGAACTGCCGGGCGTAGGCCGACAGCGACTCCACGTAGCGCCGCTGGCCTTCGGCGTAAATGGTGTCGAAAGCCAGCGAGGACTTGCCCGAGCCCGACAGACCGGTGATGACGACAAGGCGGTCCCGGGGGATGTCGACGTCGACATTCCTGAGGTTGTGGGTGCGCGCACCGCGGATGCTGAGGAACTGGGTCATGGCGGCTTCGGCTGGGGGGAAACCGCTCACTATAGGGCGGCTGGCAGCGCGGTCCCAAGCGTGGGGGCCGGACCAATCCGGGCCATCGCCGCGAATTCGAGGATGTGTTTTCCGGGGGCGGGCCCTAGAATAGCCGAGAGGTTCCGGCTTGCCTGTGGTCAGCCCTTGCAACCTTGATATAAATCAACACGTTAAAGAGGATCCTCCCATGGCGAGAGGCATTAACAAGGTCATCCTGATCGGCAATCTCGGCCAGGATCCGGAAACCAAGTACATGCCGAGCGGTTCGGCGGTCACCAACCTGCGCATCGCCACCAGCGAGGTGTTCAAGGACAAGGAAACCGGGCAGCAGCAGGAGCGCACCGAGTGGCACAGCGTGGCCATGTTCGGTCGGCTGGCGGAAATCGCCGGTGAGTACCTGCGCAAGGGCTCGCAGGTGTACATCGAGGGCCGCCTGCGCACGCGCAAGTGGCAGGACAAGCAGGGCCAGGACCGCTACTCGACGGAGATCGTCGCCAACGAGATGCAGATGCTGGGCGGCAAGGGCGGCGGCATGGGTGGCGGCATGGAGCCGGGCGCCGAGCCGCGCGAGCGGCCGGCCTCCAGGGCGCGGGCCGCCGAGCCCGCGGCGGAGCTCGATGACGACATCCCGTTCTGAGCGGAGGGACGGTCGCGCCCCGCCCATGCCAGGCAAGCTCTACATCAAGACCTTCGGCTGCCAGATGAACGAGTACGACACCGCCCGCATGGCGGACGTACTGCGCGAGAGCCACGGACTGCTGCCCACCGCGGACCCCGCCGAGGCGGATGTCCTGCTGCTCAATACCTGTTCCATTCGCGAGAAGGCCCAGGAGAAGGTGTTCTCCCACCTGGGCGTCTGGCGCGAGCTCAAGGCGCTGCGGCCGGAGGTGGTCATCGGCGTCGGCGGCTGCGTCGCCAGCCAGGAAGGCGAAGCGCTGCTGGCGCGTGCGCCGTTCGTCGACCTCGTGTTCGGTCCGCAGACGCTGCACCGCCTGCCGGCGATGATCGACGGCTTGCGTGACCGCGGCCTGCCGCAGGTGGACGTCAGCTTCCCCGAGATCGAGAAATTCGACTGCCTGCCCGAGCCGCGCGCCGAGGGCCCGAGCGCGTTCGTCTCCGTCATGGAGGGCTGCAGCCGCCGCTGCAGCTTCTGCGTGGTGCCCTACACGCGTGGCCGGGAAGTCAGCCGGCCCCTGGAGGACGTGGTGCGCGAGGTCGGCACCCTCGCCCGGCAGGGCGTGCTCGAGGTCAACCTGCTGGGGCAGAACGTCAACGCCTACCGTGGCATCGATGCCGCGGGGCGCAAGGCGGACCTGGCGACGCTCATCGGGCGGGTGGCGGCCATCCATGGCATCGGGCGCATCCGCTTCACCACCTCCCATCCGCTGAATTTCGGCGAGCGCCTGATCCAGGCCTATGCCGAGGTGCCGCAGCTCGCCACCTTCCTGCACCTCCCGGTGCAGAGCGGCTCGGATCGCATCCTCGCCCTGATGCGCCGCGGCTACAGCGGCCTGGAGTACCGGCAGAAGATCGCGGCGCTGCGCGCGGTGCGCCCGGGCATCAGTGTCTCCAGCGATTTCATCGTCGGCTTCCCCGGCGAGACCGATGCGGATTTCGAGGCCACCATGGCGCTCATCGCCGATGTCGGCTTCGACCAGTCCTTCAGCTTCATCTACAGCCCGCGGCCCGGCACCCCGGCAGCGGACATGCCCGGGCAGGTGCCGGACGAGATCAAGCACCGCCGGCTGGAGGCGCTCCAGGCGCTGGTCAATGCCCAGGCCCGGGCCATCAGCGCCGGCATGGTCGGCGGCCGGCAGCGCGTGCTGGTGCAGGGCCCGTCGCGGAAGGATCCGCGCCAGCTCGCCGGGCGCAGCGAGAACAACCGCTGGGTCAACTTCGACGGCGACCCACGCCTGGTCGGCCGCTTCGTCGACGTGATCGTCACCGAGGCGCTGCCCAATTCCCTGCGCGGCCGGCTGGTGGCCGGCGTGGCGGCCGCTTGAACGCCGTCATCGCCACCGAGGAGCTGCTGCTCGAGCCGGCCGACAACCGCGTGCTCGCCAATCTCTGTGGCCAGCGCGACGAGCACCTGCGCCAGCTCGAGCAGCGGCTCGGCGTGCAGATCAGCAACCGCGGCAACCATTTCCGGGTGATGGGCCCGGCGGAGGCCGCACGCCTCGGCGCCAGGCTGTTGCGTGAACTGTTCGTCATGGCGGGCAGCGAACGCATCGATCCGCAGCGCCTGCACGTCTTCCTGCAGGAGTCGGCGGTGAACGAGCACCTGGAGGAGGCCGGTGGCGGGGCGGCAGGCGCGGCGGAGGGCGAGGCGCTGCGCACCCGCCGCAGCCACATCCGGCCGCGCGGCCCCAACCAGCGTGCCTACATTTCCAGCATCCGCGACAACGACCTGTGCTTCGGCATCGGCCCCGCGGGGACCGGCAAGACTTATCTCGCGGTGGCGAGCGCCGTCGAGGCGCTGGAGCAGGAGCGGGTGCGCCGCATCGTGCTGGTGCGTCCGGCGGTGGAGGCGGGCGAGCGGCTGGGCTTCCTGCCCGGCGACCTGGCGCAGAAGGTGGATCCCTATCTGCGGCCGATGTACGACGCCCTCTACGAGATGCTGGGTTTCGACCGGGTAGCCCGCCTGGTGGAGCGCAACATCATCGAGGTGGCGCCGCTCGCCTACATGCGCGGCCGCTCGCTCAACGAGAGCTTCATCCTCCTCGACGAGGCGCAGAACACCAGCGTCGAGCAGATGAAGATGTTCCTGACGCGCATGGGCTTCGGCTCGCGGGCGGTGGTGACCGGCGATGTCACCCAGGTGGACCTGCCGCGCCGCCAGCTCTCCGGCCTGCGCCACGTCATGCAGGTGCTGCAGGGTGTCCAGGGCGTGAGCTTCACCTTTTTCTCCCCGCGCGACGTGGTGCGCCACGCGCTGGTGCAGCGCATCGTCGAGGCCTACGAGGCGGCGGAGAAGGCCGGGGACGGACCCGGGAACGGCAGCGATGACCCGCAGCCCGGTACGCCGCCGGCCTGAGGGCCCGGCGGCCATCGAGTTCCAGATGGCCACCCGCGCGGCGGCACTGCCGCGCGGCTCGGACCTGGCGGGCTGGGCGGCGGCGGCCGGGGCCGGCCCGCGGCGCGTGGTCACCCTGCGCCTGGTCGGCTGGCGAGAGGGCAGGCGGCTGAACCAGCGCTTCCGCGGCAGGGACGGGGCCACCAACGTGCTGGCATTCCCGGCTTCCGCCGAGGCTGCGGCTGCGGAACTCGGTGACCTGGTGATCTGCCTGCCCCTGGTGCTGAGGGAAGCGCGCGAGCAGGGCAAGGCGCCGCGGGCCCACCTGGCGCACCTGGTGGTGCACGGCACCCTGCACCTGCTGGGCCATGATCACGACAAGCCGGCCGCAGCCCGTAAAATGGAGGATCGCGAGGTGAGGATCCTGCGCCGGCTCGGGTTTCCCGACCCGTACCGCCAGGCACCGGTGCCCGCGGCCGCCGCCAGGAAACGCAAACGAGCATGACAGACGAACACCAGCCGGCCCCGGAGGCCGAGGACGAGGAACCCACCCTTTACGGCCGGCTGCGCCGCCTGATGACGGGCGAGCCCGCGACGCGCCAGGACATCGTCGACATCCTCAGGGAGGGGCGCTGGAACGCGGTGCTCGATCCCGACGAGGTGGCGATGCTGCAGGGTGTCCTGGAGGTGGCCGAGACCCAGGTGCGCGACGTCATGGTGCCGCGCTCGCAGATGGTGGTGCTGGAACGCGATGCCCCCAAGGCGGAGATCCTGCACGCCATCGTCGACAGCGGCCATTCGCGCTATCCGGTCATCGGCGAGGACCGCGACGAGGTGGTTGGCGTGCTGCTCGCCAAGGACATCCTGCATTACTTCGTGGAGACACCGGAGCAGGAATTCGACCTGCGCCGCTTCATCCGCCCGGCCATCGTCATCCCGGAGAGCAAGCGGCTGAACACGCTGCTCAAGGAGTTCCGCATCAACCGCAACCACCTCGCCATCGTCGTCGACGAGTACGGTGCCACTGCTGGCCTGCTCACCATCGAGGACGTGCTCGAGGAGATCGTCGGCGAGATCGGCGACGAGTACGACGCCCAGGAGGCCGAACCCATCCAGAAGCAGGACGGCAACCGCTTCCAGGTGCTGGCCCTGACCCGCGTCGAGGACTTCAACCGCTACTTCGGCTGCAGCATCAGCGACGAGGACTACGACACGGTCGGCGGCCTGGTGATGTACGAACTCGGCCGCCTTCCCCGCCGCGGTGAGGTGGTGAGCTGCCAGGGTTTCCGCTTCAGGGTGCTGCAGGCCGACCGCCGCCGGCTGCACACCCTGGAAGTCACGCCCGAACCGCCCGCAGCGGACTGACGGGGCGCCGCGCCTTGCTGTTGCGCCCGTCCCGCTCCACCACGGCGCGCGGCCGCCTCGGCGCCGCGCTCGCCGGCCTGATGCTGCCACTGGCATTCGCCCCCTTCGGCTGGTACTGGCTGGCGCCGCTGGCCATGCTCGGCTTGTTCGCGACCTGGGACACGGCGCCGGCCGAGGCGGCCCGGCGCGGCTTCCTGTTCGGCGCCTGCGCCTTCGGCGCGGGGACCTGGTGGCTCTACGTCAGCGTGCGGCTGGTCGGCGGCACGCCGTTGCCGGTGGCGGTGCTGCTGCTCGCCGGCCTGGTCGCGCTGATGGCCGCCTGGTATGCGGCCAGCGGTTACCTGGCGGCACGCTGGGCGACGGGCTCGATGGCATTCGATGCCTGCGTGCTGATGCCGGCGTCGTGGCTGCTGGCCGAGTGGCTGCGTGGCTGGGTGTTCACCGGCTTTCCCTGGCTGAGCATCGGCTACGCCATGGTCGACGGCCGCCTCGCCGCCTGGGCGCCCGTCGGCGGCGTCTACGCGGTGACGCTGGTGGCGGGCGTGATGGCGGGCGCGGTGCTGACGCTGTTTCGCGACGGCACGCGGGACCGGACCGCGGCCTCGGCAGTGCTGCTGGTGCTGACGCTCGCCACCTGGCTGCTCTCGGGCCATCACTGGACGACGCCGGCCGGTGCGCCGCTGCGGGTGAGCCTGGTGCAGGGCGCCGTCCCGCAGCTGCTCAAGTGGCTGCCGGGCGAACGCCGGGCCACCATGGAGCGCTACTACGACATGACCGCGCCGCTGTCCGGCCGAGACCTGGTGATCTGGCCGGAAGCCGCCATCCCCGCGCCGGATGACCGTGTCGCGGAATACCTGCAGGCCCTGCGCGGACTGGCTGCCGGCCTGCACACCCAGCTGCTGGTCGGCATCCTGACCCACGATGCGGCGCGCGACGAATACCGCAACTCGCTGCTGGCGCTGGGTGCGGAGGCCGGCGTCTACCACAAGCGGCATCTGGTTCCCTTCGGCGAGTTCTTTCCGGTGCCGTCGTTCGTGCGCAGCTGGATGCGCATGGCCAACCTGCCCTTCGACGACCTCGAGGCCGGTGGCCGCCAGCAACGTCCGCTGCTCGCCGCAGGCGTGCCGCTGGCACCCACCATCTGTTACGAGGATGCCTACGGCGCCGAGCAGCTCGATTTCCTGCCCGAGGCACGGCTGCTCGTCAGCGTCAGCAACGATGCCTGGTTCGGTGACACCATCGCGCCGCACCAGCACCTGCAGATCGCGCGCATGCGCGCGCTGGAAACCGGCCGCTACCTGGTCCGCAGCACCAACACCGGCATCACCGCCATCATCGACCAGCGCGGCCGGCTGCGCGCCGTGGCACCGCAGTTCGAGCCCGCTGTCCTGGACGGCGAGGCGCAACCCTACGAAGGCGCCACGCCCTACGTCCGCACCGGCAACTACCCCGTGATCCTCCTCGCCCTCGCCGGCATCGCCGCCGCGCTGACCACCCGCCGCAGAGCCGCCTGATCCACCCGGCGCCGATTCCCCACGGCGCTGGAAGCGCCCGGAGGCGGGGGCCTCCGAACCAGGCGAGTATCGGGGAGCGACTTCGGAGGCCCCCGCCGCAAGGGCGCCCGCCAAGCGCTCACGCCAGGCGCGCCCGCCAGGCGCGCCCGCCAGGCGCTCCGCCCCGGGCAAAGCCAGCCCCCCAGCCCGCTGGTGTATCCTGTCCCGCCTGCCGATGCCGACGACGACTCCCGTGACTGAAGTACCCTACCGGCCCGCCGAGGTCGAAGCCGAAGCCCAGGCCTACTGGGACGCACACCACTCCTTCCGCGCCACCGAAGACGCCGCGAAGGAAAAGTTCTATTGCCTCTCCATGTTCCCGTACCCCAGCGGCCGGCTGCACATGGGGCATGTGCGCAACTACACCATCGGCGACGTCATCAGCCGCTACCAGCGCATGCGCGGCAGGAACGTGCTGCAGCCCATGGGCTGGGACGCCTTCGGGCTGCCCGCGGAGAACGCCGCCATGGCCAACGGCGTGCCGCCGGCCAGATGGACCTACGACAACATCGACTACATGCGCCGGCAGCTGAAGTCCCTCGGGCTCGCCATCGACTGGGACCGCGAACTCGCCACCTGCAGGCCCGACTATTACCGCTGGAACCAGTGGCTGTTCCTGCGCATGCGCGAGCGGGGCATCGCCTACAAGACCACCGGTGTCGTCAACTGGGACCCCGTCGACCAGACCGTGCTCGCCAACGAGCAGGTGGTGGACGGGCGCGGCTGGCGCACCGGCGCGCTGGTGGAGAAGCGCGAGATCCCGATGTACTACCTGCGCATCACCGCCTACGCCGATGAGCTGCTGCAGGCGCTCGGCGGCCTCGCCGGCTGGCCCGAGCGGGTGCGCACCATGCAGGCCAACTGGATCGGCCGCTCCGAGGGCCTGGAGATCGACTTCCCCGTCGAGGATCGCGACGAGCGTCTCACCATCTTCACCACGCGGCCGGACACGCTCCATGGCGTCACCTACATGGCCATCGCCGCCGAGCACCCGCTGGCGCTGGCTGCCGCGCAGGACAATGTCGAGCTGCGCGTATTCATCGACGAGTGCCGCCATCAGGCCGTCACGGAAGCCGCCATGGAGACCGCCGAGAAGCGCGGCATGCCCACCGGTTTCCACGCCATCCATCCATTGACCGGGCAGCGCCTGCCGGTCTGGGTCGCCAATTTCGTGCTCATGACCTACGGCACCGGCGCGGTCATGTCGGTGCCGGCCCACGACCAGCGCGACTGGGAGTTCGCCCGGCGCTATGGCCTGGCCATCCACGAGGTCATCCGGCCGGCGGACGGCTCGCTACCCGACCTGGAGAGTGCCGCCTACACCGAGCACGGCGTGCTCATCAATTCCGGACCCTTCGACGGCCTCGGCTTCCGTGCCGCCTTCGACGCCATCGCCCGCCACCTGGAAGGTCAGGCCACCGGCAGGCGCCGCACCCACTGGCGCCTGCGCGACTGGGGCATCTCGCGGCAGCGCTACTGGGGTTGCCCGATCCCGCTGGTGCATTGCCCGGCCTGCGGCGAAGTGGCGGTGCCGGACGAGCAGCTGCCGGTGGTCCTGCCCGAGGACCTGGTGCCGGATGGCAGCGGCAACCCGCTGGCGAAGCTCGCGGCGTTCCGCGACTGCGCCTGCCCGAAGTGCGGCGGGCCGGCGCGGCGCGAGACCGACACCATGGACACCTTCGTGGACTCGTCCTGGTATTTCCTGCGCTACGCCAGTGCCGACCAGCACCAGCGCATGATCGACGGGCGCGCGGCGTACTGGCTGCCGGTGGACCAGTACATCGGCGGCATCGAGCACGCCATCCTGCACCTGCTGTACTCGCGCTTCTGGACGCGGGTGATGCGCGACCTCGGCCTGGTGAAGCTCGACGAGCCCTTCACCAACCTGCTGACGCAGGGCATGGTGCTCAACGAGATCTTCTTCCGCCGGCCGGCTTCCGGGCGCATCGAGTATTTCAACCCGGCGGATGTCCGTGTCGAGAACGACGAGCGCGGCCGGCGCATTGCCGCGACGCTGCTGGCGGACGGCCAGCCGGTGGAGTCCGGCGGCATCGGCACCATGTCCAAGTCCAAGGCCAACGGCGTGGACCCCAACCGGCTGGTGGAGGAGTTCGGTGCGGATACCGCCCGGCTGTTCATCATGTTCGCCGCGCCGCCTGAGCAGTCGCTGGAGTGGTCCGACGAGGGCGTGCAGGGGGCGTTCCGGTTCCTCAAGCGCCTGTGGCGTGCGGTGCACCAGCACGCCGCCGGCGGGCCCACGGATGCGGCCGACCATGCCGCCCTGGGCGATGCGCAGAAGGCCCTGCGGCGCAGCCTGCACCAGGCCATCGCCAAGGTGAGCGACGACGTCGGCCGCCGCTATACCTTCAACACCGCCATTGCCGCCAACATGGAGCTGCTCAACGAGCTCGCCCGCTTCCAGCCCGCCACGCCGGCCGACCGCGCCGTGGTGCAGGAGGTCCTGGAAGGCGTGGTGCTGATGCTCTCGCCCATGGTCCCGCACATCTGCCACCGCCTGTGGCGGGTTCTGGGCCATGACGGGGCGGTGGTCGACGAGCGCTGGCCGGCGGTCGACGCGGACGCGCTCGCCGCCGACACGATCGAGATGGTGATCCAGGTGAACGGCAAGGTGCGGGGCCGCATCGGCATCCCGTCCGGGGCGGCCGAGGCGGCCGTCCGCGAGGCCGCGCTGGCCCATGCCGATGTCATCCGCCACGTCGGCGACAAGCCGGTGCGGCGGGTCATCGTCGTGCCGGGGAAGCTCGTCAATGTGGTGGTCTGAACGACGCTGGCGCCGCGGCGCCTGGTCGATGCTGGTGGTCCTCGGCAGCGTCCTGAACGCTGGCTGCGGCTTCCACCTGCGCGGCGACCTGAGCTACCCGCCGGCCCTGTCGGTCACCTACATCCAGGCGGACGATCACTACACGCCCTTCTATCGCAAGCTGAAGGCGGCGCTGCGCGACGGCGGCCTGCGGGTGACGTCGAATCCGGCGGAGGCGGGTGGCGTGATCCGCATCCTGCACGACGAGACCAGCCAGCGCGTGCTCTCGGTCTCGGCGCGCAACACGCCGGTGGAGTACGAGGTCTACTACATCCTGCGCTACGCGGTCGACATGGGTGGCAGGGAGGCGCTGCCACCGCAGCAGCTCTCGCTCAGCCGGTCCTACAACTACGACGAGACCGCGGTGCTCGGCAAGCGCGCCGAGGCGGACCAGCTGCGTGACAGCCTCGCCGCCGACATGGTCGGCAACGTGACCCGGCGGCTCAGCCTGCTGCAGTGAGCGGCGGAGGAAAGCCGCGCTTCACGCTGCCTCCCGCCTGATCAGAGCTTGGTCGGGTTGGGCGCGTCCCCGTAGACGTCCTTCGGATCGAAGACCTTCTCGGTGGTGGTGAAGGTCAGGGGCAGCGGGCCGCTGGCATCGCCGGCAGCGGCACCGACCGGTATCTCGCGGTAGAAACAGGAACGGTAGCCGACATGGCAGTTGGCGCCGCCGGCGGTCTCCACGCGCAGCCAGACGCAGTCCTGGTCGTCGTCGATCAGCAATGCCCTGACCTTCTGCACCAGGCCGCTGGTGCCACCCTTGTGCCACAGCACCTGGCGGCTGCGGCTGAAGTAATGGGCCTCGCCGGTCTCGATGGTACGGGCCAGCGCCTCGCGGTTCATGTAGCCGACCATCAGCAGCTCGCCCGTGGCGTGGTCGGTGGTGACGGCGGGGATCAGCCCGTCCGCGTCGAAGCGCGGCGCGAGCTCATGGCCTTCCTCCACCTGCTCGATGGTGCGGCGCGTCCCGAAAATCCTGCTGGTGTCCATGGTGTTCCCGCGTCTGGCGCCGGCGGGGACCGCCGGGCCGGCGGCCCCCGGGGGGCGGCTGCTATTATAGCGGGCCCATTCCGCAGTCCCGCAGGCCGCGCCGCAGCCATGGCCCTCACCTTCTACAACACGCTGACCCGGAGCAAGGAGACCTTCGTCCCGGGCAACCCGGAGCGGGTCACCCTCTACGTCTGCGGCCCGACGGTCTACAACTACCCGCATATCGGCAACGCCCGCCCGGCGGTGGTCTTCGACGTGCTGGCGCGGCTGCTGCGCCGGCACTACCGGCTGGTCTACGCCCGCAACATCACCGACGTGGACGACAAGATCAACGCCGCCGCCATCGCCGCCGGCTGCGGCATCGGCGACATCAGCAGCCGCTTCGCCGCCGCCTACCACCAGGACATGGCCGCGCTCGGCGTGCTGCCTCCGGACGTGGAACCGGCGGCCACCGCCCACATCGGCGACATGCAGGCCATGATCGGCACGCTGCTCGCCGGCGGCCACGCCTACGCCGCCGAGGGCCATGTGCTGTTCCGCGTGAAGTCCTTCCCGGGCTACGGCCAGCTCTCGCGCCGCGGCCAGCGCGAGCTGCTCGCCGGCGCGCGCGTCGAGGTGGCTCCCTACAAGGAGGGTGCGGGCGACTTCGTGCTGTGGAAGCCCTCGGATCCCGGGCAGCCGGGCTGGGACAGCCCCTGGGGCCGCGGCCGGCCGGGCTGGCACATCGAATGCTCGGCGATGGCGGCGCGTCACCTCGGCGAGACCATCGACATCCACGGCGGCGGCAACGACCTGATTTTCCCGCACCACGAGAACGAGCTGGCGCAGAGCACCTGCGCGCACCAGGGCGCCACCTTCAGCCGCTACTGGATGCACAACGGCTTCCTCAACGTGAACCACGAGAAGATGTCGAAGTCGCTGGGCAACGTGCTGCTGGTGCGCGAGCTGCTGGAGCAGGCGCCCGGCGAGGCGGTGCGCCTGGCGCTGCTCGCCGCGCATTACCGCCAGCCGCTCGACTGGAGCGGCGAGCTGCTGGGCCAGGCACGGCGCAACCTCGACCGGCTCTACGGCACGCTGCGTGACGTGGCGGGCTGGCAGGACGAGTGGCCGCAGGCGCAACCCGACGCCTCCTTCCTCGCCGCGCTGGAGGATGACCTCAATACGCCACGGGCGCTCGCCGCGCTGTTCGACCTGTCGCGTGACGCCAACCGCAGCGGGGACGAGGCGCAGCGGCGCCGGCTGGCCGCAAGCCTGCGCGCCAGCGGCGAGCTGCTCGGGCTGCTCGGCGCCCAGCCGGAAGCCTGGTTCACCGGTGCCACGGCAGCCGCGCTCAGCAATGCCGATGTCGAGCGCCTGCTCGCTGCCCGGCGCGATGCCCGTGCCCGCCGCGACTTCGCCGCCGCGGACCGCATCCGCGGCGAGCTGACCGCGGCCGGCATCAGCATCGAGGATGGCCCGGACGGCACGCGCTGGCGCCGCTCCGGCTGATCGCCACCGACGGACCATGCCAACATGAACGAGATCGAGCAGGCCGAGCGCGAGCTGATCGACGAATTCCAGGCCTTCGACAACTGGATGGACCGCTACCAGTACCTGATCGACATGGGCCGCAGCCTGCCGCCGTTTCCTGATGCACTGCGCACCGAGGACCGCCGCATCCATGGCTGCCAGTCGCAGGTCTGGCTGGCGACGACACGGCGGGGGGATCGGCTGGAGTTCCAGGCCATCAGCGATTCGGCCATCGTCTCCGGGCTGATCGCCGTGCTGATGCGGGTCTACAACGGCCGCCTCGCCGCCGAGATCGCCGCCAGCCGCCCCGACTTCGTCAAGGCCATCGGCCTCGACGCCCATCTGTCACCGACCCGCAGCAACGGCCTGCGGGCGATGCTCAAGGCCATTACGGGCGCGGCCGCGGAGGCCGCATGACCGCGGCGCCGCCGCGCGGCGCAGGACGCCCTGGGCCCGGCGCGCGCCTCGCCATCGGCGCCATCGACGCCTACCAGCGCTGGCTCTCGCCGCTGCTCGGCGCGCGCTGCCGCTTCCTGCCGAGCTGCTCCGCCTATGCCCGCGAAGCCATCGAGCGCTTCGGCCTGCTTCGCGGCGGCTGGCTCGGCCTCCGGCGCATACTGCGCTGCCACCCGTTCTGCGCCGGCGGCTGTGATCCGCTGCCCGAGCAGTTCAGCTGGCGGGGCGGTGCGCGCCGGCACCGCGGTGGCCCTGTGCTATAGTCCCGGGCATCGTGCAGCCGGCGCGAAAAGGGTTTTCGCAGACGGCGGGCCCGCGGAAATGGACAAGCGACTCCTCGACATCATCTGCTGCCCGGCGACTCACCTGCCCCTGGAGTTGCTCGCGGCCGAGCGTCTGTCCCGCCTGAACGCCGCCATCGCCGGCGGCACCATCCGCAACCAGGGCGAGCAGCTCCTGTCCGACAGCCTTGCCGAGGCGCTGGTGACCAGCAATGGCCACTTCGCCTACCCGGTGCGCGACGGCATGCCCATCCTGCTGGACCACGAGTGCATCGATCTCCGGCAGCTCTCCCCGTGAGGCCGCCCGTGCCGGCAGGCTCGCCGGGGCCGGCGGCGGCCGGGAGCGCAGGCCGGACCGGCGACGCCGCACGGTGAAGATCCCCGCCGACAGGCTCGCCGCGCAACTCGCCCGGGGCGTGGCGCCGCTCTACGTGCTCGCCTGCGACGAGCCGTTGCTGGTCGACGAGGCCCTCGCGGCCATCCGCCAGCAGGCGCGTGCCGCGGGTTGCGGCGAGCGCGAGAGCCACGTGGCCGAGCGCGGTTTCGACTGGGATGCGCTCGGCGCCAGCCTGAAGAACCTGTCGCTGTTCTCCAGCCGCCGGCTCGTGGAGCTGCGCCTGCCCGGCGGCAAGCCCGGTGACGCCGGTGCCCGTTTCCTGACCGCGCTGGCCGCCGCGGGCGACACCGGCAATGTTTTCGTGCTGCTGCTGCCCGCGCTGGATGCCGCCTCGGGCCGTTCGAAGTGGGCGACCGCCCTGGCGGAGGCCGGCGTGTGGGTGGAACTGCGCCCGCCGCGGCGCGAGCAGCTGCCCGCCTGGCTGCGCCAGCGCCTGCGGGCTGCCGGCCTCGATGCCGATGACGCCGCGCTGGACCTGCTGGCATCGCGCGTGGAAGGCAATCTGCTGGCCGCGAAGCAGGAGATCGACCAGCTCGTGCTGCTGGCGGGCGCGGGCCCGGTCACGCCCGGGGTGGTGCGCGATGCCGTCGCCGACGGCGCACGCTTCGACGTCTTCCAGCTGAGCGATGCGGCGCTGGCCGGGGACGCGGCCCGTGCGGCGCGCGTGCTCGCTGGCCTGCGACGCGAGGGCGAGGCCGAGGTGCTGGTGCTCTGGGCGCTGGTCCGCGACATCCTGCAGCTGGCCGACGTGCTGGCGAGGACCGCGCAGGGGCGCAGCGTCGAGCAGGCGCTGCAGGATGCCGGGGTCTGGCGCAGCCGCGCCGAGGCCTTCGGCCGGGCGGCACGCCGGCGCCGCGGCGCCGATGTCGGCCGTCTGCTAGGCAGCGCCGCGCGCGCCGACCAGGTGCTCAAGGGGGCGCGCCCCGGCAACGCCTGGAATGCGCTGCTGGAGGTCACCATGGAACTCTGTGGCGCCGCGCTGCCGCTGGCGGAGACGGCGTGAGCGATCAGCTCGGCCAGGGAGGCGGTCCGGTCGGCGTCTTCGGCGGCACCTTCGACCCGGTGCACCATGGCCACCTGCGCACGGCACTCGAGGTTCTCGAGGGCTGTGGCCTCGAGCAGCTGCGGCTGGTGCCCGCGCTGGTCCCGCCCCACCGCCCGCAGCCCCGCGCCCCGGCGCCCCTGCGCCTGGAGATGCTGCGACGGGCCGTGGCGGGCGAACCGCGGCTGGTGGTCGATGATCGCGAACTGCGTCGCGGCGGGCCGTCCTACACCGTCGACACGCTCGCCGAACTGCGCGCCGCGGTCGGCACACGACCGCTGTGCCTGGTGCTCGGCGCCGATGCCTTCCTCGGCCTGCCCGGCTGGCACCGCTGGCGCGAGCTGTTCGCCCTGGCGCACCTGGTGGTGGTCGAGCGTCCCGGCACGCGGCTCGAGCCGGACGCGGAGCTGGCTGCATGGCTTGCCGGCCGCCGCAGCGAGGATGCGGCGGCGCTGGCTGCCAGCAGCGCGGGGCTGCTGCGGATGCAGCCGGTGACACCGCTCGCCATCTCCGCGTCGGCGATCCGCGCGCTGCTGGCCAGTGGTGGCGATCCCCGATTCCTGGTGCCGGAGGCCGTGCGCGAGCTGATCATGGCCAGCCGGTGTTACCCATCGAATACCGGTCCCCCGGCCGGTTCCAAGGAGGCGCAACGGAGTGCAAAGCAAGAAACTCGCATCACTGGCCAAGGCGGCCCTGGATGACGTCAAGGCACGCGACGTGCGTGTCATCGACGTGCGCAAGCTGACCACCGTGGCGGACTACATGATCATTGCCACGGGCACCTCGGACCGCCATGTGCGTTCCATCGCCGACCGCGTTGCCGAGCGGGCCACGCAGGCTGGCTGCAAACCCCTGGGCCTGGAGGGCGAGGAAGCCGGCGAGTGGGTCCTGGTGGACCTCCAGGATGTCATCGTGCACGTGATGCTCGGCAAGGTGCGCGACCTCTACAAGCTCGAGAATCTCTGGGAGATGCAGGCCCCGCCGGCCGAAGCCGCCGTCTGATTCCTGCCGCGGCCCGGCAGTCACCGGTGGCGCGCGGCGCCGCCTGATGCCGTCGCGCCCGTCCCCCGGTATGCTGGCGGCCATATGAAGCTTCCGGGTCTTTTCCATGCACATCACCGTCGCAGCCGTCGGCACGCGGCTGGAGCCCTGGGTCTACGACGCCTTTGACGCCTACAAGGCCCGGCTGCCGCGGCACCTCGGGCTGGAACTCGAGGAGGTGCCGCTGGCGAGGCGTGCGGCGGGGACTGCCGCCGCTGTGGAGGCGGAGGGCGAACGCCTGCTGCGCCACGTGCGCCCCGGCGCGCTGACGCTGGCCCTCGACGAGCACGGCCGCCAGTGGAGTTCCCTGGAACTGGCCGGGCAGCTGCGGCTCTGGCTCGAGCGCCAGCCGCGCGTGGCCATCCTCGTCGGCGGCCCGGATGGCCTGTCCACCGCCTGCCGTGAGCGGGCCGACCGCATCTGGTCGCTGTCGCGGCTGACCTTTCCCCACGGCATGGTGCGGGTCCTGCTTGCCGAGCAGCTCTACCGGGCCTGGACCATCCTCCAGGGCCATCCCTACCACCGGGCCTGAGCATGACGCACACCGGTGAACCCGCGGTCTACCTTGCCTCGGCCTCGCCACGCCGGCGCCAGCTGCTGGCACAGATCGGCATCGACTGCGTCGCCATGGCGGCGGATCTCGACGAGAGCCTGCATCCGGGGGAGTGTGTCGAGGCCTACGTCGGGCGTCTCGCAGCGGCCAAGGCGCGACGTGTGTGGGAGCAGGTGCGCGCGGTGGCGCCGCGGCCGGTGGTGGCGGCCGATACCGTGGTGGTCGCCGGCGCCGAGGTGCTCGGCAAGCCTGCCGATCAGGCCGATTGCCGGCGCATGCTGGCGCGCCTCTCGGGGACCGTGCACGAGGTGCTGACGGCGGTGACGGTCGTCTCGGCGGCTGGCGAGAGCAGCGCCCTCAGCCGCAGCCAGGTCGCTTTCCGGCCGCTGGCGCCCGCGGAGATCGACGCCTACTGGCGCAGCGGTGAACCCGCCGACAAGGCCGGCGGCTACGCCATCCAGGGCCGCGCCGCGATCTTCATCGAGGAGCTGCGCGGCAGCTACTCCGGGGTCATGGGCCTGCCGCTGTTCGAGACCGCGCGGCTGCTGGCCGGGCATGGCGTGCAGGTGCTCGCATGAAGGCGGAGATCCTCATCAACGTCACGGCCCGCGAGGCCCGGGCCGCGGTGGTGGCCAACGGCGTGCTGCAGGAAGTGCTGATCGAGCGCGCTTCCCGCCGCGGCCTGCTCGGCAACATCTACAAGGGCCGGGTGTCGCGGGTGCTGCCCGGCATGCAGGCGGCCTTCATCGAGGTCGGCCTGGAGCGCACCGCCTTCCTGCATACCTCGGATATTGCGCCGCCGCCGGGGCGGCCGGCCGCGGCCGAGGGACGCGAGACCGACATCCGCGACCTGCTGCGCGAGGGCGACGACATCCTGGTGCAGGTGCTGAAGGATCCCATCGGTACCAAGGGCGCGCGCCTGACCACCTTCATCACCGTGCCCTCGCGCTACCTGGTGCTGCTGCCGCGGGGCTCGGGCATCGGCATCTCCTCGCGGATCGCCGCCGAGGCGGAGCGCGAGCGCCTGAAGGCCGTGCTGGGCGGCATCATCGATCCGGCACGCGCCTGCGGCTTCATCGTGCGCACTGCCGCCGCGGGGGCCAGCGCCGAGGCGCTGCAGGCGGACATGCTGTTCCTGCTCAAGGTCTGGGACATGATCTGCGCCAATGCCCGCGACCTGCCTGCCGGGCACCTCGTGCACGAGGACCTGCCGCTGGCGGTGCGGGTGGCACGCGACATCGTCACCACCGACATCGAGCGCGTGCGCGTCGATTGCGCCGCGTCCTACGCCCGGCTGCGCGCCTTTGCCGACACCTTCATGCCCGGGCTGGCGCCGCTGATCGAGCACTATGCCGACGGCAGGCCGATCCTCGACCTCTACGGCGTGGAGGACGAGATCCAGAAGGCGCTGGAGCGGCGCGTGCCGCTGAAGTCCGGCGGCTACGCGGTCATCGACCAGACCGAGGCCATGACCACGGTGGACGTCAACACCGGTGCCTACGTCGGCCACCGCAACCTGGAGGAGACCATCTTCCGCACCAACCTCGAGGCGGCGGTGGCGATCGCGCGGCAACTGCGGCTGCGCAACCTCGGCGGCATCATCATCATCGACTTCATCGACATGATCGAGGCCCAGCACCGCGAGCAGGTGCTTGCCGCGCTGCGCAGCGCGCTCGACGAGGACCACGCGCACACCCAGATCACCCAGGCCTCGCCGCTGGGCCTGGTCGAGATGACGCGCAAGCGCACGCGGGAAAGCCTGGAGCACATCATGTGCCAGGCCTGCCCCACCTGTGCCGGCCGCGGTTTCGTCAAGAGCCCGGAGACGGTGTGCCACGAGATCCTGCGCGAGATCCTGCGCCAGCACCGGCAGTTCGCCATCCGTGAAATGGTGGTGCTGGCGCATTCCGACGTGATCGAGATGCTGCTCGACGAGGAAGCCTCGGGCCTGGCCGAAGTCTCCGACCTGACGGGCAGGCCCATCCGTCTGCAGGCCGAAGCCGGCTATGCGCCCGACCAGTTCGACGTGGTGCTGATCTAGCCATATGGACGCCGGGCCGCAACGCTGGTTGCGCATGTTCGCCTGGACGGCGGCCGGCGTGGTCACCACTCTGGCGCTGCTGGTGGGGGCGGCAAGGCTGCTGCTGCCGATGGTGCCCAGCTACCAGGACGACATCCGCGCCTGGGCCAGTGCCGCCACCGGCTACGGCATCGCCTTCGGTGGCATCAGCGCCAGCTGGCCGCTGTCGGGTCCGGAGCTGACTTTCGTCGACGTCAGCCTTACCCGCCCGGGCGAACCGCGCCCGGTGGTGACCGCGCGCGAGTTCTCCATCGGCCTGAGCTTCTGGCGCTCGCTGCGCGCCGGCGCGCCCCGTCCCGGGCGCGTGGCCGTGCGCGGCTCGACGCTGCGGGTGGAACGCGCCGCCGACGGCAGCCTGCTGGTCCAGGGTCGCCGGCTGGCCGAACTGCTGCCGCCATCGAGCCCGGAGCGGCCGGAACTGGACCTGTCCCTCGGCGACATCGCGATCACCTATGTCGACGGCCGTCGCCGTCCGCAGGAGATCCGGCTGGGTCTGCGCCGCCTCACCGCCGATGTGCGCCAGGAGAACATCGCCGCCACCCTCAGCATCACCCTGCCGGCGCCGCTCGGTCGCGAACTCGACGTGGAGCTGAGCCTGCCACTGCCCCTGCCCGAGCCGCTGGCCCTGCCGCCGGACTGGGACGCGAGGATCCAGGGCCGCGGGCTGGACCTGCCGGGCCTGCTGGCCTGGGGCACCGGGGATGCCGGCGCGCTGCGCGCTGGCGGCGGTGACGTTGTCCTGCGCGTCACGGTGCGCGGCGGGCGGGCCGAGCAGGTGACGGCAGAGGCGGACCTGAAGGACCTGGCGGTCGGCTCCGCGGTGTCAGCCACGGCCTACGAGCGGGTTTCGGGCAGCGGCCGCTGGCAACGCGACGCCGGTGGCTGGGATGCCGCGGTCACCGGGCTGCGGCTTCGCCGGGCAGGGCGGGAAGCGCCACCCACTACCGGCGAACTGCAGTGGCGTGCTGCCAGCGGGGAAGCACCCGCGCGCTGGATCGCCAGCGCCAGCTTCCTGCGCCTCGATGACCTGTTCCCGCTGGCGCGTGCGGCACTGGCCGGCAGCGAGCTGGCGCAGCGCCTGCCCCGTGAACTGGGCGGCGACCTGAGCAACCTGGCGGCGGAATTCGACGTCAGTGCGGGGCAGGCCACCCGCTACTCGGTGCGCCTCGGCTTCGCGCGGCTGGTGGCCGCCAGCAGCACCGGCGAGGTGGGCGTGTCCGGGCTGACCGGGCGCTTCGCCGCGGACGGCGATGGCGGCCGCCTGGAACTCGACAGCAGCGAAGTGGTGCTGACGCTCGCCCGGTGGTTCCGCAATCCTCTGCCGGCGCGCTCGCTGCAGGGCCTGCTGGTGTGGCGCCGGGCCCCGGAGGGCATGCGCTTCCTCAGTGACGACGTCCGGCTGAAGACCGGCGCCATGGACATCAGTTCCCGGCTCGAGCTGGTGTTCCCCGTCGACGGCAGCTCCCCCGTGCTCGATCTCAAGGCGCGCGCCAGCGCCACCGAGGCCCCGCAGGTGCTGCGCTACCTGCCGCTGCGGCACTTCCCGCCACAGGTGGTGGACTGGCTCGAGCGGGCGGTGGTGGCCGGACGTGTGCCGTCGGCGGAAGGCGTCTTCCGCGGACCCTTGAGCGGGTTTCCCTTCGACCACGGCGAAGGCCAGTTCCGTGTCAGCCTCGAGTTGCAGGATGGCACCCTGGACTACGCTCCGGACTGGCCGCGGATCGAGCACCTGGACGCGCAGGTGGTATTCGACGGTGCCGGCATGTCCTCGGCCCGCAACCAGGCAATGGTCGGCAACCTGCCGGTCCGGGACTTCGCGGTGGCCATCCCGGACATGCGCAAGGGCGTGCTCACCGTCGCCGGCAAGCAGCGGGCGGACCTCGGCGAGCTGCTCGGCTTCGTGCGGGCCACGCCGGTCGCCGGCCACGTCGGCCCGACGCTGGAGCGTGCCAGCGCCGCCGGGCCGGTGGACGCCGCGCTGCGCCTGGCCCTGCCGCTGACGAACCCGGCCGCCTGGGACCTGCAGCTGCTGCTCGACGCGCGGGGGTGCCAGCTCGGCCTGGCGCGGCTGCCGCTGGACCTGAAGAACCTGCGTGGCCGCGTGCGCCTGCAGAACACCCGCTTCTATGCCGACGGCGTCCAGGCCGTCATGCTCGGCGAGCCGGTGCGCATCGGCCTGGCACCGGAGACCGCTGCCGGCGGCGCGATGCGGGCGCAGCTGGTGGCCCTGGCGGGGGCACTGCCGGTGCAGCGGCTGATGTCCACCTTCAGCCTGCCGCTGCGCGAATACCTGGACGGGCGTCTGGGCTGGAGTGCCACGCTGCGCATCCCGGTGCAGCAGGATGGCGCCGCTGCCGCGCCGCTCACCGTGGCGCTGCGCTCGGATCTGCGCGGAGTCGCCAGCACGCTGCCCGCGCCGCTGGCAAAGGATGCCGCGCTGGCCTGGCCCGCGGAGGTACTGCTGGCCTTTCCGGCGCCCGATACCCTCGATGTCAGCGCCCAGCTCGATCCGCACTTCGCGGCGGCCCTGCGGCTGGTGTCCACCGCCGACCGGTGGCATGTCGAACGCGGTGCCCTGCATGCCGGTCCGGGTAACGTGCGGCTGCCGGCCCGCCGCGGCCTGGAGGTGACCGGGCAGGTGGCGAGCCTGGACGTCGGTGCCTGGTTGTCCGTCGGTCAGCCCGGTCCACCGGTTCCCGCTGCTGCCCAGGCAGGGGCCAGCACCATGCGTGGCCCCGATGTGCTCTTCCGCGACTTCGCCCTCGAGGCTGCGCAGCTCAGCGTGGCGGGCCAGCGGTTCAGGGACCTCCAGGTCACGGCCACGCGCGGCGCCGAGGCCTGGCAGGTGAGCGTGCACGGCCCCGCTGCGGAGGGCGATATCGTCGTGCCCTTCGACGCCACGGCGCGGCCCATGCGCCTGGACATGAAGAAGCTCTGGCTCGGCGAGGAGGAGCCTGGCAACGGCGGCCACACGGACCCGCGCAGCCTCATGGCGATGGAGGCGAGGGTGGCGGACGCGGCGCTCGGCCACTGGCGGCTCGGGCAGGTCGAGCTGGTCGCGGCGCGGGTACCCGACGGACTGCAGCTGCAGCGATTCAGCAGCCGGGCACCGAGCTTCACGGTGACGGGGGACGGCAGCTGGCGTGTGCTCGGCAACGACGTGTCGAAACAGCAGACGCAGCTCAAGGCGACCCTGGAGTCCAGCAACGTGCGCGAGACGCTGGTGCAGCTCGGCTTCGGCTCGGCGATCAGTGGCAAGAGCGGGCGGGTCAGGGCCGAGCTCAGCTGGCCGGGCGCGCCGGCCGGCGATTTCCTCGAGCGCTCCACCGGTCACATCGGCCTCGAGATGAAGTCCGGCCAGGTGACCGAGCTCGATCCGGGCAGCGGCCGGCTGGTGGGCCTGCTCAGCATCGCCGCGCTGCCGCGCCGGTTGTCGCTGGATTTCCGCGATGTCTTCGACAAGGGGCTCGGCTACGACGTCATCGAGGGCGACTTCACGCTGGGTGGCGGCAGCGCCTACACCTGCAACGTCGGCCTCAGCGGGCCCGCGGTGGAGATCGCCATCGTCGGGCGTACCGACCTCGACCGGCACAGCTATGACCAGGTAGCAGTGGTGCGCCCGCAGATCGCCACCACCGTGCTGACCGCCGGTGGCGCCGTCTTGGGTGGCCCGGTGGGCGGTGTTACGATGCTGCTGGTCTCGCAGCTGTTCCGCAAATCCCTCGGCACCCTGGGCGAGTCCTACTACCGCGTCACCGGCGGCTGGGACAAGCCTGAAGTCGCTCGTGTGCAGCGCGACGAGGTGGATGCGGGCGCCTTCAAGGACTGCGAGAAGGAAATCGAGGCAGCACTCGCCGGCTCGTCGCCCGCCGTGGCGCCAGCTCCGGCGCGGGCGCCACCACCAGAACGCTGAGCAGGACCATGAACGACATCCGGCTGGCCGCCGTGCAGATGACCTCGGGCGACGATGTCGCCGCCAACCTCGCCGTGGCCCGGCAGCAGCTGCAGGCCGCGGCGCGCCATGGCGTGCGGCTGGCGGTGCTGCCGGAGAATTTCGCCTTCATGTCGGCCAGCGAGAGTGCCCGCGCGGCCATCGCCGAGGCGGACGGCAGCGGGCGGATCCAGGACTTCCTCGCCGCCACCGCGCGCGAGTGCGGCCTGTGGATCGTCGGCGGCACCATCCCCATCGGCAGCGCGGAACCGGGGCGGCCCTACGCGGCCTGCTGCGTCTGGGACGAGCAGGGCCGGCGCGTCGGCCGCTACGACAAGATGCACCTGTTCGACGTGCGCGTGCCCGACAGCAGCGAGGCCTACCGCGAGTCGGCGCGCACCATGCCCGGCAACGCGCCGCTGACGCTCGCCACGCCCTTTGGCGCGCTGGGAATCGCCGTCTGCTACGACCTGCGCTTCCCCGAGCTGTTCCGGGCAATGCTGGAACGCGAGGTCAGCGTGATCGCGCTGCCGGCGGCATTCACCCAGCGCACCGGGCAGGCCCACTGGCACACGCTGCTGAAGGCGCGCGCCATCGAGAACCTGGCCTACGTGGTGGCGGCCGCGCAGGGCGGCGAGCACCCGGGCGGGCGGCGCACCTACGGGCATTCGCTGATCGCCGGACCCTGGGGCGAGGTGCTGGCCGAGGCCGGCAACGGGCCCGGCGTGGTCACGGCCACGCTGGACGTGGACTACCTGCAGCGCCTGCGGGCGCAATTCCCGGCGCTGAGCCATCGCCGCCTGGCGACGGGCGTGGCCGCCGGCTGATGCCGGAAGGAGCAAGGTGAAGGACATGACACCGCGCAATGCCGTCGAACTGGCGCGCCACTCGCTGCTGGCGCCGGCCGGGCTCGATGACCGCGACCTCGACCGCGCCCTGCGCAGCCTGCTCCGCGGCGGCGTCGATGCGGCCGACCTCTACTTCCAGGCCTCGCGTCACGAGGCCTGGTCGCTGGAGGATGGCATCGTCAAGGAGGGCAGTCACAGCATCGAGCAGGGCGTGGGCGTGCGTGCCCTGTCCGGCGACAAGACCGGCTTCGCCTATTCGGACGAGATCGTCGTGCCGGCGCTGATGCAGGCGGCGGATGCGGCCAGCGCCATCGCCCGCGCCGGCCAGCACGGCACGCTGCAGGCCTGGGCGGTTCAGGCGGGCCGCGAGCTGTATGCACCGCTCGATCCGCTCGCATCGCTTGCCGATGACGACAAGGTGGCGCTGCTGCAGCGTGTGGACCAGGCGACGCGCGCCATCGACCCGCGGGTGAAACAGGTCATGGCGAGCCTGGTGGCGGTGCACGAGGTGGTCATGGTCTGCGGCAGCGATGGCGTGCTCGCCGCCGACCTGCGTCCGCTGGTACGCATGAACGTCTCGGTGCTGGTGGAGGAGAACGGCCGGCGCGAGCAGGGCTACACCGGTGGCGGTGGCCGCGTCGGCTTCCAGCACTTCCTCGACGAGGACCGGGCCATCGCCTACGGCCGCGAGGCGGTGCGCCAGGCGCTGGTGGCGCTGGAGGCGGTGCCGGCACCGGCGGGCGAGATGGTGGTGGTTCTCGGACCGGGCTGGCCCGGCATCCTGCTGCACGAGGCGATCGGCCACGGGCTGGAAGGCGATTTCAACCGCAAGGGTACATCCGCCTTCAGCAGGCGACTCGGCGAGAAGGTCGCCTCGGATCTCTGCACCATCGTCGATGACGGCACCCTGCCCGGGCGGCGTGGCTCGCTGAACGTCGACGACGAGGGCACGCTGACCCAGTGCACCACGCTGATCGAGAACGGGCGGCTCGCCGGCTACATGCAGGACAAGCTCAACGCGCGGCTGATGGGCATGGCGCCCACCGGCAACGGCCGGCGCCAGTCCTTCGCCCACCTGCCGATGCCGCGCATGACCAACACCTACATGCTGCCGGGCCCGCATGCACCGGAGGAGATCATCGCCTCGGTGGACAAGGGCATCTACGCGCGCAATTTCGGCGGCGGCCAGGTGGACATCACCTCGGGCAAGTTCGTGTTCTCCGCCAGCGAGGCCTACCTGATCGAGAAGGGCCGGCTCGGTGCGCCGATCCGCGATGCAACGCTGGTCGGCGATGGCCCCTCGGTGCTGCGCCAGGTATCGATGGTCGGCAACGACCTCCGGCTCGACGAGGGCGTGGGCACCTGCGGCAAGGACGGGCAGTCGGTGCCGGTGGGCGTCGGCCAGCCCACCCTGCGCATCGATGGCATGACCGTCGGCGGCACGGTCGGCGCGGGCTGACCGCGCCGGCGGCCTTCAGCCCGAGCGCGGATCGGAGTTGGCGAGCACCGTGGCGGTCTGCTTCGCGCGGTAGGCGTCCAGCGCCTCGCGGATGCGCTCGTCACCGAGCGCGAGGATGGCCGCGGCGAGCAGCGCGGCGTTGATGGCCCCGGCCTTGCCGATGGCCAGCGTGCCGACCGGGATCCCGGGCGGCATCTGCACGATGGACAGCAGTGCGTCCATGCCGCCGAGGGCGGGCGAGGGCAGCGGCACGCCGAGCACCGGCAGCGGCGTCTTGGCCGCGGCGCAACCGGGCAGGGCGGCCGCGAGGCCGGCGCCGGCGATCAGCACCTTCAGGCCGCGGTCGCGGGCACCCTCGCAGTAGCTGCCCATGGCATCCGGTGCCCGGTGGGCCGAGATGGCGTTGACCTCGTGGGCGATGCCGAGCGCGTCGAGCGTCGCCGCGGCGTGGGACATGATCTCCCAGTCCGAGCGCGAGCCCATGAGGATGCCGACCAGTGGTTTCATGTTCCGCAGCGCCCTTTTCCCTGCAGCCGTTTCCGCAGCAGCCGATGATACCGCAGCCCCAGCGGGGCGGGTGCGCCTGCCTGCTAGAATGCCGCCCGGATTGGCAGGGCAGGCAGGCATGAGTACTCCATCCGCAGGACATGACGTCGAGGACCTCAAGGCCCGCGTGGCCGGGGCGCTCGCCCTGGCCCGAAGCCTCGGTGCCACGCAGGCGGAGGCCAGCGCCAGCTCCGGCACCGGTCTCTCGGTGACGGTGCGCATGCGCTCTGTGGAGACGCTCGAGTACCACCGCGACCAGGGCATCGCCATCACGCTGTACTTCGGACAGCGCAAGGGCAGTGCCAGCACCTCGGACCTGCGCCCGGCCGCCATCGAGGAGAGTGTGCGCAAGGCGGCGAGCCTGGCGCGCCATGCCGCCGAGGACGCCTGCGCAGGCCTTGCCGAGCCCGACCGGCTGGCCCGCGACATCCCCGAGCTCGATCTCTGGCACCCCTGGTCACTGGATGCGGATGCCGCCATCGAACTGGCCACGCGCTGTGAATCCGCAGCGCTGGACCACGATCCGCGCATCACCAATTCCGAGGGTGCCGGTGTCAGCAGCCACGATGCCGCGCGGGCCTACGGCAACAGCCACGGCTTCCTCGCCGGCTACCGCGAAACCAGCCACAGCCTCTCCTGCGCCGTGCTGGCCAGCCAGGGCCAGCAGATGGAGCGCGATTTCGAATTCACCGCCGCGCGCGATCCGGTGGAACTCACGGCTGCGCCCGCCGTGGGCCGCGAAGCCGGGCGCAACTATCTGGCCCAGCTCGCCTCCGACGCCTACGGCCTGTCGGCCCGCCTCGACCAGCCCGAAACCATGACCCCCATCCTGGAGCGCATCGCCGCCTTTCGCGCCCAGCAGCTCGTGCGCTACACGCCGCCCACGCTCACCGGCGGCGCCGCCA
>JAANMW010001165.1_pt1 | contig 28665 bp, 27 predicted proteins | sample 7279671 | NCBI WGS metagenome assembly JAANMW01 (sample SAMN14094541, study PRJNA606508) | bioreactor metagenome | isolation source: A lab-scale SPAN reactor treating ammonium-rich wastewater day 247 | place: Ireland: Galway | collected 2017-09-19 | reverse complement strand
ATACCGTCAGCAGCTTGCCGCGTTGCAACAGGCTGAATTGCATGCCGGCGCCCGCCGCCATCAGGCCCAGCGCCAGCGAGGCGGCGCCAATGCGGTTCACGGTGGGCTGCATCCATTCCGGGAGTTGCAGGCCCGCCAGGTTGGCCGCCAGGCCCGTAGCGGTGGCCAGGATCAAGGGGTTGCGCAGCAACTCGCGGCCAAAATGGTGCTCGCTTTGGCGCGCCATGGGCCACACGGCGGCCACGTTGAGCAGCGGCACGCACACACCAATCAGCACCGCAATCATCAGCAGGCCCTGGCTGCCCGCCAGGCGTTCGGCCAGCGCCAGGCCAATGAAGGAGTTGAAGCGGAAGGCCACCTGCGCCGCAGCAGCGTGGTCGCGCAGGTCGATGCGCTGCCCCAGCCAGGGCAGGTAGGGCAGGACGTACGACAGGCCAATACCCGCGCCGCTCAGCAGCAGCCCCGCCAGCATCAGGCCTGAGGCCGAACTGGTGTCGATGGGGCTTTTGATGATGGACTGGAACAGCAGTACCGGGAACAGCAGGTAGTACACCAGGCTCTCCACGGGCTGCCAGACGCTGCGGTTGAGCGCTGTGTAGCGGCAAATGAGATATCCGCACAGGATGAGCGAGAAATCCGGAAGAAGAAGTTGCGCGTAGTTCACGGTTCAAACTTATCAAAGGGGCTACCGGTTGGGCTGTCCGTCCGGTGACCCGTTGCAGGCAGTCAGCAACGTGATGCCGCCATCCGAGCGTAACCAGTGGCCCATGGGCTGGCAGCGGCCTTGCAAACACAGTTCGAAATCGGAGGTGAATTCTGAGCGTGTCAGGCGCAGCGCGACGGGTTGGTGTTCTAGCGGCTGGTACTGGTACCAGCCATCAACCAGCTGCGCGTCCCCCGGGGGCTCCATGCCGGCGGCCGAGCCCCGCACCCGGGCTGCCAGCGCCTGCAGCACGGGCGGCGCCTGTGCAGTGGCGCCGGGTTGCACGGCGTAGTCTTCCTCCCAGCGCTGCTTTTCGATGGAATGTGTCCATGCCAGCGTCAGCTGCTGCGCCGGGATGAACACCGGCGGTGTGGCTCCCGCCGTAGCCGCCAGGGCCAGACAGATGCCAGCAAGGCTCACGCCACCAGGCTGCGGCGCGCAGCGCGGGTGCGCCACACATGCCACGCCACGAATGCAGCCACGGCGGCCAGGCCGATCTCGTCGGTCATGGGCAGGGCAACCACCAGGAAGCTGGCAGCCACAATGGCGGTCAGCCGTTCCAGCAGGTTGAGCGGGCCGAGCAGAAAGCCGATGGCACCGGCGCCCCACATGCCAATGGCGATCAGGGCCTTGAGCACCACATAGGCCGTGGCCAGGGCGCCGCCGCCCTGCAGCATCAAGGCTGGGCTGTAGACCGCCATGAAGGGCACAATGAACCCGGCAATGGCCACCCGCAGGGCCTGCAGGCTGATCTTCAGGCCGCTCTCGCGCGCTATGGGGGCCGCGGCAAACGCGGCCAGAGCGACGGGCGGCGTCAGGTCGGCCATGATGCCGAAATAAAACACGAACATGTGCGAGACGATGAGTGGCACGCCCAGTTCCAGCAGTACCGGGGCTGCCAGCGAGCTGGTGATGATGTAGTTGGGAATCGTGGGAATCCCCATGCCCAGCACCAGGCAGGTGACCATGGTCAGCAGCAGCGCCAGGAACAGGCTGTTGCGTCCAATGGCGATGATGTGGCCACCCAGCTCGGCCGCCACGCCGGTGAGGTTGATGATGCCGATGATCACGCCCACCAGTGCGCAGGCAATGGCCACGGGCAGCGCGTGGCGTGCGCCATCGACCAGCGAGGTGACGGCCAGGGCCCGCGCGTCGACGCCCACGCGGCGGATAAAGGTGACGGCCACCAGCAGTGCCGTCAGCACAAAGAAGGTGCCTACACCAAACTCAAAGAAACCCGCACAGGCCAGGCCCAGCAGCACCCAGAACACGGCGCGCAAGGCCAGTCCCTTTACCCCTGTGAGTACTGCGGCCCCGAAGATGAGGATGACAGTCAGTCCCAGGCCCACCGTGCCCGAGAACAGTGGTGTGTAGCCCGAGAACAGCAGCGCCACGAGGCCCACCAGGGGTAGCAGCAGGTACCAGCGCAGGCGCACGGCGGTCCAGGGGTTGGGGCATTCGTCTTTGGGCAGGCCTATCAGGCCTTTGCGGCCCGCTTCGAGGTGCACCATCCAGAAGGCGGTGACGAAGTACAGGATGGCTGGAATCAGCGCTGCCTTGACGATGGAGATGTAGGGCACGTTGATCGTCTCGGCCATGATGAAGGCCACCGCCCCCATCACTGGCGGCATGATTTGTCCGCCCATGCTGGAAGTGGCCTCCACACCACCTGCGAACGCTGAGCTGTAGCCAAAGCGCTTCATCAGGGGAATGGTGAACTGGCCGGTGGTGACCACGTTGGCCACCCCTGAGCCGTTGATGGTGCCCATGAGCCCGCTCGAGATCACCGAGACCTTGGCCGGGCCGCCGCGCGTGTGGCCCACCGTGCCCATGGCGAAATCGTTGAAAAGCTGGATCATGCCGGCCTGTTCGAGAAAGGCGCCGAACAGGATGAAAAGAAAGATGTAGGTCGACGACACATAGGTGGGCGTGCCGTAGATGCCTTCGGTGCCAAAACCCAGGGCGCTGACCACCTGGTCCATGCCAAATCCCCGGTGCGCCAGTGCACCGGGCAGGTACTGGCCGAACAGGCCATAGGCCAGGAAGATGCCGCAGATGATGGGCAGGCCCCAGCCCATGACGCGCCGGGCGGCCTCGAATACGAGGGCGATGGTGACCACGCCGATGACCCAGTCCATGGGGATGAGTTCGCCTGCGCGCTGCGTCAGGTCGGCCTCGTACGCCCAGTGGTACAGGCTGAAGACGAAGCCGGTCAGGCCAAGGGCCCAGCCCAGTACCTTGCCTGCAGTGCGCAGCGCGCCCCCATTGCGGTGAAAAGGCGGGTGCAGGGCAAACACCAGCAGGATGACGAAGCCCACGTGGATGGCGCGCACCACCTGGCTGGACAGCGGGCTGAAGGCTGCCGTGATGAGTTGAAAACAGGAGAACGCAATGGCGATCCAGAAAATGGCGCCACTGAGCTGGCCGGGTTTCGTCTCGTTGTCGTTGTGCATGGGAAACTCATTGAGAGGGGGGGGGAAGCCGCCCCGGTGTCGGGTGGCCCGGGCAGCGCCCCAGGCCCGGGAGCGCTATCGTCTTATTCGATCTGTGGACGTCGACGCAATGGAACCATGGAGATGCGCGACAAGGTAGCAGGGGCACGCCAACACGGAAATAGGGGCGCGAAGGCCCCGCCTGGCCAGTGGCACAGCCTGGGAGGCCCATGCCACTGCCGCAGGCAATTACTTGATCAGCCCGACCTCGCGGTAGTACCGTTCTGCACCAGGGTGCAGGGGCACGGGCATGCCCTTGATCGCGTTCTCACGCTTGATCGCCTTGGCTGCGTTGTGCGCAGCATAGAGCGTGTCGATGTTTTCATACATCTGCTTGGCCATCTGGTAGGCCAGTTCGTCAGACACCCCGGAATGCGTGACGAGGAAGTTGGGAATGGCCGCTGTGGGCACATCCTGCGTCTGGCCGGTATAGGTGTTGGCGGGAATCACGGCCGTCTGGTAGGCGGCATCGCCCACCTTGGCCACCACATCGGCGGGCACGGGCACCACGACGATCTTCACCGAAGTGGACAGATCACGGATCGACGCCACACCCAGACCGGCCGACTGCAAAGTGGCATCGAGCTGGCGGTTCTTGATCAGCTCGACCGACTCGCCAAAAGGCAGGTACTCCACCTTGGCCAGATCAGCGTAGGTCAAGCCAGCAGCCTTGAAGATGGCGCGCGCGTTCAGCTCGGTGCCCGACTTGGCCGCGCCCACGGAAATGCGCTTGCCCTTGAGGTCTGCCAGGGTCTTGATCCCTGAGTCGGCATTGGCCACGATCTGGATGTAATTGCTGTAGGTGCCCGAGAGGCCGCGCAGTTTGTCGAGCTTTTTGGGAAACCCGGCCTCGGCTTCGCCCTTCCAGGCGTCAGAAACCGAATCGGCCAGGGCCAGGGCCAACTCGCCGCGCCCGGCTTGCAACAGGTTGAGGTTCTCCGCTGAAGCCTTGGTCACCTGGGCCGTCGCACGCACATTCGGGATGGCCTTGGCATAGATTTGCGACAGGGCCACGCCCAGGGGGTAGTACACGCCGCTTTGGCCACCCGTCAGGATGTTGACGAACTGTTGCTGCTGGGCCTGGACGACACCGGCAACGAGGGCCGTTGTCAGGCTCAAGCCCAAACCGATTTTGTGAATCAAACGCATGGATAGGTCTCCTGTTCGAGGGTGAAAGCCAAACGGGCAGAATAACGCAAGTTACCGTGCGACCGCGCCTGCGGACGCTGCTTGCCGCAGAAGGGTTTACCCGGAATTGCGCTGTATGCATGAGCGGTTTTCTATGCTTTTTTCCGATGTGATGCCTTCTCCTGCCGTACCTGACGCTCCAGAACACGGGCCGCACCCAGTGGCCAGCCATGCCATTGTCCAGGCCTTTGTCGATGCGTTGTGGCTGGAGGAGGGGCTATCGCGCAATACGCTGGACGCCTATCGGCGCGATCTCACCTTGCTGGGCGCGTGGTTGGGCGGCCATGGCAAGGATGTGTTGCAGGCCAATGAGGCCGATCTGAATGCTTACTTTGCCTACCGGCACAGCCAGACCCGGGCCACTACGGCCAACCGGCGTCTGACGGTTTTCAAGCGTTTCTTTCGCTGGGCTTTGCGGGAACGTCAGATCCCCACCGATCCCACCGTGCGCATGCAGTCTGCACGCCAGCCCCTGCGGGTGCCAAAAACCTTGACGCAAGCCCAGGTGGAGGCCTTGCTGGGTGCGCCCGACCTTGCCACCCCGCTGGGACTGCGCGACCGCGCCATGCTGGAATTGATGTACGCCAGCGGCTTGCGCGTGTCCGAACTGGTCATGCTCAAGACTTGGAACGTGGGCATGAACGAAGGCGTTCTGCGTGTCATGGGCAAGGGTGGCAAAGAGCGCCTGGTGCCGTTTGGCGAGGTGGCGCAGCAGTGGCTTGAAACCTATCTGCGCGACGCGCGCACCGCTATCCTGGGCGGGCAACAAACCGATGACCTGTTTGTGACGGCGCGCGGTAGTGGCATGACGCGCGTGATGTTCTGGATGATCGTGAAAAAGTATGCGCTGGTGGCCGGTATTACTTCGCCGCTGTCACCGCATACCTTGCGCCACGCCTTTGCCACGCATTTGCTCAACCATGGGGCCGACCTGCGTGTGGTGCAACTGCTGCTCGGGCATGCCGACATTTCCACCACCACCATCTATACCCATGTGGCCCGCGAAAGGCTGCGCCTGATTCATGCGCAGCATCACCCCCGGGGCTGACTGAACGGGGACTGAGAGCGACCTACAAAACTCTTCTGGCGTCGTTGCCGCATCTTGTCGTACTACCCGTACTGCCTGCGGCACAGCGCCTGGCCAGAACCGCTTCGCTGAGTTTTGTTATCCGCTCTTATTCCGTGCCGAGGCTATCGGCCCAGGCCAGGGCCTGCAAGTGGGCCATGTTCACCTGGTGGTTCGACAGGTGCAGTAACTCGGTGTTGTGGGCGAAAGCCGCTTCGTCGCCACTTTCGCAGGCCTTCGTCAGGGCCAGGAAGGGAGCAAAAATCCCCTTGTTGTGCAGCAGAGCATCGAGCACCGGCTCTGGCAGGGCGACTGATTCAAGGGCTTCCTCCAGAGGAATGCCGAGCATGGCATCGAGCAGCGAGAACACCCCCACGACAAAAGCGTTGTCGCACTCTTCAGCCGGCAGCATCTCTTGCGCTAGCAATTCCATCAGGCGCCCGCGCACCACAGCCGTGGTTCCGATGGCGGGGGCGGTTCCGCTGGCGCGGGAAGTGGTGAGCAGCAGGGCGGCCCAGCGGAACAGCTTTTTCAAGCCCAGGATCATCACCGCATGGCGGAACGACGTGATCTCGCAGGACAGACCAAACCCCGAGGAATTGATGAAGCGCAGCAGGTTGAACGAGAGAGTGGGGTCCTTCTTGAGAAGGTCCTCGATTTCGGCCGAAGTGGCCTGTTTGCGCACCAGGTTGATCAATTGGATGATGATGGCCTGAGACGGACGGATGGTTTTGGTCTTGACCAAGGAAGGTTTGGCAAACCAGAATCCTTGGAAAAGCTTGACGCCCAGGTCTGCCATGAGCTGGAACTGTTCGGCCGTTTCCACCTTTTCGGCCACCAGATCTGCCTTGGTATTAGTGCGTGCAAATTTCACCAGCGGCGCTGCCATTTCAGGCTTGAAGGCCATCATGTCGAGCTTGATGAATGCGGCCAAGGGCAGCCATTGGACATAGGCGCGGCGCAGTACGTTTTGGCTGAAGGCCAAGCGAAAGCCCCGCTTGGTCAGTGACGTCAAAAGCTCTACCGCGTGTTCGATTTCTTCGGGGCTGGCGCCTTCGGGCAGCGTGGGCACCTCCAGCACCACCTTGTCGGGGTGGATCAACTCCAGGTGGCCGGACGCCAGGCTTTCGTGCGTGCAGTTGATGAAAATGATCTTCTTGCCCACCAAGGCTTCGGTGTCGCCATGCGAGAGTGCGTTGAACAGCAGGGCGGCATCGCTGGCGGCGGTGTGGGTGGCCAGCGCGGTGGAGCGGTCATACAACTCATAGCCGAACACGGAGCGCTCTGCGTCCACGATGGCCTGGCGGGCGATCAGGGCGGCGCCGCTTTCGTGCTCAAGGGTGGGGGAGAGGGCTTGCTCGGGCGTGCTGGACATGAGGTTGGTATGGTGTTGAGAGGCTATTTTAGGGCCGTTACCCGTCGATGTGATCGGCCCAGGCCAGTGCCTGAAGGTGTGCGCCGTTGATTTGTTGGCTGGTCAAATGTACGTTGCTGGCCGCCCGGTTGAAAGCGTCGTCATCGCTGGACTCGCAGGCATTGACCAGGGTCAGCAGATCGCCCAGATGGCCTTCACGGTGCAACAGCGCCGCGCTGACGGCCTCGGGCACGCTCAGCAGGTCCAGGGCTGCGGGCATGGGCATGCCCAGCATGGCGTCCAGCAGCGAGAAGATGCCCACCACAAACGCTTCGTCGGCCTCTTCGCGGGACTGGGTTTCCAGTGCCAACAGTTCCATGAGCCGCCCCCGCACCACGGCGGTCTGCCCGACGGATGAGGGCGGGCCACCCGTGCGCGAGACGGTGAGCAACAGCGCCGCCCAGCGGAACAGCTTTTTCAGGCCCATGAGCATGACTGCCTGGCGGAAAGACGTGATCTCGCGTGTGAGGCCAAACCCCGACGAGTTGATGAGGCGCATCAAGTTGAAGGCCAAACCCGCATCCTTTTTGAGCACATCTTCGATCGCGTCGGTGCTGGCCTGCTTGCGCACCAGGTTGATGAGTTCAAGAATGCTGGCCTGCGAGGGTGATACCAGCTTGGCTTGCACGACTGAAGGGCGTGCAAACCAATAGCCCTGGAACATTTGTATGCCCTTGCTCGACGCCATGTCGTACTGCTGGGCCGTCTCTACCTTCTCGGCGATCAGGTCGGCTTCAGAGTGGCGGTTGGCGTAGCTGATCAGCACGGCCAATTGGTCGGGGGCCAGTGCGGAAAGATCGAATTTAATGTAGTCGGCCAGGGGCAACCAGGAGGCATAAGCCGACTGCAACACCGTGTGGTTGAACGCCAGATGGAAACCGCGCTCACGCAGTGCCATGAGGATGGGCAGCCTTGTCGTGACCTCCTCTGTGGCCACATGGCCCAGCGGGGGAATTTCCAGCACCACTTTTTCGGGGTCCACCAACTCCAGGTGGCCGCCGGTCAAACTCTCGTGCGTGCAGTTGACAAAAATCAGCTTCTTGCCCACCAGCTCTTCGGTACCGGCATGGGAGAGGGCGGTAAAAACCAGCGCCACATCCGTGGCTGCAGTGTGCGTGGGGCCTGTACGGGAACGGTTGAAAAGCTCGTAACCAATCACGGCCTGCTGAGCGTTCACGATAGCTTGGCGGGCAATGAGTGCCACGGATGGCTGTGGGTCGTCTTGGAAGGAGGGGGCAGAGCTTCCAGAGCTGGAGTGGCTCGGCATGTCGGAGGGCATGGGTGTCAGGGAGGTGGTCTAAGGGGCAGGGCGATCATTGTAGGAAGCTTTGCCTTGGCCAGGCTGTCTTATGCGCTTTCCAGCCATTGCAACTCGGTTTCGCTGAAGCCCGCCAAGCGGCGTGCGGCGCGGTTGAGGGGCGGCTTGGGGCGGGGGGCTTGGTAATGTTCGATCAGGGTCGCATAGTGCGCTTCGGGTTCCACGCCCTGGCGTTTGCACAGCCAGCGGTACCAGTGGTCACCGATGGCGACATGGCCCACTTCCTCGCGCAGGATCACATCCAAAATGTCGGCCGCCGCCAAGGCATCGGGCGTGCCCACTTGCCGCAGCTTGCGCTGGATGAGGGGGGTAGCGTCCAGCCCCCGGGCCTCCATGGTACGGGGCACCAAGGCCATCCGGGCTGTGGCGTCGTGGGCGGTTTTCTCGCACAGCGTCCACAGCCCCTGGTGGGCCGGGAAGTCGCCGTAGTCATATCCTTGTTTTTGCAAATGTGTGCGCAGCAGGCTGAAGTGTTGCGCTTCTTCGGCTGCCACGCGAAGCCAGTCAAGGTAAAACAGGCGCGGCATGCCATCGAAACGCCAGATGGCGTCCAGCGCGAGGTTGATGGCATTGAACTCGATGTGCGCGATGGCGTGCAGCAACACGGCACGCCCTTGCGGTGTGGCGGGGGAGCGGCGGGCCATTTCGGTGTAGCTGCGCAGCTCGGGCCGCTCGGGGTGGCCGGGCAAGGCCTGTGTCTCGGTGGGTGGCGCAGGCGCGTTATCTGCTATTGAAAGAAGAGCTGCTTGCGCTTGCATGGCAAGCGTTTGCTGCACTTTTTGCTCAATATCAGTAAGACACAAGACCTGCAATGCACGGTGGCGGAGCTCCATCCTTACAATTCTAGGTGCTGCCCTGTGCCGCAAGCCTGCGGCTTTGTGTAACCAAAGGCAGCATCTTTTTTTCGGGAAACTATCTGCATGGCAATTTATGAACTCGACGGCGTTGCGCCGCAGGTGTCCGATTCAAGCTGGGTGGCCGACAGCGCCCAGGTGATGGGCCGGGTGGTGCTGGGCGAGGACGCCAGCATCTGGTTCGGCACAGTGGTGCGGGGTGATACCGAGAGCATCACCATCGGCGCGGGCTCCAATATCCAGGATGCCAGCGTGTTGCATGCTGATTTTGGCAAACCCCTGGTGGTGGGTGAGCGCGTGACGGTGGGGCACCAGGTGATGCTGCATGGCTGCACCATCGGCGACGAGACGCTCATTGGCATTGGCGCAGTGGTGCTCAATGGCGCCAAGATCGGCAAGAACTGCCTGGTGGGCGCGGGCGCGCTGGTCACCGAGGGGAAAGAGTTCCCCGATGGTTCCATGATCATCGGGAGCCCCGCCAAGGTGGTGCGCCAGCTCACGCCGGAGCAAATGGATGGCCTGCGCATGAGTGCGCTGCATTACATCGAGAACGCCCGCCGTTTCAAGAACGGCCTGCGCAAGCTCAGCTGATCTTTTTTCTGGAACCCTGCGTGTCTGAACTTCACAAGTTTCTCTTCGATGGCCTGCCCGTGCGCGGCATGCTGGTGCGCCTGACCGACGCCTGGACCGACATCCTGGCGCGCCGAGCCGGCAATACAGCCACCGGCCCCTATCCGGCGCCGGTGCGCGAACTGCTGGGCGAGATGGCGGCCGCGGCCGTGCTCATGCAGTCGAACATCAAATTCAACGGCGCGCTGGTGCTGCAGGTGTTTGGCGACGGCCCGGTCAAGCTGGCGGTGGCCGAGGTGCAGTCGGATCTGTCCTTGCGTGCCACGGCCACGATCGTTGGCGAAGTGCAGGACGGTGCGCGTCTGAGCCAGATGGTCAACGTGGGCGGCGGCGGGCGTTGCGCCATCACGCTCGACCCGAAAGACCGTCTGCCCGGCCAGCAGCCCTACCAGGGCGTGGTGCCGCTGCATGGCGACCAGCATGAAAAGCTCGAACGCCTGTCCGATGTGCTGCAGCACTACATGCTGCAGTCCGAGCAGCTCGACACCGTGCTGGTGCTGGCGGCCGACGACAAGGTGGCGGCGGGCCTGCTGATCCAGCGCATGCCCCTCAAGGGCACCGGCAACCTGGGGGGGCAGCTGAGCCACAGCGAGAACGAAGACCAGATCGGCCGCAACGAGGACTACAACCGCATCGCGCACCTGGCCTCCAGCCTGACGCGCGAGGAGCTGCTGACGCTCGATGTGGACACCATCCTGCGCCGCCTGTTCTGGGAAGAGAAGCTCCTGCGTTTCGAGCCGCAGCAGGGCCAGGACGGCCCGCGCTTTGCCTGCACTTGCTCGCGCGAGCGCGTGGGCCGCATGCTGCAAAGCCTGGGTGCGGCCGAGGTCGAGAGCATCCTGGCTGAGCGGGAAACCATCGAGGTGGGGTGTGAGTTCTGTGGTCAGCAATACCACTTCGACGCCGTGGATGCCGCCGGGCTGTTCGCGGCAGCACCCGTGGCGCAGGTTCTGGACGCACCGGCTTCGCCCACGCTGCACTGAAACCAAGCCAGTTGCTTGAAATGGGCGCGGTCCCAGGCCAGCGGCCACCGCGCAAGGGCCGCCAATACTCTGCTGTTCGGGCGCTGGTGGCATCCCCCTTCCCGGCGGAGCCGAGAGGGGGAAGGCGCGCGCAGCGCCACAGGGGGTTGTTCTCTATCTTGCCGGGGTGTACTGGACGTAGATCTCGCCCTGTTTGACCATGCCCAGCTCGCTGCGGGCCTTTTCCTCGACCATGTCGAGGCCTTCCTTCAGGTCATGCACTTCGGAAGCCAAGCGTTCATTGGCTTCTCCTGCCCGTGCGTTCGCCGCCTTTTGCTCGTCCAACTGGCTTTGCATGGCCGCAACGCGCGGAATGCTGCCGCGGCCCAGCCAAAGCTGGGCCTGCAGGGCTGCCAGAAGGGCCAGCAGCACGGCCAGCAGGAGACGGGAGCGCACGGCTGCCTGCCTGGTCAGCGCAGATTGTAGAAGGCGCGTCGGCCAGGGTAGTGGGCGATGTCGCCCAGGTCTTCCTCGATGCGCAGCAGCTGGTTGTACTTGGCCATGCGGTCCGAGCGGCTCAAGGATCCGGTCTTGATCTGGCCCGCGTTGGTGCCGACGGCGATGTCGGCAATCGTGCTGTCCTCGGTCTCGCCCGAGCGGTGGCTGATGACGGCGGTGTAGCCGGCGCGCTTGGCCATCTCGATGGCGGCGAAGGTCTCGGTCAGCGTGCCGATCTGGTTGATCTTGATGAGGATCGAATTGGCAATGTTTTTCTCGATGCCTTCCTGCAGGATCTTGGTGTTGGTGACGAACAGGTCATCGCCCACCAGCTGCACGTTTTTGCCCAGGCGGTCGGTCAGAATCTTCCAGCCGTCCCAGTCGCCCTCGTGCATCCCGTCTTCGATGCTGATGATGGGGTATTTGTCGCACCAGGTGGCGAGCATGTCGGTCCAGGCCTGAGCGCTCAGGGCCAGGCCTTCGCCGGCCAGGTGGTATTGGCCGTCACGATAGAACTCGCTGGCGGCGCAATCGAGGCCCAGGGCGATCTGTTCGCCGGCGGTGTAGCCGGCGGCGTCGATGGCTTGCAGGATCAGTTCGATGGCTGCTTCGTGGTTGGCCACGCTGGGGGCAAAGCCGCCTTCGTCGCCCACGGCGGTGCTCATGCCCTTGTCATTGATGATTTTTTTCAGCGCATGGAACACCTCGGCGCCCCAGCGCACGGCTTCGCGAAAGCTTGGTGCGCCCACGGGGATGATCATGAACTCCTGGATGTCGAGCGTGTTGTTGGCATGTGCGCCGCCGTTGATCACGTTCATCATCGGTACGGGCAACTGCATGCCGCCCATGCCGCCCAGGTAGCGGTACAGCGGCAGGCCCGATTCCTCCGCTGCGGCACGCGCCACGGCCATGGAAACAGCCAGCATCGCGTTGGCGCCCAGGCGGCTCTTGTTGTCCGTGCCGTCCAGGTCGATCAGGGTCTTGTCGAGGAAGGCCTGCTCGGACGCATCCAGCCCCAACACCGCTTCGCTGATCTCGGTGTTGATGTGCTCCACCGCCTTGAGTACGCCCTTGCCCAGGTAGCGGCTCTTGTCACCGTCGCGCAGCTCAATGGCTTCGCGCGAGCCGGTCGATGCGCCGGACGGCACAGCTGCGCGGCCCATCACGCCCGACTCGAGCAGCACGTCGCATTCGACGGTGGGGTTGCCTCGGCTGTCGAGGATCTCGCGGCCTACGATGTCAACAATGGCACTCATGGTTTTCCTTATGCAGAAGTTTTAAATCAAATGGGCCTCCAACGCTTATTCAGCAAGCGCTGGCAGCTATGAATAATGGAGCGGTTTTCAGAGGCCTTCCACGCACACCAGCCGCATGATGGCCGCGCCCTCGCGCGCCGCACGGGCCTTGCCGTACTCGGGCGAATGGTAGAAGGCTTTGGCTGCTTCAAAGCTTTTGAATTTGGCGATCACTACGCGATCGGGCGTCCAATCGCCTTCCATGACTTCCACCTGGCCGCCGCGCACGCAGATTTCCGCGTTGTGCGAAGTAAACGCCGCGGTGGACCACTTTTTATATTCCTCGTACTGCGCGGGATTGGTGACGCGGACATTGGCGATGACGTATCCACTGGGCATGTTCAAGCTCCAAAGTTGTTTTCGAGAAAGCCGTTCTTTTTGGTCACGGCATCGAGCGCGAGCAGCGTTTCCAGCAGCGCACGCATGTGTTTCAGGGGAACGGCATTCGGGCCGTCGCTCATGGCGTTGGCCGGGTCGGGATGCGTTTCCATGAACAGGCCTGCCACGCCCACGGCCACGGCCGCGCGGGCCAGCACCGGCACCATCTCGCGCTGGCCGCCGCTGCTGGTGCCCTGGCCGCCAGGCAGTTGCACGCTGTGCGTGGCGTCGAACACGACGGGAGCACCCGTCTCGCGCATGATGGCCAGACTGCGCATGTCGCTCACCAGGTTGTTGTAGCCAAAGCTGGCGCCGCGCTCGCAGGCCATGAAGTTGTCCTCGGGGAGCCCTGCTTCCTTGGCGGCAGCCCGGGCCTTGTCGATGACGTTCTTCATGTCGTGTGGTGCGAGGAATTGGCCTTTCTTGATGTTCACTGGCTTGCCCGACTGGGCCACCGCGCGGATGAAATCCGTCTGGCGGCACAGGAAGGCGGGCGTCTGCAGCACGTCCACTACCTTGGCCGCCTCGACGATGTCTTCCTCGGTGTGCACATCGGTGAGCACGGGCAACTGCAGTTCGCGCCGGATCTTGGCCAGGATCTCCAGGCCTTTCTCTCGGCCTGGGCCCCGAAAGGTGCTGCCCGATGAGCGGTTGGCCTTGTCGAAGCTGCTTTTGAAAATGAACGGGATGCCCAGGCTGGAAGTGATTTCCTTGAGCTGGCCCGCCACGTCCATTTGCAACTGCTCGGACTCGATCACGCAAGGGCCGGCAATGAGGAAGAGGCGGTGTTCCAGACCGATGTCGAAGCCGCAGAGTTTCATGGCGGTGTTTCCTTTGCTTACGCTGCGGCCTTGGCGGCCTTCTGGTGTTCCACGGCCGCCTTGATGAAGGCGTTGAACAGCGGGTGGCCGTTCCAGGGCGTGGACTTGAACTCGGGGTGAAACTGCACGCCGATGTACCAGGGGTGCACGCTCGTGGGCAGCTCGACGATCTCGGTCAGGTGCTCGCGCTGCGTCAGCGCCGAGATCACCAGGCCCGCCTTGCGCAGCTGGTCGAGGTAGTTGACGTTGGCCTCGTAGCGGTGGCGGTGGCGTTCGGTCACCACATCGCCGTAGATGCTGTGCGCCAGCGTGCCGGGGGCCACGTCGGAGCTTTGCGCGCCCAGGCGCATGGTGCCGCCGAGGTCGGAGTTGGCGTCGCGTGTCTTGATGGTGCCGTCGGCATCTTTCCACTCGGTGATCAGCGCAATCACCGGGTGCTTGCAGGACGGATCGAATTCGGTCGAATTGGCGCCGGGCAGGCCAGCCACATGGCGGGCGTACTCGATGGTGGCGACCTGCATTCCCAGGCAAATGCCCAGGTAGGGCACCTTGTGCACCCGGGCGAATTTGGCCGTGCAGATCTTGCCCTCGACGCCGCGCGAGCCAAAGCCGCCGGGCACCAGGATGGCGTCGTATGTGGCCAGCTTTTCGGCTTCCTGGCCCTCGATGGATTCGGAGTCGAGGTGGTCGATGCACACGCGCACGTGGTTGCGCATGCCGGCGTGGCGCAGCGCCTCGTTGACGGACTTGTAGCTGTCGGACAGCTCGACGTATTTCCCCACCATGGCGATGCGCACTTCGCCTTGGGGGTGTTCGGTTTCATAGACCAGGTCGTCCCAGCGCTTGAGGCTGGTGGGGGGGGTGTTCAGGCGCAGCTTGTCACAGATCAGACCATCCAGGCCCTGCTCGTGCAGCATGCGCGGCACCTTGTAGATGGTGTCCACGTCCCACATGCTGATCACGCCCCACTCGGGTACGTTGGTGAACAGCGAGATTTTTTCGCGCTCTTCGTCAGGAATGCGGCGGTCGGCCCGGCACAGCAGCGCGTCGGGCTGGATGCCGATCTCGCGCAGCTTTTGCACCGTGTGCTGCGTGGGTTTGGTCTTGAGCTCGCCCGCAGCGGCGATGAAGGGCACGTAGGTCAGGTGGACGAAGGCGGCATTGTTCGGGCCGAGCTTCAGGCTGAGCTGGCGCACGGCTTCGAGGAAGGGGAGCGACTCGATGTCGCCCACGGTGCCACCGATCTCGACGATGGCGACATCGACGGCATCGTCGGTTCCCACGCCGGCACCGCGCTTGATGTATTCCTGGATCTCGTTGGTGACGTGCGGGATCACCTGCACCGTCTTGCCGAGGTAGTCACCCCGGCGTTCTTTCTCCAGCACCGACTGGTAGATGCGGCCGGTGGTGAAGTTGTTGGTCTTCTTCATGCGCGTTTCGATGAAACGCTCGTAATGGCCTAGGTCGAGGTCGGTTTCGGCGCCGTCGTCCGTGACGAACACTTCACCGTGCTGGAACGGGGACATGGTGCCCGGGTCCACGTTGATGTACGGGTCGAGCTTGATGAGGGTGACTTTGAGACCGCGCGATTCGAGAATCGCGGCAAGGGAGGCTGAGGCGATTCCCTTGCCCAGGGAAGACACCACACCGCCGGTGACGAAGACAAATTTGGTCATGTCTTTTTAAGGTGGTGGGAAATTCTGATTATAGAGGCCGCCCCCATGACGCTGCAGCGCCCGCGGCCCGCGTAGTGGCACCGTCTGCTAAATTGCACCCTATGAACGAGCTTGCTGGCAAACACATCGTCCTGGGCCTCAGTGGAGGCGTAGCCTGTTACAAATCGGCCGAGCTGTGCCGTGCACTCATTCGCGAGGGCGCCACCGTGCAGGTCGTTATGACCGAGGCGGCTGCACAGTTCATCACGCCGGTGACCATGCAGGCGCTGTCGGGTCGGCCCGTGTATGGCTCGCAATGGGATGCACGTGCGGCCAACAACATGCCGCACATCAACCTCAGTCGCGAGGCCGACGCCATTTTGATCGCGCCCTGTAGCGCAGATTTTTTCGCCCGACTGGCCCAGGGGCGGGCCGATGAATTGCTCAGTCTGCTGTGCCTGGCACGTCCCCAGGAGCGTGTTCCGCTGCTGCTGGCGCCCGCCATGAACCGTGAGATGTGGGCGCACCCCGCCACGCAGCGCAATCTGGAGCAGGTCGTGCAGGACGGCGCTACGGTGCTGGCCGTGGGCACCGGCGACCAGGCCTGCGGCGAAACCGGCGACGGCCGTATGCTGGAGCCTGCCGAACTGCTGGAAGAGCTGATTGCCTTTTTCACGCCCAAGGTGCTGACAGGCGAGAAGGTGCTGGTCACGGCCGGCCCCACGTTCGAGGCCATCGACCCTGTGCGCGGTATCACCAACCACTCCAGCGGCAAGATGGGCTTTGCCATTGCCCGTGCCGCCCGCGAGGCGGGTGCAGAGGTCACCCTGGTGGCAGGCCCCGTGCACCTGGCCACACCGCGTGGCGTGCAGCGCATCAATGTGCAGTCTGCGCAGGAAATGCTTGCAGCCGTTGTACCCCGAGCGCAGCAAGCTACTGTTTTCATAGCGACTGCAGCGGTGGCCGATTGGCGCCCGGCGACAGCGTCAGAGCAAAAAATCAAGAAAGACGGCTCGGGCCAGACGCCAGTGCTGGGCTTCGTGGAGAACCCGGACATTCTTGCTGCGGTAGCGCAGTCACCGCATGCGCTGGTGGGAGATTTGTTCTGCGTGGGCTTTGCGGCCGAGAGCCACGACCTGTTGCGGCATGCCGAGGCCAAGCGCGCGCGCAAAGGTGTTCCCCTGTTGGTGGGCAATATCGGTCCAGCCACTTTCGGACAAGACGATAACGCCTTGTTGCTGGTAGACGCCCAGGGGCATCGCGAACTGGCGCGTGCCTCCAAGCGCGCACTTGCACAGCAGTTGGTCACTGAGATTGCGCGTCGGCTGCCATCGGCGCAGGCCTGACTGCTCCCCGGAGATTGTTCCATGCCAGGCCCCAGCAAACCCGAATGGGATACGCCACCCGATGGCGATTTTGCAAACTATGTGGAGCGCCTGAGCCGTCCTCCTTCGGTGCAGCGTCCGTCTGAAGCTATGCCGATCGAGCCCAAGGACGGTGCGTCCACTGTTGCGAGCGGTGCCGGGCTACCGCCCGATCTGATCCAGGTGCTGGCGCCTTTTCAGGGGGTGTTGAAGCTGGTGCGCGCACTGTTACTGCTGTTCGCTGTGGTGCAGGGCGCGGCCTTTCTGGTGTGGGGCAAGGGCACTTTGATGGGGGTTGCAGTTGCGGGCGTGCTCTGGTGGGTGTTGGGCAGCTTGTCCAGCCGGGCCTTCGCGAAGCTGACATCGGAGATTCAGGGGCCAGGCAAGCCTTCCATGGCCCAACTGCAAGAGCGGTTGGCGCAACTGGCCAAACAACGCACTACAGAAAGCAAGGAAAGCAAGAAGTGAAGATCGATGTCCGAATTCTCGACCCGCGCATGGCGGATCAGCTCCCCGCCTATGCGACCCCAGGCAGTGCGGGACTGGATCTGAGGGCTTGCCTGGACGAGCCCCTGGTGCTGGAGCCCAATGCATGGCAGCTGGTGCCCACCGGCATTGCCATTCACTTGCGTGATCCGGGCTATGCGGCGCTCATCCTGCCACGCTCGGGGCTGGGTCACAAGCACGGCATCGTCCTCGGGAACCTGGTCGGCCTGATTGACAGCGACTACCAGGGTCAGCTCATGGTGAGCGCTTGGAACCGCAGCCAGGCACGCTACACGCTGGAGCCCCTGGACCGGCTGGCACAGCTGGTGATCGTTCCCGTGGTGCAGGCGCAGTTCAATGTGGTGCAGGACTTCGCCCCTACCGAGCGGGGTGAACGGGGGTATGGTTCTTCAGGCACCGCTTGATGGGCGGCGCAGTCGCATGCTGCTTTTGTAGGCGCTGGCTTACACCGGAGCGGGGCCTTGTCTGGCCTGGCGTCCAGCCGTTGCCCGGCGCTACGAGTATGGCGTCGCATGGTTCAATGGCAGCCAACCCGAACGGTTTTGATTTGATGATTTGAGGAGAGCAATGTGCGTCAATTGAATTTTTCCCGAATGGCCCTGCTTGCAGGCACCACCCTTTTGGCCGGTGCGCTGGCCGCTTGTGCGCCTTATCGCCAGGCACCTGCGCAGTACCCTGCAGGCTCTTACCAAGGTCAAAGTGGGGGCTATCCGGCCCAGGCACCCGCTGGGACGGAGTATGGGCGTGTAGCCAACATAGAGATGCTGCAAGGCCAGCAGCGGGGTGCTTCAACAGGGGCAGGTGCCGTGCTGGGCGCTGTGGTCGGTGGTGTGCTGGGTCACCAGGTGGGTAAGGGCAGTGGCCGTACCGCAGCCACGGCCGTGGGCGTGGTGGGCGGTGCCCTGGCAGGCAATGCCATCGAGGAGCGCAATAACCCCGGTTATGGCAGCACGGTCTATCGGATTTCCATCCAGCTCGACCAAGGCGGTTATCGTGCCTATGACGTCAGTTCGGTGGGTGATTTGCGCGTGGGCGACAGGGTCCGCACCACCAACGGGCAGATTTCGCGCTACTAAAGAAAGTTGCTCGCCACCGGGTTGCCCAGTGCGGGCCTTGTTTTGCAAGGCTCGCACTCCTCAGTGCAGCAGCGTGTTGCCAGGCGGTTGGGGTTGAACGCGGAAGAACCCGGTGCCCGCCGTACCACGGTTCGCCTCTTCTTCGGTGGCTTCGCGCACACCGCACACCGTCAGGTGCAGCCGCAGTGCAATACCAGCCAGTGGATGGTTGCCGTCCAGAACGACGTGCTCGGGATAGATCTCCGTCACGGTGTAGAGAGCATCGCGCGGCGCCTCAGCGCTGCAGCCTTCGGGCAGGGCGGTGCCGTCAAAAGTCATACCTTCTTCCAGCTCTGCCGGGAAAATGGCTCTGGGTTCCAGAAAGAGGAGTTGCTCCTGGAAATCGCCAAAAGCATCTTCGGGCTCAAGGTGCAGTGACAGCTTGGCCCCCACGCTGTGGCCTTGCAATGCTTCTTCGATGCGGGCCAGCAAATCGCTGCCACCTACGAAGAACTCAACGGGCTCGTCGAGGATATCGAGTTCATCGCCCAAGGTGTCTTTGAGCGTCCAGGTCAGTGCGACCACACATTGTTCTGTGATTTCCATAGGAGAATTGTCGCAGTTTGACCGTCGGCCGGTGGCGAGGCAAAGGTTTTGCCGGGCTGTGGTTGTAGACCAAGGAGATCAAGATGACCGCAGATATGCCCGACGCGACCGTCCCGGCTCCCCCCGAATTGCCTGTAGGGCGCTTCAATGGTCGTGAAGCATTCCAGCAACTGGTGCGCGATGCCTTGGCTACGGCAGCCCGGGAGGGTTGGCGTGAAATGATCCTGAGTGATGCCAATTTTCACGACTGGCCGCTGGGTGAGCGGGCCGTCATCGAATCGCTGGAGGAGTGGGCACGCAGCGGTCGCCGCATGACCTTGCTGGCGCGCAGCTACGATGAAATGATCCGTCGCCATGCGCGCCTCGTGCGCTGGCGGGGTACTTGGGACCATATCCTGACTTGCCGCGTCAGTCCTATGGCAGACGCGCTGGACATTCCCAGTGCGATCTGGTCACCCGGCTGGGTGTTGCACCGGCTCGATCCCGACCGTTGTGTAGGCGTGACAGACACTGAGCCGGCGCGCCGCGTGTTCTTGCATGAAGTTCTTGTCGAGTGGGTGCGGAGTAAAAGTTCCCCCGGTTTTGCTTCAACAACGCTGGGACTTTAATGGTGACGTCAGAATTCCGCCAGTAAAAGTCAGATTTTTGTCAGTTGTTCGCAACACAGGGGCATTTCTTGCGCTGCTCGGTATTATCCAGTATTGACGAATACCTAATATAATCTTGGACTGAGTTGTAAATGTGCTCCACCGGAGCAATCTCTGCCAGAGCGAACCGGGCTGCAAGAGGCTGGAAGTTGTGGCATTTTTTGTTTTTTTGATCGTCCTCAAGGAAAAACTGAAATGAACAAATCCCTCATCATCGCCACCCTGATTGCTGCCGCTGCTTTGGCCGCTTGCGGCAAGAAGGAAGAGCCGGCTCCTGCACCCGCTCCCGTGGCTGTTGAGCCTGCTGCTGCACCTGCTGCACCCGCATCGGAAGCGGCAGCTGCTGCAACCGACGCAGCTGCCGCTGCAACTGACGCCGCTGCTGCTGCAACCGGCGCTGCTTCTGCTGCAACCGACGCAGCCGCTGCTGCTGGCGCCGCCGTCCAGGCCGCCACCGATGCCGCTTCCGCTGCCAAGTAAGCGCATGTAGGTGTTGTGCAAGCCCTTTGGGGCTTGCCAAAGGCCCCGTACCCCCATTGGGACGGGGCTTTTTTGTATGTGGTCTGTCTGGGGAATGGCTTCCCACGGTGTCTCTGACAACAGGTATGCTTGCCGCCATGGCCTTCCTGTTTGATTCTTTTTGGCGCGCCGTGGTGTATTGCATGCATCCCCGTGTGATCGCTTTGTCGCTGCTGCCTCTGCTGCTGATGGGTGCTTTGGCATTGGGGCTGAGCCACTGGTATTGGGATGTGGCTGTTGCGATGGCACACAGCTGGCTGGATTCTTGGGGCCTGATGGAAGGCTTCTGGGGGTGGCTCGCCAATCTGGGTCTGGGTGATGCCAAAGCCTATGTGGCGCCCCTGATGGTGGTCGCCTTGGTGACCCCGTTAGTGGTCGTCGTTTCGCTGTTATTGGTCGCAGTGCTGATGACTCCCGCGTTGGTTTCTCTGGTGTCGCAGCGGCGATTTCATGCACTGGAACGGAAAAAAGGCGGCTCTTTCATTGTCAGCCTGGCCTGGTCTATTGGTTCTACGGTTCTGGCCTTGATGGCAATGGTGGCCTCCATGCCGTTGTGGTTGATACCGCCCCTTGTGCTGATTCTTCCCCCGCTGATCTGGGGTTGGCTGACGTACCGCGTGATGGCTTTCGATGCGTTGGCAGAACATGCCAGCCGTGCGGAGCGCACAGAAATTTTTCGCCGCTACCGCATTTCTCTGCTAGGTATTGGCGTGCTTTGTGGGTATCTGGGGGCCGCGCCAGCGATCGTCTGGGCTTCAGGCATTTTGTTTGCTGCGGCATTTTTCGTTTTGATCCCACTGGCCATCTGGATTTACACGCTGGTCTTCGCTTTCTCCTCCCTGTGGTTTGCCCACTTCTGCCTGGCCGCCCTGGAGCGGCTGAGGGCCGAGGTGCCGATGGCTCCTGCCCGCTTAGATGCCGTCGAAGTGCTGGAGGCGCCTTCCTCGTTGGCGCCATCCCCGGATGATCGTCCGCCGCTTCTGGAGTCTGTTGACAAATGACGCAGCAATTTGGCCTCATCATCGTCGGTGATGAGATTCTTTCGGGTAAGCGTGCGGACAAGCATCTGTCCAAGGTGATTGAAATACTGGGTGCGCGCGGGCTGCCGTTGGCCTATGCCGAATACGTCGGCGATGATCCGGATCGCATCACCAGCACTTTGCAGCGGGCTTTTACCTCGGGTGATGTGGTGTTCTCGACGGGTGGCATCGGTGCCACGCCAGACGACCACACACGCCAATGTGCAGCCCGCGCCTTGGGCGTGGAGTTGGAGTTACACCCTCAGGCTGAGTTGTTGATCCGTGAGCGCATGCAGGAAATGGCGCGTGAGCAGGGGACGTTGTATGAGGCTGACCGGCCCGATAACGTGCACCGCCTGAACATGGGCGTTTTTCCGGTGGGGGCCTCGATTGTTCCAAACCCCTACAACAAGATACCAGGGTTCAGTTGCGCCGGGGCAGGATCTGGGCGGGTGTATTGCGTGCCCGGCTTTCCGGTCATGGCCTGGCCCATGATCGAGTGGGCGCTGGACACCGACTACCCCCATTGTTTCAACCGTGCACCGCAGGTCGAGCATTCGATCATCGTGTTTGGGGGGCTTGAAGCCATGTTGACCCCGCTGATGCATCACATCGAGGACAGCTATCCCCCAATCCGGGTGTTCAGCCTCCCGAGTGTGGATCATCCGCAATACGGTCGCCATATCGAGCTCGGAGTCAAGGGCCCCGCATCCCTGGTGCCTGCGGCTTGGGCGGATCTGGTTCGTGGTTTGCACAATGTTGGTGCGGCGTGCGGCCCTGAATTGGTGCGGACACTTTAATATTGGCAGTTTTGTAACGTTTTGCACCAAAAAAATGCGTGCAAAGGCCGGTGGTGCGAGGTGTGCGCTTTGTCCGGTGTCCGTCAGAACCCGCAGATGGCTGGCATGCAAACTGCTTTGCATATTGCAGAAAATATTTTTAACCAACGCTTTTCCCAGGAGTACCCGATGGCCAAGACCGTTGCAGATGTAATGAAGATGGTGCAAGAAAACGAAGTCAAATTCGTCGACTTCCGCTTTACCGACACCCTTGGCAAGCAGCACCACACCACGGTGCCGGTGTCGCACTTTGACGAAGACAAGTTCTCGTCCGGACATGCCTTTGACGGGTCGTCGATTGCCGGCTGGAAGGGTATCGAGGCGTCGGACATGCAGCTTATTCCCGACCCGAATACTGCCAACATCGACCCCTTCTTTGAAGAGACGACGTTGATCTTGAGCTGCGACGTCATCGAGCCCAGCGACGGCAAGGCCTACGACCGCGACCCGCGATCCATTGCCAAGCGCGCTGAGGCCTACCTCAAAGCCTCGGGTTTGGGCGACACGGCGTTCTTTGGGCCCGAGCCCGAATTCTTCATCTTTGACGGCGTGCGATGGAGCAACGAACCTGGCAAGGTGATGTATGAGATCGAAGAATACGAAGCCCCTTGGAATTCGGGCCGCGACCTCGAAGGCGGTAACCGCGGACACCGTCCTACGGTCAAGGGCGGCTACTTTCCGGTTCCGCCTGTGGACAGCACGCACAACCTGCGCGCCGAGATGTCTCTGATTCTGGAATCGATGGGTATTCCGGTGGAAGTGTTCCACCATGAAGTCGCTGGTGCTGGTCAGAACGAGATTGGCACACGTTTCAGCACTCTGGTGCAGCGCGCCGACTGGACGATGCTGCAAAAGTACGTCATTCATAACGTTGCCAACGCCTACGGCAAAACCGCTACCTTTATGCCCAAGCCCTACGCAGGCGACAACGGTTCGGGAATGCATGTACACCAGTCGGTCTGGAAGGACGGCAAGAACTTGTTTGCTGGCGATGGCTACGCCGGTTTGTCGGACTACGCCCTGTACTACATCGGCGGCATCATCAAGCACGCCCGTGCGCTCAATGCGATTACCAATCCAGGCACCAACAGCTACAAGCGCCTGGTGCCGCATTTTGAAGCCCCGGTGAAGCTGGCCTATTCGGCCAAAAACCGCTCGGCTTCGATCCGTATCCCGTATGTATCCAACCCCAAGGGCCGCCGTGTCGAGGCACGTTTCCCTGATCCACTGATGAACCCTTACCTGGGGTTTGCTGCGCTGTTGATGGCAGGCCTCGACGGTGTCGAGAACAAGATTCACCCCGGCGAAGCCGCTACCAAGGATCTCTACCACTTGCCACCCGAAGAAGACAAGTTGGTGCCCACCGTTTGCCATAGCCTCGACCAGGCGCTGGATGCGCTCGATACCGACCGTGCCTTCCTGACCAAGGGCGGTGTGTTTTCCGAAGCAATGATTGATGCCTACATCGAACTCAAGATGGGCGAAGTCACGCGCTTCCGCCAGGCCGTGCATCCGGTCGAATACGATATGTACTATTCGCTGTAAGCGTGAAGCGCTTTTGAAACAGCACATTGAAAGGCGGCCTCCGGGCCGCTTTTTTTCTGGGGAACCCTGGGCGCCTCGGTGCATCCCATGGCATTTCGTTGCAGTTCAATGCATACATTGGATTGGAGATCGGCCCTGTTTGGGTGATACTAAGAAGCAACCCTGCACGATGCGTGCGAGCACACTGTATGAAAAAGACCTTTCTCTCCTCGCTACCTGCTCTGACCCTTCTTGCCCTGATGGTGGCGCCAGTGGGCGCACAGGATCGTATTTATCGCTGTGGCAATGAGTACACCAACAATGCCAATCAGGCCAAGGAGCGGGGCTGCAAGCCGGTTGAAGGAGGTAACATCACGGTCGTCGAGGGCGTACGCAATGTCCCGGCCAGTGGTGCTGCAGGGGCCAAACAGTCTGCCTCCCCGCCTTCTGCGCCCCGCGTGAACCCCAATGACCAGCGTGCGCGTGACGCTGACGCCCGTGCCATCCTGGAGTCTGAATTGCGCAAGGCTGAAGCGCGCCACGCTGAACTCACCAAGGAATACAACAACGGGGCGCCCGAGCGCAACGCGCTTGATCTGCGCAATACCCAGCGCTATGCAGAGCGCACCGCCGAGATCAAGGCCAACCTGGCCCGCAGTGAGAGCGACATTGCGGGCATCAAGCGTGAGTTGGCGCGTTTGCCGTCCCCTTAATCGGGACGGGTGATGGCTGCCAACTCCCCGCACGGGCCACAGCGCCTGCTGCAGGTGCTGGACATGCTGTCGCTACTGGTAGCGGTACTGCGGATCGATGGATCCCTGCTTTACGCCAATGCTGCACTGGAGCAGCATTTGGGCGTGTCGCGCCGCACCCTTGAAGGTACTGATTTTTCCCAGTTTTTCACCGATCCTGCCTTGCTGCAAACCGCATTGGCCGGCACCCGCAGTAAAGATTTTGCGGCCCTGCGCTACGAGGCCAGTCTCAAGCGACTGCACCAGGAACCTGTGCCTGTGCATGTGAATGTGGCCCCCACCGAGGTTCAAGGCGAAGTGCTGGTGGAGCTGTGGCCGCTGGAACAGCAGGTGCGCCAAGACCGCGAAGAGCGTTTGCTGGAGCAAGCCCAGGCGCACAAAGAGCTGATCCGCAACCTGGCGCACGAGATCAAGAACCCGCTGGGCGGTATCCGTGGGGCAGCGCAGTTGTTGGAGATGGAGTTGGATAGCCCGGATCTGGCCGAATATACCCAGGTCATCGTCCACGAAGCGGATCGCCTGCAAAGCTTGGTGGACCGCCTGCTGGCACCCCACCGCCACCCGCACCAGGTGGGTGACGTCAATATCCACGAGGTTTGCGAGCGCGTGCGTTCGCTCATTCTGGTGGAGTATCCGCAGGGCCTGCGGGTGCAACGCGACTACGACACCTCGATTCCCGAGTTTCGGGGCGATCGGGCACAGCTCATCCAGGCGGTGCTCAATATCGTTCAGAACGCCGCGCAGGCGCTGACCGACCGGATAGCGCAGGGCGATGCCTGCATCACGCTGCGCACGCGCGTGGCACGGCAGGTCACTTTTGGCCGTCAACGCTATAAGTTGGCACTGGAATTGCATGTCATCGACAACGGGCCGGGTGTGCCCGACGCCATTCGGGACAGAATTTTCTATCCGCTGGTGTCGGGCCGCGACGGCGGCTCGGGCTTGGGGCTGACGCTGGCGCAGACTTTTGTGCAGCAGCACCATGGACTGATTGAATGCGAGAGTGCGCCGGGACGCACCGACTTTCGCATCCTGCTTCCCTTGCCCTGAGCACCGTTCAAAGGCTTCTAGAAACACAACCAGTGAAAGTGTGACCACCCATGAAGCCGATCTGGATAGTAGATGACGACCCCTCGATCCGCTTCGTGCTCGAGAAGGCGCTGGCGCGCGAAAACCTGCCCACGCGCAGTTTCTCCCATCCCAGCGAAGTGCTCGACGCGCTGGCGACCCAGAGTGCCGGTGGGTCCGATCTGCCTGGGCCGCAGGTGTTGGTGAGTGATATCCGCATGCCGGGCGGCACGGGCCTGCAATTGCTGGAGAAGGTGCATGCCATCCAGCCGGGCCTGCCGGTGATCATCATGACTGCCTATTCCGACCTGGACAGCGCTGTGTCGGCCTTCCAACGCGGCGCTTTTGAGTATTTGCCCAAACCGTTTGACATCCCCAAGGCGGTGGAGCTTATCCGCCGCGCGGTGCAGGAGAGTCAGCGCGAGGATGTGGCGCAGGACAGCCAGGATGTGGCGCCCGAGATGTTGGGCCAGGCCAGCGCCATGCAGGATGTGTTTCGCGCTATTGGACGGCTGAGCCAGAGCCTGGTCACGGTGCTCATCACGGGCGAGTCTGGCTCAGGCAAAGAGCTGGTGGCCCGCGCCTTGCACAAGCACTCGCCTTGCGCTCAGGGGCCGTTCGTGGCGATCAATACAGCAGCGATCCCCAAGGATCTGCTGGAATCCGAGCTTTTTGGCCATGAGCGCGGCGCCTTCACGGGTGCGCAGACACAGCGGCGTGGACGGTTTGAGCAAGCCGAGGGCGGAACGCTGTTCCTTGATGAAATCGGTGACATGCCGTTTGACTTGCAGACACGGCTGCTGCGCGTGTTGTCGGATGGCCAGTTCTACCGTGTGGGCGGACATGCCACCGTCAAGTCCCATGTGCGCGTGATTGCCGCCACGCACCAGAATCTGGAGCAGCGTGTGCTGGACGGTGCGTTCCGTGAAGACTTGTTCCATCGGCTCAACGTCATTCGCCTGCGCTTGCCCGCACTGCGTGAGCGCGCTGAAGATGTGCCCATGCTGACCCGGCATTTTTTGCAGGTGAGTGCGCGGCAGCTGGGCGTGGAGCCCAAGCGCATTGACGATACTGCGCTGGCGCGCCTGGGGCAGTTTGCCTTCCCGGGCAATGTGCGCCAGCTGGAGAACATCTGCCACTGGTTGACCGTCATGGCGCCTGCACAGGTGATCTCGGTGCAGGACCTGCCGCCCGAAGTGCTGCAGTTCAGCCCTCCGCTTGCTTCTTCCTTCACGCCGTCAATGCAGGCGGTTCCGACGCCAGCCCCCGCATCCGTGCCGGAGGTGTCCGAGCCCGGTCCAACCGCTGGTCCAGATCTGAAAGATCCCCATGCAGCGACCGTGGTGACGCCCACATGGGAGCTTGCGCTGGATGCCGAGCTGCAGGTGCTTTTGTCCAGTGCACAGGGCGATGTCTGGGACAAGCTCATGCACCGTTTTGAGTCACGCTTGATCTGCGCTGCACTGGACGCCACCCACGGACGGCGCATGGAAGCGGCGCAGCGCCTGGGCATTGGGCGCAACACCATCACGCGCAAGATCCAGGAACTTGGTCTGGATACAAAAAATAATGATGAAAATACTATTTAACGCCCTATCCATAAGCGGTAATAGCTATTAAATAAATAGCAAAAATTCAACCTGGAAATTTTCCTTTTGCCATTGATCCAGGGATTGGCGGCCCGGGCGCCACGCCCGGTTGGGACTGGGGCCTGTCCTACAACCAGGTGCTCCGTGGGCTGACCCTTCGTTTTGTTGATCGCTTCAAGAATGGGGCACTGTCAACCAAACGGAGAATTTCTATGTCGGATTTCAACGATGCCAACCGTGACCCCCTGACCAACGAGCCGGGCGCTCACCCTGTCGGCACAGGCTTGGGCGCAGCCATGGGTGGTGCTGCAGCGGGCGCGGCTGCGGGTGCTTTGGGCGGCCCTGTCGGTGCTGCCGTGGGGGGCGTGGCAGGCGCCGTGGTCGGTGGGCTCGCCGGCAAGGCAGCAGCTGAGTCAGTCAACCCCACTGCGGAAGATGCCTACTGGCGCGACATCTATCAGCGTGAACCTTACTACGTACATGGCCGCACCTATGACCAATACCGTCCTGCCTACGAGTTGGGTTGGAGTTCGGTGGGTCGTTACGAAGGCGATTTCGACACCGTTGAGCCGCGTTTGGCCGATGACTGGCGTGCTCGTCATGCTGACCAAGGGTTGGCGTGGACCGACGTTCGCCCCGCCACACGCGCTGCGTGGGAACGCGCCTCGCGTGTTCACGCCATCGACAACGACGACGTGGTTGATACGCTCAATGATTTGCTGGAGTCAGCCCGCGATGGTGAATACGGCTTTCATGCATGTGCCGAGCATGCCGACTCGGGTGAACTCAAGGGCATCTTCCAACGCCATTCGCGCGAATGTGCCGCCGCTGCGATGGAACTAGAACATGAAATCCGTCGCTTGGATGGCGAACCCGCTTCGGGTGGCACCGTGGCGGGTGCATTGCACCGTGGCTGGGTGTCGGTGAAGACGGCCCTCTCCATCCAGGATGACAAGGCGGTGCTTGAGGAGTGCGAGCGAGGCGAAGATGCTGCTGTGGCCCGCTACCGCAAGGCCCTGAAAGCGACACTGCCCTTGGATGTGCGAGCGTTGGTGGAGCGCCAGGCCCAAGGTGCGCAGCGCAACCACGATGAAGTGCGTGCCTTGCGCAACCGTTTCTCGATGCAACGCTGAAGCGTTTGCTGACGCACCTTGGCCGCTGTGCGTTATGGCCGCTGCGACCGGCGTGGGCCGCACCGCCATCTGTTTGCGGGGGCTCCAACAAAAAAGCTGCCAGGGAAGATCTGGCAGCTTTGGGGGGGATGTTTGTTCTGACCGCTGGGGGCTCTTGTGCGGATGGACAATCGCCTTGCGGTGGTGGCTCAAGCGAGAGTGACAACCACCGGAGCGTGGTCGCTTGGCTGCGGATTTTTGCGTGGTGCACGGTCCACGACGCAGGCTGTAACGGTTGCACGCAGCGCTTCACTGACCAGAATGTGGTCGATGCGCAGCCCCCGGTTTTTTTGGAAACCCAGCATGCGGTAATCCCACCATGAATAGCTCTTTTCAGGTTGCTCGAACAACCTGTAGGCGTCCGTCAGGCCCAGATCCAACAAGGCCTGGAAGTGGGCGCGCTCCTCGCGGGTGTGGTGGATGGTGTCAGCCAGCCCCACGGGGTCGTAGGAGTCGCGGTCCTCCGGGGCCACGTTGAAGTCGCCCAGTACCACCAGGCGCGGATGGACTGCCAGTTCGGAGCGTATCCAGTCGTGCAGCGCCGCCAGCCAGCGCATCTTGTAAGCGAACTTGTCGCTTCCTGGCGCCTGGCCGTTGACAAAATAGCCATTGATCACACGCACCGGACCTGCGCTGGAATCGACCGTGGCCGCGATGGCGCGTGCCTGCTCGTCGTCAAAACCTGGAATGTTGCGCACGACCTCGCTCAGGGGCACGCGCGCAAGGATGG